>ENA-ORXD01000450-ORXD01000450.1-sediment-metagenome-genome-assembly--contig:-NODE-450-length-53245-cov-4.707663_pt1 | contig 53245 bp, 51 predicted proteins | sample MGYA00237862_ERZ511471 | MGnify/ENA metagenome assembly ERZ511471
CCTCCATCTCATCAATTTCATTTCAAGTTTACAAATTCCAAAACCGGTTCAGATGTGCCCGAGGTCATAAGGGGGTACACAATAAAGCCATTACTTTTTTATTCCTCGCATATGCATTAATCAACCCCGTGGGGTATTTCAAGATGCTATAATCCATTTTGTGAATACTATCCCCGTGAAGAAGATCAAAACCAGCAGCGGCGCAAATCTGGCGTTCGCGGTGGTGGTCCTTTCTTCATATTTATCAACATTCAGCTCCTTCAAGCCGGATTCTTCCCTGGATCTGGTGCTGCTCATCGCCCTCGGTTTTCTGGGGGGCTACTTCGCCGGCTGGTATCTGCACGGCGAGAATCAGCCGCTCACCTCGGTAGGCAGCGGTGACGAGACGGCCGAGGAGGCCGGCAAGCTGCAGCAGCGCATCATCGAGGAGCTGCAGAGCCGCTACTACAAGCCGGTCGACGTCGACTCGCTCTCGGACGCCGGGGTGCGCGGCACGCTCGAATCGCTCGACGACCCTTACACCGTCTACCTTACGCCCGAAGAGGTGAAGGCCTTTGAGGAGAAGCAGAAGGGCGAGTACTCGGGCATCGGCGCGTCACTGGAGAAGACCAAGGCGGGGCTGGTGATCACGGGTGTGTTCGAGGGCTCGCCGGCCGAGAAGGCGGGCCTCCAGGCCGGTGACACGATCACCGCCGTCGACGGCAAGTCGACCGTCGATGAGGCGATCGAGGCGAGCATCGCGCGCATCAAGGGGGAGGAGGGGAGCCAGGTGAAGCTCACCGTCGATCCCAAAGGCGACGAGCCGGAGAAGAGCGTGACGCTGACGCGGCGCACGATCGAGATCCCCGAGACGCGCACGAGGATGGAGAGCGCCGGGGGCGAGAAGGTCGGCTACATCCAGCTTTGGGAGTTCGGCGGCAACGCCGCCCGGTACGTGCGCGAGGACGTCGAGAATCTCACCGCCGACGGGGCGCAGTCGTTCATCCTCGACCTGCGCAACAACGGCGGCGGGCTCCTCGACCAGGCCGTCGACGTCACGGGCGTCTTCAACACCGGCGTCGTCACCTCAACGAAGGGCTACAACTCGCCGCTCAACGTCCTCGAGACGCAGGGGCCGGTGGAGACGGGCAAGCCGCTGGTCGTGCTCGTCAACGGCTACTCGGCAAGCGCTTCGGAGATCGTGACGGGGGCGCTCAAGGACAGCGAGCGGGCCGAGATCGTCGGGCAGCGGACCTTCGGCAAGGGGCTCGTGCAAAGCATCGTCGACCTCGGCGACGGCGCCGCCCTCAAGCTGACGACGGCGGTCTACCTCACCCCCGACGGCATCGACATCAACAAGAAGGGCATCACGCCCGACGTGGTGGTCGCCGACGATCCGAAGACTGAGAAGGACGAGCAGCTTCAACGGGCGCTGAGGTACCTCGCGGGACTAGACTGAGCTAGGGGAGCGCCGCGGGGCGACTGCCCGCGGATGCGTGGCGGCGTTGAGGAGGAGCATGGCGGCCCGGCGACAGCGGCAGGCACGCGCGGATCAACAGCGGCGCGGGAGCGGCCGTAGCGGCCAGGACGCCGGGGCGCCGGCGGGTGAGGCGAGGGCGCGCGCGCCGCACGGTCCAACGCCGGGCCGGCCGATGCCGTACCGAGTCGTGAAGTGGGGCCGATTCCCCGCTCTTGAGCCCCTCTTCGCCGATCCGCGCGTCTACCTGATCGCCAAGGGCGGCAAGCCGGTGGAGCTTGACGACCTCGTGCTCGCCGTCCCGGGGCGCGGCGATCGGCGCACGGTCACGGAGGTGCTCGGCACGGTCGACCGGCTCGAGGCCGTGCTGCGCGGCATGGTGTACGCCAGCGGCAGGCCCCAGGGTTTCTCGGACGAAGTGCTGGAAGAGGCGGCCGCGGTGGGCGGGCGCGCGCAGCGCCCGGATGCCGGCCGCCGAGACGTGACCGGCTTGGCGACCTTCACGATCGACCCGGATACGGCACGCGACTTCGACGACGCGATCAGCGTGTGCCGAGAGCGCGCGGGCTACCGCGCTCACGTTCACATCGCCGACGTCTCCTACTTCGTGGACGACGACGGCGCCATTGAGGCGGAAGCGCGGCGGCGCACGTCGAGCGTGTACCTGCCGCTGTTCGCCGAGCCGATGCTTCCCGCGGCGCTCAGCAGCGACCTCTGCAGCCTCGTGCCGCGGCAGCCGCGCAAGTGCCTGACCGTAGAGTTCGTCTTCGCCGCCGACGGGCGTCGCACGGAGGCGCGCTTCTACCGCTCGCTCATTTGCAGTGACCATCGCCTTACGTACGGCTTTGTGGATACCATCATCGGTCCCGCCAAGGCGCACGCTCCCGCGACGCGCGAGGCGGCGGCCCTGGCCGCCGCGGAGGAGACGGGCGTGCTCGGCGCCGCAGGGTCGAGCGGGTTCGGTGACGCCCCGAAGGTGGCGGCCGAGGGCGCGTCCCCCGGAGCCGGCGCCGGCAAGCCGGCGCTCGTCCCCGGCGCGACCACGACTGCCGACCCCGCGCTCGTCGAACAGCTCAAGCTGGCGGCCGAGCTCGCCGAGGTGCTGCGCCGCCGCCGCCAGGCCCGCGGCGCCCTTACGCTCGGCTCGTTTGAGCCGGAGTACGGCTTCGACCACGCCGGCGAGCTGGCAGCCGCCGTCATGAGGCCGGAGACGCCCTCCCACGCGCTCGTCGAGGAGTTCATGCTGGCCGCCAACGAGGCGATCGCCGAGTTCCTCCTGCGCAAGAAGGCGCACGCACTCTACCGCGTGCACGAGCCGCCGGCCGCGGCCAGCATGCGTGAGCTCCTCGACGCGCTCGAAGAGCTCGAGGTGCCCACGCCGTCCTTTCCCGTGGGCGAGAGCGTGCCGGCCGAGCAGCTCGCCGAGGCCTTCGGCCGCGTCAGCCGCATGGTGGCAGAGACGAGCGCCCGCGAGGAACGCGGCCGACAGGCCTGGTCGACCCTGCTTCTGCGCTCGCTGAAACAGGCGCGTTACAGCCCCGCCAATCTCGGCCACTTCGGCTTGGCCAGCCCCGCGTATCTGCACTTCACGTCGCCTATCCGGCGTTACCCGGACCTTATCGTGCACCGCAGCCTGCTGTTCCATCTCGGCGAGGGCGGCGGCGAGCTCGGCGAAGCGGAGCTCGCCGCCGCCGGCGACGACTGCTCGACGCTGGAGCGCGACATCGCCCGCCTCGAGCTGGCCGCGGACGATGTGGCGCTGTGCTGGCTGCTCGAGCGACGCCTCACCGCCGAGGGCTGGGAGCAGGCATTTCTCGGCGAGATCATCGGGCTCGTCGGCGCCGGTCTCTTTGTGCGCTTCGGCGACGTCTATGAGGGGTTCCTCTCGTCGCGCCGGCTCGGCGGCGAACGCTTCGAGGTGAGCCCGCACGAGACGGCGCTCGTGGGCGAGTCGAGCGGGCGGCGCTACCGGCTCGGGGATCCGATCAAGGTCAAGGTCGAGCGCGTCGAGCGCCTACGCGGGCGCGTCGACCTGGCGCTCGCGGAGCCGCCCGGCCCGTCGCAGGCCGGCCGGGCGGCGCCGCGCCAGGGCGCCAAAGGCTCGCGCGGCGGCCGTCCCTCCGCGCCGCGTCGTGGCGGCGGCTCCGCCGCCGCCCGTCGCCGCCAAGGTGGCCGCGCGCGCGGCTAATCGCTCTCGGGTCGCGGCAACGTCGGTTCCGCGCCCACGCCTCGTTGTGTGTTGCCGCACCGGGCAACGCGTTCGTGATGGGCGTTTGCGCTCTCTTGGGTCGGGCTATTCAGGCCGGCATCGGCGGAGTATTGTGACGGCGACGGCCCGTTCTCGGCCGGTCGCCGGTGGAGGCGAGCGCCGCGCGACGGCGCCACGCGAGGCACACGAAGGGGGAACCGTGGGGGCCAAGGTGAGCTCGTGGAGCAGGGCGTGTGGGCTGCGCGCCGCAATCGGTGTCGTCCTCGGGGCGCTCCTCATCCTCGCGGCGGCTGATGCCGCGGGAGCCGCCCCTCAGAAGATCATCTTCGACCCCGTCGCCGAGCCCTGGCGGGCCTACATCTTCAGCGGCTCGGCGCCCCTCGATGAGCCCGGCGGCCGCGCCTACGACTTCGCCTACGACGTGCGCTCGCGCAGCAACGGCGCGAGTTACGTGTGCGGCGCGCTCGGCGTCGACCCGGCCGTCTCTGCAACGAAGTACAACGCCTCCCTGATGAAGTTCGTCGACGGCGTTCCCGTCTGGGCGGAGCCGCGGACGTACGACAGCAAGTACCACCTCGACGAGTACGCCTTCGCGCTGGCTCTCGCCTCGTCGGGCTCCGTGTACACCGCGGGCCTGTCCGAGCGCACCACCGTCAACGCGGACATGCACCTCATCAAGTGGTCGAGCGTCGGCGCCGTTCAGTGGCAGCGCCGCTACGACGGTCCCGGGCACGGCGAAGACCTCGGCAACGCAATCGTGCTGGACAAGGCGGGCAATGCCATCGTCGCCGGGCCGTCGGTCGGCGCGGACGGCTCCGCCGACTGGGCGGTCGTGACCTGGTCGCCGAGCGGGGCGCGCCGCTGGACGTGGCGCTATGCCGGCGCCGGCGGCGACTACGATGCGCCCTACGACGTGCTGCCGAGCTCGGACGGCAGCGTCTACGTTGCCGGCAACATCGTTCAAGCAGGCGTGACGCGGGCGATGATCGCGCGCATCTCGCCGGCGGGCACACTGCTCTGGCGCCGTACGTACGCTGGCCCGTTCGCGCGCGGCGCCGAGGCAAACGCACTGGCCGCGCGTCCCGGCGGCGGCGTGTACGTCTGCGGCTCGATCACTCTCATGGACGGGAGCACGGATGGGCTCGTCGTCGCCTACTCTCCGTCCGGCGTGCGTACGCTCTTCCCGGCCGACGGGTACGCCGTCGCCGCCTCCAGTGAGGTCCTCAACGACGTCGTCGTGACGACGACGGGGCACGTGGTCGCGGTCGGCCGCAGCGCCGTGGCTGAGAACTCGAGCTGCCACAAGGTCGTCTACACCTCGGCCGGCGTCATGGTGAACCAGTCGACGCTCGCCAGCGCGAAACCGGACTCTCACCCGGACGCCGACGGTTTCGGCTCGGTCGTCCGCGACTCGCTGGGCGGGTACGTCGCCACGGGGGAGCACAGCACCTCGGTGGACAAGTCCGAGATCATCGTGGAGCGCGGCTCCACGCTGCCGGGCGGCGGCGGCTTCCGTAGCATCTGGTCGCCGGACGGCGGCGTGACCGGGATCAACAGCGGCTGGGGCATCGCCATCAGTGGCGGAACGGTCATGGTCGCGGGCGTCTGCATGCCGACAACTGAGGTGCCGGAGACGCTGATGGATCACGCCGTCTTGGTCTACGTGTACTGAGGCGCGCTCATGCGAGCGGAGGCCGCGGGGCGCCACCGTGCGGCCGAGTGCTGTACCCTTGATGTATGGCGAGAGAGACAGGCATCAAACGTGTCGCGGACAACCGCAAGGCGTTCCACGACTACTTCATCGATGAGACGTACGAGGCGGGCATGGCGTTGGTCGGCACCGAGGTGAAGTCGCTGCGCAACGGCCGCGTCAACCTGCGTGACAGCTACGTCGAGGTGAGGGGTACGGCGTACGCGCCGGAGCTCTACTTGATCAACGCCCATATCAGCCCGTTCGAGCAGGGCAACATCTGGAACCACGACCCCCTGCGGGCGCGCAAGCTGCTGCTGCATCGCCAGGAGATTGAGCGCATCGCCCAGCGTGTGCGCGAGCGTGGCTACACCGTGGTACCGACGAAGGTGTACTTCAAGGACGGGCGCGCCAAGCTGGAGATCGGGCTGGCGCGCGGCAAGAAGCTCTACGACAAACGGCAGGATCTGGCGGAGCGTGACGCCAAACGTGATGTTGAGCGCGCCATGCGCGGACGCGACGGCGAGGGGCGGTGAGGCCATGACCAGGCTCGACGAGACGCAGAGAGACGCCGCGCTGGCGCATCTCGACGGCTGGCGCGCCGATGGCGATGCGATCGTGTGCACGTACCGATTCAAGTCGTTCGGCGACGCGATCGAGTTCGTGAATCGCGTCGCCGACATCGCCGAGGAGCGCGATCATCATCCGGATATCGACATCCGCTTCCGGGAGGTCAGCCTTCGCCTGACGACGCACAGCCAAGGCGGCGTGACCGAGCGCGACGTCGCCGTCGCCGAGGCCGTGGAGCGTATCCCTCGCTAGAACGACGCGACGCCCGCCCGCACGTGAGGACCGTGAGGGCGGGCGTCGGCGACAAGGACCCTGCGTGTTTTCTGCGCGCCGCGACCGCGGCGCCGGCTCAGGCCCCTCAGGTGAAGCCGCAGCCCTGCGGCGCGGCGCAGGCGCCGGCCGGCGCGCTGCTGGACGAGGACGTGCCGCACATGAAGCCGCCGGTGAACAGTTGTTCGACGTCGGCGGAGCCGCACTCCGGGCACTTCTTCTGCTCGTCCTTGAGAAAGCCGATCGTGAACACCTCGAAGGTGGCCCCGCAGGAACGGCAATTAAGGTCGTAGTTGGCCATCGCTGGCGATCCTTTCGTCGAGAGCTCGAAGACCAGCTTACCGCGCCAGGGCGGGCGCGGGCGAGTGGGAGAAGGTGCGGCAGATGCCGACACAGGCGCCGCACTCCGTGCAAAGCTCATGATCGATGCGCGGCGCCGAGGTCACGCTCTCTTGAACGATGGCGCTCTGCGGGCAGTACGAGACGGCGGGGCAGCGGTGGTTCTGCGGGCAGTACTGCTCGTTGACGACGATCATGGGCCCTCCGGCGACGCTGACTGATACCCCGTAGGGTATGGAAAGTGTAGTTGATGAGGGCGCCGCGGGCAAGCGCGCCGGACGTTCGCGTGCGCCGCAGGGAGATTCGTGCGCGGCGCTCACCTCGCGCAGGGGCCTTGGTCACCTCTTCGGGCGGCCACGAGCGGCGACGAAGGCTCGGTAGAGGGCGAAGCCGAGAAGCACGCCGGGCACGTTCAGCAGCACGTCGTCGATGTCGCTCATGCGCACCCACGAGCCGACGGCCAGCGAGACGGCGAACTGACTCAACTCAATGGCGACACTGAAGCAGAGCGCGGCGAGCGCCATCCGCTTGAGACCGTCGAGTCGCGGCCACACGATGGGTGCGAGGATGCCGAAGGGCAGGAAGACGAGGACGTTGCCGCCCAGCAGCCGTAGCCGCGTCCAGCCTTGGAGGGCGAGCGTCTCGCGCAGCGTGGCCAGTGGTACCAGGTTGGGGTGGTTCACGAGTGAGGGGTCCAGCGAGAGCCCGGTGGCCGGCGCGCTAAGAGGGATTGGAAAGAGGACCGCGCCGGCCATCCAGCCGAGGTAGAGGACGAGGATGACGCGCGCCGCGATCAGCCTGCAGGGCAGGCGGCGCGCGTACGCCCTCCCCCCGACCGCGAGCGCGGCGGCGAGGGCGACGGGGTAGATGAGCGGTGCGGTGAGCATGGTCGGCCAAGGCTATCGCAACGGCCGTAGGGGTCGGCGGACGCCCTCACACCGGCGCCGCTCTGGTAGACTGCCGCAGCATGAGCGAGGGGCCGGACTCACCCAGGCACACGCATGAGTACTGGTCGTCACGTGCCGCTCGCCGCCGCCGTCTGCGACGCCGGCGTCTCGTCGCGCTGGGCGTCACCTTCTTCGTGGTCGCGGCGCTTGTCGCCGGCGTGTGGCTCCTTGTCGACCGCGACCCCTGGAGTACGGCGAGTGAGGCGCTGCGCTCGCTGAGCGGAGGCGCGCTCTCCACGTCGGTCGGCGCCGCTTCTCCCGGGGCGCGGTTATCGCAGGCGCCGGCGGCCGTCTCGTCCTCCGTCTCCGCGACGCCGGTCGCGGACGCATCGCGGTCATCCTCACCGTCCGCCTCGGCATCGCCCTCTCCGGTCGTCGAGATCGGTTGGGTCGGCGATACGACGCCCGGGTCCAAGTACGGCTTGCCGCCCGACGATGGGCGCGCTCTCTTTGCCGCCGTGCGCGGCGAACTGCGCCCCCCCGACCTCATGATCGCCAATCTGGAGGGCACCTACTCGACGGCCGGGCCGTCGAAGTGCGACGAGGACGACTCCGAGTACTGCTACGCCTTCCAAGCGCCGCCCGCCTACGCGCAAGCGCTGCGTTGGGCGGGCATCGATCTCGTGAGTCTCGCCAACAACCATTCCCACGACTACCTGCAGCGCGGTCTGGAGCGGACGAAGGCGGCGCTACGCACGGCGGGGATTCGCTTCACCGGGCTTACCGGCCAGGTGACGGTCGTGAACGTGAAGGGGGTGCGGGTTGCCGCCGTCGGGTTCGCGCCGTACGGCTGGAGCGCGAACCTCAACGATCTCTCCGCCGCGCGCGACCTTGTGCGACGCGCGGCGCGCAAGGCGGACGTGGTCATCGTGCTCATGCATGCAGGGGCCGAAGGCGCCGACAGGATCCACACGCCGGACGGCCCCGAAGTCGCTTTCGGCGAGTTGCGCGGCGACGCGCGCGCCTTCGCGCATAACGCCATCGACGCCGGCGCCGATCTCGTGCTGGGCTCCGGCCCGGACGTCATCCGCGGCATCGAGCGCTACAAGAACCGGCTCATCGCTTACTCGCTGGGCAACTTCGGCGGCTGGGGCAACTTCGGTGTCGGCGGCAATCTGAGCCTCAGCGGGCTGCTCACCGTGCGCGTCGACGCCGACGGCGGCATCCTCGGAGGCCGCTGGCTCTCGCTCACCCTCGTCAGTCCGGGAGTGCCACGCGTGGACTCAACGCATGCCGCCGCGCGCCTCGTGCGGCAGCTCTCGGCCGCGGACTTCAGACGTACCTACAGGCTCGACGGAAATGGCGTCTTCTCGGGAGAATAGTCGTCCGATCGCCGTGCAGCTCTGGCTCCGGCTCCCGTGTCTGCAGTGGCGCTGTCGTGTGGGGTGCGCCGCACGAGGGGGATACTGATGCCAATCACCGGTGCGGCGAAGTGAGCAGCGATCTTCGCATGTGGATCCGTCCGCTAAGAGGGGGATGACGTGTTTGGTGTGACCGAGGCCATCGGCGAAGGTCTCCTCGGCCCCAGTCGGGCGGCCGTCGCCGCCTTCACGGCCGGCTTGCTCATCACCTTCGTCGGCGTGCGGATCAACACGAGGCTGATCAGGGCCAGAGTGAGCTGGTGGTTCCACGACATCGAGTCCGGCGGCGGTCTGCACGTCCACCATATGGTCATCGGCGTCGTTCTCATGGTGGCAAGTGGTCTCGGTCTCATCGCGCTCTCACCTCACGGCCTCGCGCTTCAGGGCATCGCGTTCGCGTTCGGTGCGGGCGTTGCCCTCACGCTCGATGAGTTCGCGCTGATCCTACGACTGCAGGACGTCTACTGGACCACCGAGGGGCGCCTCTCCGTCGACGCCGTCGTGATCGTTCTCTGCACGGGCCTCATGCTACTGCTCGGGGCGACGCCGCTCGGGTACACGGACTTCGAAGCAGTGCCGGGTGCGGCCGCCTACGCCGTCGTTGCCGCAACGCTCGTCCTGCACCTATGTCTCGCTGTTGTCTGCATGGTCAAAGGCAAGCTGTGGATCGGCTTCTTCGCGGTGTTCATCCCAATTGTGGGGGTGGTGGGAGCGATCCGGGTGGCGCGCCCGACCTCGCCGTGGGCCCGCCGGCTGTACAGGGATAAGCCGGCTAAGATGGCCAAAGCGCAGCGGCGTGAGGACCGCGTGAGCGCTACGTGGCGCGCTTGGCGTGAGGCACTCTTCGACTTGATCGCCGGGAAGCCTCATCTCCCTAGCGTCACGAGCGATGGCGGCAGGACGCGGGCTGCGGATTCGGATGAAGGTGACCCTCCGCGCCGGCGCTGAAGATGGCAGTGACGCCGGGATCGAGAAGGCGATAACGCCGTGGCACGATCGTGTCGAGGCCCGCGCCCGACCGGTGGACTCCCATTCGGGGAGCCCAGCGGCGGTCTGTCTCAGATGCCCATGGCCGCATGTACTCGACCGGCCTCGACCGCTGCCTTGAGCGCCTCGTAGTCGCGCACGTTCTGGCCGGCGTAGGCGTCTGCGAAATCGGCAATGGCCCTGTCGAAGCTGCTGCCGTTGCCGAGGTAGCCGGCGATGGCGATGCGATCGCCGGTGCGCGCGTGCGCTCTGGCCAGCGTCCAGGCGCAGAGGTGGGCGTACGGCGCCCAGGCGCTGGCCTCCATCGTCTCCATATCGAAGGCGCCCTTGCCGTCCCAGAGTTGGCGCACGTAGAAGTCGTGCGGCCTGCCGTCGAAGCCGACGAGGTGGTACCAGCCGAGCAGCATGTCGCTCGTGGCCTGCATCAGGCGCTGACCCTCCACAACGCGGCGGCCTGAGTTGTCGTACCTGCTGCTGCCGACGAAGCGCTCGAGCACCGACTCGCGGGCCTGCTTGGCTTGCAGGATCAAGGGATCGTCTGCGTCACGGCCGAGGAAGAGGAGGACCCAAGAGCGTGTCCCGACGCTGCCGACGCCGACGATCTTGCGGGCGATGTCTTTGAATCGATAGAGGTCGTACAAGGGCCGGCGATCGGCCGGCAGGCTGGCGCGGTAGTTTTGCAGCGCCATCTCGACCGCGTGGCGGTAGTTCTCGCGTTCTTCGCCGTGAAGCAAGTCGTCAGCGGGCACCAGGATCGGGGGGATTGAACGGAAGCGCGGCGTGCCATCCACCATCTGGGTGAGCTTGGAGAGGGCGCGCAGTGCGTCTTTGCCGGTGGCCTTGCTGAGCACGTGGTCGACTTGTGAGCGTCCTCGGGTCTTGCTGAGCGCAGCGCGCACGAGATCGGCGTCGAGGCGTGCATACCAGACGTCGATGGCGCGCATCGCGGCCATCTCGGCCATCGTCTCGCGATAGGACCTGACGCAGGAGAGCACGATGGCGCGTCGCGTCGACGAGGAGAGGCCGTGCTCGCGGCCGGCGATCTCGAAGCCGGCCGCGAGCCGCTTGAGGTCCCACTCCCACGGCCCCGGCAGGGTCTCGTCGAAGTCGTTGATGTCGAAGACGAGGCGCCGTTCCGGGGACTGGTAGAGACCGAAGTTCATCAGGTCCGAAGTTCATCAGGTGCGCGTCGCCGCAGAGCTGCGCGTGCAGGCCGGAGACAGGCGTAGTGGCGAGGTCGGCGGCCATGATGAGGGCGGCGCCGCGGTAGAAGGCGAACGGCGAGGAGAGCATGCGGCCGTATCTGATCGGCACAAGTTCGGGGTCGCGCTCCGTCGCCTGTTCCTCAAGTAGGGCCACCGGGTCCGGCCTGTCCGCGGCCGGTTCCCAGGCGGCGTGACTCGAGCGCGGCGCGTCGCGGCGCGTTTCCCTGCCGCGCGCGATGCGAACCGCCGGCGTGTCCCTAGGCGGCTGAAAGATCGGCGGCAGCTTTTCGGCCCGCGCTGTGACTGTGCCGGGCACCGGCGCCTCGTGCGCCGTCTCCGCTCCCGATGGGTCCTCCATTGGTGCTCCTTTCGTCGGAGACGGCCGCCGAGAGACGATATTGTCGACCGTACGTAGTGTGCCGCTCGGCCGGGGTTCCGGCAAGAGTCGAGCCACCGGCGTATGCCGGGTCGGCTGGGGTAGCTAGAGCTTGGTCTCCCTGCCGGAGATCTCGATGAGGCGCACGGGAACGGCCTGCGGCACGGCGCGCCTCAGGTCGGTTCTCAGACCGTCGAGCGACGGGGACTCGGCTGGCCCGACGACGGTCACGACGATCTCGTCGTTAACCAGGTGGACCGTTTCAACCTGCCATTCGCTGCCCGTAGTCCAGCGACCGACGGCTTCTTCCGCCTTGGAGATGTAGTACTGGTAGATGAAGGTGCGCGCCGACGCGGCGGCCAGCGGAATGAGCAGGCCAATGAGCACCAGGGCGATCGTGACGCGGGCGCGGCGGCCGATGCGAGGCGCCGCATCGGCCGTCTCCCTGTAGTACTGGGCGGCGCCGAAGACGAGCACGCCGGCGATAACGATCGCGGCGGCGTTCGTCAGGAAGAGCAGGAAGGCGCCGGCCGCCAGGTCGTACCGGCCGGCGCCCAGCGCGATGCCGACTACGGCGAGCACCGGCACCAGGGAGATGGCGATCGCAACGCCGGCGACGATGCTGGAGACGTCGCGCCGCGCCAGCGCGAACGAGCCCGCGATGCCGACGGCGACGGCGACCGCGAGATCGAGAATGGTGGGCGCGGTGCGCCCCGTGATCTGGGGGTTCGCGTCCAGCGGCATGCGGTCGAAGCTCGTGAGCGCCGCGAACGCGCCGAGCAGGATGTTGACGGCGACACCGGAGGCGAGCAAGAGCAGGCTGTGGCGCAGGGCCTTCGTGTCGCCGATGGTGGTGGCCAGCGCGACGCCGTAGATCGGCGTGGCGAGGGGAGCAATGATCATCGCCCCGATGACGGCTGGGGTGGAGTTGCCGATCACGCCTCCGGCGGCGATGAGACTAGACAGCACGAGCAGCACCCAGAACTGAGTCAGCTTCGCCTTGGTGTTGCCCTCGCCGACGAAGAGGCCGGCCCTGATCTCCGCGAGCCCGTAGCGGTACTCAGCACCCGAGTCGATGATACGGCTCATCCAGCCCATGCGTGCTCCCTTTCCGGCGGTCGTGCGCAGCGTCCGGCCGCCGGCCGGCTCTGGCGTGCGCGACCGGCGTCCCGACGACGCCGGTTTGGGCGAGAATTCGCCGTCGGGAGCCGTACGCCTTGCTCGCGACGGCGTACGGCCTGAGCGTCCGCAACGAGCGACGCATCCCCCGTGCAGTCTGCGAGAGGTCGGGGGAGGCGTCGTGCCGGCGGATGGATGGCGCGTCGCCGTCTCCCGCCGGCACACCCAGTCAGGGGGCCGCGGGCGTTGAGCCTAGGCGGCGCCGCCGCTCGAGTTGCTCGGCGTGCTCCCGCCCTCCTCGAAGGGCTGGATGGCGACGAAGCCCTGGCCCTGGAAGACGAGCTGGTACGACTCGCCGGAGGCGCGCCCGGTGAAGGTCTTGAAGGAGACGTCGGTCTTGAGGCTCGTCTCGAGGCCGGCCGACCAGGCGACGGTGGCGTTCGGGTCGGTGCAAAGCGGATGGGCGGGGTCAACGCCGAGGACGACCGGCTTGCCCATCGTTGAGATCGCGAGGTAGCCGTGCCCGGAGAGGTGCAGGGAGAAGAGGCCGCCGGCGAGCATGCTGCCGCCCTTGGTACGCACGATGTCCCAAGTGAGCGTGTCGGAGTAGGCGAGGCAGTTGGCGCCGTTCACGAACACCGACTCATTACGCAACTCGAGGATGCGGATGGTCTTACCCTCGTCCGCGCAGTAGAGGATGCCGCTGCCCGTGACCTTCATGGTCGAGGCCGTCTCGCCCGTGACCTTGGCCTTGACGTACTTGCCCAGACCACCGGCCTCCTTCATACCGGTGCGCTCGAACTTGAGGTCACCGTAATAGGCGATCATGGCGCCCGTCTTGGTGTAGACGAGGCCGTTGGCGAGGTTGATCTCCAGGGTACGGTCGTTCTCGAGCTGCCAGGCGCCGCCTCGGTTCTGCTGAGCGTTCTGCTGGACGAACTCGGCCAGCGTCTGGGCCGTGTGCTCCTGGATCATTTCGGACATGCTCGCTCCTCTCGCTTTCGTGTTGCTGCTCAGGCTCGTGTATCGGCGGTACGGCGGACTTCGTGAAGGCCGTCGCCGATCCTTGCCGACTGCTTCGGCGCGGTGTGCTAGACTCAATGCTCCGTTGCCCTCGTAGCTCAGAGGATTAGAGCGCGCGCCTCCGGAGCGCGAGGTCGAAGGTTCGAATCCTTCCGGGGGCACCATCACTCTCGTATCTCGCCTCCTGCGATAAGCTGACGCGTGTGCAACCACGCTCCTCACTGACAGGTGTCTACGCGGCGCTCGCCGGCGCCACGTTCGCCTTCGGCCTCTCCTTCGTCGCCATCAAGGTCTCGCTGCGCGGTTTCGAGCCGCTGCTCGGCGCCTTTCTGCGCTTCGCGCTGGCCGGGGCGGTACTCTACGTCGCCTGGCTGGTGTTTGGCGGGGCCGAGCGAAAGGCCAAGCGCGCGTCGCGTAGCGAACTGGCGCGCTTGGCCCTGCTCGGCCTCGTCTCGCTGACCGTCTACATCAGTCTCGAGAACCTGGGCATTGCGCGCACCAGCGCCGGCGTCGCCGCAGTGCTCGCCGGGGCGATCCCCGTCTTCGTCATCGCCCTCAACTCCTTCACGTTGCGCGAGCCCACCGGCGCACGCCAGTGGGCCGGCGTGCTTCTCTCGTTCGCGGGTATTGTCGGGCTGGTGGCGTTCGGCGCCGGCATCGACGGCGGCACGCTCCTGGGCAACCTGCTGGTGCTCGGCGCCTCGCTTGCCGTCGCCGTGTACACGCTCATGGCGCGCCGCCTGATGGTCGACCGCTCGGCGCTGTACGTGACCACCTACCAGCACTTCTTCGGCGCCCTCTTCATCGTGCCGGCGGTGGTCGTCGAGGCGCTGGTCGCCGGCGTGCGCACGCCGGAGCCTGCCGCCGTCGGCGGCGTCGTCTACCTCGGGATCGCCGCCTCGGCAGTCGGCTACATGCTGTTCAACTACACCTTGCGCTACGTCGAGGCGAGCAAGGTGAGCGTCTTCACGAACCTCGTGCCGGTGGTCGGCATCGCCGGCGCCTATCTCCTGCTCGGCGAGCGCTTCAGCCTGGGTCAGGCCATCGCCGCGCTCGTCGTCGGGGCCGGGGTCTGGCTGGCCAACAGCGGCAGCCGATGCCCCGGCCCAACCTGCCCGCCGACATCGTGAGCGGCCCTTCGCGCGCGCGGGAGGCTTCCGGCGTGCAACCGCCGCCCGCCTCCGCCTACGTCGCCCTGATGGGCACCACACTGGCCTTCGGCCTCTCGTTCGTTGGGACAAAGTACGCGCTGCGCGGCTTCGAGCCGCTGTTGCTCGCCATGCTGCGCTTCGCCTTTGCCGGCGCCATCCTTTGGGTGGCGTGGCGCCTCTTCGGCACGCGCGAGCACGCCACGCGCGCCGAGCTGGCTCGCGTCGCCCTGCTCGGCCTCGTCTCTCTCACGGTGTACTTCGCCCTCGAGAACATGGGCATCGCGCGGACCAGCGCCAGCCAGGCCGCGATCCTCATGGCCGCCGTGCCCATCTTCGTGATCGTCCTTAACCACTTCACGCTGCGCGAGCACAACAGCGGCCGCCAGTGGACCGGCGTGGCCATCTCCTTCGTCGGCATCGTCGCCCTCGTCTGGTTTGGCGGGGGGACGGGCGGCGGCAGTCTGACCGGTGACGTGCTGCTTCTCGCCGCGTGTGTGGCCGCGGCCGCCTATGCCCTCATGGCGCGGCGCCTGCTCGTCTCGCGCTCGGCGCTCTTCGTCACTGCCTTCCAGAACATCTTCGGGGCGCTCTTCATGCTGCCGCTGGCGCTTCTTCAGGCGGCGCTCGTCGGCGTGCGCACGCCGACCTGGTCCACCATCGGCGCGCTCGCCTACCTGACCGTCTTCTGCTCGGTGGGCGGCTACCTGCTGCTGAACTACGCCCTCCAGCACGTGGAGGCGAGCAAGGCGAGCGTCTTTCTGAACCTCATCCCGATCGTCGGCGTCGCCGGCGCCTACATGCTCCTGGGCGAGCGCTTCACCGGGCCCCAGGTGGTGGCCTCAGCCGTGGTGGTGCTCGGCGTGTGGCTGACGAACAGCGGCCGGCCGCGGCCCGCCGCCCCGCCCACGGCTTGAGCCCGTCTGGACAGCCGGGCGGGGCGAGGGGGATACTACCCAGGCGCCGCGCCGGCGCCGCAGCGATGACCCGACCCCTCACCGACACCAGCGCCCTCGCCGCCCTGCCGATCGGCATGTTCGACTCCGGTATGGGCGGCCTTACCGTGCTCCACGAGTGCCTCGTGGCGCTGCCCAGCGAGGACTTCATCTACGTCGGCGACACGGCGCGCTTCCCGTACGGCGAGAAGAGCCGTGACGAGCTCGAGCGCTTCGCCGCGCAAATCGCGGCGTTTCTCGAGCGCACCGGCGTCAAGCTCCTGGTGGTCGCCTGCTTCTCGGCGACGGCGGCGGCGCTGCCCGCTCTGCAGGAGCGCTTCGCGACGCCGATCGTCGGCGTGGTCATGCCGGGCGCGCGGGCGGCGGTGCAAAGCTCGCGCTACCGCCGCATCGGCGTGCTCGCCACGGAGGCGACGGTGGCCAGCGGCAGCTACGTGCGCGCCGTCCGGAGCCTGGATGTGGGCGCCGAGATCCATCAGCAGGCCTGTCCCGGGCTGGCCTCGTACATCCAGGACGGCGATGTCGCCAGCCAGGAGGTCCTCGATGCGGTCAAGCGCTTCACGGCGCCGCTCAAGGTGAAGCGCCCGGACGTGGTCATCATGGGCTGCACGCACTACCCGCTCGTGGCTCCGATGCTGCAGCGGCATCTGGGGCGCGACGTCACCCTGGTGAACCCGGCTCACGAGATCGCGCGCGAGGTCGCCGACGTCCTCGATCGTCAGGGGATCGCCCGCGGCGAGGAGCGCGAGGGCGAGTACAGCTTCTACTGCACGGGCGAGGTGGAGCAGTTCCGGGCCGTCGGGGCGCGTTTCCTGCAGATGCCGCTCGGCGAGGTCCGGCACCTCTCGCTCGCCGAGCTCGAGGAGGAGCTGCCGGCGTGAGTACGACACGTTTTTTGGCGCGAGCCGCCGTCTACGCGGCGCTCTACGCCGTACTCACGCTCGCCCCGGGGCTCAACGCGCTCGCCTACGGCCCCGTGCAGTTCCGCCTCTCGGAGGCGCTCATGGTCTTCGCCTGCGTCGACCCCGCGGCGATTCCCGGGCTGACGATCGGCACGGCGCTGGGCAACCTCAACAGCCCCATGCTCGTCGTCGACGTGATCTTCGGCTCGCTGCTGACGCTGGTCGCGGCAGGTCTCATGCACCGTATTGGGCCGCGTCTCGTCGCGCTTTTCGTGCCGGTGATCGTCAACGGTCTCGGCGTGGCGGCGATGCTCGCCGTCGTGCTGGACCTGCCGTTCTGGGCCAGCGCCGTGTGGGTGGGCGCCGGCGAGACGGCCGTCATGGCCACGGGCGGCGCGGTCGTGCTGATGCTCGTGCGCCGCATGCACGAGATCTTCGTGCCGAGCAAGAGCGCCGGCTGAGGCGCAACTGGCCGCGAGGGCGCGGCGGAGGAGGAAAAGCTTTGAGAACATTACGAGGAGCCGATGAGTTGCGGCCGCTCGTCATCACGCCGAACGTGTCCAAGTTCGCCGCGGGCTCGGCGCGCATCGAACTGGGCGATACGCACGTGCTGTGCACGGCCTCGCTGAGCGACGGCGTGCCCCCCTGGCTCCGCGGCTCGGGGCGCGGCTGGCTGACGGCGGAGTACAGCATGCTGCCCGCCGCGACGCCGACGCGCAGCCCGCGCGAGGCGGTGCGCGGCCGCCAGGGCGGGCGCACGATGGAGATTCAGCGCCTGATCGGGCGCAGCCTGCGCTCGATCGTCGACCTGGGCATCATCGGCGAGCGCACGATCGCCGTCGACTGCGATGTGCTGCAGGCGGACGGCGGCACGCGCACGGCGAGCATCACCGGCGCCTATGTGGCTGTCTATCAGGCAGCCCTCAAGCTCGAGAAGAGCTTGAGACTTAAGGAGCTGCCCATGTTCGACTCGATCACGGCGATCAGCGTCGGTGTAGTGGACGGCCGCGTGCTGCTCGATCTCGACTACGAAGAGGATTCGGCGGCCGCCGTCGACATGAACGTCGTGATGACCGGCGACGGCCGCCTCGTCGAGGTGCAGGCCACGGCCGAGGGCGAGCCCTATGCGCGCACCACGCTTAACGCGATGCTGGATCTCGCCGCCAAAGGCGCGGCCGACCTGGCGAGCGCGCAGGCCGCCGCCATCGCCGCGCTGCGCCGGAGTTAAGGTGGGTGCTCGCGGGAACGAGCCGGCGGCAAGACCGGCCTATGCGAAACGGCACAGGGGCTGACGTGCGCTTCGTGCTCGCGACCGGGAACGCGCACAAACTGATCGAGTTCCGCGGCATCCTGGCGCCGCACGAGGTCATGCCGATGCCGGCCGGGGTCATCCTCCCGGAGGAGGGCACCGAATCGTTCGCCGAGAACGCGCGGGGGAAGGCACTGGCGCTGGCGCGAGCGCTGCGCGCGGCCGAGTTGTCCGACGACGGCGAGACGGCGGCCGGCGCCGGCGATCGGCCCTGGTGCATCGCCGACGACTCCGGTCTGGAGGTGGAGGCGCTCGGATGGGCGCCGGGCGTGATCAGCGCCCGCTACGCGGGCGTGGACGGGCCCGGCGCCGACGCGGCCAACGTGGCGCGCCTCCTGCGCGAGCTTGCCGGCCTCGACGGTCCGCTCGAGCGCCGGGCGCGCTTTGTCTGCTCCTTGTGCGCCCTGGCGCCGGACGGCTCGGAGCACGCCGTCGAGGGCCACTGGTGGGGAGCGATCGCCGATTCGCCGCGCGGCAACGGCGGCTTCGGCTACGACCCGGTGTTCGTGCCGGACGGCTCCGAACTCACCGTGGCCGAGTGGCCCGCAACGGAGAAGGACAGGGCCAGCCACCGCGCCCGTGCCGGGCTGGCCCTCCTCGAGGTGCTGCGGCGCGAGGCCGTGCCGGGCGCCTAGCGCCGCCGGCGCCCACTCGCGCCACTCGCTTAGCCCCGGCCCACCTCGGTGACCGTCGTGCTCTGCAGGAGACGGCGCACGTCCTCGACCTCGAGCACGCCGGCGCCGTAGCGCTGCGTGTTGGCGGCGCCGACGGCCAGCGCCTGCGCCAGGCACTCGGGCTGCGTGAGCTTCTCATAGCGGGCGCTCACGAAGCCGGCAAGGAATGCGTCGCCCGAGCCCACCGTGCTCACCACCGTCTCGAGAGGCGCCACGCTGGCCGTGTAGGCACGCTCGCGACCGCCGGTGCGGAAGCGCGCCACGCAGCCGTGCGGCGTCTTGATGATCACGATGCGCGGCCCCATCTCGCAGATTATGGCCGTCGCCTCGATGATGTCTTGCGCGTCGTGGAACTCGTGCCCGACGAGGTCTTCGGCCTCGCGCAAGTTGGGGCAGACGAGGTCCGGACGGCCCTTTACGCCCTGGCGCAGCGGCTCGCCGGCGCTGTCCAGGACGGTGTAGCAGCGGCGCTTGCGCACGCGCTCGACGACTTGGGCGTAGAAATCGCCGGGCACCTTGCGCGGCAGAGAGCCCGCCATGACCACGAAGCGCGCGCCCTTGGCGAGGTAGTCGATCTTGTCCAGCAGGGCCTCGATCTCGGCTCCGCTCACGGCGGGGCCGTGCTCGATGATCTCCGTCTGCCGCATGGTCGTCGGGTCGACGACGACGGTGGAGGTACGCGTCTCGCCGGCGATGAAGGTGAAGTCGTGAAGGATGTTCTCGCGCTGCAAGCCCTCGGCTATCTGCTGACCGGCCAGACCACCCACGAGGCCCGTGGCGACCACGGGGTCGCCCAGCGCCTTGAGGGCGCGGGCGATGTTGATGCCCTTGCCGCCGGGGAGGGTGAGGGCCTCGCTGGAGCGATGGCGGTGGCCGGTCTGGAAGTTCGGCACCGTGAGCGTCTTGTCGACGGCGGCATTCGGTGTGATCGTGATGATCAAGGCTGTGCGTCCCGGCGGTGCTCCACGTAGACAAGCCGGCACGCGCCTGCGCCGGTCCCTAAGCCCGCGTCAGTATAGCACTCGGGTCTGCGCGGCCGCTGTTCGGCCCGGGTCCCCGTCTCGCCTTGACAGCATTTGTGACGAAGCGTACGTTTCGGGTGCGTCGAACAAGGCGCGTTCCTCGTTAGGTGAGGCTCCGGCACACATAAAGGCCGTTGCCCGGAAACGTCCAGAGACGCCAACGGGTAGAACAGGCATTACCGAACCAAGGTTTTGCCCGAGACGGCTGAGGCTCAGACCTCTACGGTGTGTTGTGCTAAAGCTTGGACGAGTGAGGATCGCCCAAGCCTGCCGCCGTGCCGAAAGCCTTCCGCGAGGAGGCTTTCTGTCGTCCTGAGGGACGTGCGGCGAGAGGAGGTGAGGGCGTGTTCTACTTGAGCAAGCTACTCGGCAGTCCGGTGAGAGATTCTGAGGGAAAGTCGGCGGGCTCCGTCCACGATCTCGCCGTCTCCTCGAGCCAGACGTATCCGCGCGTGACCGCGGTTGTCGTGCGCCGCCGCGGTAAGACCTACCTTGCCGCGTGGCGCACGGTGGCGAGCTTCGAGGAGTCGGGCATCCTGCTCCGTGTGCCCGCGGCCGAAATGAGCGAACGCGACCTGCAGGCCGACGAGTTGCTCCTCGCCCGCACCTTCCTCGACAAGCAGCTCGTGGACACCGAGGGTCACAAGATCATCCGCGTGAACGATATCGAGCTCCTGCGCATGGGCGTCAACGTCAACGTCGCCGCCGTCGACATTTCCAGCAACGCCATCCTGCGCCGCGTCGGGCTCTCGAAGCTGGCGGCGCCGCGGAACGTCGGCAAGCCGCACCTCATCGACTGGAAGGACGTCGATGTGGAGCAGACGGACGAGAGTTCCGTGCGCCTCTTCGTACCGCGCACGAAGCTCGAGTTGCTGCACCCGGCCGACATCGCCGACCTCGTGCACGAGCTCTCACCGGAGGAGCGCGTCGCCGTTCTGGACGCGCTCGAGGACGAGCTCGCCGCCGAGGCCTTCGAGGAGATGCACTCCTCCTACAAGGCCTCGATGCTGCTCGAGATGCCGCTCGAGAAGGCCAGCGAGCTGCTCGGCAACATGGCGCCGGACGACGCCGCCGACCTGCTCGCCGATCTCCCCGAGGACCGCCGCCAGCAGTACATGGCGCTCATGGAAAAGGAAGACGCCGAGGATCTGCGCGAGTTGCTCAGCTACCCCGAGAACTCGGCAGGCGGCATCATGACCACGGACTTCGCCTACGCGCACTTGGACGACACGGCCGACGAGGCCCTGCAGAGCCTGCGCGAGCAAGCCGCGGCTGCGGAGACCATCTACTACGTCTACGTGATCGACCGCAGCGAGCGTCTGCGCGGCGTCTTCTCGCTGCGTGACCTCTTGCTCGAATCGGGTACGCGCAAAGTACGCGACTTCATGCATGAGAACCCGGTCACGGTGCTCACCTCGGGCGAGGAGGAGGAGATCACCGAGCTGATCGCCAAGTACAACTTGCTCGCCCTGCCGGTCGTCGACGAGCAGGGCGTCTTGCGCGGCATCATCACGGTGGACGACGCCATCGACTTGGTGCTGCCGCTGGCCTGGAAGAAACGCCTGCCGAGGATCCTCCATTGAGGAGGCCTCGATGGCGCGGTTCCCGCGTGCCGTAGGCGGCGGCCTGGTGCGGCGCATCGGCCGCACCCGCCTCTTCGTCATTCTGAGCATGATCGGCCCCGGACTGATTGCCGCCAACGCCGGCAACGACGCCGGCGGCATCACCACTTGGTCGGTCATCGGCTCGCGCTACGGCTACAGCATGCTCTGGCTGCTCATCCCGCTGACCTTGGTGCTGGCCGTCGTGCAGGAGATGAACGCCCGCGTCGGCGTCGTGACCGGACGCGGGCTCGCCGCCCTCATCCGCGAGAACTTCAGCCTCAAGGTGACGGCCTTCGCGATCCTCGTCACGATGACGGCCAACTTCGGCACGACGGTGGCCGAGTTCTCGGGTATCGCCGCCGCCGGCAGCCTCTTCGGCGTGCCCCCCTGGATCGGGGTGCCCGTGGTGGCGATCGCCATTTGGCTGCTCGTGACGCGCGGCTCGTACCGCAAGGTGGAACGGGTCCTGCTCGCCCTCGGTTTCGTGCTCGTCACCTACATCGTCTCGGGCGTGCTGGCCGATCCGGACTGGGCAGCGGCGGCCCGCGGCCTCACGCACCCGCAGCCCAGCCTGACGACTCTCTGGATCTTCACCGTCGTGGCCGCCGTGGGTACGACCCTGACTCCCTGGGGGCAGTTCTTCATCCAGGCGGCGGTCGTCGACAAGAAGATCTCCTGGCGGCAGTACGTCTACACGAAGTACGAGATCTACATCGGCTCGCTGTTCATGACGACGATCGACTTCTTCATCGTGCTCGCCTGTGCCGCGACGCTCTACAAGGGCGGCGTCGTCATCGAGTCGGCACAAGATGCCGCGTTGGCCTTGGAGCCGTTCCTCGGGGCGGCGGCCCGCTTCCTCTTCGGCATCGGGCTGCTCAGCGTCTCGATCCTCGCCGCCGGCGTCCTGCCGCTGGCCACCGCCTACGTCGTCTGCGAGGCCTTCGGCTTCGAGTCCGGCCTCGACTCGAGCTTCCGCGAAGCGCCCGTCTTCAACGGGATCATCACGTTCTACATGTTCCTGCCGGCCGCGGTGGCGATGATCCCCGGGCTGCCGCTGGTCACCGTGATCATGGTGGCGCAGATGCTGAACGGAATGTTGCTGCCCGTGATCCTCGTCTTCACGCTGCTCATGATCAACAACTCGCGCGTCATGGGCGAGCACGTCAACGGGCGGGTGCGCAACGTGATCGCCTGGGGCTTCTCCGGGTTGCTGATCGTGCTCAGCGTGGCGCTGCTCATCTCGCCTCTCTTCTCGTGAGCGGCTGTTTGACCCCTTCTGGGGCCGCTGGTACAGTCGAGAAGTCTTGCCACCCACGGACTCGGCGCCGACCACGACACACCCGCGAGACACCGCTGCGTACCTGAGACCCGTCACGATCGTGCGCGGGTCTTTTCTGTGCTGCCCCGGGATTCGGTCTCGCTCACGCTCTTTGAGGAGGACGGCATGGAAGTAGAGATCGGTCGCGGCAAGAAGGGTCGCCGCGCCTACGGCTTCGACGACATCGCCATCGTGCCCAGCCGCCGCACGCGCGATGTGGACGACGTCGACATCACCTGGCAGCTCGGGCCGCACAAGCTGGAGCTGCCGTGCCTCGCCTCGGCGATGGACGGCGTGGTCGACCCGCCGTTCGCCATCGAGATGGGCAAGCTGGGCGGCCTTGCCGTCCTCAATCTCGAGGGTGTGCAGACGCGCTACGAGAACCCCTCCCAGCAGCTCGACCGCATCGCGGCGCTGCCGGCGGAGACGGCGACGCGCGCCATGCAGGAGATCTACGCGGCGCCCATCCGGCCCGAGCTGATCGCCGAGCGCATCAAGGAGATCAAGGCCGGCGGCGGGCTCGCCGCGGCGTCGCTGACGCCGGCGCGCGTGCGCGACTACTACGAAGTCGCGCTGGACGCCGGCGTCGACGTGCTCATCATCCAGGCGACGGTCGTCTCGGCCGACCACGTGAGCACGCGCGCCGAGCCGCTCAACCTCAAGGACTTCATCGCCGCCTGTCCGGTGCCCGTGATCGTGGGCGGCGTGGCCTCGTACTCGACGACGCTCCACCTCATGCGCACCGGCGCCGTCGGCGTGCTTGTCGGCGTCGGCCCCGGTCACGCCTGCACGACGCGCGGCGTGCTCGGCATCGGCGTGCCGCAGGCGACCGCCATCGCCGATGCCGCGGCGGCGCGCGTGCAGCACGTCCTCGAGACCGGCCAGTACTGCCACGTGATCGCCGACGGAGGCATGCGCACCGGCGGCGACATCAGCAAGGCGATCGCCTTGGGCGCGGACGCGGTCATGATCGGCTCGCCGCTGGCCGCCGCCGAGGAGGCGCCGGGGCGCGGCTACCACTGGGGCATGGCGACCTTCCACCCCGAGCTGCCGCGCGGCGCGCGCATCAAGGCCGGCATCAAGGGCACGCTCCGCGAGATCCTCGTCGGCCCGGCGCGCGAGAACGACGGCACGCTGAACCTCTTCGGCGCTTTGCGCATGAGCATGGCGACCTGTGGCTACGACTCGCTGACGGCTTTCCAGAAGGCCGAGGTGATGGTCGCGCCGGCGCTGATGACCGAGGGCAAACGCCTGCAGAAAGAACAAGACGTGGGCATGGGCTGAGGAGGCACCGTGGCGCAGGGCAGCACACCGCAGAGCAAGGCGTTCGACACCGTCCTCGTCCTGGACTTCGGGGCTCAGTACGGACAACTCATCGCGCGGCGCGTACGCGAGTGCCGCGTGTACTCGGAGCTCATCCCCCACGACACGCCGGTGGAGCGCATCAGGGAGTACGCGCCGAAGGGCATCATTCTCTCCGGCGGACCGATGAGCGTCTACGTCGAAGACGCGCCGCGGCTCAATCCGGAGATCCTCGAGCTCGGCATCCCCGTGCTGGGCATCTGTTACGGCATGCAGAGCCTCGCGCTGGCGCTGGGCGGCACCGTGGCGCGCACGGACATGAGCGAGTTCGGCAAGACCCAGATCAACGTCATCGACCCCGGGCTGCTGCTGCAGGACTGGCACGGCGTCGAGGAGGCGTGGATGAGTCACCGCGACAGCGTGACGGCGGCTCCGCCCGGGTTCGACGTGTTGGCCGCCAGCTCGGCTTCGCCCGTGGCGGCCATGGAAGACTGGCAGCGCGGCTTCTACGGCGTGCAGTTCCATCCCGAGGTGGTGCATACGCCTAAGGGCACCGAGGTCCTCAAGAACTTCCTCTACAAGGCCTGCGCCTGCAGCCCCGAATTCACGCCCGCCTCGATCATCGAGGAGTCGATCGCCGAGATTCGCGCCCAAGTCGGCGAGGCGAAGGCCATCCTCGGGCTTTCGGGCGGCGTCGACTCCTCCGTCGCCGCGCTGCTTATGCACAAGGCGATCGGCGATCGCCTCACGTGCGTCTTCATCGATCAGGGCATGATGCGCAAGGATGAGGCCGAACGTGTGATCGAGACCTTCTCCGGCACGTTCGGCATCCCGCTGATCGCCCTCGACGCCGGGGAGCGTTTCCTCAACAAGCTCGCCGGCGTCACCGAGCCCGAGCGCAAGCGCAAGATCATCGGCGAGGAGTTCATCCGCTGCTTCGAAGAGGAGGCGCGCAAGCTCACGGACGCCAGGTTTCTCGTGCAGGGCACGCTCTACTCGGACGTGATCGAGAGCGGCACCCGCCAGGCGGCCAAGATCAAGAGCCACCACAACGTCGGCGGCTTGCCTGAGCAGATGGACTTCGAGCTTGTCGAGCCGCTGCGCTGGCTGTTCAAGGACGAGGTGCGGGCCGTGGGCGAGGAGCTCGGCCTGCCCGAGCGCCTCGTCTGGCGGCAGCCGTTCCCCGGCCCCGGTCTCGCCATCCGCATCATCGGCGAGATTACCGCCGAGCGCGTCGACATCCTGCAGCGCGCCGACGCGATCGTGCAGGAGGAGATCCGCAAGGCGGGGCTCTATCGCGAGCTTTGGCAGTGCTTCGCGATCTTGCCCGTCATCCGCAGCGTCGGCGTGCAGGGCGACGAGCGCACGTACGGGTACCCGATCGCGATCAGGGCCGTGAAGAGCCACGACGCCATGACCGCCGACTGGGCGCGCCTTCCGTACGACCTGCTGGAGACGCTGGCCTCGCGCATCATCAACGAGGTGCCCGAGGTCAACCGCGTCGTCTACGACATCTCGAGCAAGCCGCCGAGCACGATCGAGTGGGAGTGAGTCCGGTGGAGCCGGTCGGGCGGGCGGCAGCCGCCGGCTGCTAGACGGACTCGGCCTCGGCCGCGCGGCGCGTCGTCGTCTCGAGGAAGACCGCGAGCAGCACCACGTCGGCGACGAAGAGGACGCTGCCCACGACGAGGTTCTGCACGAGGAGCATGGGCAGCGAGGGCGCCAGTCCTTGCTCCAGGGTCGCCAGCGGGAGCAGGAAGCCGGGCTGCAGGAGCGGCTGCAGGATGAGCACGACGATCACGCTCGGCAGTAGCGCGCCGATGGCGATGCGCGCCGAAAGCCTGAGCGCGGTGAGGGGGCCGGCGTCGCCGAGCACGACGATGTAGTCGGCGTAGAGCACGGCGACGCTGGCGACGGTGAGCACCATGGCGAGCAAGCCGGCGCTGAAGCCTCCCGAGGCGGATTCGTCGGTGAAGCGCGAGAAGAGCTCGTTGCCGGCCCCGAAGAACGCGGCGAGCAACACCTGCAGGGCGAGCAAACGCAGGAACTGGCCACGGTCGCGGGGGCGAAGGCTGAACTCACCGGTCAGCGAGCGCAGGAACCCGGCGCGCAACCAGGTCGTGACCAGCAGGATGCCGACGAAGAGCCCGATCGTCGGCAGGCTCGGCGAGAGGACGGCGTTGGTGAACGAGTCGCGCGGTTGGTCGAGGAGCTCGGCGAGCGGCCGGCGGGTGGCCAGCCAATTGCCGAGCAGGATGGCGATGCTGCCGACGAGCGTCAGCGCTATTGAGTAGAAGACCAGGAATTGCCTGGCGCGAAGGATGGCGATCACCCGCTGGGTGAGCGTGCGACCGGTGTCGTCCATAGTCCCGCAGTATACAGGGGGTATCATGAGGCATGAGGCTGTCCCGCTCGGCGCTCACCTTCCTGATGCTTGCCTGGGTGCTCGTCATGCTCTACCCGGACCCGGGCATGCTCGTGCGCAGCGCGCGCAACGTGATCGAGTCGCGCCCCGACCCGGCGGCGGCGCAGGCGCTGGCCGCCGGCTTGCCGGACGACCCTGCGCTCATCGAGACGTACGTGATCGACGAGCAGGTGCCTTATGGCTTCGACTGGCAGGTCTACGGCGTCCCTTGGTACTTCCCTACCGCTTCCGAGGCGCTCACGGCCGGGCGCGGCGACTGCGAGAGCCGCGCCATGGCGCTGGCCAGCATGCTCGCCGCAAAAGGCATTCCCTTCGATTTGCGCATGGCCTTCGGTCACATCTGGGTGGACTACCCGGGCAAGGCCGCGACGGCGGGCGAGAACGCCGGTCTTGAGATCGCCGGCCGGCGCGAGGGGCGCCTCTTCTTCAAGTGGCCCGAGAACCTCGACCTGGGCCGGGAGCTCTCGGAGCAACTGGCGATACACTACGAGCCGGCACCGGCCTGGCGCGTCTACCTGCTCGTGGCCGGGCTGACGCTGCTGCCGCTCTGGAACGCGGTCGCGCTGCGCTCCTCGGCAGGCGCCCTGCAGGGTAGTGGCGCGTCGGCGCGCCGGCGCGAGCGCCGACCCTCGGCGCCGCGAGCCGGGGTCGCGGTCGTGCCGTCAGGTCCACGCCGAAGTCGAGAAGGGTGATCCGATGATCGATCTGCGCAGCGACACCGTAACCCGGCCGTCGCCGGAGATGCGCCGCCTCATGGCGGCGGCCGAGGTCGGCGACGACGTGCTCGGCGACGACCCGACCGTGCTGCGCCTGCAGGAGTACGGCGCCGGCCTGCTCGGCAAGGAGGCCGGCCTCTATTTTCCGTCCGGCACGATGTGCAATCAGGCGGCGGTGCGGGCGCAGACGCGGCGCGGCGACGAGGTCTTCCTGCACGCCCAGGCGCACATCATGTTCTACGAGCAGGGCGGCACGACGTTGAGCTGCGTGCAGCTACGCTGTTTCGACTCGCCGGACGGCACGCTCGACCTCGCCAAGATGGAGGAGTACCTGCACACCGACGACGACGTGCACTTCGCTCCCACGCGCCTCGTCTGCCTGGAGAACACGCACACGCACTGCGGCGGCGCGCTCCTGCCGGTCGGACACATTCGGGCCGTGCGCGAGTTCTGCGTCGCGCACGGCCTCAGACTGCACTTGGACGGCGCCCGCTTGGGCAACGCCGTTGCCGCCACGGGCGTCTCGCTGGCCGAGTACGGCGGTCTCTGCGACACGGTGAGCATCTGCCTCTCCAAGGGCCTGGGAGCGCCCGTGGGCTCGCTGTTGCTCGGCGATGCCGAGACCATCGCGGCGGCCAGGCGGGCGCGCAAGATCTACGGCGGCGGCATGCGGCAAGCCGGTATCGTCGCCGCCGCGGGCGTTTATGCCCTCGAGCACAATCTGGCGCGGCTCGCCGACGACAATCGCCGCGCCCGCGCACTGGCCGAGGGCCTGGCCGCCCTTCCGCTCCTGGACGTCGACATGGCGCAGGTGCAGACCAACATCGTCCTCGCCGGCACTCGCAGGGCGGGCCTGCCGGCGGCGGCGGTGGCCGAGCGTCTGCGCGACGACGGCGTGCTGGCGCTCGCCGAGGGAGCCTGGACCCTGCGCTTCGTCACCCACATGCACATCGACGACGACGGGGTGGAGGCGACGCTGGCCGCGGTGCGGCGCGCCGTCGCCGGAGGCTGAACGCTGGCCGCCGCGAGCACGAAGTCGTAAAGTGAGGCGTCAGCCCCACCCAGGTGGGGTGTCTGCCCCGGAGACGCCATGGCCGCACCCGACAAGAAGAAGAGAGGCGTCAAGGAGACGCCGCGCGGCAAGCTCTCCTTTCCACTGGACGATCCGCTCTCTACTCTGCCGGAGACCGCCCGCAAGATCCTCGACGCCGCGACTCGCCTGCTCGCCGAACGGGGCTACGAGGCGATTACACTCGAGAACGTCGCCGCCGCGGCGGGCGTCAATAAGGCCTCGATTCGCTACAACTTCGGCAACAAGGCGGGCCTCATCAGCGCCGTCGCCGATGCGCTCATCCACGACGAGTGCTTGCGCGTCAGCGCCGCCGCCGGCGAGGCCCCCGACGAAGAGCGGCTGCACGCCGTGGTCGCCGGCATGGAGGAGATGCTGGTCAGCACCAACTCCATGCGCGGCTTCTTCGACATCCTCCCTCATGCCATGCGCGACCCCGAGTTGCGCGTGCGCCTCTTCGCGCTCTATCCCTGGTGGTATGAGACCAACCTGAGCTGGCTCGGCCTGGAGGGCGACCCCGGCGTCGAGCGCGACGAGTTGCTCGTCGGTTTGGGGGAGCTCATCGCCGCCATACCGGACGGTCTGTCGGTGCAAGCGGGCCTCGACCCGGACGGCTTCAGGCTGCGCCGTCCGCTGGCGGCCCTCGAGTTTCTGCTGCGCAACTCCATGGAAGAGTTGCGGGCGCGAGCCATCGGCGAACCCGCCGCCGCCGGCGAGGCGCGGTCCGGCGGCGTCGAGGTGGCTTGACAAGCGGGGGACCGTGGCTACGATTCACCCACCCGGGTGGGTGCAGGGTGCCCAACCGTCATTCGTGCAGGAGGTAGCGGTGTCTTGAGTACAGTGACGACACGCATGGGTGACGGGTCAACTGTCACCACTACCCGCGACGAGCTTCGCAGGGACATTCTCGAAGGCTCGGAGGCGGCCGCCAAGAAGGCCAAGATCCCCGTGCTCGAGGAGCGCGAGGTCGAGTACCTGGTCGACATGTTCGCCTGCCCCAGCCGCGTGTGGGGCGTCGAACGCGGCCACGAGGCGATCATGACCAAGGACGGCGGCACGAACACGCTGATCTCCTCGCGCTTGTCCAGCGGTATCGCCGCTCCGATCGGCCGCGAGACGGCGGTGCGCCTGTTCGAGCGCGCCTTCGCCTTCGACTCGATGGAGGTCGGCCACATCGACTACTCCGTCAAGCCGAGCAAGTTCATCGTCAGCGTCGAGCAGGAGCACATGGAACTGCTCCAACACACGACGGTCTTCCCGCTCTTCTACGGCTTCATGCCCAACCTCGGGCTGTACTACCGCCCCGACGGCCAGTTCGAGAACCCCTCGGACCTGCTGCCGCTGGGCAAGATCGAGGAGGCGCGGCGTACGCAAGAGGAGGCGCTCGAGGCCTGCCACGACGACGTCGTCTGGCAGTCCAAGATGTTCGCCGAGACCGGCGCCGACGCGATCAACTACGACACCGTCGCGTCGACCGGCGACGCCGAGTTCCTGGCCACGCTGCGCGCCACCGAGGAGATCTCCTCGACGACGGCGATGCCGGTCGAGGTGAGCATGGCGGCCGAGATGGTGCTCGGCTTCCACGGCGAGCTCGAGTACAAGGGCACGCGGCTCGCCGGCCTTTGGCCGCACCAGCAGATGAAGGTCGTCGAGCAGGCCGGCGCGGCCATCTTCGGGCCGGTCGTCAACAACAACAGCAAGAAGTCGTGCGCCTGGAACGTCGCTCGGGCGGTGACCTTCGTCAAGGCCTGCACGGCCGAGGCGACGATCCCCATCCATCCGAACGTTGGCAACGGCGTCGGCGGCGTGCCGATGTTCGAGGTCTCGCCGATGGACATGGTGAGTCGCGCCAGCGCGGCGATGATCGAGATCGGCAAGGCGGACGGGTTGTAGGTAGGCACCGGCGACCCGAACGGCATGGGGATGGCCCACGCGTTGGCCTCATCCATGGGCGGCATCAAGACTGCTGGAGATCTGGTGGCCAGGATGCAGCTCAACAAGATGAGGCTCACCGAGGCGAAGGCCTACGTTGCCGAGAGGCTCGGAGTGAGCGTCTTCGATCTCTCCGACTCGACGGTCATGCGCACCGTGCGCGAAGAGCTGGACATCGGCGTCGTGACCGCCGTGCCCGGCCTCGCCAAGGGCCTCGAGGCTAAGGCGCGTATCGCCGACCTGCTCGGCATCCGCGTCAACTCCGTCGAGCGCCTCAAGGCCAAGACCGGCCTCGGCAAGGGCGAGGGAGGCGCGGCATGAAGCGCAATCTGCACGCCGGCGGCACGCGCAGCGGCGGGCTCGGCCTGAGCATCTTCACCGAGGCCGAGCTGCAGGACATCCATCTGGCGACGCTCGAGGTGCTGGCGCAGACCGGCGTCTTCGTCGAGGACGCCGAGGCGCTTAACGTCTTCGAGGCGGCCGGCTGCGGTGTCGACCGCGAGCGCCGCGTCGTGCGCATCCCCGGCTACATCGTCGAGGAGGCCATCCAGAGCGCCCCGTCGACCATCACGCTGGCGGGGCGCGTGCCGCAGCGCGATTTCGTGCTCGAGTCCAACCGCGTCGGTTTCACGAACTTCGGCGAGGGCATCCTCGTCGTCGACCCGCGCGACGGGCAGCTGCGCGAGCCCACCAAGGACGATCTGGCGGCGGCGACGCGGCTCATCGACGCCCTCGACGAGATCGACGTCATCGAGCGGCCTATCGGCGCGCACGACGTGCCGCAAGCCGTAGCGCCGCTGCACAACGCCGAGGCGATCCTCAGCAACACGACCAAGCACATGTTCATCGGTCCCATCAGCGGCGCCTTGCTCAAGAAGATCGTCGCCATGGCGGCGGCCATCGTGGGCGGCGAGGCCAAGCTTCGGGCACGGCCGCTGGTCTCGTTCATCACCTGCCCGGTCAGCCCGCTCAAGCTGGTCAAGGACTGCTGCGAGATCATTATGGAGTCCGCCCGCGCCGGCATGGCCTGCAACATCCTCAGCATGGCCATGGCGGGCGGCTCGTCGCCGGTCACGCTGGCCGGCACCCTGGTGACGCACAACGCCGAGGTGCTCAGCGGTATCACGCTCTCGCAGCTCACCAAGCGCGGCGCGCCGGTGATCTACGGCAGCTCGACAACGGCCATGGACCTGCGGCTGGCGGCGGCCAGCGTGGGCTCGCCGGAGCTCGCCCTCATCAGCGCCGCCGTGGTCCAGCTCTCGCGCCGCTACCTGCTGCCCAGTTGGGTCGCCGGTGCGTAGGGAGATGCCAAGCTAGGTGACGCGCAGTCCGGTCACGAGAAGACGCTCACAGGCCTGCTCCCAGCGTTGGCAGGGGCCAACCTGATTTACGGCCTGGGGATGCTCGAGTCGGGCGTCACCTTCGATTACGGGCAGCTCGTTATGGACTGCGAGTTCGCGCGCATGATCAAGCAGTGCGTCGGCGGCATCCGCGTCGACGACGAGACGTTGATGGTCGACGAAGTGCACGCGGTGGGGTCGTTCGGCGACTTCCTGAGCCGCGACAGCACTCTGCGCCACATGCGGGCGCAGTCGCAGCCGAAGTTCATGGATCGCCGCGTGCGTGCCGACTGGCAGGCGGCGGGTGGCACGGACCTCTTGCAGCGGGCAACCGCCGCGGCGGTCCGGATTCTGGATGAACACGTGCCCGAGCCGCTGCCGGAAGAGGTTGCGGCGCAGATACGTGCAATCGTGCAGGACGCCGAGCGCGAGCTCGGCGTCTCGTAAGGAGGAAGCGCCGGTGAAAGAGCAGCTCCAGCAGGCCGTCATCGACGGCAACGAAGACGTCGTGATCGCCCTCACTCAGGCTATGCTCGCCATGGGCACGCCGGCCCGCGAGGTCCTCGACGAGGCGCTGTTGCCGGCCATGACGGTGGTCGGCGACCGCATGCGCAGCGGCGAGTGCTTCATCCCCGAGGTGCTGCTCTCGGCGCGCACCATGCAGAAGGCCCTCGATACGCTCAGGCCGCACATGGCCGAGGGCGAGAGCGCGAGTCTGGGCACCGTGGTGATTGGGACCGTGGAGGGCGACCTGCACGACATCGGCAAGAACCTCGTCGCCATGCTTCTCCAGGGCGCAGGCTTCGAGGTCGTCAACCTCGGCACCGGCGTCACCAGCGCCGCCTTCCTGGAGGCGGTGCGCACGCATCACCCCAGCATCGTGGGCATGAGCGCCCTGCTCACCACCACGCTGCCGCGCATGAAAGAAACGATCAATGCCCTCACCGATGCCGGCCTGCGCGACTCCGTGAAGGTCATGGTGGGCGGTGCCCCGGTGACGGAGGCCTACGCCGCGGAGGTTGGCGCCGACGGGTACGGCGCCAACGCCGGCATGGCCGTGGAGCGCGCCAAGGCGCTCGTCGGGGCGTAACTCAGCAAAGGAGCCAAGGCGCATGCCTGACAACGACATCTTCCAGGAGGCCGCTCAGGCCATCATCGACGCCGACCGCGACGCCGCCGAGGAGGTCGCCACGCGAGCCCTCGCGGAGGGCATCCCACCGAGCGACATCATGCAGCAAGGCTTCGTCAAGGGGATCCAGGAGGTCGGCGACCTCTTCGAGAGCGGCGAGGTCTTCCTGCCCGAGCTCATGCTCTCGGCCAACGCCATGGCGGGGGCCACGGAGATCACCAACGCGGCGCTCGCCGGTGATGAGCTCGAGAGCAAGGGGCGCATTGTGGTCGGCACCGTGCAGGGCGACGTGCACGACATCGGCAAGGCGATCGTCATCGCCTATCTCAAGGCGAACGGTTACGACGTCGTCGACCTGGGGCGCGATGTGTCCGCGGAGACCTTCCTCGCGAAGGCCGCCGAGACCAACGCCGACATCATCGGCATGAGCGCGCTGCTCACAACAACGATGGAGGAGCAGCGCAAGGTGGTGAAGCTCATCAAGGAGCGCGGCCTGCCCTTCAAGACGGTCGTCGGCGGCGCGCCCTGTACGCAGCGCTGGGCCGATCAGATCGGCGCCGACGCCTACGCCGAGGATGCCAGTGAGGGCGTGCGCAAGATCGACGCGTTGCTTGGGAAGGGGGAGTGATCGGAAGGCGCGGGTGTGCGAAGAGTGCATAAAGGTGCAATTCGTTGACATCTCATTTGCACCCGCCTAACCTTTTCCTTACGTGAGAACCCACCTAGGTGGGTAGCGTAAGTTCGCGGGCAGGTGCCGCGTCCTGGCTGCTGCGCTGCAGGCCGAGCACTGCATCAGGTGTGGGAAAAGAGCCAGAGAGTCGCGTTCGAAAAGGGGGAAGATCGTGAGTGACGAGTATCGAGATCTTCAGAATCTGCTGGCGAGCATGGGCAACACGCGCCTGACGCGGCGGAGTCTGCTCAAGTACGCCGCCGCGGGCGGCGTGCTCGCGGGCCTCGGCCCTCTGGTGGCGGCCTGTGGCGGCAGCGAGCCGACCACGTCGCCCTCGGCCGCAGGCTCTCCCAAGCAGGGCGGGAGTCTCCGCGTCGGCATCGTCGGCGGCTCCGCCAAGGACACGCTCGACGGCCAGACGGCGACGTCTGAGCCCCAGATCTGCACGACATTCCAACTGTATGACGCGCTGCTCGGCTGGGACGCCGACTACCAGATGGTGCCGCTGCTGGCCGCCGAGTGGTCTGCCAACGCCGACGCCAGTGTCTGGAGCGTGAAGCTGCGCGACGACGTCGTCTTCCATGACGGCAAGCCCATGACCGCCGACGATGTGGTCTACAGCTACAAGCGCATCATCGACCCGAAGAGCCCGAAGATGGGCGCCAGCCAGCTCGCGCTGCTGCCGACGAGCGGCATCCGCAAGGTCGATGCCAGCACGGTCGAGTTCCACCTCGATTCGCCCAGCGCCATCTTCGAGGAGGCCATGGCGCTCTACGCCAACTGCATCGTGCCCGAGGGCTTCGATCTCAAGAAGCCCGTCGGCACCGGGCCCTTCAAGATCAAGACCAACAAGCCCGGCGAACAGTACGTGTTCGATGCGAACACGGAGTACTGGGGTGATGGTCCGTACGTCGATCAGTTGACCATCATGGAGTTCGCGGACGCCACCGCTCGCGTCAATGCGCTGCTCGGCGGCACGGTCGAGGCGATCTCGCAGTTGCCGGCGGCGCAGGTCAAGGTCGTCGAGGGCGGAGGGATGAAGGTCCTCAACGCGGAGACCGGCGCCTGGCAGCCCTTCACCATGCGCATCGACCAGAAGCCGTTCGACGACGTCAGGGTCCGTCAGGCGTTCCGCCTCATGGTGGATCGGCAGGGCATGATTGATCAGGCCTACGCGGGCTTCGGCGGGATCGGCAACGACATGTATTCGCCGTTCGACCCCGGCACGCCGCAACTCGAGCAGCGCGCGCAGGACCTCGAGCAGGCCAAGTCGCTGCTCAAACAGGCCGGCCACGACGGCGACCTTGAAGTGACGCTGAACACCTCCGACGCGATCGGCAGCGCCGCAGTGGCGGCCGCCCAGGTCTTCGCGGAGCAGGCCAAGGGCGCGGGCGTTACTGTGAACGTCAAGAAGGTCGACTCGGGGGCGTATTGGGACGCCGGGAACTACCTCTCGTACACGTTCTCACAGGACTTCTGGTACACGCGTAACTACCTGTCGCAGACGAATCAGGGAACGATGCCCAACGCGCCGTACAACGAGACCCACTGGAAGAACGAGCAGTGGCAGGCAATCGTCGAAGAGGCGATGCGGACAGGCGACAAGGCGAAGCGCAACGAGCTCATCGCTGAGGCGCAGAAGATCGAGTACGACGAGGGTGGCTACATCGTCTGGGCGTTCAACAACCAGATCGACGGTTATAGTCCGAAGCTCGGCGGCGTGGTGCCCAACAAGTCCGGCGTGCCGCTCTCGAGCTTCCATTTCAACAACTTCTTCTTCGTCTAACAGCGATTCGCTCGCGCTCATGGTAACGTTGACGGCCCCGGCGGATGTTCATTGCCGGGGCCGTCAGCGACTCAAGGGCGACTGAAGGGAGCAACGGTGCCGCCGCTCCTCAAATTGATCCTCATTCGTCTCGGGCTCGGAGTCCTTACGCTGTTCCTGGTGTCGCTGATCGTCTTCGCGGCGACCCAGTTGCTGCCGGGCGACCCCGCCCAGGCGATTCTCGGCAAGGACGCGGCCGACAAGGCTCGCTACGAGGCGCTGCGCCAGCAACTGCAGCTTGACCGTCCTCTGTACGAGCAGTACACGAGCTGGCTTGCCGGCGTCATGGTCGGCGACATGGGGAACTCCATCGTGCAACAGGACGTGCCGGTGACCGACCTGCTCGCCGACCGGCTTATCAACTCCACCGTGCTGGTCCTTTTCGCGGCGTTGCTGAGCATCCCCATCGCAATCCTGATTGGGGCGCTGAGCGCCGTGTGGCGAGACTCCCGTTTCGACTCCACCACGAACCTCACCAACCTGACGCTCGCCGCGCTGCCGGAGTTCGTGGTCGGCATCCTTCTCGTGCTGTTCTTCGCGACGGCGGTTTTCAACTGGATGCCGGCCGTCTCGCGTGTCGACTCCGAGGTGCCGCTCTCGCAGCAGCTCGACCTCTTCGTATTGCCGGCGATCACACTCTGCATCGCCGTGGTGCCCTACATCAGTCGAATGCTGCGCGCCTCCACGATTGAGGTGCTTGAGAGCGAGTACGTGATGATGGCTCGCCTCAAGGGGCTCTCCGGCAATCTCGTGCTGTGGCGCCACTCGATGCCCAACGCCATCGTCCCTACCTTGCAGGTGATCGCTCTCAACCTCGCCTGGCTGGCCGGCGGTATCGTCACGGTCGAATACCTCTTTGGCTTCCCCGGCGTTGGTCAGGCCCTGGTCGACTCGGTCGCCAATCGCGATATCCCGATGGTGCAGGCCCTCTGCCTGCTGATCGCCGCGGTGTACGTCGTGCTCAACCTGATCGCCGACGTGGCCACCATCCTCATCAGTCCCCGGCTGCGGACCGGCTTGCGATGACGGACGAGACACCGAGCACCAGGAAGATCATCGAGGAGCAGACGCTGGACGATGATCTCGGCATGCAATCGAACGTCGTGTTGCAGCCCGACCCGGCGCTTGCGCCCGGCGTCGCCAAGGGCGCGCGCCAGTACGGCGAGTTCGTCCAGCTCCTGCACGACTCCTGGCATGTGCGCCGCACCAAGATCGGCCTCGGCATCCTGCTCGCCATGCTGGCGCTCGTCATCCTCGGTCCGCTGGTCGCGCCGTACTCGCCCACGGAGTTCGTGGGGCCACCGTTCTCGGGCCCCAGTGACGGCGTGTATCTGGGCACGGACTACATCGGCCACGATGTCCTCACACGCGTTCTCTACGGCGGCCGTACGGTGATCACGCTGGCGCTCGCCGCGACCGTGCTGGGCCTCGTCGTCGGCGTCTCGCTCGGCCTGATCGCGGGCTACGGGCGTCGCTGGGTCGACGAAACGCTGATGCGGGCCTTGGACGTCGTGCTAGCTTTCCCCTCGATCGTACTGGCGCTGCTCTTCGTCAGCGTCTTCGGGCCGCGGCTCTGGCTGATCGTGCTCTTGGTCGGCCTCTCGCACGCACCGCGCATCGCGCGCGTGACGCGCGTCGCCGCAATGGAGATCGCGCACCGCGACTTCGTGCGCGCCGCCGAGGCGTTGGGCGTCTCGCGCACGCGCATCCTCGGCGCCGAGATCCTGCCGAACATCACCAGCCCGCTGCTGGTCGAGTTCGGCCTGCGTCTCACCTACTCCATCGGCATCATCGCGGCCCTCTCGTTCCTCGGCTTCGGCCTGCAGCCGCCGGCCGCCGACTGGGGCCTGATGATCAACGAGAACCGCATCGGCATCACGGTGCAGCCCTACGCGGTGGCCGTGCCCGTCGTGCTGATCGGCGTCCTCACCATCGCCACCAACATGATCGCCGACGGCGTGGCGCGCGCCCTGGTCGGCATCGACCGCGACACGGGAGCGGCGGCGTGAGCACTCCGCAACAGACACCCGCGAGCAATGGCGACGTGGTTCTTCGCGTCGAGGACTTGCGTATCGTGCTCGACCCCTCGGGCATCGACATTGACGATCAGGTCTCGTTCGCGATCCATCAGGGCGAGGTGCTCGGCCTCGTCGGTGAGTCGGCCTCGGGCAAGACGACGGCGGCGACCAGCCTCCTCGCCCATCAACGCCGCGGCGCCAAGATCGCCGGCGGGAGCGTGACGATCGCCGGGACGGATGTGCTGTCGGCCGCGCCGGGCGCATTGCGCAAGCTGCGCGGCGGCCTCATCAGCTACGTGCCGCAAGACGCCTCGGCGGCGCTCAACCCGGCGCTGCGCATCGGCACTCAGCTCATGGAGATCCTCGAGGCGCACAGCTTCGGCAGCTCACGAGCGGACCGCGAGGCGCGCCTGCGCGAGATGCTCGAGGAGGTGCTGTTGCCCAGCGACCGCAGCTTCGTGCGCCGCTATCCTCACCAGCTCTCCGGCGGCCAGCAGCAGCGCGTGGCGATTGCCATGGCGTTCGCCTGCCGGCCCAAGGTGATCGTGCTCGACGAGCCGACCACGGCCCTGGACGTGACCACGCAGGCGCACGTGCTGGAGACGATCCGCGACCTGACGCGCTCCTACGGCGTAAGTGCCCTCTACGTGACGCACGACCTCGCCGTAGTGGCCAACCTGGCCGACCGCATCGCCGTCATGTACGCCGGCCGGCTGGTCGAGATAGGCTCGCGCGAGGCGCTCTTTGCCGGCGCTTGGCATCCGTACACGCGCAAGTTGCTGGCCGCGATCCCCGACATCTCAGGCGACCGTGGTCTGCACGGCATCCCCGGCTGGGCGCCGCGACCCGGCCAACGCGTGGCCGGCTGCGCCTTCACGCCGCGCTGCGACATGCACATCGACCGCTGCGCCATCGAGTTCCCGCCCGATGAGGGCGAGACGGCCGATCACCGCGTGCGCTGCTGGCGCTGGCGCGAGCTTGCGGAGGCGCCGCTCGACATTCGTGGCCCTTTGCGCGAGATCACTGAGGCGAAGAACACGCTGCAGCAGCCTTCGGTGGTCAGCGTGCGCGACGTCAGCGCCTTCTACCAGCACAAAGAGGTGCTGCACGGCGTCAGCGCGGAACTGCGCGAGCACCGCTGCCTGGCGCTCGTGGGCGAATCGGGCAGCGGCAAGACGACGCTGGCGCGCTGCATCGCCGGCCTGCACCCCTTCCGCATTGACGGCGACATCGAGTTGCGCGGCACGCCGCTGGCGCGCGACTCGCGGAGCCGCACGCGCGCCGAGCGGCAGGCCATTCAGTACATCTTCCAGAGCCCGTACAGCTCGCTGAACCCGCGCAAGACCATCCGTCAGCTCCTCGCTCAACCGATCGACGTCTTCTTCAAGCTGAGCCGTGAGGAGGCGGAGGAGCGCATGGTCAAGGTGCTCGACCAGGTGGCGCTGGACAGGTCGCTGCTCTCTCGCTACCCGGAGCAGCTCTCCGGCGGCGAGCGTCAGCGCGTGGCCATCGCCCGCGGTCTGGCCGCCGAGCCGACGGTGCTCATCTGCGACGAGGTCACCTCCTGGCTGGACGTCTCCGTGCAGGCGGCGATCATCGAGCTTCTCGCGCAGCTCCAGGCGGAACTCGGCGTCTCGATGCTCTTCGTGACGCACAACCTGGCGCTCATCCGCAGCATCGCGCAGGAGGTCGCCGTGATGAGCGAGGGCCTCTTCGTGGAGTACGGTCTCGTGGACGCCGTACTCGACGATCCTCAGGCGGACTACACGAAGAAGCTGCTCACGGACACGCCGACGCTCGAGTTGGTCCAGTAGGGCGCGCATGCGCCATGAGTGAGACCTGGGGGCTCAGCGCGCGCGACTACGCCGCGCTCGAGGACGAGGTGAGCGGCCTGCTGTCGCGACTCATCCAGGCCGACACGAGCAATCCTCCCGGTGACGTGCGCCCTGCCGTGGCCGTGCTGCAGGAGTACTTCGCCGCCAACGGCATCGGCGTGACGGTCGTCGGGGAGGTGCCGGAGCGCCCCAATTGCGTCGCCCGGCTGGGCGGCGCCGGGGGCGCTCCCTCGCTCCTGCTGCTCGGCCACACCGACGTCGTGCCGGCCGCCGACGCGGCCCAGTGGGCGCACCCGCCGTTCTCCGGCCTGGTCGAGGGAGGCTACGTCTGGGGTCGCGGCGCGCTCGACATGAAGAACCTGGTGGCCGCCGAGGCCGTCGCCCTCGTTCGACTGGCGCGCGGCGCCACCGCCGGGGAGCGGCTGCGCGGCGATCTCGTGCTCGCCGCGACCGCCGACGAGGAGACCGGCGACCACTGCGGCGCCAAGTGGCTCACCGAACAGCACCGCGAGCTCGTGCACGTCGACTACGTCCTGAACGAGGGCGGCTTCGAGATGCTGCGCGTCGGCGAGCGGCGTCTCTACACGATCCATGCGGGCGAGAAGGGCTACGCCGGCTCGCGGCTCACGATTCGCGGTCGCGGCGGCCACGGCTCGATGCCGCAGCACCACGGCAGCGTGGCGCACGGCGTGGCGCGCGTGATCAGGGCGATCGAGGAGTACGAACCGGAGGTGCTCACCACGCGCACACCGCTCGAGTTCATCGATCATCGCGTGGCCGACCCGGGCTTGCGGGCGCGCCTTAAGGATCCCGCGACGGCTCGCGCCGCGCTGCGTGAACTGGCCGCCGCCGAGCCGGACGTCGCACGGCTCATCGAGCCGCAGCTGGGCCTCACTTTCGCGACGACGAACGTGACGGTGGGCAGCGGCGCCGTCAACGTCATCCCTTCGAGCGGCGAGATCATCGTCGACTGTCGCGTGCTTCCCGGTCAGACGGAGGACGACGTACGCCGCGAGTTCGCGCAGGCGCTCGCCGGCATCGATGTGCCCTGGGAGCTCGAGTTCATGAACTTCATGAGCGCCAACCAGTCGCGCACGGCGTCGCCGCTGCGCGACGCGATCGACGCCACGATGGCGGACCTCGTGCCCGACGGTGACGTGATCTGCGACCACTCGTCCGGTTTCACCGATTGCACGCATTTCCGCGCCGCCTTTCCGGACACGGTGTGTTACGGGTTCACCCCGTTCGTGGTCGAGGACGGCAGTGCCGTCGGTCCTCGTTTTCACGGCCGCGACGAACGCATCACCGTCGCCGACCTGGTCTTCCAGACGGTGTTCGTCGAGCGCCTGGCGCGGCGACTGCTGGCTTAGCCACGAGCTCGGCTCGGCGGCGTTCCGTCCCGCCCGCGGAAAAACCGGTCTCGCATGTGGGACGCTCGGTCCTAGTCCTTGCGTTGTTTCACGGTCGCGCGCAGTGTGGTCTGGCGATCAGACCCGGCGGCGCGAAACGCGCGCACGGCGCAGGGAGGAGTGAAACCTATGGCAGCGGACGACACCCCGAAGCCCGAGATCCTGTACTCAGTGAGCGCCCAGCGCGGGCCTACACTGCGCTGCAAGGGCTGGAAGCAGGAGACCCTCCTGCGCATGCTCGAGAACAACATGGAGAACGCCGAGAAGCCGGAAGAGCTGGTGATTTACGGCGGCATCGGCAAGTGCGCCCGCAACTGGGAGTCGTATCACGCGATCGTGCAGGCGCTGAAGGAACTCGAGGACGACGAGACGCTGGTCGTTCAGTCCGGCATGCCAGTCGCCGTCTTCCAGACCCACAAGCTCGCTCCACGCGTGGTGATGGCGAACACCAACATCATGAAGGCGACCTGGCCGGTCTTTTACGACCTGCAAGACAAGAACCTGACGATGTTCGCTCAGTACACCGCCGGGCCCTGGGAGTACATCGGCACACAGGGCGTGATCCAAGGCACCTTCGAGACGTTCTCGGCGATCGCGCGCAAGTGCTACGACGACTCGCTGGTCGGCCGCATCTTGCTCACGGCCGGCGCGGGCGGCATGGGCGGCAACCAGACCCGCGCCATGACGATGCACGGAGGGGTCGGCATTGTCGTCGATGCCGACGAGCGCGTCGTCGACCGGCGTATCGCGAAGCGGTTTATCGACCTCAAGGTCGGTTCGCTGGACGAGGCCGTCGAGCTGGCGAAGAAGACGGCGGCGGAGCGCAAGCCGCTCGGCATCGCCGTCGTCGGCAACGCCGCCGACCTGTTCGAGCAAGCGTGGGAGAAGGGCTTCCGTCCGGACATCGTGACCGAGATGTGCCCGTGCCACGACCCCGTATCGTACATCCCGTCGGGCTACACGCCGCAGGAGGCGGAGGCCCTGCGGCACGCCGACCGCGAGGAGTACCTGCGCAAGGCGCGCGCCACGATGCAGCGCCAGCTCCGCGCCATGAACCGCTTCTTCCACGCCGGCGTGCCCACCTTTGAGTACGGCACCAGCATTCGCAAGGAGTGCCGCGACGCCGGCATGCCCGAGGACGAGGCGATGACCATTCCCGGATTCGTGGCCGAGTACATCAGGCCGCTGTTCTGCGAGGGACGCGGCCCGTTCCGCTGGACCTGCGTGAGCGGCGAGGCAAGCGATCTGGCGCGCCTCGACGACCTCTGCCTGGAGCTGTTTCCGGACGACCTGCTCGTGACGCGCTGGATCAAGCTCGCCCGCGAGCACATCCCGATCGAGGCGCTGCCGGCGCGCATCTGCTATCTCGGTTTCGGCCAGCGCAAGAAGTTCGGCCTGGCCGTCAACGAGCTCATCCGCAAGGGCGAGGTCAAGGGTCCGGTCGCCTTCTCGCGCGACAACCTCGACTCGGGCTCGATCGTGAACCCGACCTTCGAGTCCGAGAACATGGCCGACGGCGGCGACCTGATCTCCGACTGGCCGGTGCTCAACGGTCTCCTCAACGCCTCCGGCATGTGCGACCTCATCGCCGGCCAGGCCAACTACTCGATGGGCGAGGCCGTCCACACCGGCGTGACGATGATCGCCGACGGCAGCGACGAGGCCGACTTCCGCCTCTCGGTCGCGCTCACGGTCGACTCCGGCATCGGCGTCATCCGGCACGCGCAGGCAGGCTACCAGGCCGCCAAGGACGTGGCCGATGGCCGGGGCGCGCTGACCGATGAGGCCATTCAGGTGCCGCTGTGGTGGACGCCCAAGGCCACCTTCGGACCGCGGGATCTCGAGTAGCGGCAGGGTGATGGGAGCGGAGAGCCCCATGCGACCGCGCGCCGACTTGGTCATCGCCGGCGCGCGGCAGATGCTCACCTGTGCCGGCGCGACGCCCTACGACGTCGCGCCCCTCGATGATGCCTGGCTGGCGGTCGTCGGCGAGACGATCGCTGCCGTTGGCCGGCGTGCCGACGTCGAGGCGGCCGTCGACTGCGGCGCCGCCCGGGTCGTCGACGCGAGCGGCTGTGTCGTCGCGCCGGGCTTCGTCGACAGCCACACCCACCTCGTCTTCGGCGGCTCGCGGGTCGACGAGTACGCGGCCAAGATGACCGAGCCGGACCCCGCCGTGTTGCGCGCGCGGGGCATCAGGACCGGCATCTTGGCGACCGTCGAGCGTACCCGCGCGGCGAGCGAGGACGAGTTGACTGAGCAGGCCGCGGCGCGCCTGTGGGGCATGCTGCGCGCCGGCACGACGACGGTCGAGAGCAAGAGCGGCTACGGGCTTGCCACGGCCACCGAGCTGAAGATGCTGCGCGTCAATCGCCGGCTTTCGTCAGAGAGCCCGGTCGACGTGATCTCGACCTTCCTGGGGGCGCACGGCTTTCCTGACGATGCGCCCCGCGACGTCTACCTTGGCACACTGCTCGGCGAGATGATCCCGCAGGTCGCCGAGCAGGGACTGGCCGAGTTCGCCGACGTCTGGTGCGACCAGGGGTACTACTCCGCCGCCGAGTCGCGCCTCGTACTCGAGGCGTGCCGGGCGGCGGGCATGGAGCCGAAGATCCACGCCGACGCCTACTCGTACGTCGGCGGCTCCGACCTGGCGGCGGCGCTGCGGATGGTCTCTGTTGACCACCTCAACTACACGCCGCGGTCCGTGATGGGTCGACTGGCCGAACGCGGCGTGGTCGGCGTGGTCATGCCGGCCCTGGACTTCGCCGTGCAGCACGCGCGGCCGTTCGACGCGCGTGCCATGATCGAGGAGGGCATGACCCTGGCGCTGGCGACCGACATCTGCCCCGGCTGCTGGGCCGAGTCGCAGCAGTTCGTCATGGCGCTCGCCTGCCGGCTGTACCGAATGAGTCCCGCCGAGGCGCTCTGGGCGGCGACCATGGGCGGCGCGCTCGCCCTGCGCCGCGGCGCCGACCGCGGCTCTCTGGAGGCCGGCAAGCTCGCCGACATCCAAGTCTGGGACGTGCCGTGCTACGAGCACGCGATTTACCGGCTCGGCGGGAACGTCGTGCGCGACGTCATCAAGCGCGGCAAGGTGGTTGTGGATGGCGGCATCGTGGCGGGGCGCGCGGCATGAGCGAGGTCTTTGGGCGCGTGCTCGACTCGGCCGACAGGGCCGTGGGCGGCGGCTCCGCGGCGGCGCTGGCCGCCGCCATGGCCGCCGGGCTCGCCGGCATGGTCGCGCGCCTCTCCGTGGGGCGCGATCTCGTGCTCGGCGACGCTCGCTACGAGGTGTTGGCCGCCGAGGCCGATACGCTGAGCGCCGCGCTGCTCGCCGGCGCGCGGGAGGACGCCGAAGCCTACGCGCTGGTCGCTGCCGCGTACCGGGCTCATCCGAGCGGCGAGCCTGAGGCGACGGTGCGCCGGGTCGCCATCGACGAGGCGCTGATCGTCGCCGCGCGCGTGCCGCTCGAGAACGCGCATCGCGCCTTACGTGTGTTGGCGCTGGGCGGTGAGCTCGAGGGCCGCTCCAACCCCGCCGCGGCTTCCGATCTTGCCGTCGCTCGGCTGCTTGCCGACGCCGGCGTCTCGGGATGCCTGGCGAACGTTGCTGTTAACCTTGGCGCGCTGCACGACTCGGCGGGCGCGGCGGACGTTCGACGCGAGGCCGAGTCGGTACGGATCGCCCACGCGCGCGCCGGCGCGCCGCTCAAGGAGAGAACATGAAGGTCCTCATGTGCGTCCCCAACGTCAGCGAGGGTCGCCGCCAGGCGACCATCGACGCTCTTGCCGCGCTGCTCCGCGAGCAGCCCGGCGTCAAGCTGATGGACCTCTCGTCGGACGCGGACCACAACCGCTCGGTCTTCTCCTACCTTGGCGCGCCGGAGGCGGTGCTGGCCGCCAGCGAGGTTTTCGCGACCGCCGTTCTGGACCTGATCGACATGACGGCGCACAGCGGCAGCCACCCACGCCACGGCGCCCTCGACACCGTGCCGTTCGTGCCCGTCGGCGAGACGACCATGGATGAGGCGGTCGAGGTGGCGCGCCGGTTCGGCCGCTTCATCGGCGAGAAGGGCGTGCCGGTCTATTACTACGAGAACGCCGCCACGCGGCCCGAGCGCGTCAGCCTGGTCGACGTGCGCCGCGGCGAGTACGAAGCCCTGCCCGAGAAGCTGCGCGACCCTGTCTGGGCGCCGGACGAGGGCCCGGCCGTCTTCGTGCCGAAGTCCGGCGCCGTGCAGGTCGCGGCGCGCTTCCCGCTGATTGCCTTCAACGTCAATCTGCGCACGGACGACGTGGAGGTCGCCAAGCGCATCGCACACGCCGTGCGGCACATCAACGGCGGCTTCCGCTTCGTGCGCGCCATGGGCCTTGAGCTGCAGGGCACCGGCATGGTGCAGGTGTCGATGAACCTCACCAACTACACGCAGACGCCGATCCCTCGCGTGATCGAGGCCATCCGCACCGAGGCCGCGCGGTACGGCGTCCTGGTGGCCGGCGCCGAGCTCATCGGACCGGTGCCGCTGGGCGCCCTCGAGGAAGTCGTGCGCCACTACCTGCAGATCCACGACTTCTCGATGGCGCAGACCATCGAGATGAACGTCTGAAAGGAGGTGCCGCGCATGTCGGGCACGTTGAAAGTTCAGCCGCTCACCGCGAGTGAGATCAGCGTCGTCTACGAGAAGTGCGTGGCGATCCTCTCCGGCCACGGCGTGAAGGTCGACCACGATCCCGCGCTCGGGCTGCTGCGCGCCGCCGGAGCGCACGTCGACGCCGAGACGAAGATGGTGCGCTTCGCGCCCGAGACGATCGAGGAGGCGTTGCGCTTGGCGCCGCGCGCGTTTACCGCCAAAGGCGGCGACGCGCGGCACGACCTGCCGCTGCCGCACCCCGGCGGGTCCTTCTACACCTCGAGCTGCATCCAGTCGATGGTCTACCACGATCCCGACACGGGCGCCTTCCGGGACAACAGCGAGGCGCTCTTCGCCGAGTGGTGCCGGCTCATCGAGGCGCTGCCCAACATCGATGCCTGCGCGATCCAGACTCCAATGGACGTGCCCAGCGAGACGGCCGACATCCACGCGCTCAACGTCCAGCTGCAGAATACGGGCAAGCCGCTCAACCTGCTCGCCTACTGCTGGGAGAGCGTGCCGTATCTGTTCGAGCTGCTGCTCGCCCGTGCCGGCAGCGAGGAGGCGCTACGCGCACGGCCGCTCGCTTGGTTCGATCCAACCTCGCTCTCGCCCCTGGTCTACAAGGACATGGACCTCGAGACGATCATCCGTTGCTGTAAGCATGGCATCCCGATCGCCCCGTGCAGTCTCGTGCTGGGCGGCGGCACCGGCCCCATCACGCCGGCCGGCGCCGCCCTGCTGGTGGGCGTCGAGGTGCTCGCCATGATCGTCATGACGCAGCTGCTCGCGCCCGGGCATCCGATCATGGGCAGTGGCTACAACTCGATGCTCGACCTGGCCACAGGCAACGCCACCATCGCCTCCGTCGAGACGGCCCTCGCTCAGGCCGCGGCGGCGCAGTTCATGAAGGAGGCCTTCGAGGTGCCGGTGCTCATGGCCTCCCTGTGGACGGATTCATACGCCTCGGACGGCCAAACGGTGATGGCCAAGGGCGTCAACGGCGCGCTCGTCGCCATGGCCGGCGCCGACGTCGCCTACGGCGCCGGCCGCCTGGGCGGCTCCACGCTCGCCAGCCCGGTGCAGCTGATCATCGACGACCGCATGACGGCGCTGCTGCGCCGCTACGTCGCCGGCGTGCAGGTCGACGACGACACGCTGGCCGTAGAGGCGATTCTCGAGGCCGGCGCCGGCGGGCACTACCTGCGCCAGAAGCACACCCTCAAGCACTGCCGCGAGGCGGTGCGGCCGGACATCTTTGTGGCCGAACCGCTGGATACCTGGCAGCGCGCCGGCGGCAAAGACCTGTACGAGCGTGCCGCCGAGAAGTACCGCGAGCTGCGCGGGACGCTGCAGCCGCTCGACCTCCCAGACGACGTGAAGCGCGACATGGACGCCGTCGTGCGGCACGCCGACGAGAAGCTTGCGCGGTGAGGCGGCGCCTGTCGAGGCAAGGGTGAAGGTCCGCGAGCTCATCGACGAGGTCGGGCTCGGGTCACGGCGCTGAGGGTCTGTCGTGGAGTACATTGTCGTCTGCGTCGTTGCCCTCGTGGTCTCGGCGCTCACGCTCTTTTCCGGCTTCGGCCTCGGGACGTTGCTGATGCCCGCTTTCGCGCTCTTCTTCCCCGTGCCGGTGGCGGTGGCCGCGACCGCGGTCGTGCATCTCGCCAACAACCTCTTCAAGGTCGCCCTCGTGGGTCGCAAGGCCGACTGGGGCGTCGTCGCGCGCTTCGCCGCCCCCGGGGTTGTCACGGCGTTCTTAGGTGCGGCGCTCTTGAACGTCTTTGCCGGCATGGCGCCCTTGGTGAGCTACACTGTCGGCGGCCGCCCGCACGAGGTCACCGCCGTCGACCTGGTCGTCGGCCTGCTCATCATCGGCTTCGCCGTACTCGAGCTTTCGCCGCGCCTCAGTGAGCTCTCGTTTGACCGCAAGTACCTGCCGCTCGGCGGCGCCCTCTCCGGCTTCTTCGGCGGCCTCTCCGGGAATCAGGGGGCTCTGCGTTCGGCATTCTTAATACGAGCAGGGCTCGACAAGGAGGCCTTCATCGGCACCGGCACGGTAGCGGCGGTAATGGTGGATTTCGCTCGCCTGCTCGTCTACGGCGCGAGCTTCTACGTCGTGCGCGCGGACGCCGTCAGCGGAACCGCGGGGCTTGTGGCGGCGGCGTCGCTGTCCGCCTTCGCCGGCGCCTTCCTTGGGACGCGGCTGATCAAGAAAGTGACGATGCGCGCTGTCCAGCTTGTGGTTGGCGTGATGCTGATTGTAGCCGGCGTCGGGATGGCCAGCGGACTTCTGTAGCGGGGCGCGCGCCGTGCTGGGCTAGCTGCTGCGCGCCCGCAGGGCGATCTGGCGCGCGTAACCCTCGACCATACGCTGGGCACGCTCAACACCGAACTCGCGCAGGCGCCATGTGGGCGCCAAGATGCTGATGGCGGCGTCGTGTTGAGGGATATCGAGGGCGCAGGCGACGGAAGTGACGCCGAGCTCGACCCCGTCATCCACCACGTGCGAGACGCTGCGGTCGGCGAAGGCGGCGCCGGTGGCCGTGTCGTGCAGCGTGACGCGTCGGCCGACCCAGCCGCTGATGCGCAGCACGTACGGGCTCTCCACTTGGTCGATATAGAGGCCGTGATCGCCGCTCAACACGATCAGGCTGGCCGTCTCGTGCGTCGCGTCGCGGAGTTGAATGAGCAGCGGCCGCGCGACGATGCGCAGGTAGTCCACGCCCGCCACGCGCGAGGCGAGACTGACGAGCTCGAGGCCGAGCGAATACGTACCGTCCGGCTCGATGCGCACCAGATCGCACTCCTCCAAGTACGGCATGATGCGCTCCACGACGGAGCGCGGCAGGTCGCCGCGCAGGGCGATCTCGCGCAGCGTGAGGGCGCCGGAGGCGGCCGTGAAGGCGCGCAGCACGGCCAGACCGTGGGCGAAGAGCGGCGCGGCGTCGCTGAGCTCGTGAGCCGCCGCGCCGAGGCTCCAGGTTCGCTCCTTGGCGTGGTAGACGACGTAGCGCCGCGCCTTGAGGTCGCGCAGTAGCGCGTACAGGCTCGAGCGCGGGATGTCGCACGCCATAGCGATGATGGCCGCCGGGGCCGGCGTGGAGCGGCGCGCCAGGTACTCGAGCACGTCGAGGGTGCGGCCGGCCGATCCTTCGTTCGACTCCGGACGAGATGTCGAGCTTGTCGTCATGCCGTCCACGATAGCGGACGGACTGAGCGGCCGCAAAGACAACTCGGCTTGCGCGAGGGTGCGCGGGTTGCGGACCCCGATGACGGCTGCTTTCATGCGGAACGGCATGACCTCGGCGAAACCGCCGGGGGAACCGTTGGGCGTTGGGGCGGGGGCATGGGAACAGCGAGACAGGCGGGCGATGGTCGTGCGGCGCAGGCGGCGCAGCGTACGCTGGACGTCCTCGAGTTCTTTGAGGGGCAGTCGGCGCCGGTACCCGCCGCGGAGATCGCGGCCGCCTGCGGCATCCCGCGCTCGAGCCTGTACAACCTGCTGCGTATGCTGCGCGCCCGCGGTTACATCGCGTATCGCCGCAGCGACGGCGGCTGGGTGTGCGGGCAGCGTCTGCTCGACCGCCGCGGGTACGGCTTCCCGTTTGCCGACGGGCTGACGGTGGCCGAGGTGATCGCCGCGGCGAGCCGCGGCTTGACCACGGCCGACGTCGCCGGACGCTCGTCGCTGCCACCGGAGGCCGTCGCCGGCATCTTGGTCGCGCTGGCCCAGAGCGACATGGTGACGAGCGGGGCCGACGGTACGTGGAGCGTCGGCCCGCGTCTCGTCGCGCTTGAATCGCTCTTTGGCTGGACGGCGCGTCTGCGAGCCGTCGCGCGGCCGATCCTCGCCCGCCTGCGCGACGCGAGCGGAGAGACGGCGAGCCTTGTGGTGCAGGACGGCGACGACGTCCTCTACCTCGATCAAGTGGAGAGCCTCTTCGAGCTTCGCTGCGGCGGCTGGGCGGGCCGCCGCGTCTCGCGATTCGGCACCTCGGCGGGGGCCGCCTTCGACGATCCGGCGAATCCACATCTCGTGGCCGACGCCGTAGAGCCCGGCGTCACCGCCATCACCTGCGCCGCCGCCGGCATCAGCCCTGCCGTCGGCGTCAACGTCATCGGCCCTACCTGGCGTATGGCCGAGCGCGGCATCGACGAGCTCGTCGAGCTCGTTCGTGCCGCCGCCGCCGACCTCGCCGCGGCCTACGCGCCGGGCGGGGCAACGGCGCGCTGAGGCGCCGCCATTTCCGTCTAGCCGGCTGGACGCAGTGTGTGCGGTCTTGCACGCTCTGAGGCTGCTGAGTAGCGTGAGGTACAGTCAACAGTCCCTCGACCGCGAGCCAGCGAAGGAGACCACTCATGGCGCGAACCCTCCGGGTGCAACCACTCAGCAGCGACGACATCGCCTCGATCTTCGACAAGGCGGCGCACATCCTCTCCGAGCACGGCGTCAAGGTGGATTACGAGAAGGCGCTCGAGCGCCTGGCCGACGCCGGCGCGCAGGTCGACATGGAGACGCGCATGGTGCGCTTCCCCAAGGAGACGCTCGACGCCGCCCTGGCCAGCGTGCCGCGCGCGGTGACCGTCAAGGGCGGTCACGAGAAGCACGACTTCACCGTTCCGGACCCGTCCGGCAAGTTCTTCTCGACGACCTGCGTGCAGACCATGCGCTATCTCGACCCTGACGCCGGCGACTACATCGAGAACACGAAGCAGCGCTTCGCGGAGTGGTGCCAGCTCGTCGAGGCGCTGCCCAATATCGACGTCTGCGCCATCCAGACGCCCATGGACGCTCCTTCGGAGACGGCCGACGTGCACGCCCTCAACGTGCAGCTCCAGAACACGTCCAAGCCGCTCATGCTGCTCGCCTACTGCTACGAGAGCGTGCCGTACCTCTTCGACCTCATGCTCGCTCGCGCCGGCAGCGTCGAAGCGCTGCGCGAGCGCCCGCTGCTGCTCATCAATCCCACCTCGCTGAGCCCGCTGGTCTACAAGGACATGGACATGGCGCAGCTGCTGGGCGCCGCCGAGTACAACATCCCAGTGGCGGCCAACTCGCTGCCCGTGGCCGGCGCCACCTCGCCGGTGACGATCGCCGGCACCGTCCTCCTCGAGGTCGTCGAGCTGCTCGCCTTCCTCGTCATGTCGCAGATGTTCAAGCCGGGCCTGCCGTTCATCGCCACCGTCTTCAATACGACCATGGACCTCGGCACCGGCAATGCCCTGCTCGCCAACAGCGAGACCATCCTCACGCGCGCCTCGGTCGCCCAGTTCTTCAAGGAGGGCATCGGCGTGCCGGTCGAGACCTTCTCGCTGATGGCCGACTCGTACGTGCCGGACGGCCAGACGGCGGCCGAGAAGGTCCTGCAGCCCACCATCCTCTCGATGGCCGGCGCGGACATCCTCTACGGCGCCGGCCGCCTTGGCGGCTCGACCCTGGCCAGCCCCGTGCAGCTCGTCATCGACGACCGTCTGCTGGCCGTGGTGAAGCGCACGGTGGCCGGCGTGCAGATCGACGACGACACGCTCGCCATGCAGGAGATCATCGAGGCGGGCCCCGGCGGCCACTACCTGCGCCGCAAGCACACGCTCAAGCACTGCCGGGAGATGCTGCGTCCGGACCTCTTCGTGCCGGACGTGCTGGACAACTGGATCAACGCCGGCCGCAAGGATCTCCAGGAGCGCGCCATCGAGCTCTACCGCGAGCTCCGCAAGGACCTCCAGCCGGTGGAGCTGCCCGACGACGTCAAGCGCGACATGGACAACGTCGTGAAAGCCGCGGACAAGGCCTTGATCAAGTGATCCCAGGGCCGCGTGGAGGGTCTGCCCGTGCCGCCTCGGCCGGGCGCAGGTCTTGTTCAGCAGATGTGAGATTCGGGAGGAATCATGGCGTTTGACGAATTGCAGAAGGCGGTCATTGAGGGCGACAGCGACGAATCCGTTCGTCTCGTGCAACAGCACCTCGACGAGGGCAAAGAGGCCAAGGACATTCTCGACAACGGGCTGATCGCCGCCATGGACGTGGTCGGCGACCTGTTCGGCAAGGGCGAGCTCTTCATCCCCGAGATGCTGATCGCGGCCGAGGCCATGCAGGACGGCCTGGCGCTGCTGAAGCCGCTGATCGTGGACCAGGAAGAGGGCGGCAAGGGCACGGTCGTGATCGGCGCCGTCAAGGGCGACCTGCACGACATCGGCAAGAACCTCGTGGCGCTGATGCTCGAGGGCGCCGGCTTCAACGTCGTCGACCTGGGCGCCGACGTTACGCCGGAGGCCTTCGTGGCGGCCGCGCAGGAGCACAAGGCCGACGTCGTCGGCATGTCGGCGCTGCTCGTGACGACGATGCCGCAGATGCGCATCACCGTGAGCCGGATGCGCGACGCGGGCCTCGACGCCAAGGCGATCGTCGGCGGCGCCCCGCTCACGCAGGCCTACGCCGACGAGATCCAGGCGGACGGCTATGCCTCGGATGCGCCCGGCGCCGTCGTGCTCTGTAAGAAGCTGCTCGCGTAAGGGTGACGATGTCAGCGCAAGAGACAAAGAGTCACCCCGCGGCGGGGCCCCGCGTTGTGCGCGCGCCGCACGGCGCCGAGCTGAGCTGTCGCGGCTGGCAGCAGGAAGCCGCGCTGCGCATGCTCATGAACAACCTCGACCCGGACGTGGCCGAGGCGCCCGACGAGCTCATCGTCTACGGCGGCGCCGGCAAGGCGGCGCGCAACTGGGAGAGCTTCGACGCGATCGTCGCCACCCTGCGCCGCCTCGGGGACGACGAGACGATGCTCGTGCAGAGCGGCAAGCCGGTCGGCGTCTTCCGCACGCACGAGATGGCGCCGCGCGTGCTCATCGCCAACGCCAACCTGGTGCCCGAGTGGGCGAACTGGGACGAGTTCCGCCGCCTGTACGGAAGGCCGCCCGACCGTCTGGACGGGCATCACCACATGCACCTTTGCATGAACATGCTTCTTCCGAACAGGTATCCCGGCGGGCTCAGGATCCGGAGAAACTTTACCTTCCGGGCGGGCGAAAAGGGCTTCGCGAACCGTTTCTACAGGCGCCTTGTCGATTCCTGGCTCCTGTCCCGGTTCCGGTGCACGGACTTTTTCTTCTCCCTTTCCCCCATCGAGGCCGGGAGGATCCGGGAGATCATGAACCTTTCGGAAGAATCCAGCGTGGAACTGATGGTGCATCCGGCAAAGGATGACGAGTATCATTTTCTTCTGAGCGACTGTCCGGAGCGCATGGCCGAAATGAAGTCCGATTCCCGCCGCCGCGGCCCGTCGGAATCCGGACGGAAACCCGTCGCGGGGAGAGCCTGAACTTATGAATGTATCTTCGAAAAACGCCCACATTCTCTTTCTTTGTCTCACGCTTCTGTCGCTCCTCATGTTCTTCCAGCCTCTGAAGGAACTGACGAAATTCTCCTTCCACAATCACTATTACACGCACATCTGGCTCATACCGCTTGCCAGCATTTACTTTCTGTTCACCGAGAGAAAAGAGATCTTCCCGGAGATCCGCCCCTCCCGCGGGGCGGGAGCGATCGTGCTCCTCGCCGGCATTGCCGCCTACTTTATAGGAAACCACTTCGAGGGGCGGCTGAACGTCAACGATCACACCGCCGCCATGACCTTCTCCGGACTCCTGTTCCTCCACGGCGCGTTTCTTGTTTCCTATGGCGCGAGGGCCTATCGAAGGGCCCTGTTTCCTCTTTTCTTCCTAATTTTCATGATCCCGATCCCGACCTTTCTCATGGAACGGATCATCGACGCCTTGGTGGCCGGATCGTCCCATATGACGGAGATGCTGTTCAGGGTCACCGGCACCCCCTATCTCAGAACGGACAATATTTTCGAACTTCCAGGCATCGCCATCGAGGTCGCGGACGAGTGCAGCGGGATTCGTTCCAGCATCGCCCTCGTCATCACCATGGCCGTCGCAGGCCACATGTTTCTCAAGAGGCCGTGGACCAGGATCGTCCTGATCCTCGCGGTGATCCCGTTGACCATTCTGAAAAACGCCATCCGGATCACGACCCTCTCCCTTCTCGCAATTCACGTGGATGTGAGGTTTCTGACCCAGAGCTTCCTCCACCACTCGGGAGGAATCTTTTTCTTTCTGCCCTCCCTGTTCCTCCTCGGTCTCCTTCTCTGGGGACTGAGAAAAGCGGAACGAATATCCGCGGGAAGATCGAAAGCTGAGGAAGCATGAACGGAATCATCGAACATCTTTCCCCTTTTCTCCCGTACGGAAGCGCCGTACTCTGTCTCGTTCTCGCGGGTTTCGGCGGAATCGGGAAATCGCGGATCGTTCCATATCCCCCGTATCTCGCGGGGATGCTTCTCCTTGCGGCGGAATCGTTCGCAACGGGTCGCATCGTGGCCGCTCCGGACGCCGCCGATGTGGAATTCTGGCTCCGCATCCGTTTCGTCGTTACGGCGGTTCTCGCCGGTGCATGG
>ENA-ORXD01000451-ORXD01000451.1-sediment-metagenome-genome-assembly--contig:-NODE-451-length-53229-cov-4.387079_pt1 | contig 53229 bp, 46 predicted proteins | sample MGYA00237862_ERZ511471 | MGnify/ENA metagenome assembly ERZ511471
AGTGTGCTTTCTGAAATTGATTCTGGCCAAACCCCATGCGCGCGCGCCCTGTCCCGCCGGCAGTTATTACCATCCAGCGACTCACACAGACGCTGCCGCAATAACCGCTTTATTACCGAGCCAGGATCGTCCGGAGAGTCAAAATATCTCCAGCCACCCGGCTTCATCGGTTTTCTAACCTCAAAACCGCTCAAAACGCCCTGTCTGCGCCGTGTCGCCCTCTGAAAACCCCCTGTATAACCTTATTAAGTTCAATCCTTCAATCCGGATTGACAAACCAATTTCTTACACCTATACTGGGAATAACTACTAATAAGGTATTAATTATCGGTATTTATAAATCACCCATTATTGGTAGTTGTCCTGCGGGGGCAAAGATCTGAGCATCCAATCTGGTCGCTTGGTTGGTTTATTTCAACAGGATGCACAGGGAGCCAAGTAGCGAAACCGACCGAAAGGACGTCTTTTCCGGTGAAAACCGGCAGCGAAATCTCAAAAACATTAAAGGCGTATCTTTTCGGAGGAAATCATGAACGCAAAGAAGTGGAAATTATATCGTAAGCTGACCAAATTAACCTACGCATCCGGAATTATTTTCCTATTGGTTGGAATGGTGCTGTCTGCCGTCAACCAACCGGTACTCGCGTCTTCCAATCTTCAGCAGGGAGACCCCACACCGGTTGAACCCGGCGAAAGGGACCCCGGCAAGGGTGACCAACCGGACCCCGGGGATGGGCCCGGTATTGGCCAGCCCCCAAGAGAAGACGAGAACCCTGGCGGGGAGCTTCCTCCTGTGGGAGGTAAGCCCCCTGTGATGATCGAAGTCCCTGAAAAAGGGAAGAGCCCAAACGCGGGCAAACCGCCCGTCAAGCGTGATAGCCCCGATCAGAGTCCGTCTTCCGTAAAGAACCTGTCCACTTTAGGCGGCGCGAGTCTGGCCAGCCCGCAGCAGGCGGAATGGGGAAAAAGCTCGCTTTCTTTTGTGGGCGGCTGCACCGACTCAAGCTGCAACAACGTCAGCGCGCAGGTCTGCAACGTCGGCGACGGTGAAATGACCGGCACGGTCGATTGGGAATTGTATTATATTTTTGAAGGCAACCCGAAAGATGGCGAAGTTCTGGCCACAGGCACCCTCGGGCCGCTGGGCGTAGATGAATGCGCGACACTCTCGTACAACCCCAATAACATCGCCGGGAATTACATGTTCCGCGCCGATCAGGAAGCAGGCCACCCCGGAACCGGCGAGCTGTGGAGTTCCGCCTGCACCGTGGGCGTTTGCCTGCTGCCAACCGAGACCGTTGTGCCTGAAATTGAAGGCAGTATTGAATTCACCACCAGCGATACCGCCATCTGCCAGTATAACGAAGGCTGGATTGAAGCCACTGTGCGGGTTTCCCTGCCGGAAGGTGTGAGCGCCTATCTTCAAACCCAATGGTATATTGTCAACCCGGCCGATAAGCGCACTTCCCCGGTTTATGACGGGCAGGTTGTTTCAAATGGCGATGAAGTCTCTGTTGAGGCGTTCTGGCCCGGTGTCAGCGCGGGTGACGAGGTGGTTGAAATTCATTGGGGTGCGCGGCTATCCCTTCCCCAGAATGGGATTGATGTCCAACTGGATACCGCCGGACTGGATTACTACTGGTACCCCTGGGTCTGCCAGCAGGCAACCCCCACCCCGGTGCCATTCAATAATCTTTCCCTGACCTCCGAGTGCGGTTTCGCCAATGACGAACAGATCCAGTGGAAGGTCACCAACCCAAACAGCTACCCGGTGGAATACACCTGGGAAGTGGAAGGCAGCGACGAGAGCGGCAGCGGCACAGCCGATCCCGGCGACAGCTTCTTCACCACCACCCCCGGCATCAAGACCGTCCGGCTGTATGTGAACGGCGAGCTGAACGACAGCGAAACCAGCGCCGACTCCTGTAAAGAAGACATCACCGTAAATTACGCCTGTACCGAAAACGGGGTGCTTTTCACCGCCACCAATCCGAACGATTTCGAGATTGAGCTCAATTTTGAGCTGGATGGTGTTAGCGGCTCAGCCACCCTGCCAGCCAATGGCAGCGCCAGCGTGGCGCTGGCCAGCCCCGGCGCGCACACCCTGAGCTATAACTGGACCAACGGCTCTGACAGCCGCAGCGGCTCGGTCAGCTCGCCCAGTGACGCCTGTGTGGAAGATAATCCCGAACCCGGAATGCTTTCCCTCAGCTACCTGTGTGTCGGCGACGGCCTCAACTGGACCGTTACCAATCCCAACAACTTCGCGGTGACCTTTAGCTGGGAAGAAGTGGGCGGAACAAGCGGCAGCGACACCGTGGGCGCGAACAGCAGCCTGATGTTCTTCACATCAGACCCTGGCACCACCACCATTAACCTGAGCTATGTCATCGAAGGTGAACAGCTTTCCGGCTCTCTGAGCAATGGCGACGATTACTGCCAGACCATCCCCACCAGCACTCCCACACCGGTAACCCCGACCCCCACTGTGGTTGCGCCCACCGCGACACCTGGCGGGCAGAATCCGACCCCGACCCCCGGCGGCCAGAATCCGACTTCAACGCCAAATGGGCAGGACCCGGACCCGGCTTCAACCCCGACTCCCATCGCCACCCTGGCTCCTCCGGCCATCTCCGCGGCTGACGCGGTGCTCATCCCGGTAACCGGGGCGGATCTATCCACCCAGGGCAGAATGGATTTCCTCAAGGACCTGTCCATTCACCTCGGTTTGGTCTTCCTTGGCTTGGCTTTCGTCTTCCATGGGGTGACCAACAAATTTGGCCCATTTTAATTCATAACACTCAGCGGCAAGGTTCAGGGCGCGGCAGGAAATTCCTGCCGCGCCCTCTTTGTTGCGCGCTGATATAATTACCTCCAACCCTGAAAGCGGAGGCGACCCATGAGCACAATCACCGGATGGCAGGCAGTTCTCAAAGCGTTGAAAGCGGAAAAGATCAAATACATCTTTGGCATGCCCGGAAGCGCCGAAGACCTGTACGACGCTCTGTACGACGAACCGGACCTTCAGCCCATCCAGGTCCGCCATGAAGCGGCAGGCGGGTTTATGGCAATGGCTTACGCCCTGATGACGGGCGAACCGGCGGTCTGTTTCGCTACCCAGGGCCCCGGAGCCGCCAACCTCACCCCGGCCATTCTGGAGGCACAGGCCACTTGCGCGCCGGTGATCGCTTTCTGCCCCGCCGCCGATGGACGGCTGGAAGGCAAAGGCGCTTTTCAGGAAACCGACCAGCTCAGCATGATGAAACCCCTCACCAAATGGGCGGTGCGCGTGCCGCACGCCGAAAAAATTCCCTGGGCCGTCCGGCGGGCGATCTCGCTGGCCACCAACGGGCAGCCCGGGCCGGTGTATATCGAGCTGCCGCTGGAAGTGGGTCGAGGCACAGCCGAAGTGCCCGAATACATCCCCGCCCACCGCTACATCCGCCCCGCGGCCGACCTGGCGCGGATTATCGCCGCGGCTTATCTGCTCAGCGAGGCCAAACGCCCGGTGCTGGTGGCCGGGGGCGGCGCGCGCCGCAGCGCGGCCCACGATGAGGTCCAATCGCTGGCGGAGCATCTCGGCATGCCGGTAATGACTACTCCCTCAGGGCGCGGGATCATTCCTGAAGACCACCCGCTTGCCATTGGACAGGTTGGGCTGTACCGCACCCGGCTGGGCATGCAGGCCCTTGAACAGGCCGACCTGGTGATCACAGCCGGCTCCCGCAATGAAGAGTTCCAGACTGGTTCCTGGAAGATTTTCCCGCCGGACGCCAAGCTGGTCCAGATCGATATCGAATCCTTTGAGCTGGGACGCAACTGGATTCCCGATATCCCCATCCTGGGTGACGCCAAACTGGTGCTGGGCGAACTGTTAATGGCCGTGCAGACTCAAACCAGCGCCCGCCCTGAATGGGCCAGCCGCCGCGCGGAAATTGCCCTTGCCAAACAACTTTACGAAACCGAAATTGCGGGTGAATGCCAGACGGACGACACCCCCATCAAGACCCGGCGCGTGGTTTATGAACTCAACCAGGTTTTCGGAAAAAACACCATCCTGGTGAACGAAAACGGCAGCCAGGATCTGTGGTCTTATTACAGCCCGTACTATAAAGTATTGGATCGGGATGGGGTGGTGGCTCCCGGAGAACAGACCTGCATGGGCGGCGGGGTGATGGGCGCGGTTGGCGCGAAACTGGCCCGCCCGGAAATGAATGTGGTCTGCCTCACCGGGGACGGCGCGTTCCAGATGTACAACCAGGATATTCCCACTGCCGTTCAGCACAACGCGCCAGTGACCTGGATCATCCTGAACACCAACAGCCTGGGCTGGACCAAATACAGCCAGCAGCTTCTGGGAGAACGCTATATCGCCGTCGATTTCGAAATCCAACCTGATTTCATCGCTATGGCGCATGCTTACCAATGTCATGGGGAACGGGTAGAAGATCCCCGCAAGATCCGTTCCGCCCTGGAACGCGCCTTACAGGCCAATCACAGCGGTAAACCGGCCATTCTGGAAGTGATCGTTGATCCGGATGACCACCCCGAAGGATTTATTGAATTTAAACACCTGAAAAATGAAAAGCGGAAAAAGTATCTTTAATCATCTCACACAGCCGGTAGATCTGGCATTTCTTTTTCCATCACCAACGCGTCCTCTCCGCCCACATAATACTGCTTCCAGATCTCTATCTGCTGGTAGCCCGCTCTCTGGTATAAATCGATCGCAGAACGGTTGGAAATCCGCACGCACAGCCGGATGCGCTGGACTGGCATGTGCTGCTCGCAGGTTGAAAGCAGAGCGCGGGCTACTCCTTGGTGTCGAAAGCCAGGCTGCACGCCAATCGTAATGATCCAACCGACCTGCTGCTGGTTGCGGATATCCCCCGCGGCAAAACCGATCATCTCCTGCCCGAACACCGCCTTATATCTGACCGTCGCGGGGAAGGTCAGCACGCCAAGCAAGTCCAGGATGGACCAGGCGTCCACTTCAAAACACTGCTTCTCCAGGCGTTGAAGCGCTGAAAGATCCCTGAAATTTGCTGGTTCGATTGAAAACTTAAGCGGTTCAACCATTCCTATTCTTCCATCCATTTTGAAATCCAATTACAACACTGGTATTGTACCCCGCGGATTATAACAAAACAAGCAGCCGGATTGCTGCCTGCCCTGGTTGCCAGTGACCTTGCGCCATCACATACACCAATTATGCCCAAACCTCAATAAATCGAAATTCCAAAGTTATCACTGATGTTTAAACCCCTTTAAAAGCGACATAATCATTTTGTTAATGCTACAATTTACAAAGTACAAAATTAGTTCTGAAGGGTTTTAAAACAGCATCTTTTTCAGATGCAAAACTAAGGTTAAATTCTTTCACACTGAATTTAACAACATCGCTTAAAATAAAACCAATCATGAAGAAAATTCATTGGGACACAACCTGGAATAAAACGCGCAAAGCCGCGATACTGCTGCTGATCCTTTTGGTTTGCGCTTCCATCCAGCCTGCTGCCGCGCAGGAAGATTCCAATCTGCGCATTACCAGAATTAAAACCGAACAATTCCCTGCCGTCCAATTTTCTTTGGAAGCTGTCGATTCGGAAGGCAACTTCATATCTGAGTTGGCGCTCGATGATGTGCGCGTACTGGAAAATGGCACCCCCCGTCCGCTGGAAAGCCTCGAAAAAATTGAGCCGGGTCTGCAGTTGATTGTGGCGGTGAATGCCGCCCCAATGCTGGGAAATTTTGTCGCTGGGGTCAGGCAGTACGACAGCCTCAAAATCGCAGTGGAATCCTGGGCGCAATCCATGGCAGAAGACACGCCCAATGATTTCAGCCTGTCCACCAACAGCGGTCTGCAGGCCGTCCGCGAATCCTCTGAAGATTGGATCCAGGCGTTGGAAGCTTATCAGCCCAACTTTCTGGAGTCTCAACCCACCCTGATCAGCTTCAACCAGGCGTTGGAGCTGGCCTCGGACCCCAACCCGGATCCCAGAATGAAGCGGGCCATCCTTTACATCACGCCGCTGCCAAACAACACCATTCAGGCCGCGCTGCCCAACCTCGCGGACCGGGCGGCGGAACTGAATGTCAGGGTGTTTGTGTGGATGGTCGCTCCAATCAACTATGATTCTTACCCTGGCGCGGAGGTACTGCGGCAGCTTGCCGCCACAACCGGTGGAAAGTATTTTTTGTATTCCGGTGTTGAAGAAATTCCCGACCTCGAATCCTACTTGGCCCCACTGCGCTACCAGTATGAAGGCCAGTACCAATCCCGCGCGCAGGATAGCGGTTCTCAGCAAATTGTCGTGGAGGTCAACCAGGGCTCTGGAAAAATCACCAGCCCTCCCGCGGATTTCTCCATCTCTGTCCTCCCTCCCAACCCCATGTTTCTCGCCCCTCCAACTCAGATCACGCGGTCATGGAACACTACCAACCAGGAAGATGAACCTTTCTTAGAGCCCCAAACCTTCCTGATTTCAACCCTGGTTGAATTCCCTGATGGCTACCAACACCCCTTGCGGCGATCAAAACTGATCGTGGATGGCAAGACCGTCGTGGAGAATACTGAACCTCCCTTCGATCAATTCGCGTGGCCGCTGGAAGGGTATCTGGAAACAGGTTCCCACACACTACGCATTGAAATTGAAGACGAACTGGGGTTTATCAGCAGCAGTATTGACACTGAGGTGGAAGTCGTTGTCGAAGAGGCGCCCCAAAAGAGTTGGCAGGAATTGCTTACACGGCAGCAGCTGATCCTCGTGGGCGCTCTGGGGATCACCGCGCTGATCATGTTGTTCGTGCTGAATCGCGCCCGCCTCAGAAGATCAAACGCTCCAAGCCTGCGTCAGAAACGTAAACTCTACCAGGATCCATTGACTCAACCCGTGGATATCCGTCAGGAAGAGGGCTATCACAGCGCTTCCGCCGCGAAGAGAGTAAAATCCACCCCCAGAAAAGCAGTTCTCGCCCCGGCCCGATTGGTGCACCTTTCAGCGGAGGGAGAACCCATCTCTCAGAACCCGATCCTCATCCTGAGCGATGAAATCACCATTGGCAGTGACCCACAACAATCCATGCACGTCCTGAAAGAGCCTTCCGTGAACGGTATTCACTCCCGTTTGGTACGATCCGGAGCCGGCGAATATATCATCTCGGATGCCGGTTCCATTGCAGGAACGTGGGTCAATTACGCGCCGGCTTCCTCAAAGGGTGTTCATCTCAAACACGGAGACCTGGTCCACATCGGACGGGCCGCGTTCCGCTTCGAACTCAGCAATCCCGATCATGTTCCGCAACCGCAAATCACTTCTTTCAAAGAAGGCGATCATGAATAGGACAAACCAGGCACATTACCCCGTCACTGCGCACACCGACCCGGGCAAATCAGGAAAGATCAACGAGGACCGTTACGGCGTTTCTGCCTTCAAACTGGACGGGCGCAAACCCCAATCGGTGCTGTTAGCGGTGCTTTGCGATGGCATTGGCGGCCACCGGGCGGGTGAAGTGGCGGCTGAAATGGCTGTAAACGCGATCAGCGACCGGATCGCCGCCAGCAGCGGCAAACACCCCGTCCAGACGCTCCGCCAGGCCGTTCATGAAGCCAGCGACCAGATCGTGCGGGCCGCGCGCGCTGACCCCAGCCAGTACGGGATGGGCGCCACCTGTGCCTGCGCGCTCCTGATTGGCGACAATCTTTATACCGCCGCTGTGGGCGACTCGCGTATCTATTTGATCCGCGATCAAAAAATTCAACAGCTCACTTTCGATCACACCTGGATCCAGGAAGCTTTGGAGTACGGTTTGATCACCCCCGACCAGGTAGCCGGCCACCCCAACGCCCATGTCATTCGCAGATACCTTGGGTCCCCCTCCCCACCCGAAGTCGATTTCAGGATCCGGATGACAGGCGCCGAATCCAATCAGCAAGCGGCGGAAAATCAAGGGACAAAGCTGCTTCCACAGGATTATATCCTGCTGTGCAGCGACGGGCTGACAGATCTGGTCAGCGACCAGGAAATTCTACAGGTTTTCCAGCAGAATCCGCTCCTGGAAGTTGGACAGATCCTCATTGATCTCGCCAATGAGCGCGGTGGGCACGACAACATCACCCTGATTGCCATTGAAATCACAAAACCCGAAAAACCTCACCCGCCAACGCTGAAATGGCCTGGTGCCCTGCTCGGTGGGTTGGGCCTGATCGCTGCGGCAATACTGACAGCCGCCATTATTTTTGGCTGGTTTTGGTTTCGAAACCAACCTGAGATAGATCCAACCCCCATACCATCCCCAGGTGTCCTGGTCACGCAGGCCCCAACCGGTCTGCCATCGCCAGAGATCTTTCCCTCTCAACCGGGCTTAACCCCATCAAGCACGCCCCAACCCGCGCAAACTGCGGCACCCTTCTCAGAGTTTGAGGATGGCGTGACTTTGACGCCCTGGCCAACCAACACCAACCCACACCAACCCACCTTCCAATAATTAAAAGCGAATTCCCGGATTACAAGAATTCGCTCAAAATTGGCTCCTGACATGGTTGAGAGATCAGGTTTCTTTCTTTCCGTTTTGCACGTCACGCAGCCGGCTCAGCAACCTTTCCGCAGAGCGTATCACGCGGCCGTTGACCACCCGTCCATCCCTTTCAAACATACCCACGCCTTGCTTTTCATGCTCCTGATAAGCTTGAACCAGATCGCGCGCGTCGGCCACGGCTTTCACATCCGGAGTAAAGGCTTCCTGAACAGTCACAACCTGATCAGGATGAATGATCTGTTTCCCCACAAACCCCATTGCCCGGCCCTGGCAAGCTTCATCCCGCAAAGCTTCTAAATCTCGAAAGTTAGAATTCGACATGTCGATGGCCTGGATCCGGAACGCCGCCGCATGGAGCACAATCGCGCTGCGCACGTACATCATTTCCATTGAAGAAGTGGTGCGTTCAGCCCCAATATCCGCGGCCAGGTGTTCAGCCCCGAGTGCCAGGGCCACCAGATGCGGATCACTATCGCCAATTTCACTCAGATGAATGATGGCTTTCGCAGTTTCCATCAATGCCAGCAAAACCATAGAGTTTGGCAGCCAATCATGCTTCTGCTCTATGGCCGAGACCTGCCGGCTGACCCATTGAATCTGGGTTGCCGACTCCACGCTTGGGATCATGATCCCATTGGGAAGCGCCGGAAGGACAGTGAAAAGATCCACCTGGGCCAGTTCCGAGTCAACCCGGTTGATCCGCACCAGGCGTTCAGAACGCCCAAAATCGAGCGACTTCAAAGCATGGACAACGGTCTCGCGCGCTTCCTGTTTCCGGTTCTCAGCCACGCCGTCTTCCAGATCCAGGCAAATTGAATCGGCGCCCGTTGCCGCGGCCTGCTGGATCTTCTCCAGGTTATCTCCGGGCACATACAAAATTGCACGCCTTAAACGCATCGATCATACCTCCCAAACCGCTTACCTGGTTCTCCATCCAATAAGTCATTGAAATCGACTGGACAGAATATGCAACATCCACTATTATTTTCACTATTATATCTGCGATCTTGTTATGCTTGAGCCAAAAACAACTATGAACCCTACCCAAACCCTGCCACCAGGCTACCTGCCGGTTAAAACACTCGATGTGAATCAGGATAAGAAGACCCTTTTGGAGCTGAATTTGTTAGGATTGATCCTTTTCGTGGTATTTGGGTGGCTTTTCATCCAGGTCACCCGGTGGCTTCACCCCGGCCTGCTCACAGGAAATTTTTCTTTCACCATTGATTCCACAAAAGAAGTGCTTACATTTGCCGGTGGCGTGGTACTGCTGCTGGCAGTGATGATTGTGCTTCACGAGGGCATCCACGGGATATGTTTCTGGCTTTTTACCCGCAGCCGTCCAAAATACGCTTTCAAAGGGGCTTACGCTTACGCAACCGCGCCCGGGTGGTATCTCCCCCACACGCCTTACCTTATTACCGCGCTGGCGCCTTTTGTGGTGATCTCTGTGCTGTGCGGGGCAATGATCTGGTTCGCGCCTCCGCGATGGCTTTTCCCCATCGGGCTGCTTGCTTCACTGAACGCTGGCGGGGCTGTCGGGGACCTGCTTATCGCCTTCTGGCTGGTTCGAGAGCCAGCCACCTGCCTGGTACTCGACCAGGGAGATTCAGCCACCCTTTACAATAAAGCCCTTCAGTCAGCGAAGGAAAAATAAAACTCAAATGCCCATTCCAAAACGGGATGAGCATCGGCAGCAATGAATTTCAGACGGGTGGTGTCGCGTTAATCCGGGAGAAACGCCTCTACCTGCAACAGAAAAGTGGTAACATCCAGCGGTTTGGTGATATACCCATCACACCCGGACTCAATCGCCTGGCGGCGGTCTCCAGGCAGGGTATGTCCGGTCACAGCAATCACGGGAATTTCTTTCAACGCCGGATGTTCCTTCAAACGACCCGCCAGTTTCCAGCCATCCAGGCCCGGGATGCTGAGATCCAGCAGAACCAGGTCCGGCTGGTGTGCCAGAGCCATATCCATGCCCTGGCGGCCGTCCATCGCCTGCACGACTTCATAATCCGCTTTTTGCAGCAGGAATAAGATAAGTTCCTGATTATCTCTGTCATCTTCGATTACCAGGATCCGACCCTTTGACATTTAGAGCACCTCAACTTTTTGTTCAAAATTACTGGATTGCTGTAAAAGCTTATTGTACATAAGTTTTTGTTTTAATGCCACTTAAACAGAGTCATTTTTCTGCCAAACCTCACCTTTTGCAAAAGAATGCCCTTCCTCATCCTTAAAACATCAAAAAGAATTTTTTTTCTTGTCTCACATGCTTAATTATGATAGAATGGGGATCGCGAAGGGATGCAATTTATCCCCCCGGAGGGATGACCGAGCGGCTTAAGGTGCATGTCTTGAAAACATGTGTGGGTTTACTCCCACCGGGGGTTCGAATCCCCCTCCCTCCGCCACAACTTAATCTGCATGGGGAGGTGCCAGAGTGGCTGAATGGGACCGCCTGCTAAGTGGTTGTCGGGGAAAAACTCGACCGCGGGTTCGAATCCCGCCCTCCCCGCCTGATAACGCCGTTCCTGATGGAGCGGCGTTTACCTTTTAAAGCATACACCTGCGCGCCGCCCCATATTTCCAAGGTTATAAGCCTGGTTGCGCGCCGCCTTCGCATTCTGTATACTTCGAATTAATACAGATCACAGTAACGAGGTATACAATGAACACAAATCAACCCAATGAAGTCGCGACCCTTGGCGGGGGTTGCTTCTGGTGTTTGGAACCCATCTTCCAGGATCTGCGTGGTGTGGAAGACGCTGTGGTAGGTTACGCGGGCGGGCAGACCCCTTCACCTTCCTACCAGCAGGTATGCACCGGCGGCACCGGGCATGCCGAGGTGGTGCAGGTCACTTTCAATCCGCAAATCATCTCTTTCCGCGAGATACTGGATGTTTTTTTCTCGGTACACAACCCCACCACTCCCAACCGGCAGGGCGCGGATATTGGCACCCAGTACCGGTCCATCATTCTCTACCACACACCGCAGCAAAAAGAGATTGCCAAAGCGGTCATCGCCGAAATAGACCAGCAGGGCCTCTGGGAACAGCCCATCGTAACCGAAGTTGCTCCACTTGAGGTCTTTTATGAAGCAGAAGACTACCACCAGGAATACTATCAGAAAAACCCCTGGGCGGGGTATTGCCAGGTGGTCATCCGGCCTAAAGTCAAAAAGTTTCAAAAAAATTACAAAGAACGATTGAAAACCAATTCATAGCAAACTTTTCTTTGCAGCACCAGTAATATTGACACCTCTCATAAAAGAAACCGTCGTTTTTCAACGGTTTCTTTCCGCTAATGATTTCACCCTTTCCTGTAAACATTCCCGAAGCTCTGCTATCTACCGCAGCTCATATTAAACAATTTCTAATCAGTCCAATTCAATCTCGACTGTCCGGAAAAGCCGTATGGTGCTTGCGGCGGGCTGCCTTAACTGCTAGAATGAATCTGTTTGCGGATTTGCTTTCCCCAAAAATCAAAATTCAGTTACCGGTCAGGAGCATTTCATGAATACAATGTATGACTCGTTAGGTTGGCACGAAGTTCAAGTAACAGCTCACGCTGCTGCCAGATATATTCCACTTGTTTATGGTGAGGTCGGATCAGAAGGCAAGCGGATTACTTTGATCGCTGGCACGCATGGCGACGAGGGTCCCTGGTCGGCTTTAGCTATTAAAGCGCTGCTCCAACATCCAGCAAAACAGCTAAAGGGACAGATTCGGGTTATTTTCACTGCCAATGCGCTGGCGGCCGAGGTAAACGCCCGCAACTCGTGGATCGATTCTCCAAATTCGGTTGACCTGGACAGCTGCTTCCCAGGAAATCCGAATGGATCGCATACGGAACGCGTGGCGGCAGCCATTGCGCCGTTGGTAGCCGATAGTGATGTGGTTCTCGACCTGCACGGTGGTGGAAGCTGGTGCGTAAACGCGTTTGTCAAACGCTTTGAAGGGTCCGAAAAGATCGCCGCCGATATGGGTGCGCCCTTCATCACCAACGCGCCCAATAAACCAGGCGGGCTCACCACATATGCCAGATCGCTGGGAATCCAGGTGGTCAACGTTGAGGTTGGGGGTTGTTCTGGAGCCGAGATGTACTGGTGCGATCAAATTGTCAAAGGGCTTGAACGGGTATTGTACAATCTGGATGTGCTGGCACTGGATACTCCCCCGGAAGATGCGCAAAAGGCAATCGAAGTCAGCAAAACAGAGGCCATCCGCACCCGGGTAGGCGGCATTTTTGTGCCTTCAGTGCGCGAGGAGGCTGTGGGCACCATTGTCCCGGCAGGGACAGAACTGGGAAAGATCCTCGACCTGCATACCCTCAAAGAACTGGAGGTCTTCCAGGCCCCACACGAACAAACCGCGATGATGTTGCTACGGCCGGAGATTTGTGTTGTTGAAGGATCCGCGTTGATCTATGTGATCGCGAAACCAGCCTGACGAGACGGTGTCTTTCTGAATTTCATCAAACCAATCGTGTAAGCAAACCTGAAAAGAGGTGGACAGACTGTCCACCTCTTTCTCTTTTCTGTATGCTGCTCAGGTCAGCCAATGAGGAGCCTTTACACTTTGGCAACTTACACCAGATCATGTGCTTGTCAGTCCTGTCGGTCAGTGTATAATGGAGCAATTACTTGATGAGGTTCCTGATGCATATTCCTTTCCTTGTTTCTATGTTATTGGCCACGTTGATCCTGCTGGTCATCGCGCTGCTTACCACCGAACGGCTTATCCGGCGCCACCACCAGCAGAAAGTGGATTTTTTCAACCATAACCCCATCCAGCCCAGTGACATTGTATTCCTGGGAGACAGCATCACCGATGGCGCTCGCTGGCACGAATTGTTCCCTGATCTGCCAGTCCGCAATCGCGGGATCAACGCCGACACGACCTCCGGGGTATTAAACCGGTTGGGAGATATCACATCAGGGCAGCCCGCCGCGGTGTGCCTGCTCATTGGGACCAATGATCTACCCTGGTTTTTATTCCGCCAGAACGCGGACATTATTGACGCCTATGAAGGAATCCTGAAACATCTTCAATCTGAAACACCACAAACAAAGGTCTTTGTGCAATCCATTCTGCCGCGCGAGCGGCGTTACGCAAAACGGATTTTGGCCCTGAATAACCAGCTGGAATCACTGGCCGGTCAGTACGGCTGTACCTACATTCACCTTTTTCCCCACTTTGCCGATCCAAATGGCGGTATCCGCCCGGATTTCACCAATGACAACCTGCACCTGATGGCAGCCGGATATGCCTGCTGGGTTGAGATCCTCAAACCACATCTCTACAACTTAAAGCACAATTCGTAACAATACCAGCCATTCTCAGTTTACAATCCTGCAAACCGCGCCTGTGTTTCACATCTTTCTGCTGAATCGGGGGTTATATCCATAGTCACATGTTTCCAGCGTTTGGCGGTGAAAAAATGTGCCTCGTCACATCCTCTGAATGTGTCTTAAGGACGCAGTCGGTAGGATGCGAGATTAGAAGATATCACTTACACTTTTTCGCATGGGTTACGCATTCTCTCCCTCACTTAGCTGTCTAACACAGGAGCAATATGTTCTCTAAAAAGTTGTTTTATTGGGCTTCCAGACCTGTCATCGGCACCTACGCGAACACCATGTTGAAAATGGATGTCAATCTGCATCAGAAGCTTCCAGATGGCGCAAAAATCATCGCGGCCAACCACCCCAGCACCACAGACCCCTTTTTCGTCGCGGCAATGCTGCGCCAGCAATCTTTTATTCTTATTAACGAACTGCTGTTCAAAGTCCCGATTTTCGGTGAATATTTGCGCCGTTCAGGTCATATTCCGGTCGCGATCGGACAGGGGCAAAGGGCAGTAGATGCCGCCCTGGAATATCTCAAAGCAGGCCATACGGTGATGATCTTCCCGGAAGGAAGTCTAAGCCCGCAAGAAGGTGGGTTCCAGAAAGCCCGCACCGGAGTGGCCCGTCTGGCTTTGATGAGCGGCGCGCCAGTTATCCCGGTTGGGATCCATCTCCTTCGCGAACGGATCAGCACCATCCGCTCCACAGTCCGCGGAAAGATTGAATATGGGCGCTGGTATTTACGCGGCCCCTACAACCTGACAGTAGGACAACCATTGCGATTCACAGGCAGTGTTGAGGACAGAGTTCACGTGTGCGCTGCGGCAGCCACTGTGATGTATCACATCATCGAACTGGCTCGCGAAAGCGAAAACCGTCTGAACCAGACTCCGGGAGCGCTGACCGGCGTAGTTGAAGCTCTCTAACAGAAATCTTAAGCCAGCAGGGATATCGTTGCACGATATCCCTGCTGCCCCCGATGAAGTTTTCAAAAATTATTGGGTTTGCTGAAGAAAATCCCTGGCCAACCTGCGCACATCTTCAGCATTTTCTGCCGCCAGGACACTCTCTGCCAACGGCATCAGCATCTTGGAATCCAGCTTACGGATCAGTGATTTGGCTGCAGGCACAGCAACCGGATTCATGCTGAGTTCATCTACACCGATCCCGACCAATACCGGTATCGCTGTCAAATCTCCAGCCAATTCCCCACAGACCCCAACCCATTTGCCATGTTGGTGAGCCTGTTCCGCCACCGTGTGGACCAGGTTCAACACTGCCGGATGCAAAGCATCCGCCAGCCGAGCCAGTTCCGGGTTTCCTCTCTCCGCGGCCAGGGTGTATTGGGTCAGGTCATTGGTCCCAATGCTGAAGAAATCGACCTGAGAAGCGAAAATACCGCTGAGAATCGCCGCCGATGGAATTTCGACCATGATCCCGGTTTCAATCGGCCACCGATGTTCCAGACCTTCCTCCAATAATGATTTATGCGCCAACGCGAGCTGCTCTTTGGCCTGCACAAATTCATCAGGGCTGGCAACCATAGGAAACATGATCCGGTAATAAGTATCCTTGCCAGCCCGCAAAATAGCCCGTAGCTGCGCCTGGAACAATTTTGGTTCCCGAAGCGATAACCTTAATGCCCGGACGCCAAGAAATGGGTTTGCTTCCCTCGGGAGCTGAATATACGGTAGATTCTTATCACCGCCCACATCCAGCGTGCGGACAATAACCGGAAGGCCTGCCATAACCCCGCCAATTTGTTGCAGCAGCTCCAGCTGCTCCTCTTCTGTAGGCGCTGTTTCCCGTGAAAGATACAAAAATTCGGTGCGCAGCAGCCCAACCCCTTCCGCGCCGTTCTTCACAGCAGCCCGAGCGTCTGCGACATTCCCAATATTTGCCGCCACTTCAACCTTGCGCCCATCGCGCATAACCGCCGGCGCCGCGCTGTTTTTCAACAGATCCGCGCGTTTTTCTAGCCAGTCCTGCCGCCGGCTGGCGTTCTCTTCCAACACATCCTGCGGTGGGTCAACCCACAATTGGCCGGTAAAGCCATTCACGACAACACGTGTTCCTTTGGCGATATTTCCCAATCCAGGATCCGCGCCGGAAAGCGCGGGGATACCCAACGCGCGCGCCAGAATCGCGCTGTGCGAGGTGGGGCCTCCGCCCACGGTCACCAACCCCAGCACCTGATCCAGGTTTAATTGTGATGTTTCGGTAGGGGTGATATCCTCAGCAAACAGAATCACCGGCTCATCTGACTGAATCGAAATTTCAGGGGTTTCTCCAACCAGTTCGAACAGAACCTCATCACCTATCCCCTGCACATCCATTGCCCGCTGCTGCATATATTCATCCGGTAAAGCCCGGTAGTTTTCAACAAGTTCCTGAATGCAGCGCTTCCAGGCAGCAGCCGCGTTATCATGTTCCTGATAGATTAATTCCTGTGTTTTCGCGAGCAGATCCGGATCCTGCAAAATCAGCAGATGAGCGTCAAGGATCGAGGCATCAGCTTCCCCAACCTTCTGCGCCAAATCACGCCGGCGTTTAGCAATAGCTTGTTTGACTTTTTCCAGAGCAGATTCAAACCAATTCCACTCCGCGTCCGGGTTTTCCACTTTATGATCTGGAATTGTGAGGGGTTTTTTCACAAACTGGGCAATCGGGCCAATCGCGACCCCTTCGGAGATGGGCACAAAGACCTGCGCGCGCTCATCTTTCAAAGATGGCTTTGGCTCTGCCTTTGCCGGGGGCTGTTCCCCAACCAAAGATTCTCCAAAATTCTCTTCAACCAACTTTGTCAGCGCTTCCACAACTTCTTCACGCTGGCGCCCTGTCGCAAACACCTGAATCCGATGATCCTTTAATACCCCTAGCGTGGCAATCGCGTTCAGACTTTTAGCCGAAACAGGGCCTTTGTTTGTGTCCAGATTCTTAACCTTTACTTCCGCGTCAAAACTGGCAGCCGTTTGAACGAATTTAGCAGCTGGTCTGGCATGCAGCCCGTGCAGACTGTGAACAGTTAAAATGGCTTCCAGTCCACCCTGCCCAGCTGAGGAAAGTTCCGGCTGGGGAATTGTTTCCTCTGCAATTTGGGGGAATCTCTCTTTTAATTGTTCACGCTTGGGCAGCAAGGCGCTCACCGCCTCCCGGCAAACCATTTCAAGACTGCTGCCCAATCCAGCCTGAACCCCTGCCGCGACCGCGCCCTCCACAAATGGTGCCGGACAGAAACGGATCTTCTCATGCATTTCTGGCGGCAGCAGCTCAAGAGCCATTTCCGCGCTGAGGATCGCACTGCCCAAATCCATCAGAATGAGAACACCATCGTCTGTGTAAATTTCCTGAATTCTTTCCGCAATTTCCACAGCATCGGTGCCAAATTCCTGCCGGTCTTCACCAATCCCAGCCGCGACAGCGATCTGGACAGTGTCAGAGCTCATTTGTCTCGCGAGCCCGGCAACTCCTTCTGCCAATTTTTTACTGTGTGAAACAAGAAGAAGGTTAACCATATTTTTACCTTCCTGAAATTAAGCCAAACCATTCACCATTACCAATATTTCAGAAAAATCAAACCAGTTTAAACATCAGAATTTTATAGAAAACCAATTCTGCTTTTCCAAATTTATAAGCTGTTCAACTATTTCTTCGGCTTTCGATTAAATAACTGGTGAAAAAAATTCATTCCAAAAAATACCAACCAGATGCTTCCTCCAAAACCAAGTCCCCACAAGACTCCGTTTAGAAAGGTGTCCATGGTAGCAACCTGCCAGCCCACCCATAGCGCCAGAACCACACTTAAGATGGTTATCGTCCAAAAACCAGTTTTTTTGGAAAGCCACGGTTTTCTTTCAAAAGACTGTCCGGCCTCTTCCTTTTTTGATTTACCCAATTCTTCTTCTCCAAAACTGATAAAAGCTAACTGAGATAAAAATAGGGGCGGCGGAATCGCCGCCGCCCCAAACGGACTACAAAAATCTTACTCTACCCAGTCAAAGGTGCGGGTAACCGCTTTCTTCCAACCCTTGTAGAGTTTCGCACGTTCTTCCGCGCCCATAACAGGCTTCCACTCTTTATCCTTGCCCCAGTTGGCGCGCAGGTCATCCACTTTGGCCCAGAAGCCAACAGCCAGACCGGCAGCGTAGGCGGCGCCCAGAGCAGTGGTCTCAGCTACTGTCGGGCGGATTACCGGTACACCGAGGATATCAGACTGGAATTGCATCAGCAATTCGTTGAACACCATACCGCCATCCACTTTCAGGGCGGTCAGGTCCACACCAGAGTCCTTGTTCATTGCATCCAGGACCTCGCGGGTCTGGTAGGCGGTTGCCTCAAGGACAGCGCGGGCAAGGTGGCCGCGGTTAATGTAGCGGGTCAAGCCAACAATCGCGCCACGCGCGTCGCTCTTCCAGTATGGGGCGAACAGGCCAGAGAACGCCGGCACAAAGTAAATACCACCGCTGTCTTCCACAGTTCGGGCCAGAGGCTCAATATCCGGGGAAGCTTCAACCATCTTCAAGTTGTCGCGGATCCACTGCACCAGAGCGCCGGTGATCGCGATAGAGCCTTCCAGTGCGTACACAGCGGGCTGATCGCCAATCTTATAACCGAGGGTGGTCAACAGACCGTTCTTTGATTGAACTGGTTTGGTTCCCGTGTTCAAAAGCATGAAACAGCCGGTACCATAGGTGTTCTTCGCTTCGCCAGGATCGTAGCAGGTCTGGCCGAAGAGAGCTGCCTGTTGGTCGCCGAGGTCTCCAGCAACCGGAACGCCTTCCAGGCCGCTGTTTTTGCAGTGTCCATAGACTTCACTGGATGCCTTGACAGCAGGCAGCATGGCGCGCGGGATGCCCATAACCTTCAGCATATCGGGATCCCAATCCAGAGTTTCCAGGTTCATCAGCATGGTTCGGGAAGCATTTGTCACGTCAGTAACATGTACGCCGCCCTTCGGGCCGCCGGTCAGGTTCCAAATTACCCAGGTGTCCATATTGCCGAAGAGGACTTCACCCTTTTCCGCTTTTGCTCGCAGACCATCAACATTATCCAGCAACCACTTGACCTTTGGTCCAGAGAAATAAGTCGCCAGAGGCAGGCCTACTTTTTCGCGGAAACGATCCTGGCCGCCATCTTTTGCAAGCTCATTGCAGATCTGATCGGTGCGGGTGTCCTGCCAGACGATCGCGTTATGAACTGGTTTTCCGGTCGCCTTTTCCCAAACAACTGTGGTCTCGCGCTGGTTGGTCACACCTACAGCAGCCAAATCTTTCGCGGTAATGTCGCTCTTCTTCAAAGCGCCTTCAATCACTTCCTGTGTCCGCTCCCAGACTTCCAGAGCATCGTGTTCAACCCACCCTGGCTTCGGATAGATCTGCTCGTGTTCTTTTTGATCTACACCAACCACTTTCCCGCTGTGGTCAAAAATCATAAACCGAGTACTGGTAGTACCTTGATCTACTGCTCCAACATACTTTGCCATTTTATTCTCTCCTTAGCTTTGGTTAAACTATTTAAAACATTTTTATGCTTAAAGATTATTTGCCCAGACTTTTGCGGCTGTATCAAGCAGTAAGAACGAAGAAGTTGCTCCCGGGTCCTGATGACCCGCGCTTCGTTCTCCCAAATAACTGGCGCGTCCCTTCCGCGCTACGAGAGGAATAGTCGACTTCATTCCGTTTTCCGCAGCTTCAGCAGATTTCTTCAGCCCTTCGCTGACAGATAAATCCTGCCTGACTGCTTCATTCAAGACCTCAACAGCCGGGGTCAATGCGTCGATCATGGTTTTATCGCCAACAGAGGCTTTCCCACGATTGATAACACCATTGGTGGCAGCTTCAACAGCTGCGGCCCAATCAGCCAGCGTAAGCTCCATTTTGCCTGCCAATTTGGTTCCAGCCTGAATGAAGAAAGTGCCATACAAAGGTCCGCCAGCGCCGCCCACGGTTGAAAGCAGGGTCATGCCAACGGTTTTTAAAATTGTACCGACATCTTTATCTTCCATGCTGGGCATTTTGGCCAGAACAGCCTGAAAACCACGGTTCATATTTGCTCCATGATCCGCGTCGCCAATAGCTGAGTCCAGCTCGGTGAGATATTCCATATTTTCTGAAATGACTTGAATATAGGCCTGAAGCCAGGATAAAACTTCATCTCTCGTAATAGCCATAAAAGATCTCCTCTGAGCCAGGGGCTGGAGAAAAACTCCAGCCCCTGCTTTAAACATTCCGATAAACTACACACCCCAACGCATTCCGGCAGTCTTCACCGGCGCGTCCCACAATTTGATGAGGTCGTCGTCCATCTTGAGCATGGTAATGGATGCGCCCGCCATCTCCAGACTGGTGATGTAAGGGCCAATCAACTTGCGAACAACTTTCAACCCATGCTTCTCCGCAATTTCAACTGCTTTGCGATAGACAATATAAAGCTCGATCAGGGGTGTTCCACCCATGCCATTCACAAACAGCAATACTTGATCACCTGATTTGAAGGGTAAGTCTTCAATGATGGGTGTCATCAGCATTTCAGTGACTTCATCGGCCGGTTTAATCTTCATCCGGGTCCGACCTGGCTCACCATGAATGCCAATACCGATCTCCATTTCATCTTCGGGCAGATCAAAAGTGGGTTTTCCCGCGTGTGGAACGGTGCAGGAGGTCAATGCCATGCCCATGCTGCGTCCCTGACCATTGATCTTGCGGGCCAGATCAGCAACTTCTTTGAGCGAACGACCTTCTTCTGCGGCCGCGCCAACCAGTTTTTCCATCAGCACGGTCAAACCAACGCCACGCCGGCCGGCAGTATACAGGCTGTCCTTCACTGCCACGTCGTCATCAACCACCACCGCTTCCACTTCGATCCCTTCGGCTTTTGCCAGATCGGCAGCCATTTCGAAGTTCATAATATCGCCGGTGTAGTTTTTGACAATGTGCAGCACGCCTGCGCCGCCATCAATTGCCTTTGTAGCTTCCAGCATCTGATCGGGAGTTGGGCTGGTAAATACTGCGCCGGGGCAGGCGGCATCCAGCATGCCCATGCCAACAAATCCACCATGCATGGGTTCGTGTCCGCTGCCACCGCCGGAGAGCAGTCCTACTTTGCCCTTCACAGGGGCATCGACCCGAACTACATAATTGGGATCGTAATGCACTTTTACGATATCCGCATGTGCTAACTCAACCCCTTGCAGCTCTTCCTTCACCACTTCATCAGGCTTGTTGATTAATTTCTTCATAAAACTTTACTCCATCTTCCACTCAACAGATCTTACACTGTGAAGTGAACAAACAATCGTTCCAGATCGCTCAATCTTATTTCGACGGCAGGTTCTTTGTCACAAATGCATCGTAGAGTGCCACACCAATCGGGCCGGCAATTGCTGGGATGAGTACTGGCGGGATCAGCCAGTACAGGCCATCGAACAGGCCTTGAGTTCCAACCAGCAGGCCAAAGATGCGGGGGCCAAGGTCACGGGCAGGGTTAATGGAATATCCACTCGGGCCACCGAGAGAGAGACCAACCGCCAGGACGGTGAAACCAACCACGAACACGCCCAAATTGTCCTTCAGGCCCATATTCTTGGAATCGCCGCTTGCCAGAATACCCCACAGCAGCACAAAGGTGCCGAAGAGTTCCGCGATCGAGGCGGTAACCATAGAGTAAGAACCCGTAGCAGCCGCACCTTCGCCACCCCAGAATGAAGCCCCAAAGACTGAGCCAGGGCCGGTAGACCAGACATTCGGCATGCCAGCGGCAACCAGACCGTCGCGGTAGATCAGGTAAACGGCCAGAGCGCCCAAGAAAGCACCGATCAGTTGCGCGACAATAAACGGCACAACTTTCGACCAGGGGAAGCCGCGTCCAGACGCAAGACCCAGGGTTACCGCAGGATTAAGGTGAGCACCAGAAACGCCACCAGAAACGTAGACAGCAATCACAACCGCAAAACACCAGCCGATGGTAATCGTGTTCCAGTTATAGGCCGGCGCTGCAAGACGGGGTGCTAACCCCACATTGGCGACAACACCATCACCCAACAAAATGAGAATGAAGGTTCCAAAAACCTCGCCAATCAACTCGCTCATCATACCTTTTTCTTTCATTATTCCTTACTCTCCTGTCTTTTAGAATTTTTACTGCTTTGACGAATTTGAATTTTCTGAAAGTTTCAACAAAAATTTGTCTGACTCCTCAATTAAAATTCGATAAGCACCTCCTTTTCACAGACTAAGACGGATATGCCCCTGACACGAACGACCCGTCGAATAAGACCTTTTGGAATAATAAAAATATTCGTTTCCAAATAAAAGTAAAGTGGGAAACTGGTGAAAGTGATTCGCTCTTTTGATGAACAATTGACAATAACAACATTTAGCCTGCATTCTTTATCAGCAACAGTTTAGCGATCAAAAAGCCGGAAAACTGGGGCTTGAATTGATCTGTACGCTATCATGGATTCAATATTTGCTCCACACGCTACATTATCCTAACTCTGCAACCAACCTGCCACGAACTATTTGTAGTCCAAAGTTAACGCTATTTTCTTTTTTCTCTATCAGTAAAGTGGATTTCAGGTATCAACAACAAATTCACACACGACCGACTATAAACCCCTAGAGTGTTTCTACTATCCTTGATGGAATCTCCTGTTTTCCAAAGATCCCAGGGGCAAAAACCAACAATAAATTTTTCTCATGTTATTTTAAGGATCAACTTAAATTATAATGGTTTTTTTAAAAAAAGCAAATCTTTTTACAAGTTTTGTTTTATTATGAAACACAAACCCCTTCTCTTGTTTCATAATGAAACAAGAGAAGGGCGATCCTCGCTGTCTCTGAAAGCCCTGGCCGAGATATTATAAGCCTTCAGTTTTCTCCATAAGGTCGTCCGGCTGATCCCCAGCATGGCAGACATCTCAGTGATGTTGCCCTTGCAGGTCTTTGCTGTCCGCAAGATCAACTCATGCTCCGCTTTTTCCAAAGTCTGAACCTTCGGTGCGCTGGAGGAAAATAAAGCATTTTCACTGCTGTAATAAATAAACTCCGGTAAATGCAGCGGCCCGATCTTGTTTGAATTGCCCGCGTTCGCCACTGCCCTTTCCAAAACAATTTCCAGTTCCTGCAGGTTGCCCGGCCAGGAATATTTTTCCAACGCGCCAACCAGATCCGGTGAGGTGGTAAGCGGGCGTTTCATCTGCGTGCGAAAACGCCCCAGAATCCGCTCAACCAGCAAGGGAAAATCTTCCATTCTTTCCCGCAAGGGTGGCATGCGGATCTCAAACGCGCTCAGGCGATAATACAGGTCTGCCCGGAAACTTCCCTGCACGATCAGTCTTTCAATGTTTGCTGAGGTCGATGCGATCACACGCGTATCCACTTCAATCGGCCGTTTACTTCCCAGGCGGCATACAATTCCAAGCTCCAAAACATTCAGCAGCGCGGACTGCGCTTCGAGGGGTAAAAAGTCAACCCCTTTGATGTATAAAGTTCCACCTTGAGCCAGCTCAAATTTACTTGGATGCCCCCGGTGCCCAGAGCGGGTGCTTTCATAACCCATCAACTCCCTCAGGATTCCTTCCACCACATAATCTGAACAGGAAAAAATCACAAAAGGTCCTTCCTGTCGATTTCCGCCATTGTGGATGGCACCAGCCAGCATGTTTTTCCCCGCGCCACTTTCGCCGATCAAAAACACATTCGCTTCAGCATTCGCGGCAATTTTTGCCAACCGCCGTACCTCACGGATTTTCGGAGATATTCCTACAATATCATCCAACGTTGAGGTGGATCGGACTCCCAGCTGGTATTGGATCAGCCTGCGGACTTCTTTTTCAGGGCGCACAGTAACAATCACGGATTGCACCGCGTTACTTTGGGTAATGAACTGCATGCTGAGAATACAATTAACCGTATGATCCCCAACCTGAAAAGCAGCCTCTATATCGACCAGGGATTGTCGCTGCTCTATTGCTTCCTGAATGAAGTTTGGAGAAACAAACAGATCTTTATATGAGCTGCCAACCAGTTTTTTGCCGGATATTCCAATGATTTGCTCAGCAGCCGCGTTAATGTGTGTTAAATTACCCTCCGCATTCCACACCAACACCCCCTCCGAAATAGAACCCAGGATCTTATTCAATTGCGCAAACTGCATGTTCTGCTCTTCCAGCAGCAGGTCAGATTGGCACTGGCTTTCTATCGTCCTGGCGCCAACTGCCGCCAGACATAAGGCATTCAAGTTCGGCGAATCGACAAAATTGATGATCCCCAGAGCCCCACGGGGAGTTCCACCAAGATCGAAAAACGGCGCGGCGCTTTCGACAAAGGAGTGAAACTGCTCCAGGTAGTGTTCTGCCCCCTTCACCTGGCTGGGAACGCGTTCGATCAGCGCTAATGAAAACGCATTGGTACCTAAAGTGTCCTCCGAAAACAACCCCCCTCGCGTGATCCCAAACTGAGAAATTTTTTTGATAATGTCAGGATGGCCCAGAATCTCCAAAATGTATCCCGCATTGTTGACATACACAATCGCACTGTCGGTATGCTCCAGGTACTGAAAAATGTCTTCCATCACCGGTCGGGCGACAGAGATCATCTCAAAGCTGGAAACCTGAGCTGCCAGTAGATGATAGGAGCTTAATTGTTGTAACCGGACATCCTGATGGGGATTTAAGCGCAACCGCGAGCGCAACCAGGAGGATGCAATTTGCTGTGGTACTTCAGGGAGAATCTTTTTTCCCTCAATGAATTCAGACCATGCCTTCAGCATTCGATCATCATTCACAGGCTTTCCCTTTCCGTCAAATAGCTGCCAACCCCAACAGCAAATTGCATCCTGGTTTATTGTTTATCGCGTAATTCGTCTATTTTGCCGCGGGCATGTCACGGCTGGCAATCACATTAACACCGGTGTCAAGGACATTTTCAATCACAACCGATCCGCCCTGTACAGGTGCCTGAAGTTCCACTTTACGCAATTCTTTCAGCACATCCTGAATTAACTGTTTAGGAACCGGATCAAAAGTATAAACTGGTACCAGTGGGTGAAAACCATTCTTAACCCGGACGGTAGACGCGACCATCCTGCGCGGGTCGGAAATTTCCCGCTCAGCGTAATCGACGCCTTTCTTGCAGGATTCTCCATCTACCTTAATCAGTGTGCTGCCATCATGCGTCACTTCAAGCGAACACCCCTGCGGGCAGCTGATACAGATCATTTTCGTGAGTTCTTCCATAGCTTTTTCTCCTATCGGGGCGTCACACCAATGGTGAGGCTTTCAGCCTTCTCAACATCCGCAAAGTGCCTGGGTTTCAACACCACTGTCACCATTTCACCAGGCCGGACATAGCGTTCTCCCTTGCGGGCAACCAGGTTGTTCTGATCATGCACTTCAACCCATACCGGCTGCTCTATCGGCTGTCTCACGCGCATTTGCAACCGGATTTCATTTTGTTCCAGGTTGGCTTTGTCAAGCACATGCGGAACCACATAACGGACATTGTTGCCCGGATTAAGCGGTATATACCGGGTTTGCTGCTTGCGAAGCTGGATGGCGTGTTTGGCTGCTCCCTTACCAGCCTCAAAACCCGCTTCAGTAACCCAGTCCACCAGGTCGTACACATGAACCACGTTACCAGCCGCAAAAATACCGGGAACATTGGTCTGGAAATTATCATCTACAAACGGACCACCGGTGATCGGGTCAAGCTTAACACCTGCCTGGCGGGAGAGTTCGTTTTCCGGGATCAAGCCTACTGAAAGCAGCAGTGTGTCGCAGGGAATGACCTCCTCAGTGCCAGGAATTGGATTCCATTTTTCATCCACCTGCGCGGCTTCAACAGCTTCAACTCGTTTATTGCCCATCACACGCTTGACGGTGTGCCGCAATTGCAGTGGAATATCAAAATCCAACAAGCACTGCACATAGTTCCGGTTTAGCCCGGTCAGATAAGGCATCACTTCCAGGACGCGTTCCACTTTCGCGCCTTCAAAAGTCAGGCGGCGGGCCATGATCATGCCGATATCTCCCGAACCCAGGATCACCACACGGTTACCAGGCATATAGCCTTCCACATTGACCCAGCGCTGCGCTGTGCCCGCGGTGTAAACACCCGCCGGTCGAGAGCCGGGGATCTGGATTTGCGCCCGGGTTTTTTCGCGGCAGCCCATGGCAAGGACAATGGATCGCGCTTCAATTTCAATAAACCCATGCCGCTTGCTGGAAGCGTAAATCTTGCGCTGCGGTGTGATGTCCAGCACCATAGTGTCCAGGATCGTCTCCACCCCGAGAGATAAGGCCTCATTCATAAATCGCTGAGCGTAGCTTGGGCCCGGCAGGTCTTCCTTGAAGATCTCGACACCAAAACCATTGTGGATGCACTGCAGCAAAATGCCGCCCAGTTCCGAATCACGCTCGATGATCAGGACATCTTCAGCGCCTTCTTTCTTTGCCGCAACCGCTGCCGCCAATCCTCCCGGTCCGCTACCGATTACCACAACATCATAGATATTTTTGAGCAACATATCAATTCTCCACCTGTTTTGTCGGTCTGAAGAGAAAATCGGATCCGTTCCCCTTCTTGGTAATATCCATCGGGGAAACACCCAGTTCATCGGCCAGGATCTGAACAACACGCGGCATATCGAAGCCACCCTGGCAGCGGCCAGTGCCCAGCCAGGTGCGCCGTTTGATGGCATCATAAGTCATGGCAGGGATAGGTGCCCGAATTTCAGCCAGGATCTCGCCTTCGGTGACATTTTCGCAGCGGCAAATCACACGCCCATAGTGTGGATCCATGTCAATCAATAATTTCCGGTCTTCATGGCTCATATGCCGGAAGTTCGGCCGGGCAGATCGGATTGGTTCGTAATCCTTCTTAACCTTCAGCTTCTCTCCAGCATCTTTCAACATCTCGACTACTTCCTGCGCAATCGCGGGAGCTGAAGTCAGGCCCGGAGACTCAATGCCTCCCAGGTTAACGAAGCCCTGAACCTTTTCCGGAATCTCAATGATGTAATCATGGTTGTAATCCAACCCTGGCGTGCTGGTCGGGCCATTGCCATATGGCCGTAAGCCAACAAAAATAGCAATAATATTTCGCTTGCTAAGGGTAGGAATCAACTTCTGCGCGCCATCCCAAATTTCTTCCAAGCCTTCACGTGTGGCCGATGTATCTTCTTTATCTTCGACCACATTGGCATTTGGGCCAACAATCGTGTTTTCGTGCAGGGTTGTGGTCACCAAAATGCCCTTACCCGCAGCGCTGGGGACCGGGAAAAGAACGTTGTTGATCTTCTGGTCCGCACGGTCGAACACAAAGTATTCGCCTTTACGGGGTTTGATGATAAATTCGGGGCGGACACCGGCTTTGTGCATCACCTCGTCCGAATATAAACCGGCACAGTTGATGACCCACCGGCAGCCAAAATCGCCGCGATTGGTCTTGACCCCAACGATACGGCTGCCTTCCATGATGAAATCTTCAAAGGCGGTATTCAGCATCACTTTGGCGCCGTTCATCACCGCGTTTTCGGCGGCGGCAATCGTCACTCCAAAGGGATCACAGATCCCTCCGGTGGATGCCCACAGCGCGCCGCTCACTTCGGGGTTGATCTTGGGTTCGCGCGCGCGCACTTCAGCGCCGTTGAGGATACTCATACCACACACGCCATTTTTCTTTCCCTGGATCATCAACGTATCCAATGCCGGGAGTTCATCCTCTCCAATAGCCACCACATAGTCTCCACGGCGCTCAAATGAGAAATTCAACTCCCCCGCGAGTTCATCCCACATTGCATTCCCCGCCACATTCATCCTTGCCTTCACTGAGCCAGGGAGAGGATCATAACCGGCGTGAACGATCGCGGTGTTTGCTGCAGATGCGCCCATGCAGATATCCGCTTCTTTTTCGATGAGCAGTACGCTGCCCTCATAGCGAGATAACCAGCGGGCAACCATACTTCCCACCACGCCTCCGCCAATTACGATGTAATCATATTTTTCGAGCACGTTTACCTCCGTTCCTCCAAAAAAGATTTTTAAATATTTACAGTCCGAAAAGCATTACCGCTTAAAATATTTAATTCTACAGCTTCATATTGCGAATCACCCAAGGCTGTCATTTTGGGATATTCGAAACCTCAGCTTTTTTTCGTGTCAGGGGAAAAGAAAAGTGGGGTCGTGTGGCGTTAAGAAAGACAGTTCAGAGAAAATTAATTTATTTTTAATTTTTTCTATTATACTATAAAGCCTCTCCTCCAGGTATATTTCGTGAAAAATTACACTTTTCTCAATCTAAGTTTTATTATACCCAAAATAAAATCATAAAAAAGCGCTATAAATCATTTACCCGATGGATAATCGTCATCCCTGAAAGGTGACCTGTTTAAAATATCTGTCGAAATTTCAGTTTCTAAGCATTTTTCCAACCGCACCACCAGGATGGGTTTTCCCAAATGCCTCTTTAGTATAGTCTCTCAATTCTAACAGCGCCATACACACCGCGTCGCAGGCCGCACAATTTACCAGTGAGCTTCCTAAAGCCATCACCCCAAATGGATCAACTTCTCCCGCAGTGGAGATGCGAAACACTATGTCTGCCATCCGCCCCAGAAGAGAATCCGGTTGTTCTGTCTGGGCGACCACCTTTACTTCCCGCGCCCTGGCAATTTTTACCAGTTCATTGATCTCATCGCTTTGACCGCCTTTTGAAAACACATAAAGGACATCCTCCGAACGGATCGCGCCAGAACCACCATGTAAAAAATTTGCGGTGTTGATATAGATCGCCGGTGTGCCGCAAACAGAAAGGAGATGGGCAAACCTCGCCGCGACCGCGGCCGAAGTTCCCACCCCAGTCACCAGGATATGCCCGGTGCAATGAAAAAGCATTTGAACAACCGACACAAAGCTTTCATCAATTTGAGGGGCAACTTTCAAAACCGCCTCAGCTTCCCTGATGATAGTTGTCCTTGCCCTTAAAAGCATTCTGGAATCATTCTTTGATACCATGGCTCTCCTTCACAAATTAATTCCGGGTCTTGTGAATTAATCATACTGCAAATTACCTGATGCGGCGGCCGTCAAACCATACTGGAAGCGCCAGCAGATTTGCAACTTTTTATCTTAACCATACGTATATGAATATGAAGAAAGCAAATTTTCAAGGAGATAATACGATGGAAAAGAAATTGTATCGAAGTCAAAAAGATCGGATGATTGGCGGTGTTTGCGGCGGTCTGGGAGAATATTTCGGCATTGACCCAACAATCGTCCGGCTGTTGTTTGTGTTTTTCAGTCTGACTGGCGGTCCTGGTCTGATCGCTTACCTCATCTTCCTGATTGTGGTTCCCGATCAATCCTCAACAGTTTCATCTCCCCGCGCATCCGAAGAGCGAGTAGATCCGGATAAGATTGAGGTGATTGACTAGCCGGCGATTAACCAAACAGGCCGTGAGTCCTGAAATATCGGACTCACGGCCTTTTCTCATCCAAACCGGGCGTTTGCGGCCGGTTTGCTCTGTTAATTGAACTTCACTTTGCGCAGCCTCAGACTGTTGGTCACCACAAAGATACTGCTGAAAGCCATCGCGCCCGCGGCCAGCATTGGATTCAAGAATCCTAACGCCGCCGAAGGGATGAGGATTGTATTGTAAAAGAACGCCCAGAATAAATTCTGCCTGATTGTTCGTAAAGTTTTGCGCGATAAGGCAATGGCCCGCGCAACGCCGCGCAGATCCCCGCTCATCAAAACCACTGGCGCTGAAGCCATCGCGACGTCTGTCCCTGTGCCAATTGCCAGGCCTACATCAGCCTGAGCCAGAGCTGGCGCGTCGTTGATTCCATCCCCAACCATCGCCACCACAGCACCCTCCTCCTGCAGCCGCTTGACTTCTGCGGCTTTATCACCCGGAAGCACTTCAGCCAGAACAGTATCCACGCCAACTTCCCGGGCGATCGCTTCCGCGGTTTTGCGGTTGTCCCCGGTAATCATCGCCACCCGGAGACCCATATCATGCAGCATCTGAATGGCTTCGCGCGAACCCTCCTTCACGGTATCCGCGACTGCGATAACTCCCCTTACCTCCTGATCCACAACCACCAGCATGGCGGTTTTAGACTCACCCTGCAGCCGCTCAACTTGACGCTCAAGGCCGTTCAAAGAAAGACCGCGGGCTCGCATCAACCGCTGGTTACCAACCAGCACTTGCTTTCCTTCCACCATGGCCTCAACACCGCCGCCAACTTCAGCTTTAAAAGCCTCGGGCTCACCCAACATCAGGCCTCGATTTCCGGCTTCCGCCAGGATGGCTTCGCCCAGAGGGTGTTCGCTTCCTTTTTCCACACTGGCAGCCAGACGCAGGAGTTCCGTTTCGCCTTCAGCAAAACCCTGGATGACGATATCTGTCACGGAGGGTTGTCCACGGGTGATGGTCCCGGTCTTATCCAGCACCACCGTATCCAGTTTGCCTGCTCGTTCCAGAGCCTCGCTATTCTTGATTAAAATACCCAGCTCCGCGCCTTTACCGGTTCCCACCATCACCGCGGTCGGTGTCGCCAGTCCCATCGCGCACGGGCAGGCGATCACCAGCACTGCTACCATATTGATCAGCGCCCGGGTGAACAATCCGATTTCCACATCGGCTGGCAGAGGTACCACAAAATACCATACCAGAAAAGTCAATACGGCAATTCCAATCACCACCGGCACAAAAACGGCCGAGACCCGGTCCGCCAGCTGCTGGATGGGCGCTTTGCTGCCCTGCGCCTCTTCTACCAGCCGCACCACCTGGGCCAGCGCGGTCTCTTTACCCACTTTAGTGGCTTCAAATTTCAACAAACCCAGTTTGTTAAGGGTCGCGCCAATCACCTGATCACCAGGGCTCTTTTCAACTGGGAGAGACTCACCTGTCAGCATGGATTCATCTACCGCGGAGCGTCCTTCCACAACCACCCCATCCACCGCGATTTTCTCGCCCGGGCGAGTAAACACCAGGTCTCCGACCACGACCTCATCGGCCGGAATTTCCAGCTCCTGCCCATTGCGGAACACACGGGCAGTTTTGGCGCGCAGCCCCATCAACTTCTTAATGGCTTCGCTTGTCCCACCTTTGGCCTTCGCTTCCAGATATTTGCCCAGCTTGACCAGGGTGATGATAACCGCGGAAGTTTCAAGATAGACATGCCCTGGGAGTATCCCCAGAACAATCGGGATGGAGTAAAAATAAGCCGCGGAACTTCCCAGGGCAACCAGCACATCCATATTTGCCGATCCATTGCGCAGGGATTTATATCCTGACACATAATACTGGCTGCCAACATAGAACTGAACCGGGGTGGCCAGCGCCAGAAAAAGCCAGTTCATCCACGAGGCGTGCGCCCACGACATTGGCAGCAAACCGAAATCCCGGCCCATCGAAAGCAAGAACAGGGGAACTGTCAGGATCAGGCCAACCACCAGGAAATGCCGCTGTCTGGCGATCTCTTCAGCCCGCGCTTTGGCTTCAGCATCTTCCACCTCACTACCAGTATCCAAAACCTCAAAACCAGCTTTTCGGACCGCGTCCCGCAATTCTCGCTGGCTGATAATGGTCGGAACATAGCGCACCCGGGCCCGCTCTGTCACAAATGTGACCTGAGTCTCCAGAACGCCATCCATGGCGGATAATACTTTTTGCAGCCGCCGCGCGTCGTTATCATCGCTCATTCGTTGGATCACCAGGTCCGCTTCACCTTCCGCGATATGATACCCGGCGCGTTCAACCCGACCAATCAGGTCTGGCAGCGATGCCATCTGCGGATCAAAGGTGACCGTCGCCCTTTCAGAAGAAAGGTTCACGCTGGCCTCTGCCACACCGTTCACCTTCTTCAGGCTTCGTTCAACAGTCGCCACACAATTCGCGCAGGTCATCCCCGTGATCGGCAGCGTCAGATGCTTGGTATCACCCATAAAACTCACCGTATCCTTTTTCTATCTTTTAAACCAGTATTGTCGTTCCTACTCATAAACGCAAATCTCTAAATGATTACCCCACAGTCAGCGCGGGAGGATAGTTGATCTCCTTCAACAGCTGGATGATCTCTTCTTCTGTGGCGGGATCCTCAAAAGTGATGGTGGTCTTCTTCGATTCGATCTCCGCATCCACAGATTGGACTCCTTCCAGGTCACCCACTTCCATTTTGATGGTGTGGACACAGTGACCGCAGGAGATACCAGGAATAGTGTATGTTACTGTCTTCATAATTTTGCTCCTTTAAGTTGATATGATTGGACCCGATTAAACTTTAGTTGCCGCTTCAAACACTTCCGAAATCTCTTTTAATACCCGCTCCTGTTCATTGGGGTCATCGCCGCGCACCGCCGTGATCAGGCACGAATTTAAGTGGCCTTCCAAAATCTTTGTGCTGACTTTATTCAGTGAAGATTGAACAGCCTGTATCTGGCGGATAATATCAATACAATAGGTATCTTCTTCAACCATGCGCTGAATGCCGCGCAGATGGCCTTCGGCGGTTTTCAACCTCCGGATTGTATCTTTGTGATCGTGCATTTTGCTCTCCCTATCTCGACTACCCCACCCCCATGGGGGGGGTGTATAAATATTATCATCAGCGCTTTAAAACCGCAAGTATTCTGTTCAAGGTTAACCTATCGAACCGCCCTGACTCCGTTAAAACTAGAGTATTCTCGGCGCAGACTGGAAGATCACCACGCCTGTACCCCCGCGATAATGAAACCGGATGCGATGGGCTTGCCAAAAGCAAAAACTGCTCCCTCTCGGAAGCAGTTCTATGGATTAAAAATATTTCTTCCAGCTTTACTTCTTCAAACCCGATCTGACATACTGGAAACCCAGTGTCAACACATCATAAATGCCGTAAAGCACCAGGATCACCCCGACAGCCAGAAGAAAGTAAGAAAGGTTACTGCTGAAGGAACCCACCAACATCAAAGCCGCGCCTGCGCCGATTCTCACAATCCGGTCGATTCGGGAGATAGTGAACTTAAGCGGTTCATTCTTCTCAACCGCGGCGAATATTGCTTCCAGGTTGGGTTTTGATTGAGCGCCGGTTCTCCGCACGACAACCTTACCCTGGTTGTACCCAATGACAGAGGGAATTCCCATCACGCCCAGGCTTCGGACCAGTTCCGGGTTTTCATCAGAGTTGATTCGCCACAAATCAACCCTCCCTTTATAAACTGCTTCCACCTCTTTAAGGATCGGGGCCATAAACTTACACGGCCCGCACCACGGCGCCCAGAATTCAACCACCACCGGGCGTTTAGCCTGTTCAAGTTTCTTTTGGAAATCTGCTCGATTCAAAGAAATATCCTTTCTATCTGCGCGGCGATCCCGTCCGTTTACCGGTTGGTTTTAAAATTGATCAACCGGTATATCGGGCAAAAACCAATCACCCCGGTTAACAAAGGCACAAACCCGATAATCTTTAAAAATACGCCCAGCCCACCGGTCACAAAACCACCCCAACCCAAAACCAGCAGGGCAATTCCCAAAACAATCCGGACCCATCGATCCCAACTTGCTTCATTAATAAATTTCGCGTTCATTTTGTTATCCTTTCATTACTCATCATATACCTTTTCTGATTAGATGAGAAAACTTAAGAAAAGATACATCGGAACCAGAGCCCGTGTTCAGCGGGTGATCAAAGAAGAGCGCGAGCCGTCCGAACGCGCGGATACAGTCAGCCCATCCCGGACAAGCACACCCAGATACGCCTTTTCCCCAGGAATGACCCGCCATCCGCTCAAAACATACGGCAGCGCGTTTCCAGCCGCAATCCATTCTCCATTATATTTCCGGGCGAGATGCACGTGCGTTCCAGTGGAAACGCCTCCCTCACAGGATGGATGCCCGATGCGGTCATCTGTATTGACGTACCGTCCCACCGGCACCCGCTCCTCTGCCGCGATGTGAAGGTAGATCAGCACCCAACCGGTTTGTTCAAATCCATCCCCATCCAGATCCACCGCCACCACGCCGTTTTCAGACCGCACCACCAGTCCGGGGGCCGCCGCCGTCGCCCAGGACTGTGCCACGAAACAGCCTTTTTGAGTTTCAATCGGCGCGAAATCCACCCCGCCCCATGCGCTACCTACACCCCAGGCTGCGTGCGGCCCACCGGTCAGGCTCCAGTTCTCCCCGGGCAGAAATGGCAGCTCCAGGTCAGGCTGTTTCAGGCCTTCCGGGAACAGCGGTTCTACCAAGGCTGCGCGCGTCCAGGGATCTCCAAACAGATTCTGGTAATGCAATGCGAAATTAACTTCCCCATACAACGCGGCCCGCCACTGCGCTTCGGGATATAACTTTGAAAAAAGATTCTGAACTGCCACACTACCGGCATTCAACCGGGGGTCAAGCCGCACCACCGTCTGGTCGTTAAAAGACAAATTCGTCACGCTGCCATCCCGCCAACCGTAATATCCAACTGTAAGCTGCCGGGAAACCAGCAAGAGTTCGCCGTACAGGCCCTGATGGGTCGGCGCGTAAAACCCTATCGGGAAGGTGGTGTCTGCCATTCCGGGTTGGTCCTCGTGCACCCAACCCGACTGGTAATCCAGCACCGCCAGGAGCAGCTTCGGGTTGATCGAATTCTCAACCGCGACTCGCCGGACGATTTCCGCTCCCGAAATCACTTTTTGATCAACCTGCTCCACATGCCGGTTGAGATAGCCTCCCGCCTCGGCGATATAAAGTTCAACATTAAAATCTTTCGCGGATTCCGAATAAATCACCTCACTATCCGGCAGCAGCGCGCCCGAATAAAACGCCGAATCGAGCACATCCGGAATGACCAGCTCCTGGCCCTGCGGAAGCAGTCCATTCTGGAAGAGCGGCTCCACACTCGTGATCTCTTCATGGGACACTCCAAACCGTCCCGCCAGTGCTGGGAGTGTGTCGCCGGACCGTGCCAGATAAACCCAACTTAACCGCTCCTCTTCTTCCTGCGTGGGCAGGCCAGCCACAGTTCCAGGGACCGCGGTTGCCAGGCCTGGAAAAGCAGATCCAATGTTGGGTTGTATTGGAGCAGCGGACGGCGTCCCCTGCGTCGCGTCCGGGAAAAGTTCAGCGATCAAAGTTTGTTCTGCGGATAGAGTCCGTTGCAATCGCTCAGGATCAGCGTTGATTGTGCCCGCGGCCGGTAAATTGCAGGCCAAAGCTGTGAACAGGATCATCAAACCCAGCAGCAATTTTTGCTTCATTCTCTCCATCCCGGGGTATTTTTCATTTCTCTGACTTAATTATACTTTTTTTATCCAAATTTTTGTGCTCTGCGTAATCCCGCCCCTATATCGCTGCATCTGGCATGCTCTTTCCCCCGTCAAAACGCGATGGATACAACGCGCTTATCACCCGCTCACGCGCCGAGAACGGATAGGGTCCGCTCGTGCAATAGATTGCTGAAAAAATAAAACCCGCAGCATATCCCTTCCGCTGCGGGCAATGAAACCTGTCAATCCAATTTTATTTATCGCCGCGATGGCTGACCCTTCCCAACCCGGAAATATCCTTTCGGACTTGCGGATTGCCGTAGTAATTCACATCGCCGCCCCCGCTGATAGTCACATCGAGCGATTCAGTCGCCCAAACGGTTGCCCCGCCGAGACCGCTGATGACCACCTGCGTCTCATCACTTTTCAAATCTCCGGCGTCGTAGTTCCCGCCACCACTGATCTCAAGCTTCTGCGCGCGGCAGTTCCCCGAGATAAAGACATTCCCCAAACCACTCAGGCTTACCATCAACCGCTCAGTATCCAGACCTTTCAAATCGAGGTTGCCGCCGCCGCTGATTCCAATTGCCAGCTCGTCCGTAGAAAGCCCGTCGATCTTGATATCACCAAGTCCGGAAGTGTCCAGCGCCGAAAGATCTTTCACCATCAAAGTGAAACGCAGGGTAACCGGGCTATTAATGGAAACCCCTTTTTCCATACCAATTACCAGCCGGTCTCCCGTGGTGTTGGTGGTGATATACGGCATAAAATTATCGTCCGCCTCAATAACCAGCAGTTCTTCTTCACCCTGTTCAACAGTCAGTTGGCCCAAACCATTAAAATCAACCTGGCTAATCCCGCTGAGTGGTTTCTCCACTCGTTCCACATTCCCTGAAGGTTTCACTGTATCGATTGGCAAATTGAAATTTCCAAAGCTGCAGGCCATCATCGCCAGCAGCAAAACACTTATCCCTAAAAAGACTTGTTTTTTCATCGTCGAGCTCCATAACATCCAGATTTGATCATAAATTTTTCATTACCATATACGCACTTCATCAGAAAAAGTTGCAGCCGCACGATCCCAATCTGGTACAATCTCACTGCCAAGTCAAACCTCCCTTTTTTGAGTGAATCCATGAAGATCAAAGTACATATCGATTACCCTCCGGCAGGTGCCGCCAAAGAAGCGCTTCTAAAACATCTGGATCCGCGAATTCAACTCACTTTTGGCCCAAATTTACCCGAACTTGCTGATTTTGAAATCCTGGTTGCCGGAAGGCCTGGCCCGACTCAATTGTGCGCCAGCCCCAACCTGAAAACGCTGATCATTCCCTGGGCGGGGCTGCCAGATGGCACGCAGGAGTTATTAACGAATTTTCCCCACATCAGCGTACACAACCTGCACCACAACGCCGCCACCACAGCCGAGACCGCGCTGGCGCTTCTCCTGGCTGCGGCAAAATTCCTTGTCCCCATTGACCAGACCTTTCGCAAAAACGACTGGAGTCCCCGTTATCAACCCAGTCCTTCCGTAATGCTTTGCGGCAAGGCCGTATTGATTCTCGGCTTTGGCCGCATCGGCAGCCGGATTGGGCGCGTGTGTCACGCGCTGGATATGCGGGTAATCGGGATCAAGCGCCACGTCCGTCCGCTAAAATTTTATGATTATCCAGTGGAAATTCACCCACCGGAGGATCTTCATATCCTGCTGCCGCAGGCCCAGGTTCTGATCATTACCCTGCCCAACACGCCGGACACCATCGGTTGGATCAGCGCGCCGCAACTGGCTCTGATGCCGCCCGGCAGTTTGCTGGTGAATGTAGGGCGTGGACCCATTGTGGATCAATTCGCGTTATTCGACGCGCTCAAGGAACAACATCTGGCTGCTGCCGGGTTGGATGTATGGTACAACTACCCGGCTTCCCCTGAAGAACGCGGCAGCACCCCACCGGCAGATGTACCTTTTAATCAATTGGAAAATGTGGTAATGAGCCCGCACCGGGCCGGAACTGTGCTGGAAATTGAAACCCTGCGGATGCAGCATGTCGCCGAACTGCTGAACGCGGCCGCCAGTGGGAAGCCCATTCCTAACGCGGTGGACCTGCAGCGCGGATATTAAAAACGAAACAACAGGCTGATTCCCAACATGGCAACCATTACCCCTAACACCGCTCGCGGGGTAACTTTTTCGCCCGAGACCGCTGCGATAGGCAAGATGAACAGCGGGCTGGTCGCCATTAAGGTCTGCGCCACACCCGCCTGCGCGTTCCGCAGCGCGAGCTGCTGTAACCAGATACAGATATAGGTCCCCATCAACACCGCGATCAGAATCTTGCCCCACAATTTCTCTTCCGCCGCGGCCCGCAGCCATTGGCCGGACGGTTCTTTGCGGAAAAACATCCACAGGATCAACACCGCCGCGCCGGCCGCCAACCGGAGGAAGGAGCTCTGAAGCGAGCTGACGGGTGACTGTGTCAACGCCGCGCGGGACAGGACCGCCCCACCGGCCTGGCAAAGGGCTGCCAGAAGCCCTAGGGCAATCCCTTTCACCGGAATTTGCGATTTCACCTGGTTTCCCGGCGTCCTCTCTGTAATGACCCAGGCCACGCCAGCAACCGTCACCACCACCCCCATCCAGGCCATAACGGTCATCTGTTCCCCAAGAAAAATCAGCGCGATCAGGCCGGTCATCGGGGGCGCCAGCATCATCAACAACAGCGCGCGGCGCGCTCCCAACGCGTTCAACGCGGTGAAATAGGCTGTATCACCCAATCCAATCCCGACCGCGCCGCTTACCAACAGGAAAAACACCACCCACCACTCCAACGTGGGGATGGGTTCCCGCAGCAGCAAAATAGTCACTGCCAGCATCAATAGTGCCAGCAGTCCTTTCAGTAGATTCATCTCGGTGGGGCGGATCGTCTTGCCAATCTGCTTGAATAAAACCGATGCCCCCGCCCATACAATGGCTGAGGCAAGTGCCGCCAGCTCTCCACTGAAACGCAGCACTGTAAAATCCATTCGATTAATCAATATTGCAGTTCCTCACAACCAGTAATATTTTCTTGCATCACAACGGGAGCAATTGTAACCGCAAAGCTCTTACAGTGCTTATAAAACAAAACCCTTTCCACACTTCACATTCATAGAAAGGGGTATACCGGCTTTTTGGGTTAGGATCCGACCAACGCAAAGAAGTGAAAGGCAAATCACACTCGTTCAGTCTTATCAAATTCATTTATCAGCAAACCAAAGTTGGTTTTCATGCCTTTAATCTCGTAGGAAAGATCGGTCGCAGTCTCCCAATCCGCTTGCTCAATCGCACGCTTCAGGTCCAGCGTAATTGCCGTAATACGCGCCCATTTTGGACCGCCAAAATTGTAACCGCTGAATTTGTTTTGCCAATTGCCCTCATTAAAGATGCGGTGCACGTCCTCTAAAGAAAGTCCGGTGCGCTCTTCAAATGGCGCCAGAATCCTGGAAATATCTTCTTCCTTCTCAATCTGTTGATAAAGTAAAGCTGCCTGCTTTTTTCGTTCCCCCTGAAAATACGTTGAAGTCAACATTACTTTAGCTGCCAGTTCAGGATGCACCTCCGTTTTCAACGCGCCAACCTCGCTGTACACACAAAAAACCAGTTTACGGAAGAAAAAGTATGCTTTTTCTATCTCGTTCATAATGCCTCCTCAGCACCAAAACCGTTAAGTCCCCAAAAAGTATTTGTCCCCAGTGATTATACTGCCTGATGCCCCCTTTCACGCCATACATACTGTTTGAAAACCCCTGAGCACCGGGAAATAACACAAATCCTGTGTACGGATATCTGGAACAGCCCTCTACAGCCCAAATTGATACCAAATCAGTGTCATTTATTCACTGGATTATGGACAAACGCAAGTATTCGCATTATCCATTCCAAATTATAATGGGAGTGTAGGGTCACCAGCCTTTTGAGGCATAATCCCTGCTAAGCAATAATTGACTATTGGAGCAAACCATAATTATAGGAAAAATATGGATAAAACGCTAAAATTTACCGACATCGGCCACTTTTCAGTCCAGTTTGACGCAGAATCTGAGAATCAACTGTCGATGAATGCCGTTACGAAAAACGGCATCCAGGCCGCGGCATTGAACCGTGAAATATTTTGCCAGACCAATCACACCTTTTCAAATCTCATCAAGACTCCAGAAGCGACCAACCAGCTTCACAGCGGGCGATGCTGGCTGTTTGCCGGATTGAACACCTTCCGTTTGGAAGCGATGAAAAAACTTAACCTGGATCAATTTGAATTGTCTCAATCTTACCTGATGTTCTGGGACAAACTGGAAAAAGCAAATTTCTTTCTGGAAAACATCCTTGAGACCCGGGATGAACCTTTGGATGGCCGCCTGGTAATGTGGCTGCTGGAATACCCATTATCCGATGGCGGACAATGGGATATGTTTGTCAGCCTGATCAAGAAGTATGGCGTTGTTCCAAAATCGGTAATGCCCGAATCGTACAGCAGCAGCAATTCAAAAACAATGAACGCGCTCATTATTGCCAAACTCCGCGAATATGCCCAAATATTGCGGGAATTGCACCAGGAAGGCGCGGATCTGGAAGAGCTGCGCGGTGAAAAAGAGGAAATGCTGGAAGAAATTTACCGCATGCTTGCCATCCACCTTGGCAAGCCGCCCGCGCTTTTCCTTTGGGAGTGGCGCGATAAAGACAATGAATTTCACCGGCGCGGCGCGTTGACCCCACTACAATTCTTTGAAGAATATGTCCAGGTTGATCTTAAAGAGCAGCTCTGCCTGATCAACGCCCCCACAGCAGATAAACCTTTCAACAAGACCTATACTGTACAGTACCTGGGTAATGTAGTCGATGGGCAACCAATCCAATACCTCAATGTAGATATCCAGACGCTGAAAAAAGCCGCGGTGGACATGATCGTAGACGGGCAGGCGGTCTGGTTTGGCTGCGACGTCGGGAAATGGTTTGCCAAAGAGCCGGGAATTTTAGATCCGCACATCTTCGACTTTGAGCTGGTCTATGGAATGGAATTTACCCAAAACAAAGCGGGCCGCCTGAACTATGGGCAGAGCCGGATGACTCACGCCATGGTGTTAACCGGGGTTGACCTGGACGATGCCGGCAACCCTCTCAAATGGCGGGTGGAAAACAGTTGGGGCACCGAGGGTGGTGAAAAGGGTTATCTGGTAATGAGCGATGAGTGGTTTGACCAGTATCTCTATGAAATCACCATCAGTAAAACTTACCTGCCGCCAGAGCTGCTCCCGGTATTGGAAGCTGCTCCTGTGGTGCTTCCCCCCTGGGACCCAATGGGAGCGTTGGCCATCGCCAGTTGACCCCGAATGCCACCACACAGATTATCTTTCGGCATGGTATGTGGAAATTTGCAAAAATAATTGACCGCGTTCATATAAATGACCTTTGCTCGCAGCCTGTTTTTGGGCATTGGCCATCATGAGGAAATAAACATGACAAATATTTTAGAGATTCGCGACCTGTATGTCCAGGTTGAAGACGACATGATCCTGAAGGGAGTCAGCCTTGAAATCCCGGAAGGTGAGATCCACGCCCTGTTTGGGCCTAATGGCGGTGGGAAAACTTCGTTGATGATGACCATCATGGGGTTTTCAAAATATAAAGTCATCCGTGGAAAAATCCTGTTTAAAGGACAGGACATCACCCAGGCCAATATCACTGAGCGGGCCCAGCTTGGAATTGGTGTGGCACAGCAGCGCCCTCCAACCATCTCAGGCGTAAAATTGAGCCAGCTGCTGGATCACACGCTCCAGATACACCCGGAAAAGAACCTGGAAGTTCAGCAATTGATCGACAACGCCCGGGTCAGCCAGTTTTTGGATCGGGAGATCAACGCCGGCCTCTCGGGAGGAGAGATTCGCCGGTCCGAGCTGCTTCAACTCCTCTCTACCGAGCCTGAGTTTGCCATGCTGGACGAGATCGACTCCGGTGTCGATGTGGAAGCTTTAGATCTGGTCGGGAATCTTTCCAAGCAGCTTTTTGCATTGAAATCCACCCAGCATCTCAAACGCCGTTCAGGCCTGATCATCACCCACAATGGAGAAATTATGAATTATGTTCATCCCGACAAAGCTCATATCGTGATGGAAGGCAAAATCATCTGTTCCGGCAATGCCCAGATCATCTTTGAAACGGTGTGCGATTCAGGTTACGAACGCTGCCTGGAATGCCTCAGCCGGGAAGGAGTGCTGCTAGGATGACCGCAGAAAACCTGTTGAATCTCAAAGATTACATCACCCAGGCCGGCTCCTCCGCTCCTGAACTGATCGCACCAGAACAGTTGGACCCGTCTGATGCCAGTTCCCTGGCCGAAGTGGGCGTCTTGCTGGATGGGCACAACCGCGCCGGCACTTTTGTCATGCAGGATTTCCACCCGGTCTGCTCCTTCTCCGCGGTGGAGGGTCTGGAAGTGATGCCGCTCGCCCTGGCATTGATTCGCTATGAATGGCTCCAGAAACGCTATTACTGGAAACTGGTAAAGCGCGACCAGGATGAAGTAACCCGCTACTGCGCGGACCAACCCACGCCGCAGGGTTTCTTCATCCACGTGCGGGAAGGCGCAAAAGTGGAATTGCCCTACCAGGCCGCGCTGTATATGGCGCACGCCAACATTGCCCAGGCTATTCACAACGTGGTGCTCCTTGACGACAACGCCGAGCTGAACCTGATCACCGGCTGCGCCACCCATCACAGTGTTACCAGAGGGATCCACATGGCGATTACAGAGACTTATATTGGAAAAAACGCCACCCTGACCAACACGATGGTGCACAGCTGGGGACCTGAAGTGACCGTAATGCCGCGCGCCGGTACCGCCGTGGGCAGCGGCGGCCGCTTCATCAGCAATTATGTGTCCCTGCGCCCTGCCGGGACCGTACAATCCAATCCAACAACCTGGCTGAAAGGCAAAGATTCTTCGGCAAAGTACCAGACCATCATTCTGGGTGCCAAAGGCTCCGACATCCAGACCGGCGGCGTGGTCTACCTGGATGGTGAAAATTCCCGCGCGGAGTTGACCCATCGTGGGGTGTGCACGGGCGGACAAATGATCCAGGGCGGCATGCTGATCGGGAACGCCCCCTGCCGGGCGCACATCGATTGCTCCGGCATGCTGCTCGATCCAGGTCAGGAGGGTTTCATCCAATCCACTCCGGGGCTGAAAGCTTTTCATCCAGAAGCACAGATGAGCCACGAAGCCAGCATCGGAAAAATCGCCCCCGAGCAGGTCGAATATCTCCAATCCCGCGGAATCAGCGAGCGCGACGCCATCTCCATGATCATCCGCGGCTTTCTGAACGCGGATATCGAAGGATTGGGGCGCGAATTGGACGCGCGCATCGCCGAGATCGCTGATCTGGCCGGGCACGGAGAAGAATAAACCCTTTATTTAAATTTTCTCAAATCTTTCAAAGAATTTTTCCTTCAAAAGGAGAAATTCTTTGTTTTAAGATCTAAAAACAAATCGCTCTGATACAGCGCACATTCAAAAGTCAAAAAGCAATTTATAATACTTTCAAGATGAACAAAAATGGTGAACATACAGAAACGCTTACCATCGGACAACTGGCCAAACGCGCCGGGTTACGCCCGTCCGCGCTGCGCTATTATGAGGAACAGGGGTTGCTCAACCCCGTAAGCCGGACCGATTCAGGATACCGGCTGTATGATTCCGAGTCGGAACAGGCCCTCAAATTCATCCAGCGCGCCCAGCGCCTGGGCCTCGCCCTGGCGGATATCCGCGTGCTGCTGAATGGAATAGCCAACCAAAACCTCACCTCAGCCGACATCCTCCAAACCATTGAAGAACGTTACATCGCTCTCGAGCGCCAGGTTACCGAAGGGTTGGTCCTGCGCCATGAGATGGGACAGTTTCTGCAGGAATTGCATCAAAAAACGGCCCGCAACGAAAACATCTCCGCAGACGCTGTCTTTGAGCGTCTGCTGAATCAGGTTTGCGCCGCGCCGCTTGGTGAAAGCACCGCCTCGATGCTCGACTGGCTAATCGAACACACCCGTTGCCAGCTCACCTCCGATGAAGGTCTGGAATTGATCAACCGTCTGCGCGGGCAGCACGTCCACATCTGGCTTGAAGATGATGCCTACCACATCCTGGTCGTTTCCTCCGACCCTGAAATTGGGGCTGCCATGCAGGCGCTGGCCAGCCTGGAGAACAACTGCCAGGCTCACGCGCTGACCTCCGCCGTACCCCGGCTGGAGCAGACAGATGAAGGCTATCTGCTGACCACCCGCGGTGAAAACGCCTTCATTTTCGCCCGGCTTTTCCTGAATCTTTCAGATAATTTCTCTGAAGCCTGAACAAAACCCTTGACCTTAAACCCGACTTGAAGGTGTAAGATTGGTCTGAAAACAACTTCAAGTATGGGAGATTTAAAATTGACAACAGCCCAAAAACAACAAACCTTTCAAGTCCAGGGATTGGACTGCCCGGATTGCGCTCGCTCTTTAGAAACCGGAGTCAGCAAATTGGAGGGAGTCATCTCCTGTGAGTTGAATTTCAACACCGGGAAACTCAATATTATTGGTGATGTACCCGCTGATTCTGTCATCCGCCGCGTTCAGGAATTTGGTCATGATGTGGCCGAGCCAGAAGCCAGAACAGACACTTCTCAACCCCACCGCCCGCAGCGATTTTTGGAATTCATGTGGCGGCGCCGCGACACCCGGCTGGCTTTGATCGGCGCCCTGCTGATCCTGCCTGGCCTGGTACTGGAAGAAACACTGGGAATCAGCCATTTCATCATTGACATATTTTCCCTCGCGGCTTTACTGATGGCCGCAGGACCCATTTATCGCAGCGCTTTCCAGGCACTGCGGGTCAACCACGAAGTCAATATAAACGTCCTGATGTCGATCGCGTCCATTGGTGCGGTCGTTATCGGAGCTTACACCGAAGCCGGCATGGTTATGGTCTTATTCGCCATTGGAGAGGCTCTGGAAGGATACGCCGCCAACCGCTCGCGGGATTCAATCCGCAGTCTGATGGAGGTGGTGCCCAATTCTGCCACTTTGCTCGTACCGCAGAACGGTTCGTTCCGTACTCAACAGGTAAAAGTAAACGCGCTCCAGATCGGCGACCGTCTTTTGGTGAAACCTGGCGAACGGATCCCCATGGATGGGGAGATTATCTCCGGCGCGTCTTCCGTCAACCAGGCGCCCATCACAGGAGAAAGCAGCCTGATCGGAAAGCAGCCTGGAGACGCCGTGTTTGCCAGCAGCATCAACGGCGAAGGTCCGCTCGAGATTCTGGTGACTCACCTGGCCGAAGATAACACCATCAGCCGCGTGATCAAAATGGTAGAAGAAGCCCAGGAGAAACGAGCACCGGCGCAGCGGTTTGTGGACCAATTCGCCAGATTCTATACACCTTTCATTGTTGCGCTGGCAGTGGTGGTTATGTTCGTGCCGCCGCTGTTCTTTGGCCTGCCTTTCCTGAACCCCGATCCGGACACCTTTGGCTGGTTCTATCGCGGCCTGGCCCTGCTGGTAGTTGGCTGTCCCTGCGCGCTGGTGATCAGCACACCGGTCAGTTTGATCAGCGCCATCAGCAATGCCGCCCGGAACGGTGTATTGATCAAAGGCGGCGCTCACCTGGAAACTTTGAGCCGTGTTCAGGCAATCGCCTTTGATAAGACGGGCACCCTGACCCAGGGCAGACCGGCAGTGGTCTCCATATACACGCCGGATTGCACCTGCCAGAAACCACCGGACGGCATACGCCAATCCAATTACTGCCTATCCTGCCAGGAACTGCTGGCGTTGGTGAGCGCCGTCGAGGAACACAGCGAGCACCCTCTGGCCCAGGCAGTCATACAGGAAGCGGAACAGCGCCAGCTGCGCGACAAGTATCCCCCCGCGCAGACGGTCAGCGCCATGACCGGGCGCGGCATCACCGGGCAGGTTGGCGACCAGACCGTCATGGTCAGCAGCCACAACCATTTTCATGAGATCATTCCTGAGAAGCTGGCCCATCACGAAATCGTTGAAGCGGAGACCCGGAAAGGACACACCCCTCTTCTGGTCACGGTGGACGGCATCTACCGGGGCACTATCAGTGTCGCTGATACCCTGCGCCCGACCAGCCAGGCCGCCCTCACTCATCTTAAAGAACTCGGTATGAAGGCTCTGGTGATGCTCAGCGGCGATAACCAGGCCGCGGCTGAAGTGATCGGGGAGCAGATTGGCATCACTGATATTCGCGCTGAACTGCTGCCGGAAAACAAAATCGCGGCTGTTGAGGAGCTGATAGCCGCTTACGGCTCCGTGGCGATGATCGGCGACGGCATCAACGACGCGCCTGCTCTGGCTCGGGCGGATGTCGGGATCGCGATTGGTGCCGCGCAGGGCGGGACAGCCCAGGCGTTGGAGACCGCGGATATCGCGCTGATGAGCGACAACCTGGAACGGATCCCCTTCACGCTGAAACTCAGTAAGGCTGCCATGCGCACCATCCGGGTTAATGTCGGTTTTGCCATAGCGATTAAATTTGCCTTCCTGATCCTGGTGCTGATGGGGTTGGGCACCATGTGGATGGCGGTTTTCGCCGATATGGGAGCATCCCTCCTGGTCACCCTCAACGCGTTGAGGCTGCTCAAAAGGCCCCAACCCAGTCTTTAAAACTTAAAGACGCCCGAGACGGGCGTCTTTTTTGTCCTCAGAATCCTGTGAAAGCTCAGGAACGAAAAGCCGGATCTTCGGGTGCCGGCCAGCAAATCACTTCCAGGATTCGCAGATCGAAAAAGGTTTGTGCGTGGGTTGGGAGGACCACACAGGCCGTATCCGCGCCATGGGCTGTCCCGGCAACTACCACAGCCGGTTCATCGGTGCGTGCCAGCCCGGCGTCCGCGGCCATCAGCGTGATTTCCGAAACCACTTTTATCCCCTGTCCAAATATCCGGAAGGTGTTGGCGATGATCTCATCCAACTCGTAGGTGCCAAATTTCTTGCGCACCGCGCGGTTCACCCCACCCAGCGCGTGCTGGGCCGTCAGAATTTTGGCGCCATGCGTTTCAATTTCAGCCCGGTGCTCCGGTTTCAATTCCTGAAAATTCGGCTTACGGAAGCCAGTGGAATGTGTCACAACCACAACATTCAATCCTTTAAAGTATTTGGCGGCTTCAGCGCCGGTTTTTCCGCTGGTGGTCGCCACCAGGATCGTTTTAATGCCCAGAGTCTCTGCCCGGGTTCGCGCCAATTCAAGCACCCGGGCGGTATTCGTTTCCCCTGACTCTTTGAAATAAACAGTTTGGGTCACAATCTCAGCCATAATTTCCTTTTAAGTGCAATGTTTTGATTTAATTTGTTCACCGAAAAGCTTAGCATACTTCAGGGTAACCGCACAACTGGCTCAACGGATAATTATATCCTGTCGATCCATTCCAATTGAATTTTTGAAACATCCGCGACCTTCAAAATTTCAACCACTTCAGCGCCGGGCCAGCGCCGCCTCGCGTCCTCCAGCAATTGGGGGCGGACCACAACCAGAGCCAGATGATAGCGTCTCTGGTCAAGGGCGGTCAGGCCAGCCAGCCAGCCCTGGTGGTTGCGCAGTTCCAAGGGGCCGAGTTCATCTACTACCAGCAAATCGCAGCTGGCGCTGTCCGCAAGAATAGCATTGGCCCACGCCATGGCCTGTGAATCAAAGGCGTAACCGATTGTTCTGATTTCAGCGGGCGCAGTGAAAGACCGGACTGCCAGATCCCGCCGTTCACCTGTCGAGAGGTCAACAACATCAATGCCTGTTTTTTCTCCATTTACGAACCGCGCCAGAGAAAGCACACCGGCCACATCCCAGCCAGCTTCACGAGCCTGTTCGACCAGCTTTTTACATAACGTGGTCTTACCCGCTCCGCGCGGCCCGGTGATGATCACCAGCCTGCCCCTGGGATTCCGGGGGTTATTGTCAGACATTTGACAAACCTCCCATACGACCTTTTTTCCACAATACAATCCGCCGTCCTTCCAACTCGCGCACTTCCACCGGGATCCCATAGGCTTCAGAGAGTTTCTCAGTGGTGAATTCTTCAACCATGGGGCCGGCCCTGAGTACTTTGCCGGCCCGCATTAATACCAGGTGGGTGGCAATCGAAGCGGCCACTTCCGGATCGTGGGTGCTGAACACGATCGTCACCCCTTTGAAGGTCAAATCCTGAAGCAGATCCAATAAACGGATCTTGTTACTCAAATCAAGATGGGCCGTTGGTTCATCGAGCAGCAACATTTTTGGCTGCTGGGCAAGCGCCCGGGCCACCAGTACCAGTTGCTGCTCTCCACCGCTCAGGTTGGTAACCGGACGCGCTCGTTTATCGCTCAAGCCTACCGTTTCCAGCGCGTCCGCGGCGACCACACAATCCGCTTCGCCCGGCATTTCCAGCGGGCGCAGATAAGGCGCCCGCCCCAACAAGACATATTCCAGCAGCGAGTATTCATAAGGAATATGCTCCCCCTGCGGCACCAACCCGATTTGCCGCCCTATCTCACTGTGAGAGAAGGTGCTGAGCGGCCGGCCTTCCAGCAGCACCCGCCCGGACTGGGGTTTGCGCCAACCCAGCGCCAGGTGCAGCAGCGTGGTTTTTCCAACACCGTTGGGCCCCAGGATAGCTGTCACGGTCCGCGGCTCAATAGAGAGTGAAAAACCATCCAGGACATTTCCATTTTCGGGCATGTACCTGAAACAAACATCTTCAAACGCAAGCAGAGTCTGGTTCATCGCCGCACCCGCAAATTTTGAGTCAACATCATCACAATAAACAGTGCCGCACCTACCAGCGAGGTCAGAACGCCCAGCGGGATCTCACCCGCCAGCAATGTACGGGCGACATCATCACAGATCAGGGTAAAACTGCCGCCAATCAACATTGATGCCGGCAGTGAGTATCGCGCGTCAGCCCCAAAAATACGGCGCGCCAGATGCGGCACGATCAGACCAATCCAGCCTACCATGCCACTGACTGAGATCACTGCCGCGGTCGAGGCTACCGCCGCCACAAGCAGCAGCGCTCGCTCTCGTCCCGGCGCGACTCCCAGCGAAAAAGCAATCTCATCATCCAGTGAAAGCAGGTTTAACCGCCAGCGCATCTGATACATCACCAGCAAACTCAGAGCAACCACCGGTAAGACGGTCCAGGCTTCCGACCAGGTGACTCGCCACAAGCCGCCCAACAGCCAGAATGTGATTTCGGGTAACTGGCTGAGCGGATCAGCGATAAACTTGAGCATCCCCACACCTGAAGAAAACAACGCCGAAACCGCGATCCCCGCCAGCACCAGCCGCAGCACCCAGCCGCCAAAACGCACCCGGCGCGCCAGAAAATAGGACACACCCAACCCCAGCAGTGCGAAGAAAGCGGCCGAGCCCTGCACCACCACTGCCGAGCTGCTCAAAAAAATGATGCTGAATGCCGCGCCAAACGCTGCCCCCTGCGACACACCCAGAAAGCCCGGCTCTACCAGCGGGTTGGCGAAAATCATCTGGAAAACCGTCCCTGCGGCGGCAAGAGCCATGCCCAGCAGCACCGCCACCAGCATTCTGGGCAGACGCAGGTTCCACACCAGGCGTTGGGCGAGCTGGTCTGTCGCCAGCCTTTCCATACCGATCAAACCTGGGATAGGATAACGCCCCAGAAACAACGAAAACGCGAAGATCGCCGCCAGTCCAATTGCCAGCAGGAGCAGCACCCGGACAGGGGAAATCCCTGTCCGGGAACAATATTCATCACGCGTGGAAGTCAAAAGATATGCTCCATGCTTTCATCAGGGTAAATCCCCGCGCAGGTATGGCGCGATATGGGTTTCAAATGCGGCATCATCCATACCATACAGGTCGCGATAGAAAGCGCGCGTCACCTGCAGGATATCCAGATCAGCAAACAAATCCGGGTGGATTTTGGTCGCCAGCCAGTTCAGCCCGAGCAGCCAGCGTACGTCCGGCTGGTCCCAACTGTAATAATCAGCCGGGAAGGAATAGATCTCCCCTTCCTGCACGGCACGCAGCGCCTGCCATTCCGGATTCTCTTTCAACCCGGCCACCACATCGTCCGCATTGGACCAGTATGAAATGATATATATTTGATCGGGGTTCCAGACCGAAATCTGTTCAAAGTTGACCTTGCTCCACCCATTGCCAAGCTGGGCGTCTTTCCAGACTGGGATGCCTCCCGCAGTCTCTACCAGGATGGTCTGCATCCATCCAAGTGGAGGAACATTAAAAGCCACTTCGCCATCGCTGTCATTGTAATACAGCACCAGAACATCCGGTTTTTCAGACTCTGGCAGACTCACCAGCGGCTCTGCCACCCGGTCGACACCTGCCTGATAATAAGCTGTTAACCTTTCGGCGGTTTCCAAATCCTGAAACAGCGCGCCCAGAGTCATCAAGTCGCGCTGGTACTGTTCAGGTGTTTCAAATTCCAGGTAAACCACCGGGATTCCCAGTTCCTCCAGAGGTTTGCCCAGGCTTTCCTGCATGAAGGTTTTCAACAACACTACATCAGGCTGGGTAGCCGCGACCTGCTCCGGGCCAACATCATTGGTGAACTTCGCTTTTTCTTCATAATCAGGGTCGATCACCGCGCTGAAGCTCCCCGCTCCCTGCATAATTTCCGGCATTGCCACCAGGCGGTCCAGGGTACCCGGAAAAAGATACATCGAGTCCACCAGCATGATCCCGGCGCGTCCAGCCTGAACGACCCGCTGCGGAGGGCTTTCAAATTCAATCGTCCTTCCCAGCGCGTCCGTGACCGAAAAACCACCACCCGTTACTGGTTCAGGGCTGGTTTCAATCGCTTGCTCTGGCAGCTCCTCAGGCTGAGCTACCTGTGTATCTGTGGGTGATATAACCGCGGGTGCCGCGGCTGTGGGCGCGCAGGATGCCAGTGCCACACTGAATACCATTAACAGCAGCACCCAGCGCATTGGATTTAGATTCTTTACCATTATCCAACCTCCTGAAAACAAATTTATTTGGAATATTGTGATTCGCAAAGGTCAAGCCATGCCAGCATGGCTTCGATCTGCCCCGCCCGGAATCCCTCGATCAGGTTGCGGAAAGATCCGGGATCTCCGTCAGTAGATACTTCAACCAGATCCAACCACCGGACGCACATGCCCCGCTGATCCTCAATCAACCGGGACACGATATTACTACCCTCTTTCCGGGCAAAATAGAGTTTGACCATGAAGTTCAGGCGCATTTCACGCCCATGCGGGACCGGGCTCCCGACCCACTCCGCAAACGTGCTGGAACCAACCTCCGTCAAAGAATAAATCTTTCGGGGAGGGCGGCTGCCCTGGGGTTCCAGCTCGCCGGTAACATAGCCGCTTTCTTCCAGTTTGCCAAGCAGGGCGTACAACTGGCTTTGCTTGACCTGCCAGACCAACCCCAGACCTTCCGGGTCAGACATCCGGCGATGAATCTCATAACCATGCAGCGGTTTCTCGCGTAGAAATCCCAGCAGGGCATGTTCAATTGTCATCGGTTGGCGGATCATCGGACTCATTGATTTTATCCTTTGAATACTCATTTAATGAGTATTGACTATGATACCACCATCAAAACCGAGAGTCAATCAGAGCGCGCGCCAAATCAGGAAACCTTTTGCTGGAAAACCACCCGAACCGCAGTCCGCCCGTTCTTCGTATATAATTCTTAGCATATGGATAAAGAAACGGATCTCAGCCAACGGGAACGGGAAATTTTGAGCTTGCTGGCAAATGGCGCCAGCAATAAAGACATCGCCGCCAGCCTGAACATCAGTCCCAATACCGTCAAAGTCCACCTGCGCAATGTCTACGCCAAAATCAACGTCTCTTCCCGGACCGAGGCCACTTTATACGCCGTGAAATCCGGGTTGATCATACCGGAATCTGCTTACACAGCCCAGGAAACGGACGAACCCTTTCCAGCACAAACCAAGCATACCCAACCCACCCGCCCAAACCGGATATTACTGGCCGGGATGGTTCTGGCCATCCTGGCGATTCTCGTTTTTGCAGCCCGCCAGATCAGTCCCGAAAATGAGCAGGCATCCGATCCTGACCGCGCTTCGCCGGTTGAAACCGCTTCGCTGCGCCGCTGGCAGAACAGCCCCCCGCTGCCGGAGCCCCGGCAGGGCATGGCAGCGGCCGTCTTTGAAAATCAGATTTATCTGATCGGGGGCGAGACTCCGCAGGGTGTCATCCAATCTGTGATCGCCTACGCACCCGAAGACCAATCCTGGCAAACCCGGTCAAACAAACCTCTGGCTGTATCCAGTGTCCAGGCCGCGCGGCTGGGAGACCAGATTTATGTCCCGGGGGGGACACAGGCCAACCGCCAATCTACCGGGCGGCTGGATGTATATGACCCGCGCGAGGACCAGTGGACAACACGCGCATCTCTGCCTGTTCCGCTCAGCGATTACGCGCTGACGGCTTTCGAAGGAAACCTGTACCTCTTTGGGGGTTGGGATGGGAAAAATCACCGCGGTGAAACTTATATGTATAACCCGGAAAGCGATACATGGACTGTTTTGACCCCGATGCCATCTCCCCGGAGCGGCGCCAGGGCTGTCACCGAAGGAGGCAAGATTTACCTGATGGGTGGCACGGATGGAGAACAATTCCTTAAGGATACCCTGGCCTATTACCCCCAACGCGATCTCAACCAGGAACCCGCCTGGGAAACCCTGACCCCGCTGCCTGAAGGGCGCGCTGATATGGGTGTGGCAATACTGGCCGGCACCATTTACTTGATCGGGGGAAACGCAGCCAATAACCAGCAAACCCTCTCCCCCCTGCAGTATCGCCCGCAAGAAGCGCAGTGGCAGAGTTTTGACCCGCCGCCACAAACGACTGGCGCGGGCCTTGCGCTCATCCCTTATGAGGATTTCCTGCATGTATTTGGCGGGGGCGATTCGTCCAGCCTATCTGACCAGCATCTGGTTTACCAGGCCATTTTCACCCGCGCCATTCCTATCATCCTGCCATAGAAACCGCTAAAAACCGAATTTTCTTTCAGATTTTATATGTTAATTTTTCCATCCGTTCATCCTTCGCTCAACTTCCAGATCTTGCTTATTTACCCGCGCCACCTTTCAATTTCGCAAGGTCAGGGGGAATAATCCCTTTGGGTTATTGACCTGTTCCACATCCAACCGTAAAGTTAGGATATGTTTTCAGGGAATCTTTCCTTTTTTGATAACCTGCAACCAGATACCATAAACAAGGAGACTCTATGAAATAAGCAAATGACTTATCCCTCGCGCTCCGCAATATCGGCCGGCTTGCCATGTCCGGTGCGCAGCAGGGAAGGTCCCGGGGGCAAATAGCTGGGCTTCTATCATCTCGTATCACCATTCCCGCGTCCGCGTTGAAGAGACCGGATTGAAGGGGTCCACTTCAAGACTGACTTCGCCATATGGTGACCGGGGTGCTTTCACAACCGATCCTGATCACAGCGCTTTTCATTGAAGCGCTGCCAGTCGGTTTGTTTCTAAAAGATTTCGTGTCCTGGGAATCGATTTTGGTCTGCGCGATCAAACGGATCCCAACGAGTTAAACACCTTCCAAATCGGAGCCCCCCAGTCCAGCGCAGAAATAATTCATTTGCCCTGACAGAAGATCAGGCCTGCCACCAGGCCATCATCTTCCAACCGGCGTCCATACATCCGTTTTAATTCGTTTTCAAATAAACGATTTTCAGTGTTGCCGATAGAAAATGGTTCGCGCTGCTCTGATTGCCGCGCCCAAAATTGTCAACGATACCTGATAACAGTTCTATCTGGAACCGTGTTTTGCGGATTAAACCTCACCAATTCTTAAGGTGACAACAAATCAAAACACCGTTCTGAAGAACCTTCAGTCCATAAAATGCAAGGTTTTAACCATCACAGCGTACACTACGGCATCAATTATTGGAGGAAAATTATGAAATTTTCTCGTGTTCTAAACTTATTCATTGTCCTGGCGCTGGTACTTGCCCTGATACCCGCTGCATCCGCGCAAGCCCAGACAACAGCCCCCACCGGGGATATCTCCCGCGATACCCC
>ENA-ORXD01000452-ORXD01000452.1-sediment-metagenome-genome-assembly--contig:-NODE-452-length-53206-cov-6.921945_pt1 | contig 53206 bp, 58 predicted proteins | sample MGYA00237862_ERZ511471 | MGnify/ENA metagenome assembly ERZ511471
TTCCTTCTCGGGGAAGCCGGCACCGTAGGAATGGAAGGCCTGGACCTCGTCCAGCCCGTCCAGGCATTTCCTCCCCAGGACCAGGTCGATCCCGGGGTCCATGCCGAACTCCTCGAGGATGGTCTTGCCCTTTTCCTTCATCGCGGCATCGATCCGGGCCAGTTCCTTCTGGTTGGCTTCACGTTTCGCGGGATCCTGCTCGCCGGGGTTGGCCAGGTACATCGCGGAAACCAGGCTGACCCCCAGTTCGGCCGCCAGCTTGGCGACCGGCAGGGCGAAGAGTCCGGGCAGCAGCTCCACGACCACGTCGGCACCGGACATGACGGAGACGAGTTCTTCCCTTTTCGAAGCATCGACTTTGACGGCCTTCACCCTGGGATCGCCCAGGGCCGCGATATCCGCCTCGAAACCCGGATAGCAGTCCGTGACGACGATCTCACCCACGCCTTCGGCCTTCATGAGGTCGAGGAGACAAGCCTTTCCCTGCATCCCGTAACCTAGCTGTACAACTCGCTTCCCAGGCATATTCAGGTCCCTCCGAATCGTTTTATGTATCCATCTATGGATAATATTGAGAATACTAGATAAATGCATAGCATCTGTTCTCGATCCTGTCAATGCCGAACCATAAGTGTTTTGGGTAACAAAGACAGAAGGGGAAGCCCCACATGGGGCTTCCCCTTCTTAAAACGGTCTTCTGTTTTTCTATTGTTACCTTCCCAGTAGCAGGAGTTCGTAGGTGTTCCGGATGTGTTCCTTCATCTGGAAGGCGGCCTCGTCGGGGTTCCTTTCCTCGATAGCCCTGACGACCGCCGCGTGCTGGGAGGGCGTCCTCTGGGGAGGGATTTCCCCGTGTTCTGCCGCCTTGTAGAAGCTGTCGAAATAGAAAATGTAGATATTCGACCGCCAGAAACTGTTGATGACCCACTTTTCGAGGTAGACGTTCCGGGAAGCACTGGCGATGCCCAGGTGGAATTGTTCGTTGATCTGGGCGAAATGTTCCTTTGACCCCCGGGAGACCGCCTCCTCGTCCATTTTGAGAATCCTCTTGAGCTTGCGGATTTCCCGGTCTGTCGCCTTCAGCGCTGCCGAAGCCGCAGCCTGGCTTTCGACCGCCATGCGGGCGAAAAAGATCTGCTCGGCGTCCTCCGCGCTCGGAAAAGGAATGTAGCACCCCTTCTTCGGCATCTTGTTGAGGAATCCCTCCGCCACGAGGCGCCCTAGGGCCCTGCTCACCGGCGTCCGGCTCATTTTCAGCCTGGGGGCGAGTTCCAGTTCGAGGAGAAAATCTCCCGGCTTGAATTGCCCGGACAGGATGAGCTGGATGATTTCCCGATAGGCCCGGTCTTCTGCGGTCAGTTTTTCCATCGCGATTTCCCCTTTTGATGTATTCATCCCAGATGCATCCAAACACCCATTTTGGAGAGAGACTTGCCGTCCGTCAAGACCACAAAAAAAAGAGGGGCCCCCTCAAAAGGGCCCCTCCCCGACGCCGGCTCTTTTTCTTCATCAAAGGGATTCTTTTTCCATCCAGCCGAAAAAGGCCAGGATGGCGATGACGAACGCGGCGATGACCACCCAGTGGTTGACGCCGAGAACTTCCGGGATGGTGATCTTTCCGAAGTCGCCCCAGGCAAGGAGCGTTCGCTTCAGCACGGGGTAGGCCTCGGCGTAGATCCCTGCCCCGGCCAGCATCCCCAGGATCCCCCAGAAGGCGTCGATGCGCCCTTCACCGAGGGCCCCCGCCGATGTGCCGGGACAGTAGCCCAAAAGCGCCCAGCCGATTCCAAAAAGGATCCCTCCCGGGATGACCGCCCCCAGGATCATCGGCTTGACCGAGAGCTTCGCAAGCCCCATGTCCTTGAGGATGTAAGTGCCGACCATCGCCACGGCGACCGCGGAAAGCATGAACTTGAGGATCGTGAAATCCTTCAGGCGCAGGGCCCCCAGCTGCCGATCGTACCGAATGACCTCGGAACGCTGGAGAAGAATTCCGAAGAGGATTCCCGTCGCCAGTCCGTAAAGCAGGTCGGGTTTCATCGGTCATCCCTCCCGTAGAGAAGCCTCGCAACCGCGATTCCCGCCCCGAAAAACAGCACGAGGGCGACGTACCCGCTGACGGCAAGCTGGAGCGAACCGCTCAGCCCGTGGCCGCTGGGTCACCCGTCCGCCAGCCTGGCGCCGAACATGGCAACCGCGCCGCCGATGAAGGCAACCCCCGCCCTTTTTCCCCAGCCAGGCCCGAAACGCACGTACCAGGTGCGTGGAACCGCCTGCAAGAGAAAGGTCCGGGTCGCCAGGGCGCTGGCCAGGGCCCCGAGAAAGATCCCGAGAACGAACATCCCCTGCCAGTCCAGTTTTGGGACCTCCTTGATGAAATAGGGCATTTGGGCGACCCGCTCCGGGCTGAAGACTCGCTCGAAAAACCCCGTCGCCCGGACGAAGGTCGTGGAGGCCCCGAAATACTTCCCGGCCAACCCGACCGAAGCGATGGAAAGGACTCCTGCCAGCGAACCCGCCAGGTAGGGGTTCATCGGTTTCTTGCTCTCCGCGCTCATATGGGCACCGCCCCCCTTCATGCAACGACTCGCCATTATTTTAACACGATGCCTTTTTGCAGGACCAACAGACAGCAGCCGGGCTTTCGGGGAGCGCAAAGACCGCCTTGCCCGGCCTCAATCAAACGAGCCCATTGTGTTTAATTTAACTACATAATGTATCCACTTCTGAAGATTATTGACGAATATGTTTCTTCCTAATAAACTTTTTGCGTAACAAGAAACTTTATCGCCACTTGTCTGGGGGGGTTTGCTTGTCCGATCATCCGAAAGGTCTTTTTGGAATGGCTCAGCGCGTCCAGGAATTCATCCTCTTTCTCCTCATGCTCGTCATCACCTTTCTCGTCTTCGTCCAGGTCCTTCTCCGCTACGTCTTCAAGGCGCCCTTGATGGGGATCGAGGAGATGCTCCTTTTCCCCACCGTCTGGCTCTACATGCTCGGGGCGGCGAATGCCTCGATCCAGCGGACGCAGATCGTCTGCCGGGTCCTGGAAGTGTTCGTCAAGAACCGCCTGAAGAGCATCTACCTGATCCGCACGGCAGCGTCCTTTCTTTCCTTCGGGGTCGCCCTGTGGCTGGATTACTGGGCTTACGACTACCTGAAATACGCGCTTCGGGTTCCCCGTGTCAGCTCCTCCCTCTACATCCCGCTGATCTACGCCGAAATCGCCCTCTTCATCGCCATGATCCTCATCACCGTCTACACGCTGATTGAAGGTTTCTACAACCTGGGGCAGTTCCACAAGGCCCCCGCCTACGTGGCGGACGCCCCCATCGAACTGGAACCCTAGGTCAGGGGAAAGGAGTCCGAATATGGAAATCACGACACTCGTCATCTTTACCCTGGTCATCGTCATCAGCCTCCTGACGATGGGCGTGCCCCTTCCCTTCTGCTTCGGCGGCGGGCTGATGTTCATGGCCACCGTCGGGGACGTCACGATGAAGGGCATGATGATGTGGGGGCTGAACCAGATCACGAACCCGGTCATCCTTTGCGTGCCCCTTTTCATCTTCGCGGGATCGCTCATGAGCGAAAGCGGCATCGCCGAATCGCTGCTCGACTTCGTCAACGTCTTCGTGGGCCGCATCAAGGGCGGCCTGGGCGTCGTCGCCGCGGTCAGCTGCGCCATCATCGGCGCCATCTCCGGAAGCGGCCTGACGGGCATCGCCGCCACGGGCCCGATCCTCATCCCTCGAATGGAGAAGGAAGGGTATCCTCGCGGCTACGCCACCGCCCTGGTGACGGACTCGTCCATCCTGGGCCTGCTGATTCCTCCGTCGGTCACGATGATCGTCTACGGGTGGGTCACGGAAACGTCCATCCTCGCCTGCTTCCTCTCGACTGTGGGACCCGGCATCCTGATCACGATCCTTTTCTCCATCGTCAACCTGGTCTGGGCCCGGAAGTTCCCGCTCGTCCTCGAAGCCGAGCTCAAGGGCAAAGAGCGGCGCGACTTCGTCGTCAGCCGGACCTGGAAGGCTCTTCCCGCCCTGCTGATGCCGTTCATCATCCTCGGCGGCATCTACGGCGGCATCATGACCCCGACGGAAGCGGCAGCCACGGCGGCAGTCTACGCCATCCCGGTCGGATTCTTCGTCTACAGGGGCTTGACCTTCAAGACGTTCTACAACGTCGCCAAGGAGTCGGGAACCGCCGTCGGGGCCATCATGATCATGATCCTCTTCTGCCTCATGATGAGCCAGACCTTCGTCATGATGCAGGTTCCCCAGGCCATCGTGAAAACGCTCTTCGGCATCACGCAGAACAAGGTCCTCCTGCTGATCCTCATCAACTTCCTGCTCTTTTTCGTCGGGATGATCGTCAACGATATCACGGGAATCATCCTCGTGGCCCCGCTTCTCCTTCCCCTCGTCAAGGCCATCGGGGTGGACCCGATCCAGTTTGCCGCCATTATCGGGGTCAACCTGGCCATGGGCGGCGTGACGCCCCCCTACGCCAGCATCCTTTACCTGGGCATGAGGGTCGGCAAGGTGGAGTTCACGGATATCCTCCGCCCAGCCATGACGTTCCTCGTTCTCGGATATGTCCCGGTGGTTTTCCTCACGTCCCTGTGGCCCGACCTTTCCCTCTTCCTGCCCCGCGTCATGGGCCTATTGAACTAGCAGGAAAGGAGGAGCAGGAAAATGGAACGGATTGCTGTTCTTGGAGCTGGCAACGGCGGACAGGCCATGGCGGGGCACCTCGGCATGAGGGGTTTCGACGTGACCCTGTTCCAGATGCCGGCCTTCGAGGAGTCCATCGCCCCGATCCGCAAAACGGGAATCATTACCCTGACCGGCCACCTCCAGGGAGAAGGTCCCGTCCGGGCAACGACCGAAATGAGGGAAGCCCTGGAAGGGGCAGCGGTTGTCTACGTGGTGGTACCGGCTTTCGGCCAGCTTCCCATGGTGACCGAAGCCGCGCCTTACCTGGAACCGGGGACCAAGGTCGTCTTCATCCCCGGCAACTTCGCCTCACTGGTTTCCTCGACCTGGATGAAACGGGCCGGGATCGAAAAACAGGTCCTCCTGGCTGAAACGGACACGCTCCCCTACGCCTGCCGCCTGGAAGAACCCGGCCGGGTGCACGTGTGGGGAATGAAGAACCGCCTGGCCGCGGCCGCCCTGCCCGGAAACCGGACGGGGGAACTCCTTGAAGCCATCGCCCCGTCCTTCCCGATCAAGGTGGTGCCGGCCGGGAGCGTCCTCGAAATCGGACTGTCGAACATGAACATGGTCGTCCACTGCCTCACCCTTCTCCTCAACGTGGGGCGGGTCGAGGCGACCGGCGGCGCCTTCCGCTTCTACACCGACGGGGTGACGCCGACGATAGGCAAGCTGATGGAAGCCCTGGACCGGGAGCGACTCGGGGTTGCGAAGGCCTATGGCCTGGAGTTGCCCTCCGCCATGGAATGGATCAGGGGGTCATACGGGGTCGAGGGGGAAAACCTCTACGAGCTGATGTCAAGGAACCCCGCCTACGCGGGTCACGGAAACGACGCCCCAAAGGCGGTCCGTCACCGCTACGTCACGGAGGATGTTCCCAACCTTCTCGTTCCCCTGGAGGCCCTGGGCAAAACCGCCGGATTGGAAACACCCATCGTGAGCAGCCTGGTCACCCTGTGGAACACGGCCCTCGACGAGGATTTCCGCGCTTCCGGGCGGGACCTCGAAAGCATGGGGCTTGCAGGGTTGGCCCCGAAGGAGATTCGAACGGTGCTGGAAGGGGGATTCTGAGCGGATCGCTTTCCGGCATGCACTCAGGCAAGGCGCGCATGGGCAGACGCAGTTGCCCTCCCATCGGGTGGAAATGAAGGAATCTAGAAAAGGGGGAAAAACGACATGAAGAAGATTTTGCTCGTGCTCCTGGCCCTGGCTGTCGCATTCGGAGCCGTTTCCGGCTGGACCCTGTCCGCCAGCGCCGCAGAGAAGTCCTACACGTGGAAGATCTCCCACGTTCGTCCCGCCGACACGGCCGTCGACAAGGACATGAAGTGGTTCGCCGAAAAACTGGCGAAGGAGTCCAACGGCCGCATCACGATCAACATCTTCGGGGCGAGCCAGCTGGGCGACTATTCCGTCGTCCAGGAACGGATTTCAGTGGGTGCCGTCGACATGGCCTGCCAGCCCCTCGTGGCCGCCGCCGACAAGCGCCTGATGGTTTCCAGCTTCCCCTACCTGGCCGACAGCTGGGCCTCCGCAAGGAAGATCTACGTCTCCGGCAGCCCGCTCATGAACACGGTCGGCGAACTGATCGCGAAGCAGGACATCAAGCTGCTCGCCGTCTGGCCCGTCTACTTCGGCGGCATCGCCCTGAAGAAGGAGCCGCCCGCTCCCACGGATCCCGACGCAAAGCAGGGCCTGAAGGTCCGCGTTCCGCCGATCAAGTCCTACCAGGTCCTGGCAAACGCCCTCGGCTACCAGGCCACCCCGCTGCCCTTCTCCGAGGCCTTCACCGCCATGCAGACCGGGATCGTCGACGGCGTCGTCGGCTCCGGAGCCGAAGGCTACTACTCCAACTTCCGCGACGTGACCAAGTTCTACCTGCCCGTGAACACGCACTTCGAGCAGTGGTACGTGATCATGAACAAGGGCCTTTTCGACGGGCTCTCCAAGGCCGACCAGGACCTCGTCATGAAGGTCGCCCGCGAACTCGAGAAGAAGCGCTGGGCGGAAGCCGAGAAGGACCAGGGCCTGAACGAGAAGAAGCTGGCCGAGTCCGGCGTGAAGATCATCCGCTTCACCCCGAACCAGCTGGCCGCGTTTGCCACCAAGGCCCGCAAGACCGTGTGGCCCCAGATCGAAGGCGAAGTCGGCCAGGCCTGGTTCCAGGACCTCATCAAAAAGATGGGGATCGTGGTGAAGTAGGGAGCACGACAAATCCGGGAGGGGCGGGCTGGCAGGCCTGCCCCTCCCCCGAAAACACGCAGGTTTTTCCATCCGGCACCAGCTAGGCCCTGGGGGAGACGCCCGACGGGTGGTCCTCCCCACAAATTCCGGACTGACAAGTCTTCGGAGGCGATTGACAGTGGAAGCGAAATGGCGTTTTGCAGTACTCGGGAGCGGCAACGGAGGAAGGGCTTTCTGCGCCCAGGCCGCCGCAGCAGGATACCCGGTTCGGCTTTTCGAGCCGCTCGAGGAAACTGAGGACATCAAGACCCTGAAAAAGGATCCCGTGATGGGACTGGAAGGCGACCTGAACTGCAGCGGCACGGTTGACCGCATAACCCTGGACATCGCCGAGGCCATGGACGGGGCGAACGTGCTCCTGGTCGTTGTTCCCTCGTTTGCCCACCAACCCATTTTCGAGAAAATGATCCCGCACCTGGTGGATGGGCAGCATATCGTGATCTTCCCGGGAAATTTCGGGGGATTGCGCCTTAAGAGGATGATGGCAAACGCGGGCTGCAAGGCAAAGGTCTCCATTTCCGAAACGGCGTCCCTGCCTTACGCCTGCCGCATCAAGGACGCGCATACCGTCCACGTCTACAAGCTGAAGAAGCTCATGAAGGTCGCCACCTCCCCGTGCGAAAAGGGAACGGAGGCCGTGGCCATCCTCAAGGCCCTATTCGCGGAGAAGATGGACTTCAAGGCTGCGAAGAACCTCCTCGAGGCTTCCCTCGACAACATCAACTTCACCCTCCATCCTCTGCCGGTGCTGCTCAACTTCGGGGATATCGAGAAACATTCCTCGACGTTCCGGCATTACATGGACGGGATCACGCCCCTGATTTCCGACCTGCAGGAAAAGATGGACGAGGAACGGATCGCCCTGGGCCGTGCGCTCGGCCTGACGCTCGTCTCGACCATGCAGCAGCTGAAGGAGTACTACGGGGCAAACGACACCACGACCATCTACGACTACGTCAACAGCCCGGAGACCCCCTACGCCGACCTCGTCGGGCAGAAGGTCACCAGCCGCTACCTGACGGAAGACGTTCCGGGCCTTCTCGTTCCCGCCCTCTGCCTGGCCAAAAAAGCCGGGGTATCCATGCCGATCGTCGAGGCGACCGTAAAGATCGCCTCCGTTGTCCACGGCACGGATTACATGGCAAGGGGCCTAACCCTCGAAACCCTCGACCTGGACGGATTCACCGCAACGGAGATCGTCGAGCACGGGAAGTAGTGCGAGAAGGAGAAAGGGCCCGGTTCCCCGGGCCCTTTCTCCTTTTTTGTGCCATCAAAAAGGAGAGACAGGTTGGCAGCCCCGTCCCTCCCTGCACCCTCCCACCTAGCGGGGAACGGCGATGAAAAGGGCCACGCAGGTTTTTCCATCCAGCGCCCTGCCGCCGTGGGGGAGACTTCCGTCCACGAAGATGCAATCGCCGGGATCCAGTTCGAACTTCTGGTCCCCGACGTAAAACCCCAGCCGCCCTTCCAGGACGTAGACGAATTCCTCGCCTTCGTAGCTCAGGCCCGGGGAAAGCTGGGCCTTTTCAACCGGGGTATAGGTAATCAGGAAGGGATTCCAGCTCTTGCTGGGCCACCTGGAACCCAGGGCCTCGTAGACGAACCCCTGGGGCGTGTTCCGTCCGAGGGCCGGTTTCTTGTCGCCCTTCCTGACGACCAGGTACTTGATCTGCTCTTCTTCCTTCAGCAGGTCGCTCAAAGGGACCCCCAGGACCTTCGAAATCTTCGAGAAGGTCGCGAGAGGAGAACTGACCTTGCTGTTCTCGATCTTCGAGAGGAGGGCCTTTGAGATTCCCGCCTGGCTGGCGAGAGTTTCCAGGGTCATGCCCGCGTTCAGCCTTGCCTGGCGGATGCGGCGCCCCGCAATGTGGTCGATATCCGAACCGCCTGATTCTTCAGGAATTTCCCTGATCATGGTTTCACACTCCTGCGTTTGTCTTTTCATTCATTCTAGCAGAACTGAGAAATCGGGACCGGCAATGAATCGGCCTCCATCCTCACGAATCCTTTTTCACTCTCACCCGGGCCGACAAAAGGCAGTACAGGATTCCCGCGACAAAACCGAGCGCCATGTTGCCGGCGACGGAAACGACCAGGGTGACCCCGATCGCGGGCCATTCCCCCGTCGTCCTGACCAGCCGGATGAACTTCATGATCTCGATCCCCACCACGAACATCATCGCTCCGATGACGGCAACGGGAAAGGCGGCGAACAGGCCGCCGATGGACTTCGCCAGGAAAAGCCCCAGGAAGATCTCGATGGCACCCTCGATCAGGTTCGTCCCCCCCGTCCTGGCCCCGAAAAAGTACTGGCCGGCGAGCCCTCCGGCCCCATGGCAGAGCGGCATTCCTCCCATGAAGGGCCCCACCAGGTTCATGATTCCCATGTTCAAGGCCAGCTGTCGTTCGGTGACCGTTCGTTCCGGCCAGTATTCCCTGATCAGGGCCACGGTGGCGATGACCGCGTTCGTCGCCGTCAGGGGGATCTGCGACAGGCCCCCGTCCCTCATGGCGGGCCACAGCAGGCGGAGATCCACCTGGTGAATCCCGGGAAGGGTCAGTGAAAAACCCGCCAGAGAGGCCAGCTTTCCCTGGAACGCCATGATGCCGATACCCGAGAGGACGAGGACCAGGGCTGCAGGCGCATGGCGGCTCTTCCGCAAGAGGAGGACGACCAGGAGGGCTCCAACGGCCAGGACCCAGGAATCGGAAGCCATTTTGGCCCCCTGGAGGGCCAGCTGCACTCCCAGGGCGAGCTGGATCCCTCGCGTGACGGCCCGGGGCGTGTTGGCGGAGATCCAGGTCATGGCTCCCGTCAATCCGAATAGCAGCCAGGTGATGCCCATGGCCAGCCCTGAAGCCAGGATCTTGTCCGGCGTCCAGGCCTGGGCGATGGCCATGATGGCGAGTGCTTTCATCGGCTCGATGGGCATGGGGAGGCGGTAAACCAGGCCTGTCACGATGTTGGCAAGCCCCATGAACACCAAAAGCCCGCTGGGGTCCATGCCGCAAACGGTCACGTAGCCGACCGCCAGGGGCAGGAGCGTGCCGAAATCCCCCATGGAACCGGAAAGTTCACGCAGGTTGAATTCGAAGGAACCGATCCTCATCCAAACACCCCTCTATCATCATAACCCACGCGGTGAAATGCCAGCGCGTCACTTGGAAAGACCCCGTTGCGGCGTGATCCGCCTTCTGCTAACGTACCTTTCCGGGGAGTGATTTCTTATGAGGAAGATTTTCGTCGCCTTCGATGACACGGATAACCTGGACGGGCCCTACGGGACCGGAAAAGTGGCCCGGTGGTTCCTGGAGGGCCTGCCCGAGGGATTGACCGCATGGGGAGTTGTCCGCCAGCAGCTTTTGGTCCATGACGACATCCCCTTTACCTCCCATAACAGCTCTGCCTGCATCGTGCTGGTGGACGAGGGGGGGTACCCGGAAGGGGAGCTGGTCGACCGCGCCGTGGCCCACATTGAACGCCACGCCCTGCCGGGAAGCGACCCGGGCCTCTGCATCGCGGAAGAGGACTCCCCGGCGATGGGACGCCTGAAAGCCTTCGGCCGCGCCGCAGCGGAGCGCGTCCTGACCCAGGCCGAGGCGATGGAGGCCGCGAGAGGGGTCCACCTGTCCGGTCACGGCGGGACGAACGGCGGGATCATCGGTTCGGCTGCAGCCGTAGGACTGACCGCCGCGGGCTGGTTCGGGCGCTTCATCGAGTACGGGAGTCTGCGCTGCCTGCCCGAAACCTGCACGGTCGAAGAACTGAACGCCGCCGGTATCCGGGTCCTTTCCATCGACCGGGACTCCCGGATCCCCTGCCCGGGACAGACCGTACGATCCCAGGGCTGGCTCCGGCCCCACCTCGTCGGGCATGTTCCCACGCTGCTTGTCCGCCCCATGGAAAAAGACGTGTGGGAACCCCTAGCAGGAAAACGGAATTCGAGGGAAAATAGTAACGCTTAAACGCTTTAGAGAGGGAGGGGATCCTTATGCCTGGAAAGATTTTCTACCGGGAACGCCGTAAAGTGCAAGAAGGAGAGAAAAAACCTCGCTTCAGGGTCGTGGCTGTAGCGGGCGTCGAAGTCGACTTTTTCGCCCAGCACCTCAGGCAGTCCGAACTGAAAGCCATCGCCAAAGAAGTGGGCGCCGAGTTGGTCGCCCTGGAAGGTGGGAGCGGAGAAGGAACGGGTCATGGCGCTGTTCCGAGAACGTGACGGCAGGCGTCTCCACGTCAAGAGCCGCCTGATGGGAGAAAGCCTGGTCGGGAAGGACCTGGCCGAAACCCTGAAGGTGATCCCGCAGGTCAGGCTTTTCCCGGATGTGAACGTCCTGAAGATCGGGGGCCAGTCCATCTGTGACCGCGGTGACAAGGCCCTCCCGGGGATCATCCGCGAAATCGTCGCGAACAAGAATGAACACATGATGGTCATCATGACCGGCGGGGGAACGCGAAGCCGTCACATCTACTCCATCGGACTGGAGCTGGGCATGCCGACCGGCATCATCGCCAAGTTCGGCAGTTCCGTTTCGGAGCAGAACGCCCTTCTCGTGGCGACCCTTCTCTCTCCGTGGGGAGGGATCAAGATCGGCCATGACGAGGTCGTGAAACTGGCCACCTACTTCAGCCAGGGGTGCATCCCCGTGATGCACGGCATGCCTCCCTACGACTACTTCGCGATCCCCTCCGAAAGCCGCCTTCCTATGCATCGGACCGATGTCGGCACCATCCTGATGGCCGACCTGATCGGCGCGCGAAGCTGCCTGTTCGTAAAAGACGAGGCAGGCCTTTACACGGACGACCCCAAGAAGGACCCCGACGCGGTGTTCATCCCCCAGATTTCTGCGACAGAATTGATCGAACGGGACTTGCCGGATCTTGTCATCGAGCGGCCCTGCCTCGAAATTCTCCGCAAGAGCGAGGTCCTGGAAAGCATCCAGATATTCGACGGAACGAAGGAAGGGAACATCACCCGTGCCCTGGCGGGGGAACACGTAGGGACGATCATCACGAAAAACTGAGCCCCTTGCAAGAAATCTCGTTTTCTGGTAAGAATTCCCTACAATTACATATTCTCTCCGAGCCTGCCGAACCTAACGGATTTATCCCACGGCGGCAGGCCAATGGGTTTCCCTGGAAACGGGGGAGCCTCCCGATTGGAAAGGAGATCCGCGGGCTTTCAAACAGGCCGTCTTCTGACCACGGGGACGGCCTGTTTTGTTGTCCCCGCTTTCTCGAGCCCCGAGGGGCCCCTTTCTGGGGCCCCTCCCCCCTGTTTACCATTTTTCGAAAGCAATCTTCAAAATAGGAGGAGAAAGACATGATGAAACGCGGGTGGAAAATCGCAACAACACTGGCCCTCGTTCTTGTCCTTGCACTCGGCGCCATGGCGCTGGCCAAGGCCCCGGTCCTGAGGATGGCGACGACGACCAGCACGGACAACACCGGCCTTTTGGACTACCTGGCCCCCTTCTTCCAGAAGGACACGGGGATCGAGCTCCAGTGGGTCGCCGTCGGCACGGGCAAGGCCCTGCAGTACGGCAAGAACGGGGACGTCGACGTGCTGCTCGTGCACGACCCCGAGGCAGAGGCCGTGTTCATGAAGGAGAAGAGCGGAAAGGACCGCCGTGAGGTCATGTACAACGACTTCATCCTCGTCGGTCCCGCTTCCGACCCTGCGAAGGTCAAGGGAAAGACCGTGGCGGAGGCCCTTGGGGCCATCGCCGCGAAAAAGGCACCCTTCGCCAGCCGCGGCGACAAGTCCGGGACCCACATGGCGGAACTCCGCCTGTGGAAGGATGCCGGCGTGGCGACCCCCGACAAGGAGAGCTGGTACCTATCCGTGGGGCAGGGCATGATCGAAACGCTCAACGTGGCCGGCGAACGCAACGGCTACACCCTCACCGACCGGGGGACCTACATCAAGTACGAGTCCAACTACAAGGGGAACCCCCCGCTCGTGATCGTCGTGGAGGGCGACAAGAAGCTGTTCAACCAGTACAGCGTCATCGTGGTGGATCCCAGCCGCGCCCAGGGACTCGAAACGGACCTGGCGGAGCGCTATTCCGCCTGGATGGCCTCCCCTCGCGGGCAGAAGCTGGTCGCCGAATTCAGGCTGATGGGCAAGCAGCTGTTCTTCCCCAACGCAAAGGCACAATAGCCCTGTATCCCGAGCGAGGAGGAACCGACAGATGAAACGCACAACCATGAAACGGTTCACGCTGGCACTCCTGGTTCTTTCCCTGGCCGTACTGGCCGCACTGCCCGCGATGGGCGCTGGAACGGTCCGGATGTCGAGCACCATCGGCCCCATCGACGCGGGCATCGTTCCCGCACTCGTGGAAGCCTACAAGAAGACGGGAACCACGGTGACCTTTGAAGGCGCCGGGACGGGAGCCACCCTGGAAAAGGCGAAGTCGGGCAACTTCGACATGGTCATGGTCCACGCCCGCTCCCTGGAGGACAAGTTCATCGCCGACGGTTTCGGCGTGGATCGGCGGGACATCATGGTCAACGATTTCGTCATCCTGGGCCCCGCTTCCGATCCCGCCGGGATCAAGGGCATGAAGAGCGCCCCGGCGGCCCTGACCCGCATCGCCATCATGGGCTCGCCCTTCGTCACCCGGGGTGACAACTCCGGCACGCACGTGAAGGAGATGGAAGTCTGGCAAGCCGCCCGCATCAAGCCCGAGGGCGACTGGTACGTGACCTATTCCCTGGGCAAGCTGGGCAACGGTGCCACCACGACCTTTGCGAACCGCCGCGGAGCTTATGTCCTGATGGACCGGGCCACCTACCTGACCCTGAAAAAGAGCATCAAGCTCGTCCCGCTGGTAGAAAGGGACCCGATCCTGCTCAACCTCATCGCCGTCATCCGGGTCAACCCGGCGAAGTTCCAGGGGCTGAACGTCGATTCCGCCCTGGCCTTTGCCGACTGGCTGGAAGGGGACGAGGCCCAGAACCTGATCAAGGACTTCGGCGTGAAGAAGTACGGTGAACCCCTCTTTTTCCCGAACTCGAAGGCCTGGAACGCGAAGCACGGGAAATAGCCCGCAAACCCGAAAACATAAAAGGGGGACCGGCCGATGGCCGGTCCCCCTTTTATGTTCTTTTAATAGAAAATGCCCCTGAACGCCTCCATGATCGTGTGGAACATCTCGTTGTCCAGGACATAAATGGCGATGAGGGCACCGACCGCGGCGATGGAGACCAGCGCGATGATCAGCCCGTATTCAGCCTGGGCCTGTCCCTGCCGGCGAAACAATCCAAGTTTGTTTTTCAAGCCGGAGCGCCTCCTCCCTTGCGTTTTGGCCATTCCATGCCCGGATTTCCATTCGATTATGACCTATCCGTTCCAAACGGGCAAGAGCCTTGCCCTACAAGTTTATTCGTCCTCCACCCCTTCCGGGGCTTCGAATTCCGAAATCGAGCGCAGGGGGACCTCCACGGCGGGCGGGCACTCCAGTTCGGCCTCGTCGACATGGTTCAGGCCAGCCAGGCGCCGTGCGCTGACCAGCACGCGGCTTTCCAGTGAGCCGACCGCCTTGTTGTAGGATTCGCTGGCGCTCTTCAGGCCCCTGCGAACGCCCTCGAAGTGGGCCAGGAAGGTCTTCAGCCGGTCATAGAGATCCCTGCCCGTTTCGCTGATCGCCTTCGCGCTGCGGGCCACCGCTTCCTGGTTCCACCCGTAGGCAACGGCCTTGAGCAGGGCCAGGAGCGTCGTGGGGGTGGCCAGCATGACGCGGTTTTTCGCCCCGAACTCGATCAACTCGAGGTCGGTTCCCGCCGCGGCGCTCATGAAGGATTCCCCGGGCAGGAAGAGGACGACGAAATCGGGAGTCCGGTCGAACTGTTTCCAGTAATCCTTGGCCGCGAGCTTGGAAATGTGGTCCCGGATCTGGCGGCTGTGGCCTTTCAGCTTCTCGGAACGCACCGCCTCGTCCGGAGCTTCGATGGCCTCCATGTAGGCCTCCAGGGGAACCTTCGCGTCCACGACGATGATCCGGTCGTTCGGCAACGAAACGACAAGGTCGGGACGGAGGCGGCCTTCGTCCCCGGAGACGGAAACCTGCTCTTCGAAGTCGCAATGCTCGATCATGCCCGCCAGCTCGACCACCCGCCGGAGCTGGATTTCTCCCCACCTCCCGCGTACCTGGGGCTGGCGCAGGGCTTTCACGAGGTTCGCCGTTTCCCCCTGGAGGCGGACCTGGGCCTCGGAGAGGCCGCGAATCTGCTCGGTGAGGCTCCCGTAGGCTCCCTCGCGTTTCGTCTCGATCTCCCGCATGGCGGTTTCGACCTTGCCCAGGGATTCCTTGAGGGGCTGGACGACCTGGTCGATCGCCTGGCTTTTCTGGCCCAGGGTTTCCCCGGCCAGCTGCAGGAAGGTCTTGCTGTTGGTCTCCAGGGCTTCGCGGGAAAGGGCCTGGAAGGCCTCCGAAAGCCGGGCCTTCGCCTCTTCAAGCAGGGCAAGCCGGGCCTCTGCCGACCGGGCCTGTTCCTCCATCCGGGCCTCCAGGGCCGAGCGCTCCGAACGGAGGCGCCCCTGGACCTCGCGAAGGGCGTCGTTTTCTTCCTCGCGTTCCGCCGCCTCGTCCTGGAGCCTTCGACACTCGTCTTCCTGTGCCCGGAGGCGTTCCTCCAGCCGCACTGCTTCCAGCTGGCTCGATGAAAGCTCGGCGCAGGTCCTCCTGAACCGGGACCCCGTCGCCGCCAGGACGGCCAGGCCCCCAACCAGCAGGCCTCCCAGGAACATGGCCCAAACCGGAATCGTCATGCAAGAATCGCCTCCAGCGTAGAAACGAATTATCCGACCTGATTATAGAGGTCCGGCGTGGGAAGGACAAAAAAAGCGGCACCCTCGAAAGGGTGCCGCTGTCCCTGCTATTTACTGGAACGAGGCGTTGACCTCGGGAATGAGGTTTCGTTCCAGGATGGCATCGGAAACCGAGAGTTTCTCCCTTGCCCGGGAGAGACTGTCCGGTTGGGAGGAAAGAGTTTGCAACTTTCCTGTCTTCATGTCGTAGGCGAGATCCATCTCCGGGAGGATCCAGGCCTCATCGTCCATGAAGGATCCGTTCCTGAAGACCACGAACCCGTGCCGCGTGTTCAGGAGGTCCTGGCCGAAAGCCGTGACGAGATCCACCCCCAGCAGGTTGCCCAGCGTCGGTCCGATGTCGATCTGTCCTGTCGCCAGGGAAAACCGGCCGCGCAGCCGTTCATGCGGAAGGCGGACGAGGAAGGGAATCCTTTGCGCCTTTTTCCAGGCGACGGGATCCGAAAGATCCGGCACTCCCAGGAACCGGGCCAGGTCCGGCCGATCGGCCACCGTCAGGCCCGGGTGGTCTCCGTAAACGGCCAGGACGCTCTCGTCCAGCAACCCTTCCCGGCGCAGCCCCGCGATAAAGGCCCCGATCTGGAGATCCGCGTAATGGATGCAGCGGAGATAGTTCCCAAGCTCCGTGCCGGCCAGTTCGCCCAGTGGGAGGTCGGGGATCTTCTCGAGGTTCATGTTGAAGGGATAGTGGCTCGAAAGCGTGATCAGGAAGGCATAAAAGGGCTTCTTTTGCGCCTTCAGGATCGGAACGGCCTGCCTGAAAAAGCTCTCGTCGCTCAGGCCGAGGCCGATGACCGAATCGACCTTGAAATCCTTGTTGCTGACGAAGCGGTCGAAGGAAAGGGAGGGGTACATGCGTGCCCGGTTCCAGAAACCCGGCTTGTCCCCGTGAAGGGCGATCGTGGAATAACCTTGCGCTTTAAGGGCCGACGCGATGGAGTTGTAGTCGTTGCCGGCGTAGCGTGTGTAGGCCACCCCGCTGGCAGCCGGGAAGAGCCCCGTGTTTACAAGGAATTCGGCGTCGGCACTATTGCCCATGGCAGTCTGGTGATAGGTCTCCGTGAAATTCAGTCCGCGGCGGGCCAAACGGTTCAGGTTCGGCGTGATCTCCACGCCTCCGACCGACCGGCCCAGGACAAAAGCCTGGAGGGCTTCCACCTGGATGACGACCAGGTTCTTGCCGGTGGCAACCCCATGGTGGTTGTGCGCAGTTTGCCTGGGCCTTTCCTCGAACCAGCCCACCACCTCTTCCAGGCCAAGCCCCGCATTTTGCCCGCGAAACCGTTCCGTCGCGACGGCCAGGAGGTCGACGAGGTGGTAGTTCAACGACCCGATGCTCAGGGCTACCGCGGGGCGGTCCCACATGGAAGCCAGGGCACCGGGACAGGTTTCCCGGAACCGGTCGATCCTCATCCCGAAGGGAACGAGTGAGAACACAAGCATGGCCATCACGGCAGCAGCCCTGCGCCATTCGAGCGGGGGAAGTTCGTTCGATCGCTTCGCCAGGCGGACAGACAAGGGGACAAGAATGAGGAAATCGATCCAGAGCAGCGCATCGCGAGGCTCCATCAGGACCAGTATCGCATCGGCCACGGCGGAGAGCTGGGTTCCCAGTCCGAGGTTGCGGAGCGTGAAAAGGTCGGAATAGTAACGGAGTGACAGGATATCCGTCCAGACCAGGACAGTCAGCCAGAAGTCGACGAAAAGCATCCCGGCTCCCCTGAATTTCCGCGGCAGGAGAAGGGGAATGCAGGCAAGGAACAGGCTCGTGCCCATGAGCGCCAGGAGCGTGAGGGGGTTTTCAAGGGATCCCCTCATCATCACGTGGTTCAGGTGCATGAACTTCAGGCTGATAGCGAGGGCAACTATCCCCCCAACGGCCATTTCGGAGCCATGGAAGCGGCTGCCCAGGTTTTTCAAAAGCGACACGTTCATTCCTCCGGTTGGCTTCCCTGCCTCTTCCTTCAATATATACAAGGGGAACGAGGAAGGAAAAGCCTTTTTTTTCTCGCGGGCATTCTACACCCTGTCTTGCAAAAAAGATACAGCGACCTTACGGTTCTTCTCCCGAATTAAAAGTATTAACGTTTTTAGAGGAATCATGGCATACATCAAAGGCAACTTGCGTTTTTTGAAAGTGCCTCTTGCGTTTTTTCCGCCGAATCACTATGATGACACACGCTGTATCCCAAAAATCGAAAAGGTGGTCCTTCAAGAATGGAAGTTCAGCAGAAAGAATTGGTTTTCTGGGCCATGTGGTGGGGCTGGTGGTTACTCCAGGCCGGACTTTACACCCTGTTTGCCTTCCTTTTCCTCGATGCCGCCTACCAGTTCATCATCGGGTTCCGCGGCTGGTGGAGCGCACGCCCCCTGCCGGAAGCGAAAAGCTTCCGCCGCTTCGCCGTCCTCGTGCCCGCCCATAACGAGGCCGCGGTCCTGGACGGATTGATGGAAAGCCTGAATCTCCAGGAATACCCCCGGGACCGTTTCGACGTCTACGTCTCCTGCGACAACTGCTCGGATAACACGGCGGAAGTTGCGGCAGCCCACGGGGCCGTTGCCCTTGTCCGGACGGACACGACGAAAAACGGCAAGACCTGGAACGTCCGATGGGCGCTCCAGAGGATCCGCCTCGAGGAATACGACGGCCTGGTCATGTTCGACGCCGACAACCTCGCGGACCGGGATTTCCTTGCCCGCATGAACGACTACATGGAAGCCCACCCGGACGCCGAGGCGATCCAGGGCTGCCTGGACGTGAAGAACCCCGACGACAACTGGCTGACCCGGGCCTATGCCCTGGCCTACTGGTACACGAACCGTTTCTGGCAGCTCGCCCGGTCGAAGTGGGGACTTTCCTGCACCCTGGGAGGAACCGGCCTCGTGATCAAAAGCGCCACCATGCGCCGTTTAGGCTGGAACATGCAGAGCCTCACGGAGGACCTGGAGCTTTCCACTCGCCTCATCCTCTCCGGCAAACGAGTCCACTGGAACGACCACGCCCGGCTTTTCGACGAGAAGCCCCAGAGCCTCAAGGTCTCCTGGCGCCAGCGCACGCGCTGGATGCAGGGCCATTACTGGGTTTGCTGGCATTACGCCTTCGCTGCCCTGAAGCGCTTTGCCCAGACTCGCCGCCTGCAGTACCTCGACCTGGCCCTTTACCTGATGGCCCCGGTCAAGGCCTGCGTTTCGCTCATCGTCATGATCTCCGGGATGATCTACACCATCGTCAACAACGCCATCCTCTTCCCGACACTCGGAGCCAAGGTTCCGGAAACGGCCCTGGAATGGGCCTTCTTCCTCTCGGTCCCCATCCTCATGCTCCTGGCCTATTGCACCTGGGTCGATGTCGTCGGACCCTCCAAGAGAAAGGGACGCCTCGTCCTTCGATACGTCACCGCCGTCCCTGCCTACTTCTTCTACGGAATGACCTGGATTCCCATCCTGTTCCGGGCCGCGTTCATGGCCGGAAGCCAGGCTGTCTGGGTCAAGACCGAACACACCCGCAAGGTCTCCATCGACCAGGTTTCGGCCCGGCGACCCGCCTAGGCACGGCCATGCGGAGCTCGATGCGCCGTGTTTGACGCGTTCGTCACCTGGCTTGTCCAGACTATCGGGCACATGGGATACCCCGGGATCGTGGGGCTCATGTTCCTGGAGTCGTCCTTCTTCCCGTTCCCGAGCGAAGTCGTGGTTCCCCCGGCGGGATTCCTTGCTGCCCGGGGACAGATGAACCTCCTGCTGGTCGTCGGATCGGGCATCATCGGAAGCATTCTCGGGGCCCTCTTCAACTACTGGCTTTCCCTACGTTTCGGGCGACCGCTTTTTCTCCGGTACGGCCGGTATTTCCTGGTGAGCGAAAAATCCATCGACAAGGCCGACCGCTTCTTTGCCGACCACGGACACATCAGCACCTTCGTCGGGCGCCTCCTGCCGGGCATCCGCCAGTACATCTCCCTGCCGGCGGGCCTGGCCCGGATGAACATCCCCCTCTTCCTTTTCTACACGAGCCTGGGTTCCGGCATCTGGGTCCTTGTCCTGGCCCTGGTGGGCTATTGGCTCGGGGGAAGCGAAGCGGGCATGACCTCCGCCCTGCACCGGATCTCGCTCCTCCTGGCCGTTTTTTGCCTCTTCCTGGTGGGAGCCTACGTTTTCATGAAAAGGCGCACCCGTACCGCAAACGGCGATTAATGCACCGCGAACCCAACCTTGGTTTGACAGGACTGTGATTTTTTTCACGACTTGCCTGGATCTGCCGGGGCAACCCTTAAAATCGATAATATCGTTCTGGACAAGGCGTTTGCTTTTTGATACGATTGCCGCGCTTTAAGATAACCTAATTTCTTTAAAATATAGAAAGGGTGTTTTCCATGAACCTCGAAGCAGAAAGACTGTTGGATCGCATTGGTTTGGAAATCCTGTCAGCCCTCCAGGATGACGGACGCATCACCTTCAGCGAGCTGGGCAAGAGGGTCGGCCTCTCTTCACCGGCCATCTCCGAGCGGGTCCGCCGCATGGAAGAAGCGGGGATCATCAAGGGCTACCGCGCCGTCGTCGATCCGGAGAAGATGGGCTACCCCATCACCGCGGCCGTCCGCCTCAGCTCCTCCCGCGAACGCCAGGAAGACCTCCTCGATTTCCTGAAGGGACGCAAGGAAGTTCTTGCCTGCAGCCGCGTGACCGGAGCCGATTCGTTCCTCCTCAAGGTCATCGTCACGAACGTCTCCCACCTGGAGTCCCTGCTGGACCTTCTCTCCAAGTACGGCCAGCCCGTCACCTCCATCGTCCTTTCCGTTCCCATCGACTACCGTCCGATCCAGAAGTGGCACGACGGCGAGGAAAGCCTCTAGGATCATTTTCCGCCTTAAAAAAGAGGGACCCCCGCACCTCGGTGCGGGGGTCCTTTTTCGTTTCGGGTTTCATTTCACCGGGACAAGCAGGGCATCGATTCCTTCAAGGATCTGCCGAACCATTTCCGGCGAGATGGCTTCGGGGATCCTGGCCCGTGCCAGGTCTTCCACGACGCCCGGAATGAACGGGATCTCCACAAGCAGGGGCCATCCCTCCCGGCGACAAGCCTCCCGGATCGTTTCCGATCCTTCCTCGGAGAGGTCGCAACGGTTCAGCACCACGGCCATCGGCACCCGGAAACGGGCAGCCAGTTCCCCCAGGCGCTTCAGGTCGTGAAGACCGCTCCTGGACGGTTCCGTCACCGCCAGGGCCACCGAGCACCCCGTCATGGCTGAAATGGCCGGGCAGGCGATGCCGGGGGGACCGTCGACCAGGATCCAGGGCTTTCCCTGTTCCACGGCCGTTTTTTTGGTCCTCTCCCGAAGGACCTGCACGAGCCGTCCCGAGTTCTCTCCGCCGGGAAGAAGCCGGGCGTGCCAAAAGAAGCCGAAATCCGTCTCGCTGCCGTAAATCCTTCCCTGGACCGCGGGGGAAAGGGAAAAGGCCCCCCTCGGGCACACGAGGGTACAAGCCCCGCAGCCTTCGCAACGACTCCAGTCCAGGGTAACCTTCCCGTTTTCCATGGAAAGGGCGCCGAAACGGCAAACGGGTACGCAGAGCCCGCAATCGTCGCAGGGCGGCCGGTGGAGGGCAGCCTTGTCGCCGCCTATGAACTCTTCTTCAAGCTGGACCCTTGGAGCCAGCAGGATCCAGAGGTCCGGGACATCGACGTCCGCATCGCAAAGGACACAGTTCCCCGAGAGGGCCCTGGCAAGGACGGAAGCCAGGGTGGTCTTGCCCGTCCCGCCCTTCCCGCTCATCACCACGATTTCCCGCGGCCTCATCGCGTCACCTCCGTCGCCCATTCCCACGCCGCCTTTGCCGCGTCCTTCCAGGACGGGTCCAGTTCGGTCGGGGGAATGCCCCGGGCGCAACCCTCCGCAACAACCCGCGAAAAGGGAAGCCGGGCCAGCACCGGGAAGGTTCCCGTGATCCCGTCAAAGGGGGGGTCCGTTTCCAGGATCCCCGACCGGTTCACCACGAGCGCAGCCGGTTTTCCCATGTCCCGGAGGACTTCCGCGACGACCTCGGCATCCGCCCTTCCGAAAGGAGTCGGCTCGGTCACCAGGATGGCGACATCCGCTTCCCTCAACGCCGCCACCATCGGGCACGCGGCGCCCGGAGGAGAGTCGATGACCGTGTCAAGACCTTCCGACAGGCCCAGCTCGATAGCGCGCTCGATGACAGGAACCGGGTTGGGCATCCCCACCATGAGCCGTCCCTCGACCAGGATGATCCCGTTCGAACTCCCCCTGCCGACAAAGCCAACCGGCCGCTCGACTTCGTAGAGTGCCTTTTCGGGGCAGGCCATGACGCAGGCACCGCAGCCGTGGCAAAGCTCGTTGAAAACGGGGGGCGCCTGCCCGAAGGAAAGCACGGCGCCGAAACGGCAGGTCCGGGAACAGATCCCGCAACGGGTGCATTTTTCAGCCTCAACAGCCGGGACGGGCAAGGTGACGTTCATGGTCGCCATGACCGGGTCCCCCAGGAGGAGGGCCAGGTTCGGCTCCTCCACGTCGGCATCCACCGCAACGACGCCCGGCCTCGACAAGGCGAGGGAGGCCGAGAAAGAAGTCTTCCCCGTGCCCCCCTTGCCGCTGACGACCGCGATCGAGAGAGCTTTCCGACCTAGTGGTCGCACCCTCCGCCTCCGTTGCTGCAGCCGGTTCCCGGGACGTGGGTGCAGAAACTCTCCCCGCCCTCCAGGCGGCCTTCAAGAAAAGCCCCGAGCACTTCTTCCGCCGGTCCTGAGACCCCGACGCAAACCTGGATTCCCTGGGCCTGGAAAAGCGAGATGGCCCTTTCGCCCATTCCCCCCGCGAGGATGGCCTTCACGCCCAGACCCGCGAGCCACGCCGGCAACTTTCCGGGTTCATGGCCGGGATTCCCGTGGGTTTCCGTCTTGATGATCTTTCCCTCTTCCGTGATAGCCACAACAAACTCAGGAGCGTGTCCAAAATGGGGGCATACCTGCCCCATTTCAACGGGAATGGCGATTTTCATGCGTCTTGAACCTCCCTGTTTTATTCTCCAGATTTTTTTTGTTCCCCGCGCAAACGCAGGACTTCTTCCTCCAGAGCCGCCAGGCGGGCCAAAAGCCCTGATTCAGGCACCTCTTCCGCTGGGCCCCAGCCGGCTCCGAAACCACGGCCGAAACCGAAACCACGCCCAAAACCCATTCCCCTTCCACAGGGTCCTCTTCCCCAACCCGTACGCGGACCCGCGCCACGCGGCCCTGTCCGATCAAATCCAGGCATGATGATCCCCTCCTTATTGAGATTGATTATCATTATACAACTCCTATCGAGAAAATCAATCCCTCGGTTATACTTGTCAAGAACGATTACCAACAGAAGGGACGTGTCCGCCGGATGGAAAAGGAAATCGTAAGGGTCGGCATTTTCATCTGCAACCGGTACCACACCTGTGCCGGGGGCAAGTGCCTCCGGGCCCTGAAAAACCGTGAGGGAGCCTTCAGCATCTACGAAGGCAGGGACGTGGAACTGGTGGGCTACACCACCTGCGACGGCTGCCCCGGGGGGAACATCGAGTACGCCCCGGCAGAGATGAAGAAAAACGGGGCCACCGTGATCCACTTCGCCACCGGGATGGTCGTCGGTTACCCGCCGTGCCCCCGCATCGACTTCTTCAGGCGGTTCATCCGCGAAAATTACGACCTGCCGGTGGTCGTGGGAACCCACCCGATCCCGGAGAAATACTACAAGATCCACACCGCCCTGGGGACCTGGGATTCCCCTCTCTGGCAGGAGTTAATCCAGCCCACCCTGGCCACCCCGGAAATCCGGCTTGCCTATAACTGAACCGAAAACGAGCTCGGCAGGAAAAAACGGTCCCCGGCACTTCCATGCCGGGGACCCTGTCTTTTTCGATTCCTACTCGGAGACGGGGGTTTCCACGGCGCAAAAGGCCTCGATCAGGGGATCGAGAAGCTCCGGGTTGTCGTATTCCTCCAGCCGTCCCTTGTCCCCAAGACGGGAGATAAAGGCATCCATGGGCAGGCTGGCCAGTTTCTCGACGTTCCATTTCTTTGCCATGGCATCGAGGTGGCTGGGGCCGAAGAGATCCCACCGCTCGCCGCAGTGGGGACAGGTGGCATAGGCCATGTTCTCGACCAGCCCGAGGATCGGGATGTCCATCATCCGGGCCATGTTCATGGCTTTTTCCACCACCATGTTGGCCAGTTCCTGGGGCGAGGTCACGATGACCATGCCATCCAGGGGGAGGCTCTGCATGACGGTCAGGGGCGCATCGGAGGTTCCGGGCGGCAGGTCCACGACCAGCGTGTCCAGTTCTCCCCAGAAGACTTCCTCGTAGAACTGCTTGACCGTGTTGCCGATGATGGGTCCCCTCCAGACGACGGGCTTCGTCACGTCGTCGAGCAGGAGGTTGATGGACATGACGGAGATACCCAGGATCGGGGACTGCGGCGGTACGATTCCCAGGGGCGACCCCTCTGGCAGGGAGCGCACGCCCAAAAGCTTAGGGATGGAAGGGCCGGTGATGTCCGCGTCCAGGACCCCGACCTTCAGCCCCTTGCGGGCCAGCCCGATCGCCAGGAGCGCGGAAACGGAACTCTTTCCCACTCCGCCTTTCCCGCTTCCCACTGCCACGATCCGCCGGATGCGGCCCTTGCTGCTCTTTGCGGGCAACCCGCAGGTTTCAGGTGTCGAATTGCAGGTTCCCTTTTCAGGGCAGCCTGCACACGCATTTTCAGACACGATCTTTTCCCCTCCCGGTCAAATGATTCGTTCCTATTGTTCTTTCCCTGCCGGTTAGCCCAGGACCTTCGCTTCGCCCGACAGGTAGCGCGCCACGCAATCCGCTGCCGTCGCGCCCTCCGAAAGATACGCCTTCATGTTCGCAGCGGCAAGTGCCGAAACGGCATTCGGCCCGAGCCTCGGCGCCAGGACGACACCGACCTCCTTGCGCGCGAGCAGCCCAACGGCCGCTGCAGCCGCTCCGTGCTCTCCAGCCACCATGTTCACGGCCTCGAGGAACGTCCCGTCCCCGTTGAAAAGCAAGAACCACGGCGCCCGCGCAAAACGGTCGGCGGGCCTGGACTGCGGCTCCTGCCCATCCGCTGCGACAGCGATCATCATATCAATTCCTCCTCGTCGTTATAGAGATTCATTATCAATAACTGAGAGGTATTGTAGACCTAAGGACGCGTGAGTCAAGGGCAACGGATCCTCCATGGGACAAATTATTGGCCCCAGCCGTGACGGTGCCTCCCGCAGCAGGTTTCGTCCCTCACCGCCTCCAGGGGCTTCTCGCCCTTTTCCCGGCATTCCGGGCAAAGGCCGTAAAGCTGGAAGGCCTGGTGAACCATTTCAAACCCGGCTTCCTTTACCCAGGCAGCGGCAATTTCCTGTTTCACTTCTTCGTCCGCCAGGTGGACCATTTTCCCGCAGGTGCGGCAGACGACATGGAAGTGCATCGGCCCCTGCGGAATGTCAAACCGGGAGAAGCCCTCGCCCTGGTCGAAAGAGTGGACGAGGCCGGTTTCACCAAGAACGATCAGGGTTCGATACACGGTGGCAAAACCGATGCTCGGGTCCTTGGACTGGACCCGTTCCATGAGTTCGCGGGCGTTCAGGTGTTCGCCCTCGCTCTCCAGGAGGCTTTCGATGATCAGGCGCCGGGGACCTGTCCGCCTGCACCCCCTGAGGCTCAGGGCCTCCAGGTATTCCTCCGCTCTTTCGCGCAGGTCCTTCTCCCCTTTTTCAGCCACGGCTTTCACCCTCCAGGATCACTTCGTCACCAGGGACAACAGGCCCACCCCGGAGAACCGACAGGAAATAACCCTTCGTCGGCAGGAGGCACCACCCCCGGTAAGCGTAGGAATGGGGTTCTCCAGGTCGCTTGCCTTTCTCGACAACCACGAGGCGAACGTCCGTGCCGACGGCGAGGACCTGCCCGGGAACCAGTTCTTCCGGCAATTCCTCGACGACGAGGTTTTCGGCCAGGCTCCCCGGGGGAAAAATAAACCCCGCCGTTTTCTCGGCCTCGCGGATGTCCTCGGAGCGGAGCAGGCTGACCTGCCTGTCGGCAAAGCCGAAATGGGAATCGCCCTCGACGCCTTTCCCTTCGACCAAAACGGCCCTTTGACGGGCTTCCTTCGGTTCCTGGCGGCTCTTGCTGGTGCAAATCGCAACAACTTTTGCCATTTTTCCCGACACTCCTTTACTTTTCTTAACCGATCGATCCGTAAAACCACCGATTCGCAATAGGCGGGAATCTTTAGAATGGTTCTCGAATCATTATAGGAGGTGGACGAAATGCGTAAAGGATTTTTCGTGTTTTCCCTGGCCATGATCCTGGCGATCGGGACAATCCTGGCTTTTTCGCCAGGCCGCGCCCTGGCCGCCGACAAGCTCCTCGTTTGCGGGGTCTGCGACAAGTCTTTCTACGAAACTGCGGTGAAGGTCGTGGCGGAGATGAACCTGGCCGACAAGGTGACCGTGAAGAAGAGCTCCTGCCTGGGAGCCTGCTCGGTACCCCCCGTCGTCGAGTTCAAGGGCGAGCTTTACGTCTCCATGACCGCCGAAAAGCTTAAAACCCTGCTTGGGAAAGCCTATCCCTGATCGTGGATGACCACGATCCCGAGGTAGCCGTCCACGGTGAGCGTGTCACCGCTTCGGATCAGCCCCGTCGCGTCCGGGACGCCCGTGACGCAAGCCAGGCCGTACTCGCGTGCGATGATGGCCCCGTGGATGAGCATCCCGCCCCGGCGCTCCACGATCCCTGCGCACAGGGGCACGACGAAGGTCATGTTGGGGTCGATCGCATCGCACACGAGGATTTCCCCGGCCTTGAACCCGAGAAGGTCCTCCCGGGAATGGACGACTCGTGCAATTCCCCTCGCGAGCCCGGGACCGGCAGGCTGGCCCACGAGCTGGCGGGCCCGGGCAGAAACGGAAGGCCCCTTGCCGGGCCCGGCGGTTTCCTCTTCCGGGAGAGCAGGCCGGTAGAGAGGGTCCCTGAGGGCCAGGCAGGCTTCGCTCGCTTCCAGCTTTTGGGCAATTCCGCCGAGGCGCCCCTCCAGGCGCCTCGCGGCTTCCCCGAGTGCCTCGCTTAGAAGGCGCTCCACCCGTCCCAGGTAAATGTTGTCTTCGTCCCGGAGGCGGTAGCTCGCCCGGGCCAGGTCCAAAAGTTCTCCGGCGAAAGCCCGTTCTTCCCCCTCGAAACAGTCCAGGAATTCCTTTTCCAGGGCTTTCCTCCCCGCTTTTTCGGGGCGCAGGCCTTTGGGCTTTGCTGCCATTTCCAGCAGGAAGCCGGCCAGGGCACGCCTGCCTTCCGTTCCGGCAAGGACCAGGTCCGTGTCGGCTCCCAGGTCGGCGGACACGCCTTCCAGGAAGGCCTCCGTTCCCCCGGTCCCGTCACCACCTTCGCGAAAGACCGTCAATTCCGCCCTCAGGGCGGGATCCCGCCCCAGCCTTCCGGCGGCTTCCTCCAGGCGGGCGTTGCGGTCCGTTCCCACCATCCGTTCCGGGCGAAGCAAATCGATGAACCTGAACGGGTCCTCGGGCTTCACGCGGTCGTTGTAGACCTGGCCGAAAAGGCGGGCTCCGTGGGCGAAAGGGATGAACTCGTCCCAGTAAACCCGGTTCCAGCGCACGAGCGCTTCTTCCCGGGCTCCCAGGACTTCGGCCAGGGCGGCCGAGTCCAGCTCCCGGACGTCGGCCCGGGACAAGTCCAGGGCCTCCTTCACCAGGGCGGGGACGAGAGTCCCCTCGATCCGCTCCCTAAGGACCTTCAGGTTTTCGAAACTCCGCCGGAGGGACAGGTTCCAGGCCCGGCTCCCTGCTTCCCCTTCAGCCCCGGCCGTGACGGGCCTCGCCTGGAGAGTGAAGAGGCGACCCCCGGAAAAGGTCCATTCCACGTCCTGGGGACTGCCGAAGCGTTTTTCAGCCTCCATGGACATTTCCCAGACTTTCCCCGCCTCCCCATTGTCCAGCGGGGGAAGCTCCCGCTTCCCGGGGTCCAGCTCTTCCCGGCGAGTGCCTTCCGGGGCCGTCCGGACCGCGTAAAGCCTCTCCACGGGGAAATGTTCCCGCAGGCGGCCGGTGGATCGATCCATCACCCACCGGTCCGGTTGGACGGTCCCGTCCACGAGCCCCTGGTTCAGGCCCCAGACCGCTTCCACCAGCGAAGCCCCCGGTTCCGTCGGGCTCTTCGAGAAAGCCACCCCGGAGCGGTCTCCCTCGGCCAGTTCCTGGATCACCACGGCCATGGCACTGCCTCCGACGTCGAGCTTCAGCTCCTGCCGGTAAAGCAGGGCCCCGTCCGACCAGAGCGAGGCCCAGACGAGCCGGACATGCTCCACGATGGACGCCGCACCGCGGACGTTCAGGAAGGATTCGTGCAGGCCGGCGAAGGAAGCTCCCGCGGAATCCTCGCCCGGGGCGGACGATCGCACGGCCACGGGACGGTCCCCGAACATCTTTTCGATCTCCGAAAGGAGGGCCGCGTGAAGAGCGTCCGGAAGAGGGGTCTTCAGGAAAAAGTTCCGGATCCGGAGGGCGGCGTCCCACATCTCCTCCCATCGCATGGATTCGAACGGCTTGCGGTTCAGCTCGAGCAGGATCCGCTCGCGCAGCCCCGTGGGACCGACATAGGCCCGGTAGGCCTCCACGGGCACGACAGCTCCCCGTGGGACGGAAAAACCCTCCCTCGCAAGGCACGAGAGGGCCCATGCCTTCCCCCCCACCCGGGGCCGGTCGGTTTCTTCCAGCGCTTCGAAGGCAAGCAGCACGCTCATGGGGCGATTTCCAGCACCATGACTTCCTGGAAGCGGCGGACGAGGAAATACCGTTCGACATCCAGGGCCAGGAGGGCCGTTGTGGGAGATTCCACGAAACCCCCAAGGGAGGGGTGGCGGGCCAGATGAATCGAGGCGGCACGCTCCCGGTCTTTCCCGGTCATTTCCCTCACCGGCCCCACTGCCGTGAGGGCGCTGGCCTCGTGCAGGTCTTCCTCGCGGTTGGTCCGGTTGTCCACGAGCAGGGCGACGCGCCCCGTCTCGCTCAGGTTGGAAAATTTCCGGGTGGCACGGGTGGTGGCAAAGTAGAGCCGCTCGAGTCCGGGCTCGAAACTGAACCCCACCAGGCTGCAGTAGGGAGAACCCGACCCGTGGGTCCCTAGCACCCCCACTCGCTGGGAATCCAGCAACGCGCCTATGGCATCGGCGACTTCCCGATCCTTGTCCCTCATCAGCCTCACCTTCCCTTTCCCGTTTCCTTCTCACCAGTTTAAGGCCAAGGGGGTTCGGCGAAAAGCTTGCTTTACCTACCGCTTTAGATTGACACACGAACAGCTAGAGGGAATAATAGGAAAGTATTTCTGTAACGATTACAGAGAACTGGAGGGAACCCCTATGAAAAGCAGGATTTCTAGAATAACTCTGGCAGGCAGCCTCATGCTGGCCGTTTTCCTCTTCTCCATGCCCCTCGAGGCGGCGGCCCCCCTGCCCACGACGGAAGTGACCGAATACCAGGGAACCCGGCTCGGGTCGGTGAAGGACTTCCGCGAGAACTCCATCCGGGGCGTCCAGAAAGTCGACCCCGCGACCTACCGACTCGTCGTTGACGGCCTAGTGGAGAAGCCCCAGTCCCTCACCCTGGAGGCCGCGGCCAAGCTCCCCCGCTCGAAGAAGGTCGTCCGCATCGACTGTGTTGAGGGCTGGAGCGTCACGGCCCTCTGGGAAGGAATCCTTGTATCGGACCTCGTTAACCTCGCAAAGGCACTTCCCGCCGCGAAGATCGTCATTTTCCATGCCGCCGACGGCTACACGACATCCCTTCCGCTGGACTACCTGAAGGAGAAGAAGATCCTCCTGGCCGACACCATCAACGGGATCGTCCTGCCTCAGGCCAACGGGTACCCCTTCCAACTCGCCGCTGAAGCCAAGTGGGGCTACAAGTGGATCCGCTGGGTGACCCGCATCGAACTGTCGGACAACCTTGGTTACAAGGGCACCTGGGAAAAGCAGGGCTACAGCAACAGGGGAGACGCGGACGGACCCATGTTCGGAGATTAGCGCAAGCCTTTGGCACAAGGTCCGCCTGAAGGGAAGGTGCGGGATGAACGAAAAGATCCTTTACCGGGTCAACCGGTTTTTCGCCTGGCTGCTCGTGCCCGTAATGGCGGTGAACTTCGTTTCCGGGTACGCGGCGGTCCACCCCCGGCTTTTCGGGGCCCTGGTTTCGAAGCCCCGGGCCTTCAGGCTGCACCTGGCAATCCAGCCCCTGACCCTGGCGCTGGTCCTCTTCCACGTCGTCTTCCATCTCCGGGTTGCCCTCATGCGCCGGGGCCTGGGGGGACCCTTCCTCGACGGGACGCTCGGCATTCTGTGGCTGGCCGGGACCGCCGGGGCGACCTGGCTGGCCCGGCTAGGCTAATCGAGGAGGAAATGCCACAATAAGGGGACGATCCTGCAGAAATGGAGGGACTCCCTTGAGCATCGACGAACGCGACACCCTTTTCGCCCGCATGGCCTGGCCGGAAGGCTCGCCTGCCCGTGAAGACTACTACGCCCGCCACCCCGAGAGGCGCGAACGCGACGAGGCGATCCAGGCCCTTCCCGGCCTCGGGTCACCCGAAAGCCTCACTTACGATCCCATGGGTTCTCCCGTGACGGACGCCCTTTTCTCCCTGCTGGACGACCTGCGCCCTCTTTCGGAGGGAATCCCCCTGGGCGAACCTGCCGAAACAGACCCCGCGAAACTGACCCGATGGGCCCTGGGGCTCGCGCACTTTTTGGGAGCAGACGACGCGGGAATCGCCGCCATGACCCCCGAAATTTATTATTCCCACCGGGGCCGGCACGAAGCCTTCTACGGAACTCCCGTCACCGAGAACTTCCCCTTCGCCCTCGTCATCTCGGTCGCCATGGATCCCGCGATGATCCACAAGGGCCCCCGGGCCGCCGAAATGGCCGAATCCGCCCGGGGCTACCTCCGGGGGGCCGTCGCCGCCATCGCGGCCGCGGCCGCGATCCGCCGGATGGGTTACCGGGCACGGGCCCACACCGACGGGAATTACCTCGTCTCTGCCTCCAGGGCCGCCCTGGCGGCGGGCCTGGGCGTCTTCGGCCGAAGCGGCCTCCTGCTGCACCGGCGCTTCGGCCCCTGTCACCGCATCGCCGTCGTGACAACCGACATGCCGCTGCTCCCGGGGACCCCGGACCCTGCCGGTTCCCTGGCCAAGGCCTTCTGCGAGCTTTGCGGACGGTGCGCACACGACTGCCCGGCCCTTGCGATCCCCTCCGGGCCGGCCGCTGCGGGAGCGGGCAATCCCTGGCCCCTCGACAGGGAAAACTGCTACGAAACGTGGCGGCGGGTGGGCACCGACTGCGGCATCTGCATCAGCACGTGTCCGTTCACGAACCGCCCGGACTGGAGCGAACTGGAAAAAACCGCCGGGGACCCGGACAAGCTGCAAGCCCTTCTCGACCGCTGGGGAGGACCCGACGCCGACAGGCCCGCCGATTGCGAGCCCCCCCAATGGTGGAGGTGAAGCGAATGTCGGTGAACTGGTACAAGAGCCGGCAGGTCGGCTGGAAAACCATGTTCGTCCTGTCCCTGGTCCTGGGCGCGGTGGCGCTCGCGGTGCTGCTCCTGGAGCGCTCGGGAGCCCCGGGTGAGGCCCGGCGCATGGGGTGGGGGCTTATCGTCGTCTTCCTGGTGGTGATCTTCACGAACCAGATGGAGATCCGGGTCACCGAGAGGGAAGTCTACGTCCGCTGGGGATGGCTGATCGGCAAGCACATTCCCTTTTCGGGGATCGAAAGGATCGAGCGGGAAAGGATCCCATGGACCCGGGTGGGAATGAAATTTTCGAACGGGGTCTCCTGGTTCTCGGTCTCCACGGGACCGGCCCTGCGCTTTCGCCTGAAAAACGGCAAGGCCGTGGTGGTGGGCACGGCGGATCCCGACGGGCTCCTTCGGGTTCTCCAGCCGCTGAAGCCGGATCTTTTCAAGGAAAGGGGATGAATGACCCGGTGAAAAACCTGAAAATGTGGGTCGCGGTTTTTCTTGCCCTTACGGCCCTACTTGCTTTCGTGCTTTTTCGTGCAAGCCGGGTCGTGGTTCACCGTCCCTGGCCTCTTGCGCCGGGCGAAGCGGAAAGGCTTGGCCTTTCGGAGCCCCTGGCCGCCTCCCTCGCGTTGGCCAGCCTGGCGCCGAGTTCCCACAACACCCAGCCCTGGAAAGTCCGGCTTTTATCCGATCGGGAAGTCAGTGTCCTGCTGGACGAGGAACGCCTGCTCCCCGCCGTGGATCCCGAACGGAGGGAAGCCCTCGTATCCGTCGGGGCCTTCCTGGAAAACCTCGTCCAGGGAGCGGCCGCGATGGGGCTGAAGGCGGAGGTCGAGCCAACGATCGACGATCCCGCGGGCATCGAGGTCGCCCGGGTACGATTTGAGCCGGCGAACGGCAACGGCAAAACAAGGATCCTCGAGGCCATCCTGGCACGTGACACCTTCCGGGGACCTCTTCCCGCGGACGCCCTCCCCGACGAAACCGTTCAGGCCCTTACCGGTACGGCCCCTTCGCGCTGGGCCTTTTTCCCGCCTGGAAGCCCGGAAGGGGACTGGATCCGCGAAGCCCTGGCCGAGTCAAACCAGGTCCAGGCTTCAAGGGACGACGCCATGGAGGAACTGGCCGCGTGGATCCGCTTCTCCCCGGGTGCCGTCGCGCGGCACAGGGACGGGTTGACGACTTCCGGCATGGGACTGCCTGCGCCGGTCCGGGCTTTCATGGCCCTCCTTTTCAACGAGAAAAGCGTGACGGGAAAGGCATTCAGGGAGGCAGGAACCAAAAAGGCCAGGGAGCAGGCGGAGGCCTGCGCGGGGTTCTTCGTCCTGGAAAGCCCGGACGGAAGCCCCCGCTCGGCGGTCCAGGCCGGGCGGGATCTCGAGTCTTTCTGGCTGGAAGCGGTCCTTAGGGGCGTCGCCGTCCATCCCATGAGCCAAGTCCTGGAAGAATCCCCCTGGAAGGAACAGGCCGCTTCCCGTCTCGGAGTCGCCGGAACGGTTCAGATGGTGCTGAGAGTGGGGCTCGCCCCGGTGGCGCCCCGGCCGGTCAGTCCCAGGCGCCCTCTCGAGGCCTTCGTGGAAAGGCCCTGACCTTCGCCATCCCCTGCAGGGAAAACTAAAAGGCCGTCAGGAACAAGCCGTAGATCCCGGCACAAACCGCGGTGAGAGGGATCCCGGGGCGCGCGAACTCCCAGAACGTGAGGGTTTCGCCGCGCTTTTCCGCGTTCTGGATGATGATCACGTTGCTCGCCGCGCCGAGGATGAAGAGGTTCCCGGCCAGGGTGCTCCCGGCCGCCAGGGCCATGGCGGCCTTCACCCCCACTCCATGCAGGAGGGGGAGGGAAAGGGCCACGAAGGGGACGTTCGAGACGACCTGGCTCACGAGAACGCCGGCAGCGAGGATTTCCGGAACCGAGTCCAGGTGTCCGCGGGCCTGCCCCGAGAGGACCTGGAAGGGGGCGCTTTCCCAGGCGGCCGCCATGAGGACGAACAGGGCCGCGAAGAAGGCCAGGGTCGGCCAGTCCAATTCCTTCAGGATCGAGAACCGGCGAGGGCTGAAAACGAGGATCGGCAGGCACCCCGCAAGCGCGATGGCCGATAACGGGAAATCGGCCCCGGGGCTCACGAAGAAAAGGGCGACCTTCAGGACCACCAGGGCCAGGACCGATCCCGTGGCGACGACGCAAAGCCGCCCCAGGGCCGGGTCCTTCACGGGTTCGGGAGCCGGCGCGCTAACGGGTTGCCCGAAAAGGCCGGGGTTGAAGAAACGGAGGACCAGCCAGGCCATCCCCAGGCAGGCCACCGTCGGCAGGTTCAGGTAGCGGAAAAAAGTCACGAAAGGGTTCCCTTCGGAGGCAAGGGCAATGAGAAGGTTCTGGGGGTTGCCGATGGGGCTCGCCACACTCCCGATCGTCACGGCAAAAGCCAGGGCCAGAAGCAGGGGCTTGGGGGGAATCGAGCAGCGGCGTGCAAGGAAAAGGACGAGGGGCGTCCCGATGATGGCCACCGTGTCGTTCATCAGGAGGGCGGAAAAAAGCCCCATCGAGAAAAGAAGGATCCCGACCAGCTGCCCCACGTTTTTCGCCCCGCCGAAAAGGACCATGGAAAGACGGGACATCAGCCCGCTCGCGCAGAGCGCCTCCCCCAGGACGAACATCCCGAAAAGGAACACCATCACGTCGGCGTTCACGGCGCGAAGGGCTTCCACCGGGGAAATCTGTCCCGTCAAAAGGACGGCCAGGGCCCCTGCCCCCATGACCTGCCAGATCGCAAAGCTTACGGGGCCGATCTTCCTGACCGCGGCCAGGACGAGGACGACCCCGAGAATCCACAGGGACAGGATGCCTTCTCCCACTGCTGCACCGAACTCCTCTCGGGAATTTACAGGGCGGAATCGTAGCGCATTTCCACGCTTCGGGTCAACGGACCTGGATCGTTCCCCCCGCCACGACCTGTTCCCTGGCGTCGTAAAGGACGAGCTTCTGCCCCGGGGCGGGGGCAAACTGGGGTTCGTCGAAATCGACGGTGAGCCTGATCCCTTCCCAGCGGGCCAGGCGGCAGGGACTGGGTTCCCCGGTGGAACGGACCTTCCCGAAAAGGAGTTCTGCCCGCTCCAGGGTTTCCGCCTTCAGGACGTTGACCTTCACCGCCGTGACCCTCGTGGCCATGAGGGCATCCCGCGGGGCGACGACGAGAGTGTTGCGGGCCCGGTCGATCCGGGCAACGTAAAGGGGTTCCGCAGCAGCCACGCCCAGGCCCTTGCGCTGCCCCACGGTGTAACCCGCAAGCCCCTGGTGCTCGCCGAGGGGACGCCCGTCCAGGCCGACGATGGGCCCTTTGGCGAAGTCGTCCTCGCGCAGGAGGGCCCGGTAATCGCCGCTCCCGGCAAAGCAGAGGTCCATGCTGTCGGGCTTGTTGCCGACCGGGAGTCCGGCCTCCGCCACGAGCCTTCGGACCGAGGGTTTGTCCATGGACCCCAGGGGAAGAACCAAACGACCCAGCCGGGCGAGGGGAAGGGCGTAAAGGAAGTAGCTCTGGTCCTTCTCCCGGTCCGCCCCGCGGGCGAGATACGGCCCCTGGCCGTCCCTGCCGCAGCGGGCGTAATGGCCGGAAGCCATCGCTTCCAGGTGGAGCGTGGCCTCCGAGAAGTCCCAGGCCAGCCCGAACTTCAGGCCCGCGTTGCATTCCACGCAGGGACTGGGCGTCTCGCCCCTCCGGTAACTCTCGCGGAAAGGCTCCAGGATGGTGTCCTCGAAGGCCCCGGAAAGGTCGAGGACCGAGTGGGGAATGCCGATCCGCTCGCAGGCCGCCGCCGCTTCTTCGACGGGACCCTGCCCGGAAAGGACAAGGGTCAGCCCGACGAGATCGTGCCCTTCCCTTTTAAGGAGAAGGGCCGCCGCCGTGCTGTCCACGCCGCCGCTCATGAGAACCCCGACACGTTTCAGGACAGGATGGGACATTCCAGGCCTCCCTGCAATTCGCCCCCCGGAAACTTATGCTTCGGGGAACCCTATTCAGTACAATATACCCGATCCATCTCCAAACATCCCGGAATAGAGGAATGATCGACGTGGAAAACAAAGCCAGCGAAAGCAGGAAAGGGCTCCTCTCCATCCTGGCCGCCTACACCGCCTGGGGATTCCTTCCCGTCTACTGGAAGGCCCTCCAGGGTGTTCCCGCCCTGGACATCCTCTGCCACCGCATCGCCTGGTCCGTCGTTTTCGTCGGCTTCCTTCTCCTGGCGACCCGCCGGCTGGCCGCCTTGAAAGGCCTGATGGCCGAAAAACGGGTCCTCCTGCTCCTTTGCTGCAGCAGCCTCATGATCGGGATCAACTGGCTCGTCTACATCTGGGCCGTGAACGAGGGGAAAATCCTGGAAACCGCCCTCGGGTACTACATCAACCCCCTGGTGAACGTCTTTTTCGGCGTGGCTTTTCTCCGGGACCGCCTCCGGCCTGCCCAGTGGGCCGCCATCGCGCTTGCGGCCGCCGGCGTCGCCCTGCAGGTCGCCTTCATCGGCCGCCTGCCTGCCGTGGCGCTGGGACTGGCCCTCTCTTTCGCGCTCTACGGCCTGATCCGCAAGGTCACGCCCGTCGACGCCCTGACCGGCCTTTTCGTTGAAACCCTGGTCCTGCTCCTGCCTGCCCTGGCCTGGCTTTTCCTGGGCTCCGGCACCGTCGCCCCGGCCGCTCGTGAAAACGTGCGGATGGCCCTCCTGGCGGGAACCGGCCTGGTCACCTCCCTGCCCCTCATCTGGTTCGCCTACGGGGCACGGCGCCTCAGCCTGGTCACCGTCGGGCTCCTACAGTATCTTTCCCCTACCATCGGCTTTGCCATCGGGATGCTCCTTTACGGGGAAACGCTTTCCCCGGTCGAGTGGGTCACCTTCGCCTGCGTCTGGGGCGCCCTGGCCCTTTACACGGCCTCCGCCCTGCTGGCGGCCCGGGAAACCGGCCGCGCGGGAGCGGTATCATAATGGAAGGAATGAAACGAAACAACCTCGGGGGGGATCCGCCCATGACGGAGGACTGGAAATCCAGGCTCGTAAACGCAGCGGAAGATCGGGGGCCTTCCAGGGTCGTCCCCTGGCTCCTGTGCCGCGAGCTGGCCGCATGCGCAGGCTTGCCTGCCAGGGAAGTCGAGCGATGGGCCTGCGAAAACGGGATCGTGCCAAGCCGCTACGAGAGAAGCATCGGCACCCTGGGCCTTGACGGCCAGGCGCGACTCCTGGGGTCCACGGTCGCCGTCGTCGGCTGCGGGGGGCTGGGCGGCCTCGTCGTCGACCTTTTGGCCCGGGCAGGGGTGGGGCGCCTTGTCCTGGTGGACGGGGACACCTTCACGGATCACAACCTGAACCGGCAGCTCCTGTGTGACGAATCAAACCTGGGCCAGTCCAAGGCCACTGCCGCGGCCCTGCGGGTCGCCGCAGTCAACGGGACCGTTGAGACGCGTGTCGTCAAAGCTTTCCTGGAGGAGGCAAACGCCCTCCAAATCCTTTCCGGGTGCGACCTGGCCGTCGACGCCCTGGACAGCAACGGGGCCCGGCGAATCCTGCGGAACGCCTGCCGGGAACTCGGGATTCCCATGGTTCACGGGGCCATCGCCGGCTTCTGGGGGCAGGTCGGGGTCTTCCTTCCCGAGGACACGACCCCGTGGGACGGGCCAGAAGGAAGCCTGCCCGACAGGGGCATCGAGCTTGAAACGGGAAACCCGCCCTTCACTCCCGCGTTCGTGGCCGCACTCGAGGCCGCGGAAGCCCTCAAGATCCTGGCGGGTGTTTCCAAACCGTTACGGCACCGCCTCCTCTGGGTCGACCTGGATCGCGGTGAATTCCACAAGCTCAGGCTCTGAGGGCTCCCCCGGGCCGTAACACTCCTGTAACCGTGACGTAAAACGCTCGTTATTCCCCCTGGCTATACTGGCCTCGTTCAAACAAAACCTCCAAGGGGGAATCACGTGTGAAGAAGCTGGGTATCCTGTTCGTTGCGATTTTCGTGGGTGTTCTTGCGGCCAATGCCGCCTTTGCGGGCAACCTGGTCATCAACGGTTCGACCACGGTCCTTCCGATCTCCCAGTCCGCCGCCGAGGCGTTCATGGCCGAGAACAAGGACGTCAAGATCTCCGTTTCGGGCGGCGGTAGCGGCAACGGCATCAAGGCCATCATCGACGGGACCTGCGACATCGCCAACTCCTCCCGCTTCATGAAGGACGCAGAAGTCAAGAGTGCCGTCGACAAGGGCGTTTTCCCCGTGCCGTTCGCCGTTGCGATCGACGCGATCGTCCCCATCGTCCATCCCTCCAACCCGGTCGCCAACCTGACCACACAGCAGCTCCAGGACATCTACACCGGTAAGGCCACCAGCTGGAAGCAGGTCGGCGGAGAGGACAAGCCCATCGTGGTCGTCGGCCGCGATACCAGCTCCGGCACCTACGAAGTCTGGGAAGAGAAGATCCTGAAGAAGGAAAAGGTCACCCCGAAGGCCCAGGTCGTCGCCTCCTCCGGTGCCCTGCTCCAGACCGTCTCCAAGAACAAGTACGCGATCGGCTACGACGGGATCGGCTATGCCGACGACAAGTCCGTCAAGATGGTGACGGTCAACGGTGTCAAGGCCGATGCCAAGACCGCACGCAGCGGAAAGTACGCCGTTTCCCGCTACCTTTTCGTCTTCACCAAGGGCTGGCCGAAGGGTGACGTTCTCGACTTCGTCAACTTCATGCAGGGTGACGAGGGACAGAAGATCGTCGTCAAGCAGGGCTTCGTCCCCCTCCGCTAACCCAAAGGGACAAACCTTCGCAATCACCCTGGACAGGGAAATTGACCGGGACCTGCACCCGCAAGCGAGTGCAGGTCCCGGCTCCGGCATGAAAGAGGGGATCCGGTTTTGAAAGAAGCGATGAAGGGAGACATCCTCCCCCGCAGGATTATCTCCGGCGTCGCGATGACGGGGATGACCATCATGATCTTCATCCTGTTCTTCCTGGCGAAGGAGAGCCTGCCGCTTCTCAGGGAGGCCTCCCTCGGGAAGATCCTCGCCGGGGGAGAGTGGTACCCGACCTACGAACCCCCGGAGTTCGGCATGCTCCCGCTGATCGCCGGTTCGCTCTCCGTGACCCTGCTGTCGGCCCTCCTGGCAATCCCCCTGAGCCTCGGGCTGGCCATTTTCCTGTCGGAAGCCTGCCCGCGCATCCTGAGGGAATTTTTCAAGCCTGCCCTCGAGATCCTGGGGTTTCTGCCTTCCGTCGTCCTCGGCTTCATCGGGATGACGATCATCGCCCCCTGGCTGCAGGAAAGCCTTGATCTTTTAACCGGCTTGAACCTCTTCAACGCCTCCGTCCTGATGGGCATCATGATCGTCCCCATCGTGGCCTCCATCGCCGAGGACAGCCTGGCCGCCGTGCCCAACGACCTGCGCGACGCATCCTACGCCATCGGTGCGACCCGCTGGGAAACGACCACCCGCGTCGTCTTTCCCGCCGCCCTGCCCGGGATCCTCGAAGCCTGCCTCCTGGGAATCATGCGGGCCGTTGGCGAGACGATGGTCGTCCTCATGGCCGCAGGCGGATCTGCCGTGATCCCGAAATCCGTGTTCGACGCGGTCCGGCCGCTCACCTCGACCATCGCCGCGGAGATGGGGGAAACTCCCGTGGGATCCGGACACTACCACGCCCTGTTCTTCGCGGGCCTCCTGCTCTTCCTGTTCACCTGGGCGATCAACCTGTTCGCCGCCCGGATCGAAGCACGTGGAAGGCGGTGGCGCTCATGAAGGGCCGGATCTTCAAGGACCGGTTGGCAACGGCCGTCCTCTGGGCCTGCATGGGGACCGTCCTGGCCGTCCTTGGGGGAATCCTCGTATTCCTCATCGTCCGCGGGGCCGGCGCCCTCTCCTGGGAATTCCTCAGCCAGCCGCCGCGCGACTCCATGACGAAAGGCGGCATCCTGACCCCCCTGGTCGGCACCGTCCAGCTCGTGGTGGTGGCCATGGCCTTCGCATTCCCGGTGGGCGTATTGACCGCCGTCTACCTGAACGAATACGCAGCCGAAGACCGTTTCACCCGCCTCCTGCGCCTCGCGGTCCGAAGCCTCGCGGGCGTTCCCAGCGTCGTGTTCGGGCTTTTCGGCCTGAGCTTTTTCGTGATCTTCCTCCGGTTCGGCTCAAGCCTGCTTTCGGCCGGCCTGACCCTGGGATGCCTGGCCCTGCCGGTCATCGTGGGAGCCTCCGAAGCCGCCCTTAAGGCCGTTCCCCAGGACTACCGCGATGCCTCCTACGCCATGGGGGCCACCCGGTGGCAGACCATCAGGAAGGTCGTTTTACCTGCAGCCTTCCCTGCCATCCTGACCGGGGGCATCCTGAGCGTCGGCCGCGTGGCGGGGGAAACCGCACCCATCATTTTCACCGGGGCTGCGTTTTTCACGCCCGATATCGCGAAAAGCATTTTCAGCCAGGTCATGGCCCTTCCCTACCACGTCCTGATCCTGGCCACGGCTGGAACGAACATCGAGGAGACCCGCGGCATCCAGTACGGGACGATCCTCGTCCTGCTCCTGGTCGTCCTCGGCATCACCCTGGCGGGCGTCATCTGGCGGGCCCGCCTGCGGATGCGGTCAACCCGCTAGGGTCGGCTGCGGAAAGCGCGAAAGGAGAAAAGACCGTGTCCAGGATAAAATTCGAAATCTCGAACCTGAACCTTCACTACGGGACCACCCAGGCCCTGAAGGACGTGAAGGTCGACCTTCCGGAAAACTCCGTCACCGCCTTTATCGGCCCCTCCGGCTGCGGGAAGAGCACCTTTCTTCGGTGCCTGAACCGGATGAACGACTTCATCCCGGGATGCCGAGTCGACGGCCGGGTCCTCCTCGAAGGGACGGACATCTATGCCCCCGAAACGGACGTCATTGCCCTGCGGCGGCGGGTGGGAATGGTTTTCCAGAAACCGAACCCCTTCCCCGCTTCCATCTACGACAACGTGGCCTACGGACCGCGGCTCCACGGCACCACCGCACGCGCACGGCTCGACGAAATCGTCATGCAAAGCCTGGAAGGGGCCGCCCTCTGGGGCGAAGTCCGGGACAAGCTCCACTCGCCTGCAACTGCTCTTTCGGGCGGACAACAGCAGCGCCTTTGCATCGCCCGGGCCATCGCGGTGGAACCGGAGGTCCTGCTCATGGACGAGCCCACCAGCGCCCTGGATCCCATGTCAACGGCCCGGATCGAGGAACTCGTCAGGGAATTGAAAACGAAGTACACTGTCATCATCGTGACGCACAACATGCAGCAGGCAGCCCGGATTTCCGACCTCACGGCCTTTTTCCTCCTGGGGGAGATGGTCGAGACGGGCCCCACCCAGGACATCTTCACCTCCCCCGTCGACCGGCGGACGGAGGATTACATCACCGGGCGCTTCGGCTAGGGCGATCCTGGACGGAGGGAGACGAGAAACATGACCGAATTGAACGTGAGAAAGACCCAGGACGAGGCCCTCAACCGCATCCGCGAACAGCTCCTGAAGCTCGGCAACCTTGCCCAGGATGCCATACGAAAAGCCGTCTGGGCCCTGGAGAAGCAGGACGAGGCCCTTTCCAGGGAAGTCCTCGAAGGCGACGACGTCCTCGACGAGCTGGCCTCCGGCATCGAGGAAGGGTGCCTCCTTTTCACCGCCCGGTACCAGCCGGTGGCCCAGGACCTGAGGACCATCTCCGCCATCAACCGGATGGCCATCGACCTGGAGCGGATCGGGGACCTCGGCGTCAGCATTGCCAAGATCACCCGCTTTTTCTTCGGCAAGACCCTCATCAAGCCCCTCATCGACATCCCCAGGATGGCGGCGATCGTCGAGGAGATGATCGACGGCACCATGCGGGCCTTCATCAACCGGGACGCCGAGGAGGCGAAGAAGGTCTGTGCCCTGGACGACATGCTGGACGACCTGGATCGGCAGATCTTCAACGAACTGCTCCTCCTGATGATCGAGAACCCCCGGGTCATCGAGCAGGCCACCCAGCTCGTCCTCGTGTCGCGGGCGCTGGAGCGGGCCGGGGATCACACGACGAACCTGGCGGAAAAAACGATCTACATGGTGACGGGAAAGCACGTGAAAGCCAGCGAATTCAGAAGGAAACGGGAGGAATAGGCCTTGGCGGGCGAGCGGATCCTGGTCGTCGACGACGAACTTGCAATCTCCGAGCTGGTGTCCGAGGCACTCAAAAGGCAGGGTTTCCGGGTGGAAACGGCTTCCGACGGGGACTCTGCCCTGGAGAAGGCGGAAACGACCCTCCCGGACCTTATCCTGCTCGATCTCATGCTGCCCAAGCTGGACGGCTGGGAGGTCTGCCGCAGGCTCAAGAACCAGCCTTCGACGAAGCGCATTCCCATCATGATGCTCACCGCCCGGCGGGACGAGAGGGAAGTTATCGCGGGACTGGAAATCGGGGCGGATGATTACCTGAAAAAGCCCTTTTCCCTGGGCGAGCTCATCGCCCGGGTCAAGGCCCTCATCCGGCGCAGCATCCCGGAACAGGCCAGCGAAAAGGGGGTCCAGGTGGGTCCCCTCAAGATGGATTTCGTTCGGGAAGAAGCCTTCCTCGCGGGAACGCTTCTTTCGCTTTCCCCCACGGAGTACCGCCTCCTGGAGATCCTTGCCCGCCACCCCGGCCGCATGGTCAGCCGGGACGAACTCCTGGCCAAGGTCTGGGGCTACGTGGTGGGCGACACGCGGACGGTGGACGTCCACGTGTTCCGCCTGCGCCGGAAGATCGAGGCGGACCCCGAAAACCCGAAGCTGCTCCACACCGTCCGCGGGCGGGGCTTCCGCCTGGACTGGGAGGAAAACAACCATGAAAACCCTGCGCGGTAAGATGTTCGCCCTCGTGGCGGCCACCATTTCGCTCGCCCTCGTGCTGGGACTCACCTTCGTCACGGACGTCCTCCGGGACAGGCTGGAGGAGCAGGCCAACCGGGAGCTTTCCATCCAGACCGCTGCCCTGACGGAGGTCATCCAGACCCAGGGGCTCGAAACCGTTTCGGCCAACCTCGACGAGTGGCATCGACTGCTCGGGGGCCGGATCACCCTCATCAACGAAAGCGGCCGGGTTCTCCTGGACAGCCTGACGGACGCAGAGAGCCTGGAAAACCACGGAAGGCGCCCCGAGGTGAAAGCCGCGCTGGAGGATGGAGAAGGACGGGACGTTCGCTTCAGCCGCAGCATCAACACGAACATGATGTACCTGGCCCGCAAAGCCCGGACACCCGACGGACGGGAACTGATCGTCCGGACCGCCTACCCGATGTCGTACCTCGAGGGAATCGTCTCCGCAGCCCGGAACAGGCTGATCCTGGGAATGGCTCTCGCCGCCGCCATAGCGGTCTTCATCGGCAGCATCTTCCTCCGCGGCATCGCCCGCCCGATAACACGCCTGACACAGGCCGCAATCCGCCTCGAGCGAGGGGAACCGGCCGCCTTCCCCATGGACGGCACCGAGGAGGTCCGGACCCTCTCGAGGGCACTGCAGCAGATGGCCGACCGGCTCCAGTCCTCCATGGAGGAAACCCTGAAGGAAAAGACCACCCTGCGGGCGCTGCTTGAATCCCTGCCCGTGGCCGTCATCGTGGTGGATAGCCGCGGCAACGTGGTCTACGCGAACCAGGCCCTTGGCGGTTTCCTGCGCGAGCAACCCGGAAAGATCGAAGGGCTTCCCGTCGAGGGAACCCTCAAGGCACCCGAATTGACCGGGCTCATCGAGAAGGCCCGGGCAGGACAGGCCGGGCAGGTCTCCTTCATCCTCCGGGAAAAGGAGGAGCGCTTCATCAACGCCCAGGCGGCACCCACCCCGTACGGGACCGTGGCCGTATTGTCCGACCTGACCGAAAGGCACCGCATGGAAGAGGCGAAAAGCGCTTTCGTTGCCGATGCGAGCCACGAGCTCCAGACACCGCTCACGGTCATCCGGGCGGCCACCGAGCTGTTGATGGACGAATCGCTGCCTGGAGAGGAAAGGCACCGTTTCCTGCAGCGGATCGTCGAACAGCAGGAACGGATGACCGCTTTGGTGGAAGACCTGCTCCTGCTTTCCCGGCTCGAGTCGGGCGTACCGGTGGAACGGACCGAGAAAGTAGACCTGGGCTCGCTCCTGGCTTCCCTCCTCGAAGGGGCCCGATTGGCCCCCGAGGCCGAGCACCTGCAGTGGGACGCCTCCATCCCGGCGGTCGCGGAAGTCCATGGGCGCTACGAGGAACTGAGGCGGGCCTTCGGCAACCTCATCGACAACGCGGCGAAATACACGACCCGCCGCTTTGGGACGGAGACGGGAGGGCGCATCCGGGTTTCCCTGGAGCCGAGGAACGATGGCTGGCTTTTCTCCGTGCAGGACAACGGCGTCGGCATCCCCCCCGGCATGCTCGATCGCATCTTCGAGCGCTTTCAGCGGGCCGAGGCGCACAGGAGCCGCAATAGCGACGAAAAGGGCGGCTACGGACTGGGCCTTTCCATCGCCCGCCGTGTGGCAGAGAGCCACAAGGGCTGGATCCGGGTGGAAAGCCCGGGGGAGGGCGCGAAGTTCACTCTCTGGCTGCCGGCACCGCGATAAATAACCGGGACAGGCTTTCGAAAGGGGAGTCCTCCCTGCCCGGGAGAGACTCCCCTTGTTTCCATTCAGTGTTTTGATTTATGATGACATTACACAGGTAAACTTTTTCCCGCTTCCCGAGGTGGTGACAATGTCCGCCGAACCGCTTCGAATCCTCCAGGTCGAAGACAACCCGCACGATGCCGAGCTGGTGCTCCGGGAACTCGCCAGCCTTCCCTTCAACCTGGTCTCGATGCGGGTCGACACCGAAGCCGCCTTCCGAAAGGCGCTCCTCGAGTTCGCCCCCGACATCGTCTTCGCCGATTTCTCCCTGCCCGCCTTCACGGGAATGGACGCCCTGCTCATCCTCCAGGAAAAAAAACCCGGCACACCCCTGATCATCGTCACCGGCAGCCTGAACGAGGAGACGGCCGTGGCCTGCATGAAGATGGGGGCCGCCGATTACGTGCTCAAGGAGCACCTCTTCAAGCTGCATGCCGCCGTGAACGGCGTCTTCGAGAAAACCCGCATCCTGGAGGAAAAGAAATCCGCCGAGGCCCGGCTCCATGAATCCCTCCAGAACCTGCAGGCCGTCGTCAACACGTCGCCGCTCGCCATCACGGCCCTGGACATGACCGGAAAGGTCTTCCTTTGGAACCCTGCGGCCGAGCGGATTTACGGCTGGACGGAAGCGGAAACCCTGGGACGGGTGCTTCCCACCCTCCCCGAGGAGGACACGGAAACCTACCTGTTTTTCCTGGCCGATTTCGCCCGGGAGGGCGGAACCCGGACCTGGACGGGACTCCGAAGGAAAAAATCCGGCGAATTCATCCAGGCCAAGATCCACGCGGCTCTCCTCCGCAGGGAAGCGTCCGGCGAACCCTACGGCATCATGGCCGTCATCGAGGACGAGACGGAGCGCCTGGCCGCCGAAGCCGCCCTGGCCGAAAGCGAGCGCCGCTTCCGTGCCATCTTCCAGGGAAGCAGGGCCGTCATGCTGCTCATCGATCCCGAAACGGGGAGGGTACTGGACGCCAACCCTGCGGCCGTCGCATTTTACGGCTATTCGAAAAAACGGCTCCTTTCCATGCAGATGTCCCAGGTCAACACGCTCCCGCGAGAGGATGTCCTTGCAGAGATGCAGAGGGCCAAGGCCGGAGCCCGCCTTTTCTTCGATTTCCGGCACCGCCTGGCCGACGGGCGGATCCGTGACGTGGAGGTCTATACCGGCCCGATCGAGGTGGACGGGAAAATCCTCCTGTTCTCCGTCGTCCACGACGTAACGGAGCGCAAGGAGGCCGAGACAGCCCTCAGGTCCAGCCGCGAAGAACTCGCCAGGAGCCTGGAGCGAATCCACCGTTCCTGGGAGCAGACCGTTTCGGTCATGGCGGGCCTGGTCGAGCTGCGAGACCCCTACACGGCCGGACACCAGAGGGGAGTGGCCCTACTGGCCACGGCCATCGCCAGGAAGATGAACCTGGAGGAAAACTGCGTCAGGGGCGTCTACCTGGCCGCGACGATCCACGACGTGGGCAAAATCAACGTTCCCGCCGAGATCCTGAGCAAGCCCGGCCGCCTCGGCAAGCTGGAGACCAACCTGGTCCGCACCCACCCACAGGCGGGCTGGGAAGCCCTGAAGGACATCGACGTCCCCTGGCCCCTCGCGCAAATCGTCTACCAGCACCACGAAAGGATGGACGGAACGGGATACCCGAGAGGACTCATGGGAACGGACATCCTGCTTGAAGCCCGGATAATCGCGGTGGCCGATGTCGTGGAGGCCATGTCCAGCCACCGTCCCTACCGCGCGGCCTTCAGTGTGGAGAGTGCCCTGGAAGAGATCCGTTCAGGATCGGGCCGCCTGTATGACCCGGAGGTCGCGATGGCCTGCTGCGCGGTCTTCGAGGAAGAGGGGTTCTCCTTTTGAAAACCCGCCTCTTCGTGCTCATCCCGGCCATTTTCCTGTGGACCCTCCTTTTGCCCTTCGAAGCCCCTGCCCTCGATCCCTTCGACCCCGGGGTCCATGCCGCCCTGGGGAGAATGGGCGTTTCCGCTTCGGACCTGCTAGCCTGGGGGGACGAAATTCCCGGTTCCGTTCTTTCCACCTTCTGGGCCTGGCCGGCGGCCAAGCAGCGGGAAGGTGCCGTCCTTGCCCTCCACGTCCGCCGCGTCAACCCGGCCCTGAGCCCCCGGGCCTGCTGGCGCATGGCTTCAGCCTTCGTGGTGGCGTCGATGCGCTTCGGCGTTCCTCTCGACCTGGCCGTTGCGGTCGCCCGGGCGGAAAGCGGGTTCAACCCGGCGGCCAAAAGCGGCGCGGGCGCGACGGGCGTGATGCAGGTGATGCCGAACCTGCACCGAGACCTCCTGGCGCTTCGCTTCGGGGCCCCCGAGCGATGGAGCCTGGTGGATCCCGAAAAGGCCATCCTGGCGGGGAGCTTTCTCCTGGCCGGCTACCTCCGGGAGGAAGGAACGGTCCAGGGAGCCCTTTCGCGGTACCTCGGCACCTTCGACAGGACCTACCAGGACCGCGTAAGCCGATTCCGCGCCGAAGCCCAGGAGGCCTTTTCCCAGACGGCCCACCCCTGAAACCTTTTTCAAAACCCCGGCACCCTATTCCGGAACCCCTTGTTTGAAACCCCTTTAAATTAACTTTTGTTCCTTCTCAAGACAAAGGCTTCACGCCTTCCCTTCCGATAAACACGGACTTTCCCCGCTTTTTAAACTTATTTCCACATTCTGTTTATTTTTAACATTGGCGTACAATGCTTGCGTCGCTTTTCCCTTTCGGTATAATGGGCCAATTCGCAAAGGGGCTTTAAAACCATTTTTAGTAGCCCCAGGAAGGGAGGAAACTTCATGGCGCGCTCGAATCCGAGCCGATTTCTGAAGTTTCTGGCCTTTGCCGGAGTCTCGCTGGCGATTCTCTGCTTGGCCTTGCAACCTGTCAACGCGCTTGATTTCAACTTTGGCCGGAAACCTTTGGAACCTTCAGTTCAAAATGCGTTGGCCCAGATGAAGCTGACCCCGAAAAACCTCTACCAGTGGCAGGCGGAAAGCCCCAAGTCCCTCCTTCTGCAAATCCACCAATGGCCCGCCGAAAAACAGGATATGGCTGCAGTCCTGGCCCTCTATATCCGGAGCCAGAACAGGAACGTCTCCGCCCGTGACACGTGGCGCGAGGCGGTGGCCTTCGTCCATTACGGAGAGAAATTCGGTCTCCCCGTGGACATGGCCGTGGCGGTGGCCCAGGTGGAAAGCCGCTTCAACCCCTATGCCCGAAGCAGCGAGGGAGCCCTGGGCCCCATGCAGGTCCTGTGGAAAGTCCACAGCCACCTCCTCAGGGGACACCTGGGCATGGTTTCCTCGAAGGATCTCCTGGACCCCGAAAAGGGAGTGGCCGCCGGCTGCCTGCTCCTGTCTCGCTACATGAAGGCCCACCAGACGGAAAAAAAGGCCCTCACGCGATACCTGGGGGCCGCTTCTTCGAAGTATTTCAGGGCGTTCTCGAAATACCTGGACCGCTTCCGGGAACACATGGTCCTGGCCCAGATCTAGTAACGCGGGTGGCGGTGCCAGTCCAGGGCCGTCCGGAGTATCTCCTCAAGGGACGTGAACCGGGGTCGCCAGCCAAGTTCATGTCCCGCCAGGCCGCTGTCGGCCACGAGGAACGCCGGGTCGCCCTCCCTACGGGCAGTGATCCGGGAGGGAATTGCCCTGCCCAGTACCTTTTCGGCCGCGGACAGGACCTCCCTGACGGAGAAGCCCTTGCCGTTTCCAAGGTTGTAGGCCCGTGCGCCGGGTGAGGCCTTCATCGATCCCAGGGCCTCCAGGTGGGCTTCGGCCAGGTCGCAGACATGGACGTAGTCCCGCACGCAGGTCCCATCCGGAGTCGGGTAGTCGTTTCCGAAGATCGTGACCGGTTCTCCCGATCCCGACAGGGCATTTTTCAGGATGTTCGGGATGAGGTGGGTTTCCGGGTCGTGGCTCTCCCCGACCCGCCCCTGGGGATCGGCCCCGCACGCATTGAAATAGCGCAGGGAGACCGAGGCCAGGCCGTAGGCCTGCCAGAAGTCCGCCAGGACCTGCTCGACCATGCGCTTGGTCCATCCGTAGGGATTGATGGGGGCCAGGGGATGGTCCTCACGGATGGGAATTTCCACGGGGGTGCCGTAAACGGCCGCGGAAGAAGAAAAGACGAACCGGCCGATGCCCCGGTCCACCATTGCCTTCAGCAGGTTCAGTGTTCCCCCGACGTTGTTCCCGTAGTAAAGGGCAGGGTCGGTAACCGATTCGCCCACCTGGATCCGCGCAGCGAAATGGAAAACCGCGTCGAAGGCCCTCGACTCCAGGGCGTTCTTCACGTCCCGGGGGTTCTGCAGGTTTCCCTCGAAAATCTCCACCCCGTCCGCCACTGCCTCGCGATGCCCCGTTTCGAAGTTGTCGAAAACCGCCACCTCGAAGCCTTCGTCCAGGAGTCGCCTCACCATGTGCGAGCCGATGTAGCCCGCACCTCCGCAAACCAGGATCCTTTCCATCCGCTTTTTCCCTCCTATGCCTTGTGCAGCCTAAGCCTTGTACAGCAGCGCGATACCCGAGACGATCAGGAAAAGCGCGGCTCCCTGGCGCAGGCCCAGCGGTTCTCCCCAGACGACGTGCGCCAGGACGACCACCGCCACGTAACTCAGGGAAACGCTGGGATAGGCGATCGAGAGGGGAATCTTCTTGAGGGCCACTATATAGAAGAGAGAGGCAAAGCCGTACGAGAAAAGCCCCGCCAGGGTGGCAGGGTTCAGGAACAGCCGAAGCCCCTCCGCTTTCGACAGGGATCCCGTTTTCAGGAAAAACTGCCCCAGGACCGTCAGGCCGATGGAAACCGCCAGGGCCAGGATGTGCATCATCGGTCAAAAACCGCCACGACGGGCGTGTGGTCCGAGGGCCTTTCCCAGGAACGCGGAAGGCGGTCCACCCAGGCGTCCGTGGAAGAGTCGGCCAGGGATTTCGTCGCCAGGACATGGTCGATCCGCCAGCCGATGTTGCGCGAGAGGGAATCCTTCACCCTATAGTCGAAAAAGGAAAACTCGCCTTCCCCGGGCCGGTGCTTGCGGAACACGTCCACCAGTCCCCAGCCCTTGATCGCCTCGAAGGTCTCCTTCAAGTCCGCATGGAAACAGACGTGGTCCCTCTTGTTCTCGGGATGCGTCACGTCGCTGTCGGTCGGGGCCACGTTGAGGTCGCCGACCCAGACGAGAGGCTCGGCGGGGGAGCTTTCCCTCTCGAGCAGCGCCCGCATCCGGTTGAAAAAGCGGAGCTTGTAGGCGTAGTCCGGGTGCTCCAGGCTCTTCCCCTGGGGAACGTAGGTGTTGATCACGAGCAGGTCGCCGAGGCGTCCCCGGATGAGGCGCGGCCCGTCGTCGGGGTCTTCCCCGTCGCCGAAGCCGATCCGCACGTCCGCCAGTGGCTCGAGCGAGGCGATCGCCACGCCGCTCGTCGCCTTCTGGCCGCGGAAAACGATCGAGTAGCCCAGTTCATGGAACGGCAAAGGGTCGAACTCGGCATCCTGGACCTTCGTTTCCTGGAGACAGAGCAAGTCCACTCTGTTATCATTGAGCCAGCGCGTTACCGCGGGCATGCGGCTCCGGATGGAGTTGACGTTGAAGGTGGCGACGCGGAGCAGGGCCATCGGGACATTCCTCCTTTTCCTCTCTTCCTTCATTGTACGGAATGGCCCACAAATGACAAGGAGCGCCCCCTGAAGGGAGGTCTTGCCCATTCGCCGGAAGTGCGTCCTGTTGCCTTTCTGGATCATTCCCCTCCTGTTCGTCGTCCTGTTCGGCATCCTGGGCATGCGGTTCATCGTGGGACTCTCCTGGACGGATGCCCTTTACTACGCGGCGATCACCCTTTCCACCGTGGGTTTCAACGCCCCTCCGGAACTCACTCCCTGGGGCAAGCTTTTCATTGTGGCACTCCTGGTGATCGGAATCGGCACCATCGCCATCACCCTCGGGCAAATCGCCGAGCGCGTGCTGAACCGCCAGATCCTGGATGCCCTTGGAAGAAGGAGGGACAGACGATTGGAAAAGCTATCGAAGCACTGGATCGTTTGCGGACTCGGGCGGGTCGGCCTTAGCGTTGCCGAGGCCATCGCCGAGGAAAACGAAACAGTCGTCGTGGTGGATACGGACGAATCCAAGGTGGAAATAGCCAGGGAAAAGGGATGGTTCGCGCTCAAGGCCGACGCCACCCACGAGGAGAACCTGCGGGCCTGCGGGGTGGAAAGGGCCGCGGGATTGATCGTGTCGACGTCGAACGACGCCAACAACGTCTACGTCACCGTCTCGGCCCGCTCCCTGAACAAGGACCTGCGCATCATCGCCCGCGCAAACGACGCGCAGTCCTCCGGGATCCTTTACCGCGTCGGGGCCGACAAGGTCGTCAACCCCCTCCTGTCCGGCGCGAGCGCAATGGCCCGTGCCGCCGTCAAGCCGGCCGTCTCGGACTTCCTGGAGGTTATCCACATCTCCCGCCAGTTCGACCTCGACTTTTATTCCATCACCCTGGCCTCCGACAGCACCCTGGTGGGCCTGTCCCTCTCCGAAAGCCCGCTGCGTTCGCGGTACAATGTACTGGTCGTGGCGGTGAAAGCGCGGGAAGAAGAGATGGTCTACAACCCCCAGGGCAGCCGCGTCTTCCAGCCCGGCGACGAACTGGTCCTGCTGGGACCGCGCACGGCCACCCCGGAGCTGCGGAAAATCGCCAACGGCCTCTCCACCGTTTAACCCAAGGCCCGGCCTCGCTTTTTCCTTCCATCCAATTGACTCCGTCCCCCTTTAGGGTTAGGATATTCATGGCTCATCATTGATGAGCAAAATTGCCCGGGAGGTGTCGCCTTGCTGTCCGGACCCAGGGAACAGGAGTTCTTGATCCTCGAAATCCTTTCGGAAGCAACGACTCCCGTCGGGGCCGGCGCAATCCGCCAGTCCCTTGAAGACCGCGGGCTCGCCCTCAGCGAGGCCACGGTCGGACGCGTCCTGCGGGAACTCGACCACCGCGGGTACACCAAAAAGTCCGGCTTCCAGGGGCGCAGCCTCTCCCCCGAAGGAAGCGAACGCCTTGACACCCTGAGGGACGAGAGGGGACACGCCGTGTCCGCCAACATCCTCCTGGAGGAACTGAAAAGCCAGGGCATCGAAAAGATCATCGACGTCCTCGTGGCGCGGCGCGCCATCGAGCGTGAAACGGCCCGCCTGGCCGCCCGGATGGCCACCCCCGAGGAGATCGAAAACCTCCGGAGCCTCGTAGCCCAGCAGGAAAACGCCCTTAACAGGAAAGAGAGCGTGGCCCCCTTTGACGCAGCCTTCCACCGGGAAATCGCCCGCATCTCCCGCAACGCCATCCTCGCGGCGGCCGTCGACCTCATCCGCCAGGACGTCAAGCTCGGCCCCGCTTTCGAATACGCCCGCAAGAGAGCGGCCAGCACCCTGGGTTCCGACCACAAGGCCATTATCGACGCCCTCGCCTCTCATGACGAGGACCGGGCAGAGAAGGCCATGGTGATGCATGTGGAAAACACCCTGAGGGACGTCCAGCGTTACCTCGAGCAGAATCCCGACACCCGGAAGGAGTTCCGGTCATGATTCCCTTCACGAAGATGCACGGCAACGGGAACGATTTCGTCGTCATCGAAAACATGGACAAGGGCTTCGACACGAAAGACCTGTCCCGGATCGCCCTTGCCCTGTGCCACCGGAAGACCGGCATCGGCGGCGACGGCATCCTGGTGGTGGAACCGTCGGACAAGGCGGACCTGGCCATGCGCATCTTCAACCGGGACGGTTCCGAGGGCGAAATGTGCGGCAACGGGGCCCGGTGCTTCGCCCGCTATGTCTTCGAGACGGGGCTCGCCGGTCCCGTCATGGATTTCGAAACCCTGGCCGGGGTGATGCACGCCGAAGTGAATCCACCCGACGTCGTCCTCCACATGGGATCCATCGACTGTTCGAAGGGCCTGTTCGACGAGCGGGTCTCCCTCCTGGGCGACACGTTCCCCCTGGCAGCCCTGCGCGTCGGCGTCCCGCATTGCGCCGTCTTCGTCGAAAACCTCACCGTCCGGAACCGGGGGGATCTCGTTTTCCTTGGCCGGACGCTCTGCCACGACACCCTGCGCTTCCCGGAGGGCGTCAACGTCAACTTCGTCCAGGACCTCGGCGAAGGGAAACTGCTGGTCACGACCTACGAACGCGGCGTGGAGGACCTGACCGATTCCTGCGGGACCGGCTCCACGATGAGCGCCATCGCGGCAGCGAAGCGCTGGGGACTGGCCTCTCCCGTAAGGGTGATCAACCCCGGCGGCGTGAACGTGGTCCACATGGAATGGAATAACGACGGCAGTGCCTGCGAGGTCCGCCTCGAAGGGCGAACAGCCCTTGTGGCGCAAGGAACGGTCCTCGAAGAGGCAGGGCTTTAAGGGGGGAGGATTCCGGGTAGCGAAAAACCTTTTTCGCGAATCCTGTCATCCAGCCCCGTAAAGCGCGACCGGGACGAAATACCCTTCCGGAGGGATCGCCCCTTTTCAAGGAGTCCGGAGCCCGTACCGGGAAAGAGAATAAGGAGGAGTGTCCAGTGAGAAGAATCCTGTCCCTCGTTTTGGTCCTGGCTTTCTGCCTCGCCCTTGGAGGAGCGGCCCTGGCGGCCGACACCATCAAGATCGGGCACACGGTATCCCTGACCGGCGGCGCCTCCATGTGGGGGCAATCGGAGAAACTGGCCCTGGACCTGCTCATCAAGAAGATCAACGCCCAGGGAGGCGTGATGGGCAAGAAGCTCGAACTCATCAGCTACGATAACCGCAACGATGCGGTCGAGGCCGTCAACGTGGCCCGGCGCCTCGCGAACGATGGCGTCGTAGCCGTGATCGGACCCGCCCAGAGCGGAAACTCCATCGCCACGGCTCCCGTCCTTGAAAAGGCACGGATCCCCATGGTCGTCACCACCGCCACCAACCCCTACGTCACACTCGACAAGCGCACCGGCAAGGTCCGCCCCTTCGCCTTCCGGCCCTGCTTCATCGACCCCTTCCAGGGAACCGTCGCCGCGAAGTTCGCCTTCCGCGACCTGAAGGCGAAGACCGCCGCCATCCTCTACGACGTCGGCTCCGACTACGGCCAGTGGCTCGCGAAGTACTTCGAGGAAGCCTTCGCGAAGGAAGGCGGCAAGATCGTCGCCAAGGAAGCCTTCCGCTCCGAGGAGCTGGACTACCGCGCCCAGCTTGGCAAGA
>ENA-ORXD01000453-ORXD01000453.1-sediment-metagenome-genome-assembly--contig:-NODE-453-length-53177-cov-11.975047_pt1 | contig 53177 bp, 47 predicted proteins | sample MGYA00237862_ERZ511471 | MGnify/ENA metagenome assembly ERZ511471
GGCTGCCGATCCAACGACAACGACTGTTTCCCCGTTGCTGAAGCAACGGGCTAGGCCAATCCAAGGCCGGTGAACCGGCCTGGGGATGCGATGCCGGCTAAATTGGAATGGCTAGAGCAACGGAAATCCTGCCAGAAATGGCAGAAAATCGGGAGTAACCGAGTATTCTCTCCCCAATGACGCATCGATCGCATGGATCATCGGCGCTAGACTGAAAGCTGCGGAATGACACCTCGTTTCAATTCTGTTCCGATGCCTGTATAATTAGGCCAGATCGTTGGATGACCAACGGTTGTTTCGGTGTTGTTCACAGAATGAGATTCGCATGATGAAACAGCGAAAAACTCTCCAACGGATATTGGCTGGCGCGATCACCGTGCGTTTCGATGAGATGGTGGGTTTGGTGGAAGCCTTCGGATTCTCATTATCCCGAACGAACGGAAGCCACCATATTTTCTCGCACCCGGAGATTCCGGAATTGATCAATCTCCAGAATGTTCGGGGACAAGTTAAGCCATATCAGGTTCGACAGTTGTTGAAGCTGGTCGAGCGACACAACCTGTCTTTGGAGGACACGTGATGCAGGATTACCATATCAATATTTTTTATTCTGAAGAGGACGGGGGATACATCGCGGATATTCCCGATCTGGAAGCCTGCTCCGCATTCGGCGATACCCCGGCAAAAGCATTGCAGGAACTCCAGAAGGCAAAAAAAATCTGGCTGCAAACCGCCCGGGAGCAGGGGAAACCGATCCCTCCGCCGAAATATCGGCCAGTCATTTATCAGGCGGCTTCAAGACCTTGAACACAAGCGGGTGAAACGCGCGCTGGCTGGTCTGTCTCAACGCCGAGGTAGGGACGTCGCTTGATCAGCCATGATCGAAGCATCTTCGGCGCGCGTTCGTCGAACGCGCGGTACGCCCGATGATCGGGGACGAACTTCTTCCCCCGAGCCACAAATCCCGAACCCAAAGCCCCGAGCCTCGATTACGATTACGATTACGATCACGATTACGAATTTCGAGCACGAAATCCGAATTCCGATGTCCGATGTCCGAATTCCGGAGTCCGCTGATTGGGAACGAGCCTCCAATCTCGAGCTTCAAGCCTCGAGCCTCTAGCCTCTAGCCTCTAGCCTCGAGCCCCGAGCCTCAAGCCCCGATTACGATTACGAGCACGATTACGATGACGATTACGAATTACGATTGCGAGCACGAAAAAGGGGAGCGGCCGGAGGGCCGCTCCCCATCGGAATGCCGAGTGATGGCGGTCGCCGCCGGTATCCGCAGGGCGGTCACTTCTTGACCGGGTAGGGCGGAGGCGCCGGCAGATCCGGCTTCTCCTTCTTGATCTTCTCCAGGACCACGGCGATCCCCTTTTCGAGCTGCTCGTCGATGCCGGCAAACTCCTTGGCCGGGTCGTTGTCCACGTAGATGTCGGGCTCCACGCCGCGACCCTCGATGACCCACTCCTTGCCGGCGGTGTCGTAAGAGGCGAACTCCGGCCGGTTCAGGTAGCCGCCGTCGAGCAGCGGCAGCGTGCCGCGGATGCCCACCACGCCGCCCCAGGTGCGCTTGCCGATGAGCTCGCCCAGGGCGTTCTTGCGGAAGCGGTAGGGGAACAGGTCGCCGTCGGAGGCGGAGAACTCATCGAGCAACGCCACCTTCGGGCCCACGTGCAGGGCGCCCGGGTCGGCGTTGGGGATGGAGTTGCGGGCCTGGTCCACCATGTCCATCTGGCGGCGCAGCCGCTCGATGATCATGGGAGAGACGTTACCGCCGCCGTTGCCGCGGACGTCGATGATGAGCCCCTTCTTCTTGAGCTGCGGGTAGAAGTGCTTGACGAACTCGTTGAGGCCCTGCGGGCTCATGTCGGGGATGTGGATGTAGCCCACCTGGCCGTTGCTGGCCTTGGCCACGTATTCGATGTTGTGTTGGACCCAGTTGTAGTAGTAGAGGTCGAGCTCGTCGCCGACGGGCACGACGGTCACCACGCGGCTTCCCTCTTCGACCGGTTTTGAGTTCAGGGTCAGGCGGACCTGCTTGCCGGCGGTGCCCGCCAGCGCCTGGTAGATGTTGGCCATATCCTTGACGGGCCGGCCGTCCACGGCCAGGATATAGTCGCCTTCCCTGGCGTCGACGCCCATTTCCGTGAGCGGCGAGCGGCGGGTGCGGACCCAGTTCTCACCCTTCAGGATGCGGGTGATCTGGTAGGCCCTGGAGGCGGGGTCGCGCGCCAGCTCGGCGCCGAGCAGGCCCATGGGGATCCGCGGCGCCGCCGGCGCGTCGCCGCCGCCCACGTAGGTGTGGCCGCAGTTGAGCTCGCCGATCATCTCGCCGATGATGTACGTCAGGTCGGCCCGGTGCGCCACGTGCGCCACCAGCGGCGCGTACTTCTTCTCGACGCCCGCCCAGTCCACGCCGTGCATGTTGGGGGCGTAGAAGAAGTCGCGCATCTGGCGCCAGCACTCGGCGTAGATCTGCCGCCACTCGGCGGCGCGGTCCAGGGTCACCTTCAGGTCGGCCAGGTCCAACTTGTCCTTCAGTTCAATCTTCCCCTTGGGCAGATCGATGATGCCGTACTCATGGTTCTGCGCCACCAGCATCTTCTTGCCGTCGGCCGAAATCGAGTAGCCGTTCACCGGGCCGAGCTCGGTTTCTTTCTGCCCCTTGAGGTCATACAGGCAGAGGGTGGGCCGCTGATCGCGGGAACCGGCCCGGACGTAATAGACCGAGTCGCCGACGGCGTTCACGCCGAAGTAGTTGGCCGGCGTGATCGGCAGGACCACGATCCGGCCGGGCAGACCGTCAATGTCCACCTTCACGGTGACGGCGGCATCCTTCTTGTCGGCCGCCTTGTCGGCCGCCTTGTCGGCCGGTTTGTCGGTCGGCTTGTCGGCCGGCTTGTCGGCCGGCTTTTCGCCGCCCTCGGCCTTGGCCGGTTCGTCCTTCTTGATCTCCACCTCGTCACTCACGGGCTTGAAGGGGGACTCGGTACCCTTGGCCAGGGCCACGAAGTAGACCCGGGTGCCGTTTTGGTAAACGGTGTTGAACTCGGTGAAGCCGTAGGTGGGAGTGAAGTCGCGGGTGGAGGTGAAGAACAGGAACTTTCCGTCGGAGCTGAACGACGGGCCGCCGGAGGCGTACCAGCCGTCGGTGACCGGCCAGGCCTTCGCCTCGGCCACCGAGTAGATGTAGACCCGGGGCATCCCCTCGCGCTCCTGCTGGGCGTAAGCGATCCACTGGCTGTCGGGGGCCCAGTCGGCCTGGGTGATCTCCCACGCCTCCGATTGCGCGACCAGCGTCACCTTGCCCGTCTCGACTTCGACAACAGACAGTCGCAGTTTTTTATCCGACCAGAGGATACGCTTGCTGTCGGGTGACCAGTCGAGGCCGTACTTGTAGGTATCGGCGCCGGTGGTGAGCTTTTTGGCGGGACCGCTTCCGTCCTGCGGGATGATGTAGATCTCGTCCTCGCCGCTGGCGTCGGAAATGTAGGCGATCCACTTCCCGTCGGGCGACCAGACCGCCGCGCGGTCGTGGACGCCGGGGGTGCGGGTCAGGTTGCGGATGGCGCCCTTCTTGGCCGGGACGGTGAAGACGTCGCCGCGGGCGTTGAACACGGCCCGCTTGCCGTCGGGGGCGATCTCGAAATCGTTGACGTTTCTCTGGACGTCGGTGAGTCCGCCCCGGGCGACGGCGCGGTCGGTGGCCACGCGGATGGGCACCTTGGCCGCTTTCTCCGTGGCCAGGTCGAACCGGTAAATCCAGCCGCCGTACTCGAACACGATGGCCGTGTCGCCGAGCGACGGGAACTTGATGTCGAACTCGTCGAACGCGGTCAACGGGCGGGTCTGCTTGCTGCCCCGCTCATAGACGTACAGGTTCATCCGGCCGTTGGCGCCGCGGTCGGACAGGAAGTAGATCCGGTCGCCGTGCCACATGGGGATGATGTCCTGGGCGGGGTTGTTGGTGATGTTCTCGGTCTTCTTCGTCTCGAAGTTGTAGACCCAGATGTCGTCGGCCATGCCGCCGCGGTAGCGCTTCCAGGTGCGGAACTCGCGGAACACGCGGTTGTAGGCGAGCTGCTTGCCGTCGGGCGAATAGGCGCAGAAGCCGCCGCGTGGCAGCGGCAGCTGCCGCGGCAGATCGCCGTCGAGTCCCACCAGGTAGAGTTGCCCCTTGAAGTCGTTGAACTCACGCATGCGGGAGCGAAAGACGATCTCGCGGCCGGCGGGCGCCCAGCCCATGACGATGTTGTTGGGACCCATGCGGTCGGAGACGTCGTCGCGGCCCAGCGTCGCCGTCCAGGTCAGGCGTTGGGGGATGCCTCCCTCGGCGGGCATCAGGTACACTTCGGTGTTGCCGTCGTACTGGCCGGTGAAGGCCAGGTGCTTCCCGTCGGGCGAGAAGCGGGGAAAACTCTCGAAGCCGTCATGGCTCGTCAGCAGGCGGGCGATGCCGCCCGCGGCCGGAACCGTGTACAAGTCGCCGGCGTAGGTGAACACGATCTGGTCGCCGTGGATGGCCGGGAAACGGAGCAGGCGGGTGTCCTCCTGCGCCAGCGCCGCGACGGCGAACAGGCAGATCAGTATCGGCACGAATCGCTTCATCACAAGCCTCCAGGAAAAAAATGGCGAATGTTATTGTACGAACGGGCGCTCCATAAGGTTCTGGCCGGCGGCAAGAAAACACCGCGACGCGCGCCTCCGCGCGCCCGCCAAAAAAATGGTGGCGGGATCCGCCTGGATCCCGCCACCTTTGGAAAGGGAGCGATCGGGCTGCGGCTGTTACTCGGCCGCGGACAGCCGGGCTTTCAACCGGTCCACCTGCGCCCACGGGTAATCGGGATGGCCGTCCCGCAGGGCATCCAGCCGGGCGAGCAGCGCCTGGGCCCTGGCGGCGCCTTTGGGCGAGTAGCTCTCGTAAATGGCATAGGCGAACAGCGCCTGAAAACTGGCCGGATCTTTCGCCAGGGCCTCCTCGTACAGCCCGCGCGCCTGGCTGTCCAGTTGCCGCACCCGCTCCTGGCCGACCTGCTCCATCAGGCCGGCCTGGGCCAGCCAACCGATGTAACCGCCGGTGGCGCTGGCCTTGGCCGCGAGCACATCCGGGGAATCCGGAAACTGCTCGGCCAGGCGGGAAAAGAAGGAGTACGCCCGGGGAAAATCGCCGCCCTGCTGGACGGCACCCCAGTACGCCTGCTGGGCCAGGCCGAAGGTCTGGTCGGAAACCCCGGCACTGAGCTCCATGGCCAGCTCGAAACAGGCGGCCGCGTCGACCGTGCGTCCGGCGTCACGAAACGCCTCGCCGCGAACCAGCACCGGATTGCCGGGATCCTCACCCGCGGCGCCGGCGCCGAACCCTGCGGCCGTCAGTACGAGCACAAACAAGAGACTGAAAACAGCTTTCATCAGACACCTCCATAACAAAGTACTCTGTATTACAGAGTTTAAGGTCAAAAAAACTAGTCCTCCGCGGCGATGATCCGCCGCATGGTCTTGACATAGCTTGTGAAGGCCTTCCGGCCTTTTTCCGTCAAACGATACAGGGTGGCCGGCTTGCGCCCGACGAACGTCTTGGTCATGGCCACGTAGCCGGCCGTCTCCAGCTTCAGCAGGTGGGCGCCGAGGTTGCCGTCGGTGGCCCCGATCCGGTCGCGCAGGTAGGTGAACTCCGCCTCCTCCGCCGCCACGAGGATCGACAGCACCGCCAGTCGGATCTGGCTGTGAATCAGGGGATCCAGATCAGGCATGGGTGTCATGGCGTTTATTCCTTCGCTCCAGAATCATCAGATACACTCCCTGCAGCACCATCCCGACGAGAACCGCCGCGGCGAACACCGCGTGCTGCCCCGTCCCGCTCAGGTACAGGAGGGCGACGCCGGCGCCCCACCACAGCAACGCACACCCCTGCTGCAACCGCCATCGCAGGATGTGGCCGCTGGCGGCGTAGGCGCAGCCCAGCAGCATGAACATAACGAACCGCATGCCCGCCGGCGTGACGGCCCGGCTGGCGGCACCGAGAAATCCGATCAGGAACATCGAGATGCCCACGGCCGCCCACAAGCCGGTGAGGGCGCGAGTGACCCACGTGGTCTTCCCCTCGTACGGGTGCCACTTCATGACCAGCACGTTGATCACGCCGCACACCCCCATGACCAGCGGCCACGGGTAACGGGCCCCGGGAGCCGCCTGATCCCAGAAGTAGGCGACCAGCAGGCCGATGCCCCAGAGCACCGAAACCCATCCGTAGTAGTACGAACTGCTCCGGCCTTCATGGATCATCCGTTCGATCAGGTCCAGGCGCTCACTCAGTTCCACGTTCATATCCGGTCTCCTGTGGGTCAATCTGCTCACACTCTAATATACAGAGTTCTCTGTGTCAACATTTTATTTCACTTTTTTTCAGATAATCCGATGCCCCCCTTTACAGCCGTCCGACGCCGTCGGCGATATCGGCCAGCTCCGCCGGCCGGACCAGGGTGATGGCCTTCCCCTCGAGTCGGATCAGCCCGGCCTCCTTGAACTTGCGCAGGTTCCGCGACAGCGTCTCGCCGACGGTGCCGAGCTGGGCGGCCAGTTCCCCCTTGGCGATGGTCAGGACCAGCCGGGCGGCGCCCTGCCGTTCCGACTCCGCCAGCAGCCATGCGGCCAGCCGGGCGGGGACTTCTTTCAGTGACAGCGCCTCCACCTGCCGGTTGAACTCGCGGACGAAGCCGGCCAGCGAGGCGATGATCTTCATGGACACCTGCGGCTCCGCGCGGAGAAAGGCCAGGAACGCCTCCCGGGGAAAGAACGCCACGAGCGCGTCCTCCATGGCAAGGCAGGAGGCCGGGTAGGCGTGACCGGTGAAGACGGCCACCTCGGCGAACATCATCCCCGGCTGGATGAGATGGAGCGTGTACTCCTTCCCCTCCGGCGACGCCTTGTACACGCGGACGCGGCCCCGGAGCAGGACGAAGAAGCCCTCCCCCGGATCCCCTTCCTGAAACAGGGTCTCGCCGGCCGCCAGCCGGCGAAACGCGGCGATCCGGGCCAGCTTGCGGAGTTCCTCCGCGTTCATGCCGGCGCATAACTGGCACTGGCGCAGCAGGGTCAACGGATCCATATTCCCATCCTTACCAGAACCCGCCGGAAAAGGCAACCGCCGCCGGCCGCTCGTTGCAAACGCCATGGGGTTGGGATATAAATGGTCCGACCATCCGTCGCACCCCCGTTTCGGAGCGCCCATGACCGCAGACCCGCCGCCCCTGTCGCCTGTCGACGGCTTGCCCGCCGGCGGCAAAGCCCACACGGCCGAGCCGGTGTCCGGTCCACCGGCGGAGATGTCGTCCGCCGGCGACGAGGCGCAGCCGGCGGCATCAGCCCGGACGCAGCCCGGCGGATCACCGGGTGGCACGTCGTGGTCGCTCCTCCTGCTGGCGGGATGGGCGACCGGCGCCGCCTGGGTGCTGGACAAGCTGGACCTGGCCGCCGCTGCGGGAACGGCGTATCCGTTCACCCGCTGGGCGGCGCACTGGGCCCTGGCCGCGGTTCTGGGAGCCGCCGCCGGCCTGGCCGTGTACTGGGCCGGCGGCGCGTGGTATCACCTGCGCGTCCGGCTGGCGGGCGGCCGGGACGCGTTTCGCCTTTCCCGACGGCTGAACCTGTTCACCGGCCTGCCCGTCGCCCTGGCCGTCCTGTCCGGGGCGCTGGCGCTGGCGCTGGTCCGCGGCGACGCCTACTTCACCGATCCGGTTCCCGCCGCGTGGCGGCGCGGCGTCGAGGCGCTGACGGGACTGGCCATCGTCGGCTCCTGCATCCTGGGTCTGCGGATGGCCCGGCGCCGGCTGGGCGTTCGGCCCGTCCAGGGGCTGCTGCTGTTCGTGGTGTTGCCGCTGGCGTTCTACGCCCTGGTCTACGCCGGCATCCGGGGGAGCGCCGCCCTGCGCAATCATCTCGGGACGGAGCAGATTGAGGTCGCGGTCGACCGGGAAGCCGCCGGCGACTCGTATGGCGCGGAAAAGGCCCTGCGCGAGGCGCTGGCCCGGTTCACCCACGACGCCCGGGCGGAGAAGCGGCGGGCGTACAACACCCTGGGCGTCGTTCTGGAAAATCGCGGCGAGGACGCGCGCGCCCTCGATTGCTACCGGCGGGCGCTGATCCTGTTCGACTCCGGCGAGGCCGATCACCACGCCTGCTTCGGCAACATCCTGTTGATCGAGCACAAGACCGGCGAAGCCGTTCACGCCTTCCGGCGGGCGCTGGAGATGGACCCGGACAACCGGATGGCGCATAACAATCTGGGGCTGATCTTCATCGGCTTGGATGGCAACCATCCCGTGGACGGGGCGGCGGCCCTCCCCCACAACGATTTCATGTACCGGCGGAACCGCTCGCCGGTGACCACCCGCCACCTGGCGCTGAATTACTTCATCCTGGAGCAGTACGCGGATGCCCGGCCCCTGTACGAGGAACTGCACCGGCAGAAGCCGAACGATGACGAATGCCGCTACTTCCTCGGCATGTGTCTGTTCATGACCGGAGCCGATGAGGCCGCCGGCCGGCTGCTCGGCGCCGCGGATTTTCTCCGCCGGGCGGATGTGCTGGCCGCGGCGGGTAAAGACGACGAAGCCGACCGGTTCTACCTGCACGCCCTGCGGCGCGCGAGCCCGGAGGATCGAACAATCCGGCTCCAGGCCCAACTCGGGCGCGCCGGCGTCGCCGAAACCCGGGGGGATCTGGCGGCGGCCCGAACCGGTTACCGGCTGGCGCTGGCCCTGTGTCCGGCACAGAGCGCCGACCGCTACCGGGTGGAGGGCCGCCTGAACCTGGCCGAAGGGAGACCCCGCCGCGCCGTGGCCGCATACGCGCGCTGCCTGGAGCTCGACGCCGGCAACCTGGAGGCGCACACCGCCCTCGGCCGCATCCTGCTTGGCGACGAAGACGAGCGGCTGGCCGACTACGAGCTCGCCCTCACCCACACCGAGAAGGCGTTCGCCCTGGAGCGCAATGACGACACCCGCTGGAACCTGGGGCGGAATTATTACGCGCTGGAGCGCTGGCCCGAGGCCCTCGCGCTGTTCGAGGAGTACGTCGCGGCCCACCCGCAGGACGCGGACGCCAAGTATTACCTCGGGATCATTTGCTACGAGCTCGGCGACCTGGGCCGCGCCCAGAGCCTGCTCATCGAAGCGATCGCGCTCGATCCGGAACTGCGGGACGAGGACGTCGACGAGATCCTCCGCGAAACCGGCAGCGGCCGGGAACAGGGGAAGACCTGATCAGAGCTTCGACTTGAAGAAGCCGGCCAGGAGGCGGATCCCCTCCTCGATCTTGGCGGCGTCCTCCTTGGCGAACGTCAGCCGGAGGGTGTTCTGTCCCGCTCCGTTGACGAAGAAGGGCGCGCCGTGGATGAACGCCACCTTCAGCGTCTGGACCGCCTCCAGCGCCAGCGGCTCGGCGTCAAGCCCGGCGGGCAGGGTCAGCCAGACGAACATCCCGCCCCGCGGCCGGGTCCAGGCGATCTCGGAGGGCATGTGCCGGTCCAGCGCCGCCAGCATCGCCTCGCATTTGGCGGCGTAGAACCGCCGGACCTCGGCCAGATGGCGGTCGTAGAGCCCCCGCTTGCAGTACTCGTACACCAGGCGCTGGTCCAGGCTGCTGGAGCACAGGTCAGCCGCCTGCTTGGCCAGCTCCAGCATGCGGATCACCGGCGGTGGGGCGGCCATGAACGCCGTGCGCAACCCGGGGCTGACCACCTTGGAGAACGAGCTCAGGTAGACCACCTCTTCGCCGCCGGGCAGGGCCCGCATCGCCCGCAGCGATTCGGGCGTCACGCCGGGGAAATAGAGCTCGCCGTACGGGTCGTCCTCGACCACCAGGATGTCGTGCGCGCGGGTCAGCTCCAGCACTGCCGCCCGGCGCGCCGGCGAGATGGTGATCCCCGACGGGTTTTGGAAGTTCGGGATGACGTACAGCAGCTTGATCATCCGGCCGGCACTCCGGAGGGTGGCAATGGTCCGCTCCAGCTCCTCGGGGATGATGCCGTCGGCATCCTGGGCCACGCCCACCATCTCGGCCAGCGTGTTGCGGAAGCAGGCCAGCGCGCCGATGTAGCTGGGCAGCTCCACAAGGACCACGTCGCCGGGGTCGAGCAGGACGCGGCTCAGCAGCTCCAGCCCCTGCTGCGAGCCGGAGGTGACCATCAGCTCGTCGTCGGCGGCGCGGATGCCCCGCCCCGCCAGCATGGTCGCGAGCTGCTGCCGGAACGCCTCCAGGCCCCGGGTGACGCCGTACTGGAAGATCTGGTAGCCGTCGGTCTCCACGATGTCGTCCATGATCCGTTTCAGGTCGGCGTCGGGAAACGTGGCGGGATTGGGCACGCCGCCGGCGAACGAGATCACGCCCGGCTGGTTGATCAGGCCGGCCATGCGGCGGATGGGGCTCGGCTGCATGGCCCGGGCGCCGCGCGAAAACAGGCGGTCGAAGTCGGTCATGGCGTCTGCTCCGGAGTCGGGATGGGATCGCCGGGCGATCCGAGGGGCTATTCTACCAGAAACGCGTGTCGCCGGCAGCCGCGGCGCGGGATCGGTTTTTCGGCTTGACGGCGGCGCGAGCGCCGTCTTTAATGGAGAGCGGAGAACCGGCCATGCTGACCCGACAGGAATTCGAGGAATTGGTGGACGAGGCGCTGGAGGAGATCCCGGCGGAGTTTCTGGAGAAGCTCGAGAACGTGGAGATCCTCGTCGAGGACGAGCCGTCGCGCGAGCTGCTGCGCGAGGTGGGTATCCGCGGCGGCGGCACCCTGTTCGGGCTTTACCATGGCATCCCCGAAACGCAGAAGAGCGCGTTCCACCTCTTCCCCATGCCCGACCGGATCCTCATCTTCCGCCGCCCCATCCTGCGCGCGTGCCGCACGCCGCGGCAGGTGGTCCGGGAGATCCGCAAGACGGTCATGCATGAGGTGGCCCACCACTTCGGGTTCTCCGAGGAGCGGCTGCGGGAGCTGGGTTACGGATAGCCCGACGGTTTACTGGGCTCGCCAAGGCGTCAAGACGCCAAGCAAGGCATTTGTTCTTGTCTCAAACTCGGAACACTCGACCGGATCTGACGCGATTCACGAAACAGGGAGCGAACATGAACCGAATGAAGGACCGGATCATCGTCATCACCGGAGCCAGCGCGGGCATCGGGCAGGCGTGCGCCGAGCGCTTCGCCGCCGCCGGGGCCCGGCTGGTGCTGGCCGCCCGCCGCGCGGACCGTCTCGAGGCAATGGCCGCGGGACTGCGGGACGCGGGCGCCGCCTCGGTGGACGCGTACCCCCTGGACGTGCGCGACGCCGACGCCGTCGCCGCCTTCGGCGACGCTCTCGCAGCCCGCGGCCTGGTGCCCGACGTGCTCGTGAACAACGCCGGCCTGGCGGCCGGCCTGGACAAGCTCCACGAGGGCGCCGTCGATGACTGGGACCGCATGATCGACACCAACGTGCGCGGCCTCCTGCTGGTGTCGCGCCGGCTCATCCCGGCCATGCTGGCCGCGGGGCGCGGCCACGTCATCAACATCGGCAGCATCGCCGGCCGGCAGGTCTACCCCAACGGCAACGTGTACAACGCCACCAAGTTCGCGGTGCGGGCGCTCACCGAGGGAATGAACATGGATCTGTACGGCACGCCGCTGCGCGTCTCCAGCGTCAGCCCCGGCCTCGTGGAGACGGAATTCTCGCTGGTGCGGTTCCACGGCGACGCCGAGCGGGCCGCCAAGGTGTACGCCGACGTGCAGCCGCTCACGCCGGCGGACATCGCCGACGCGGTCTTCTACGTGGCCAACGCCCCCGAGCACGTGAACGTGCTCGACCTGATCGTGCTCCCCACCGCCCAGCGCAGCGCCACCCTGCTGCATCGCACCGCGCCGTAGCCGCCTGCTACCGCCGGCGGGTCCCCTCGCCAGGCCGTCGCTCGCCAAGGCGCCAAGGCACAAAGTGGGTTTGGGTTTTATCTCGGTTGTGGAACTGCCTGCCGGACCCACCAAGATTCAGTATCGGTGCCGGGTACGCGGATCGACTGATAAATCCAACCAGGTTTGCCGGGTCGCCATTCGCCGTTTTGCCGGCGCGCCGTATCGCCGGTTCGGTTTTCCCCCGATGCACCCCTCACTCCAGCGGGATGGCGGGGACGGCGCTCAGGAACTGGAGCGACGTGTCGCCGAACAACTGAAACACCAGGATGCCGTCGGAATACGAGAGGTTCTCGACGATGAGATATCCGCCGAACAGGTTGGTCAGCCCGGGCATCACCTGGTGGAGCAGACTGACCGTCCGCGCCAGGCTGGAGAGGACCACGACGCGCGTGTCCAGCAACTGGCCATTCTGGTCGTAGGCGGAGATCTGCACCGGCACCTCACCACCCGCGGTGGTTTCGGGATTGACGATGGCGATACCGGTGAAATAGGACACGACGCCGATGGTGCCGTTGGCGATGTGTCCCATCAGGAACCGGTTGTCTCCGGCGGACTGGAGCGGCAGGCTGGAGACGAACGCGCCGCTGCTCCCGCCGAAGGTCACGCTCCCCACCACGCCGGGGGAACCACCGGGATCGGCCCGCAACCAGCCGGTCACCGCGCCCGTCAAGCCGAACAGTTCGGACACGTCCCACGACTGCTTGCCGTGGGCCGGGAGCGTCACGTCGACGGCGCCCAGTTCCGTGCCGTCGTCGTCGTAAAGGGTCAGCGCCACCGACGCCGTTGCCGTGCCCGTGTTGACCAGGTCCAGCCGGCAGTCGTAGACGACGCCGAAATCGCCGTCGGCCACATGGGGCGCGTAGAGCGTCGTCGCGTCGGCGGCGGTGGGCATGGCGGCCAGGCAGGCCAGCGCCGTGTCGTCTCCGAACAGTTCCACACCGAGCAGCGCCCGGTCCGACTGGATCTGGATCGAATCCGTCGACGTGAACGTCGGGAAGATGTCGGCCGCGTCGAGGACGCGGCGCGTCCGCCCGCCCAACGTCACCGCGTGGGTGCCGCGGCTGGCGCCGTCGGTGCCGTACAGCGTGAGCACCGCCTGGGCCTGCTCCCGGTTCGGATTGATGAGCAGGAGCTCCGTGGAATGACCGGCCGCGTCATCCAGCACCGGGAAGGCGAGACCGGTGCGGGCATCGCGCACGTCCAGCAAACGGGTGCCGTCCAGGTACTGCAGGTCGTTGCCGTTGTTCGCCAGCCACATCCCGTGCATGTGCTCGTTGGTCAGGAAGCCGCGCACCCATCGCGCGGTGTTGTCGGCCTCGCTGCCCAGCAGCGAGCTGTCGGTGAGGTAGCGGGCGTACTGCGCGCCGGCGGAGACGGCGGCGGTCACCGCCCGCACCGGGTTGCCCGAGGCGTCGTCGTAGAGGTCCAACGACAGCAGCCCGCTGGCGTCGTCCAGGTTGACCACCGAGAACGACAGGTGCCGGCTGCGCGGGAAGTGGAGCACCCCGATGCCGTGGTCCTGCACCACCGCCACCCCCTGCCGCGACGAGATCCCGCCGTAGGTCGTTCCGCCGGCCACCGACAGCACCTGGTCGGCATCCAGGGTCACGCTGTTGTTGAGGGGGTCCACCTCCACGTCCCCCCGGATGTCGATGGAAAACGCATAAGCCAGCGTGCCGGCGGCATCAGTGGTGCACAGCGCCAGCTTGTAGTGGTCGGAGAAACCCACCAGGGCGTCCGGTCCGTTCTGGCCGTCGAAATTTTCGGCCAGCACCGCGGACGGTGTTTGCTGAAAGAACAGCTTCTGCCCGTGGCCCGGCGCGAACACCCCGCCCGCGCCGGCCAGCAGCACCTGGATCGCCTTGTCACCCTGCGCCGCCAGAACGAGGTCGGCCAGCCCGTCGGCGTTGAAGTCGGCCGACTCGAGGTCCACCGGCCCGGTCCCCAGGCCCGTCACTTCCGCCGTGGTGAATCCCCCGCCGCCGTCATTGAGATACACCGACACCGAACTGGCCGTCGTGTTGACCACGGCCACATCGGGCTCCGTGTCACCGTCGAAATCGCCGGTCACGAGCGCCTGCGGCCCCTGGCCCGTGGCGTAGCTGGCGGTGGTGGCAAAATCGGACCCGTACATCACGCCCAGCGTATTGGTTGCCGCCTCACAGTACAGGTAGTCGGATTGCCCGTCGCCGCTGATGTCCGTCACCAGGGAATCGGTGGGCACGCCGGCCAGCTTCAGCCGCACCGCCGGCGCCGCTTGGCGCAGGACGGCCGCCTTGTCGCCGAAGAGCTGGGTCCACTCGAAGACGTGCAGCGCGCCGTCCGCGCCGCCCAGGAGCACGTCGGGCCGGCCGTCGCCCGTCACGTCGGCGATGTCCAGGGTCTGCGGCTGGAAATCCGTCATGAGCCACTCCACCCGGGAGAATGCCCCGCCGGGCAGACCGAAAGCGATGTACATCCGCTGCTGCCCCGCCGCGATGCTGAGGAGGTCGCTGAAGCCGTCCTGGTTGAGGTCCACCTGGTCGAAGTCCAGCGTGTCGGGGTTCAGCAGCGACGCGGCCGGCGGCGGCCCCGGGTGGACCGCCGTGGCGGTGAACAGGTACGCACACGACGGCTGGAACGCCACCGGCAGCCCGGCGCCGTCGGCCTGCCGGAAGGCGCAGATGCCGATGACGAACGCGTTGTCGAACCACTCGAAATTGAACGCCCGCAGGTCCATGTAGAACATCGTGTCGTTCTGGGCTTTGATGCCGTCCTCGCCCCAGTTGCTGTGCGCGTCAACCGGCCAGATGCCCGCGCCCAGCCCCATGGCAAAACCGATGAAGCGGCCGGGCGCCGAGGGCGTCCAATCCGCCGTGCTGTCGGTGATCCGAACGAGGATCTCCAACTCCCCCTCCATGTAACGGAGCAGTTGCACGGCGTCGGGGTCGATGGTCGGCAGGATCGGGTTGCCCGGCGCCGGCGCGAAGGTGCCGTCCTTCTGCGGGGCGAACTCCACCACGGCCAGCGGGGGCGTCCATTCGCCGGCGCTGGGCAGCGGGGCGGTGGTGGCCAGGGTGCCGTCGGCCAGGGACGTCCCCAGCCGCGCCCCCGGCGGCAGCGAAATCCGGATCACCGCCGGATTTGTCGCCGAGGCGTCGGCGAACGCCGCCGGGTCGATGGCGAACACGAGGAACGACGCGGGCAGGATCTGACAGGGGCTGTCCTGAAACACCTCGCCGGTCCGCGTCGAGTCGAACAGGACGCCCACCGTGCCCACGGGCGTGACCGAACGCGAGACCAACACCATGGGGCTGGCCGAGCTGGTCACCACGTTCGGATTCATGCCATGGGGCCGGGTGATCGTTTCGATGATGAAATTCTGATCGCCCAGACCGCACAAGCAGCCGTTGAACCGGTCGGCTTCCTTGTCCGGGATCAGGGCCCGGATCTGCCACGGTCCGCCGAGGGCGGCCGCCGCGACCAGATAACCGCCCTCGCCCGACTCCGGGCTGGCCGGGTCCCATCGCAGCTCGAACGCGCCGGCGGTCTGGTTCTCGACGACGCGGAAGTTCGCGGGCGGCAGGGTCTGGGACGACAGGAAGTCCCCCTCGGCGTGCCGCGTGTTCAGGAAGGCCAGCAGGGCGTCGTCGGCACACGACAGCGCGTTCCAGCGCAGTTCCAGCCCGCCCCCGGCTTCGAGAGCGGTGAGCTCGCCGAACGCCGCCGGTACCTCGCCGGACAGGGCGTTGCCGTACAGCCAGAGATAGCGCAGCATGACCAGATTCCCGATTTCCTCCGGGATCGGCCCCGTCAGGTGGTTGTACCCCAGGATCAGGTACTCCAGTTGAACCAGGTTGCCCAGCGCGGATGGGATGCCGCCCTCGAACGCGTTGCCGTCCAGCCCGAGGAATCGCAGCGCCGTGAGGTTGCCCAGCTCCGACGGGATGGGGCCGCTGAACTGGTTCCACGCGACGTCGATCTGCTGCAGGTGAGTCAGCGTGCCGAGATAGGCGGGGAAAAGCCCTGTCATCTGGTTGCCCACGAGTTCCAGACTCTCCAGATTCGCCAGGCCGCTGAAGCTGTCGGGGATCTGGCCCGTGAACTGGTTCCAGCTCAGGCGCAGTTCCAGCAGCTGGCTGAGTTGGCCCAGCGTGTCGGGCAGCGGCCCGTCCAATTGGTTGCCCGTGAGGATCAGCCACCGCAATTGCGTCAGGTTCCCCAGTTCCGGCGGGATGGATCCGAACAGGCGATTGCCGCCCAGATACAGATAGCGCAGTTCAGTCAGTCCGCCCAGGGCCGGCGGGATGGGCCCGCTGAGATGGTTCTCGCCCAGGTTCAGGGCGAGCAGGTTGGCCAGTTGACCCAGCTCCGGCGGGATGGGGCCGATCAGATGGTTGCTCGCCAGATGCAGCTCCACGAGCAGGGTCAGGTTGGCCAGCGCCGTCGGGATATACCCGGACAAGGAATTGTTGTCGAGCACCAGGTATCGGAGTTCCGTCAGTCCCGCCAGGCTCTCGGGAATCGGTCCGTCCAGACGGTTGGCGCCGAGACTCAGCCACCGCAACTGGGTCAGCCCGCCCAGTTCGACGGGGATGTTCCCCGTCAACCGATTCAACGAGACGTCGAGCGACTGCAGCGCCTTCAGGTTGCCCAGTTCCCGGGGGATGGGACCCGTGAGGTCGTTGTCGCCCAGATCGAACTGCACCAGTTGCGACAGCCCACCCAGCTCCGCCGGGATGCCGCCGGACAGCGCGTTACCGCGCAGGGACAGCTCAAGGAGCGCGGCCAGGTCGCCCAATTCCGCGGGGACTGAGCCGCTGAGCTGGTTGTCATCCAGATACAGGATTTCCAATTGGCTCCAGTTGCCGATGTTCGCGGGAATCGGACCGCTCAGGAAATTATGGGTCAAGCCGAGCGACACGAGCTGGTCCAGGTTGCCCAGCGTGGAGGGGATGGAACCGGTCAGCCGGTTATAGCCCAGCATGAGCACCGCCAGTTGCGACAGGTTGCCCAACTCGGGCGGAATCGACCCCGTCAGCCGGTTGCCTGAAAGGTTGAGGAGCTGGAGCTTGGACAGGCCGCCCAGCGCCGCCGGGATGGCGCCCGTGAGGCTGTTGTCGGCCATGTTGATCTCCCGCAACTCCGGTAGCGACGCCAGCGCCGCGGGCAGGGTGCCTGACAAGAGGTTGTCGTTCAGGTACAGCGCGATCACGTGACTGCCGGCATCGTCGCACTGCACGCCGAACCAGGAGCACTCGGTGCCGGGCGCGCCCAGCCAGTTGTCCCGCTGCGTCCAGCCGTCACCCCCCGTGGCGGCGTACAGCGCCAGCAGCGCGTCGCGCTCCGGCTGGGGGATGGCCGCCTGAACGGACGCAGCCAGCGCCAGCGCGGCAAGCAGCAGGCCCCATTTCCTCATGGCCGTTCTCCTGGAGACTGATTGTTCATTAATTATCGGCTAAAACCACGATGCTTTGTCTGATTATTTTCACCGGGCGGTGGGTCGGGCGGTGGGGCGCGATAACAGGGGCGTTGGGTCGGCGGGGCGGATTGCGCGAAACGACCGGGACGCGCCCGGCGGGACACGGAAACAAACCTTTCAGTTTGCAGGAACTTTCAATAGAAAACGCGGCGACTGTTTCGGCCGCGTCCGGCGGACGCGGCCTACTTTCCGGCCGGCGGAACAACCAGGGGCGAGACGCCCATGCCGTCCGGCTCCTTGCCGGCGGCCAGCGTGCCGGTCACCGTCCACGACTGAAGGTCCACCACCGAGACCAAATCGGCGTTGGAGTGGGCGACGAAGGCGGTCCGGCCGTCGGGAGTCAGGGCGATCCCGATGGGCACCGAACTGCTCCCGAAGGTGTCGCCGAACAGCCGCCCCGCCATCTGGCTGGCCTGCAACTGCAGGTCCAGGCGGCGTTCCAGGGAACGGCTGGCCACGTGGTACACGGCCAGGTCGGCGGAGCGGGCGTGGGTGACCAGCACCCGCCGGCCGTCGACGGTGACGGCGGCCCGGATGGGAAAGGACGGCGATTCCAGCGTGGCCAGCACCGCCAGGGAGCGGGCGTCCATGACCGTGAGAGTGTCCGCGGCTCGGTTGGTCACCCAGACCGTCGCGCCGTCGGGCGTGACCGCCACCCCTTCGGCGCCCGCCCCGGTGGGCACCTGGGCCAGGCGACGCCGCTCCGCCAGATCCACGACGGTCACCGAACCCGAGCGGATGTTGGCCACGAAAGCCCGGGAACCGTCGGGCGTGACCGCCACCATGTGGGAGACATCCTGGTCGGTGTCCACGGCCGCCTCCACGCGGCCAGCCAGCGTGTCCACCACCAGCAGGGCCCGGTTCGCCTCGGCGGTCACCACCGCCCGGCGGTTGTCGGCCAGCCAGACGATGCCGTGGGGGCGGCGGTATTCACCGAGGGGGATCGTGCGCGCCACCCGGGCGGCGGGGATTTCGATCAGGGCCAGCGAGGATCCGGGCGCCGCCCGCGTCCCGTAGATGCCCACCAGGGCCAGGCGGCCGTCGGGCGAGACCGCCACCTCGTGCGGGCCTTCGCCCACCGCCAGCGTGGCCCGGATCTCCCGGGTGGCGATGTCCACCAGGGAGACGGTGGCTTCGGATTTGTTGGCCACCACCAGCGTGGCGGCGGACGCGGATCCAGCCAGACCGATGGCCGCGGCCAGACCGGCGGCGGCGACCAACCTTCGGGTGATGCGGCTCCAGTAGCGCATGGATTCCTCCTTTTTCGATCCGGGCCGGCACGCACATCCTATCGACCGGGTTCGCCTGCATAGATGCGGCGCGATCGCCGCCGGACTCAACAAACGGCGCGGCACGCACCCTCCGGCTGATCGGGATCGCGCGCGTGCCGATGACCAGCCCGTTTTGTATAATGGCAGTGTCCGGATGCGGGATCCGCATCCGGTGACGTGGCGTCCGGCCTTCCGGCGCCGCGCCGCGGGCAAATCTGGAGGCCCCGTGGGACCGCTGATCATCCTGCACCACGACTCCCATTGCATTGCCGTGCTCAAGCCGGCGGGCCTGCACGTCCATCCCACCGCCGAATCCCCCGGCGAGGCGTCCTGCCTGCCGCGCCTGCGCGACCAGCTGGGCCGGCGGGTGTACCCCGTGCACCGGCTGGACCGGGCCACCGCCGGCGTGCTGCTCTTCGCCCTGACCCCCGCGGTCGCCGCCGACCTGGCCAGTCAGTTCCGGGAGCACACCATCGCGAAGGATTACCTGGCCGTGGTGCGCGGGTTCATCCCCGCCGCCGGGCGCATCGACCATCCCCTGGGGAACCGTTCCGGGCGGCCGTCCCCCCCGGCCGTGACCGAATACCGCCGGCTGGCGACGCTGGAGCTGCCCCGGCCCGTGGGGCGCCTGCCCAGCGCCCGCTTTTCCCTCGTGACGGCCAGTCCCCGCACGGGACGGCGGCACCAGCTCCGCCGTCACTTCCATCACGTCAGCCATCCCGTCATCGGCGACACCACCTACGGCGACGGCTCCCAGAACCGGTTCGCCCGGACCGAGTTCGGCCTGAGCGGCCTGCTCCTCTTCGCCCGGCGCATCGCCTTCCGCCACCCGCACACGGGTGAGCCGGTCACCGTGGAGGCGGCGCCGCCCGCGGCCTGGGCCGCGCTCCTGGCCGCTTTCGGCTGGTCCGACGGCTCGGCTGGCGGCACGTCCGGCGGCGGCAGCGGATTGTTTCTTGCAAATCCCCGGCCCGCTCCGTAGAATACCATCACGTCCGGTACGAGACGCCCATTCCCGCGGAGGTACGCGCATGGTCCGCCACGGCGACGAGAAAGAAGAGGCCTGGGCTCAACAGGAAGAAAAGCTCCGTCTGGAAAAGATCGCCGCCCGGAGGCGGGCGGAAGAACGCCAGCGACTGAAGGACCTCCACTACATGCGTTGCCCCAAGTGCGGCGAAACGCTCAACACCGTCGACCTCGAGGGGCTGGAGATCGACAAGTGCCCATGCTGCCACGGAATCTGGCTGGACCCGGGCGAGATCCACCAGTACGCGGCGTTGTCCGCGGAAAAGAAGCAGAGTTTCGGCAAGCAGCTCCTCGCCCTGTTTGCCATGAAGAAGAAAACGAAATAACCCGGCCCGGCCGGTGCGCCCCGGGTGATGGAGCGGATGAACAACCGGATTGTCATCATCGACGACGAGGTCACGCTGCTGGAGTTCCTCCAGACCCAGCTCACCGCGCGCGGCTTCGAGGTCCACACCGCGACGGACGGCCAGGCGGGCCTGGAACTGATCCAGCAGGTCAGGCCCGGCCTGGTGGTCACCGACCTCCTGCTGCCGAAAATGAACGGCTTCGATCTCTGCCGCCGGATCAAGCAGGACTCCGAGCTGGCCGGCATCGCCGTGATCATGATGACCTCCATCTACAAGAGCGTGAAGTACCAGTACGAGGGGATGCGATACGGCGCCAACGATTTCATCCACAAACCGTTCGAGCTGGAGGTGTTCCTCGACAAGATCGGCCGCTACGCCGAGGCGGACCACCCCCGGCCCGCGGCGCGCAAGCTCTCGCCGGCCGCCCAGGCGGGGCTGGATGCCCTGCGCCGCCAATTCGCCGCCGAGCTGCCCTTCAAGGCCACGGAGATCTCGGTGTTCTGGGAAAACCTCCTTCAGGAGTGGGCGCCCGAGGTGGCCGGCGAGCTGTACACCCGCGTGCATAATCTGGCCGGCACCGGGGCTTCGTTCGGCTTCCCGGAGGTGAGCACCCTGGCCCGGGAGCTGGAGGAACTCCTCGATCCGTGGCGCATGAGCGACCGCCCGCCGCCGGCCGCCGACGCCGCCCGGATTCACAAGGCGCTCGGAATCCTGTACGAGGTGGCTTCCAACGCGGTGATCGACTGATCCCCCGGCCGGTCACCCGACCGGCCGCCGAGGAGAAGGCATGAGTGCGGACAGTCTGGAGCTGATTCTCGTCGTGGATGACGACGCGGCGGTGCGCGACCTGGCGAGACTCGCCCTGGCGGAGGTGGGCGGATTCACCGTGCGGGCGTGCGCCTCGGGCGCCGAGGCGATCGCCGCCGCCGGAGAATTCAAACCCGACCTCGTGCTGCTGGACGAGTTCATGCCCGACATGGACGGCCTGGACACCCTCCTGGCGCTCCGCGGTCAGCCCCAGATGGAGCACGTGCCGGTGGTGTTTCTCACGGCCAAAACCGGCGGCGCCGACGTCCGGCGCTACCGCAGCGCCGGCGCCGCCGGGCTCATCGCCAAGCCGTTTTCCCCGCTGGCGCTGGCGGACGAGGTCCTCAAGATCTGGAATTCCCTGACGACGTCCCGCGACTGATTCATCCCCCGAGTCATCCGACCGCACTCCCCCCGCAGTCCCCCATCCGATTCGCCGATTGCATTCACGAGAGCGGTCGCGATTGCATCGGCGGTAACGATGGCCACTCCGAGTTGCGACAGCGGCTCACAAGAACAACACGTCCCGCTCAATACTCCCCTTTCCCAACCGTTCACCGTTCACCGTTTGCTACTTTCAACACGGCCGCTCGGCCGGCTTCAGCTCCGCCCACGACCAGGGCCACGCGCCGGCCGCAGCGTTCGGCCAGGCCCGGTTGATTTTCTTTCGTCGTCAAGGTCAGGATGCCGGAGGCGTCCACGACGGCGCCGCAGGCGGCGGCCACCCGGCTGAGGGCGTTCTCCGCCGACTCGGCATCGGCGTAGGCGAACAGGAACAGCGTGACCACTTCCGTCGCAGCCGCGCCGCCCGTCCCGCCATATCGCGCCGCGGCGGCCTCAGGCGCCTGCCACGGGACGGCCGCTTCGCCAAGGGGAACGTTGGCCGCGGCGACGGGGCCGCGGAAATACCGGACGCTGTGCGGCCGCCGCCCGGCGGCGGGAAGCGCCGCCGCGAGTTCCGGAAGCGGCGCCCGACCGGTGATCCGGCCTGCGACGGCCCGGCCGATCGCCAGGAGGTCGTCCCGGACGGCGGGCGTTTCGCTCAAACCCGTGAACGTGGCCACGTAGCGGTCCTGCCAGACGGTCAGGTAATAGTCGGCCAGGCGGGCCGCCGAACCGACCGCCGCATCGTCGCCGGTGTCGCCGCACCGGACCGAGTACACCCCGAACGCCGCCGCCGGATCCGCCATTTCATAGACTTCGACGTTGATCGTGGCGCCGCCGGGAGCCCGGTACGCGCGGACCGCCACCTCACGGAAGCCGTACTCGAGGAAGAGGTCGGCGCCGCCGTCGATGAAGAGGAACAGTTCGTCGCCGGTAAAGCGCTGAATCTCGTCCGCCGGCTCCCAGCCGGGCACCGCGCCGCCGCCGGGCAGGAGCCGGGCCGCCCCCGCCGTCTCCGGCGGAGGCGCCGGAGCGGGCGGCGCCGAACAGGCCGCGGCGACCAGGAGGAGGGCCGCCGCGCAGGCGGCGGCCGCGCCGGTCGCGGGGCGGCGCATCAGAGGGTCTTCTCCGCGCGCTTGATCCGGGCGGGATCCGGCTCGCCCAATCCATGGGCGGCGGCGCGCCGGATGGCGATGATGTCGCCGGGCTTAAGGCCCCACAGGGTACAGCAGTAGCTGTCGATGGCCACGCGGTCCGTGCCGGCGACGACCTGGCGCCGCTTGAGCAGTTCGCCGGGGCCGAACGGGCCGTTGGTGGTGATGAACTCGGTGGCGTCCACGAGGCAGAGGGTGGGCGTGACCACGGTGTTCAGGTCGGCGATGCACTGCTCCAGGTGGGCGATGGCGTCCGGATTCGTCTGCCAGTCGGCGCGGTGGAAGGTGCGGTTGTTCGGCGGCGAATTCAACCCCATGAGGTTCTTCAGCGTGCCGGTGAATTTGTTCCCGGCATGATCTTTCGTGATGGGCAGATTGATGAGGACGTCGTGGTCGAAGTAGGCGTTCATGATCGCCGCCTCCTTCAGGGCCACGCCCCGCGGCACCGGCACCGGTCGGAACTGGGCCGGGTCCCTCATGTCCACCAGCACCAGCTTTGCCCCCTCCTCGCGAACGGCGGCGGCCAGGCCCGTGTCGAGCCAGTTTTTCTCCGGCAGCCAGGTGAGACAGCTCACCTCGCGGGCGCCCGCCGCGCGGCACATCCGGACCACCGCCCGGACGATGGCCGGGCTGGTGTACACCCCCGGGTTGTTCCGCTGGGCGTTGGGCAGGATGGCCACGCGCGCGCCCTTGGGCACGTACCGCGCCATGCCGCCCAGCAGCCGCACCGCCTCGACGGCGGCGGCGGCGTAGTCGTCGCCCGTGACCACGGCCAGGTCGGGCCGATCGGCGGGCCGGGTGAGCCGCTCCACGGCGCCGCCGGCCAGGGCGTGGGCCGTCTGGCCGAAGCGGCCGGCGAGCAGGGCGCCGGCGCCCCAGCCGAGTCCGCGCCGCAACAGCGACCGGCGATCGAATCGATGGGTCATAGGGCACTCCTTGAAGTGGAATGGCGATTTCAATTATAGGGTGAATAGGTGAATAGGTGAATAGGTGAATAGGTGAATAGGTGAATGGGTGAATAGGTGAATGGGCACTAGGATCTGTGTTCTGTGATCCAGGACCCAGAACCCAGGTCCCAGAACCCAGGTCCCAGGCCCGATTTCCGATGTCCGAATTCCGATGTCCGAATTCCGATGTCCGCGTCACGGGAACGAGGCTCGCGCCTCGCGTCTGGAAGACCCTCGAGCCGACCGGCTACTGCTTCACCAGTTCCACGCGGCGGTTTTTGGCCCGGCCTTCCTCGGTGTCGTTGCTGGCTACCGGGCACAGCGGGCCGACGCCCTTGGCGACGAGCCGGCCGGCGGCGAGGCCGTGTTTGGTCACCAGCACCTGGACCACCGCCTCAGCACGCGCCTGCGACAGCTTCATGTTCAGGTCCAGCGCCGCGACGCTGTCGGTATGCCCGACCACGTAAACCTTGAGCGCCGGATCGGCCTGGAGCAGCTTGGCGACTTCCGCCACGGCGGTGTCCGACTCGGGCTTTAAAATCGATTTGCCGGTATCGAAGAAGATGCCGGGAATCTCCACATGGCCGGCCGTCTTCAGGCCCGCCTTGAACATATCGGCGTTGGCCACCACCTCCTGGACCATGGCCTGCTTCTCGACGATGGTCAGAAAATACCCTTTGCCCCAGGCCGTGTCCACCTGCACCCAGATCTCCTTGCCGTCCTTGGCCAACTTCAGGGTGGTATAGCGCTGATCTTCGTACACCGTGGTTCCGCCGATCCGGGCGACGGCCTGCTGGTGGTTGCGGATGATCGCCACCGGCGTCGGGGGCACAAAACCGGCCTTGGTCACGTACCGGATCTCGAAGCGCTTCCCCTCCACGGCCGCGGTGGCTTTCGGACCGGTTTTGAAGGCGAACTGGTCAAACTCCGACATTTTATAAACCGTGATGTACATGTTCTGCATGCGGGTCAGGAACGGATGGTCCGCGCTGCCTTTCACATCCGCCTCCTGGGCATGGGCACCGCACACACAACACGCAACAACGATCAGGACCAGTAACGACCGGGTACGGGACATCGGAGACCTCCTCCAGTGCTAACATTCACGGTCTACATGGTAACACAGGGTGATGCCGCATCAACAGGCCTCAAATCGGCGGGAGGGCGATGACGATCGAAACCGTGCGGACGGATCGGACAAGCGGAACAGACCGCTCAACCGGCAACCATTCACAAGCCGGCAACATCGGTCTTGACCGACCCATGCCTTCACCGCTAGAATGCCCAGTTACGCGGCAACAGTGGCCCTTTCAAGCGACAACGACATGAACTTCAACAACACCGTCACCCTCGTCACCGGCAGTTCCCGCGGCATCGGTGCCGCTATCGCGCGGGCGTTTGCCCGGGCCGGCGCCGAAGTGGTGATCAACCACCGCGCCACGGGCGGCACCTCGGAGGCCAGAGCCCGGGAGCTCGCCACCGAGATCGAGGCGCTGGGCCGGCAGGCGCTGGTGGTCCCCGCCGATATCGCCGACCGGGAGGCCGTCCGCACCCTGATGGCGGCGGTCCGCGAGCGCTTCGGCCGGCTGGACCACCTGGTGCTCAACGCCGCCCGCGCGCCGTTCAAGCCCATGGAGCGCCTGCTGGACCGGGAGCTGCGCGACCTGGTGGAGACCAACTTCGTCGGCCAGGTCCGCTGCCTGCGCGAGGCGCTGCCGCTGCTCGAGGCGTCGGGCGGCCGGGTGGTGTTCATTTCCAGCCTGGGGAGCCGGTTCTACGCCCCGGAGTACCCGCTCGGCGCCATGAAGGCGGCCATGGAGGCGGCGGTGCGGCACTGGGCCGAAAGCCTGCGGCCGCGGGGCGTCAACGCCAACGCGGTCTGCGGCGGGATCGTCCGGACCGACGCGTTCAAGGTGCTGCGCCAGGTGTGGGACGGCCTGGACCGCCTCCCCGACGAGCTGTGCGTCGCCCCGGAGGAGATCGCCGACGCCGTGCTGTTCCTCTGCGCGCCGGAGTCGCGCGGCGTGCGCGGTCAGACCTTGGTGGTGGACCGGGGCCTGGGTAACCGGCTGCGCTTCTGAACCCGCGGCGCCGTCGCCCCGTCGAATTCTGATATGGTCCAACGGCCAATTGCCGGCAAAATGTTTAAGGAGCAGATAGACCCATGCAACAGTTGATCAGCCAAGCGGACGTTGTGGAGGCGGTGAAACAGGCCGCCGCCGAAACCCTGCGCATCGACGCCGCCACCATCCGGCCGGAGCATTCCTTCGTGCAGGACCTCGGCCTCGAATCGCTCGATTTTCTGGATATCGACTACCGGCTCGAACAGACCTTCGGCGTCAAAATGGCCCGTCATTTCTTCCTGGAGCACGCCGAGGACCTGTTCGGCGAGGGGAGCGCAATCGACGCGGACGGGCGCCTCACGCCCCAGGCCCTCGAGCTGCTGAAGAGCCGGTACAACCCGGACCGCCTGCCCGACCTGTCCGCCGGCCTGGACGTGGACCAGGTGTCGGGACTCATCACGGTAAACTCCATGTCCGAAGCCGTGCTGGGCATCCTGAACACCCTGCCGGAACAATGCGCCTGCGGCGCCTCCGCCTGGAAGAACGGCGAGGGCCGCCGCATCGTCTGCGGCGCCTGCGGCGCGCCGGGCGTGTACACCAACGGCGACGAGCTGATCCGGCAGTGGCTCACCGAGGTCCAGGCCGAACGCAATCTGTTCTCCGCGTAGAGGGCGTATGTCCCGTCCGCCCGCAGCCACGGACTCTCAGCCGCCGCGGCGCCGGGTGGTGGTGACCGGCTGCGGCATGATCACGCCGCTGGGTCGCACCACCGCCGAAACGTTCGCCCGCGCCCTCGCGGGCGAGTCGGGCGTCGGGTACCTGACCCGGTTCGATGCCCGCGGTCTGCCGTATACCATCGGTGGTCAGATTCCCGACGCCTGGCTCGACGACCAGGACGGCGGCTTCGCCCGTCGCCACCGGCCGCAGCTCGCCCTGTGCACCCGCCTCCTCCTGACCGCGGCCGCCGAGGCGGCGGCCCAGGCCCGCCTGGACGCCCTGCCGGACCGGACGCGGCTCGGGGTCGCCGTGGGCGCCCACGGCGAAAACCCGTCCGTGGACGCCGCCATGTTTCTCCACCGCTTCACCGACGGACAGGGACGCTGGGACACCGCGGCCATGGCCCGGAGCGGCGGCTACGACTACTTCCAGTTCTACCGGCGGAAGCCCGATCTGGCCCCGGTGACCCTGGCGGCGCGGTACGGCGCCGGCGGGCCGAACCTGGCCCTCGTGTCGGCGTGCGCCGCCGGGGCCCAGGCCATCGGCGAGGGCACGCGCCTCATCCGCGACGGGCGCTGCGACGCGATGCTCGCGGGCGGCGCCGAATCCGCCATCGATTTCGTCGGCGTGCTCGGCTTCACCCTGCTCAAGGCCATGGCCGAACGGTTCGCCGCGCCGGAGCGCGCCTCGCGGCCCTTCGACCGGAAGCGCTGCGGGTTCGTCATGTCGGAAGGCGCCGGCGTCGTCGTGCTCGAAGAGCTGGACCACGCCCGCGCCCGGGGCGCGGCGATCTTCGGCGAAGTGCTGGGCTACGGCGACTCGGCCGACGCCTATCGGATCACCGACACCCATCCGGCCGGCGAGGGGGCCGTGCTGGCCATGCGCGGCGCCCTGGCCGACGCCGGCCTGACGCCCGAAGCGGTGGAGTACGTCAACGCCCACGGCACATCCACCCAGCAGAACGACGTCACCGAGACCCGCGCCATCAAGGCGGTGCTGGGCGACCACGCCCGGAACGTCGCGGTCAGCTCCAACAAGTCGATGCTGGGCCACACCATCGCCGCCGCCGGCGCCATCGAGTGCATCCTGTCGCTGGAGGGGATGCGGCGCGGCGTGCTCCTCCCCACGATCAATTACGAATTCCCCGACCCCAAGTGCGATCTGGACTACGTGCCCAACGCCGCCCGCAACCGGGCGCACCGGGTGGTCCTGTCCAACTCTTTCGGCTTCGGCGGGCAGAACGCCTGCCTCTGTCTGGGGCGGTGGGATGAGTGAGCGCGTAGTCATCACCGGCGCCGGCCTCGTCACCGCCCTGGGCGGCGACCGGGCCGCCACGTGGACCGCGTTGGGCGGGGACCGCTCGGGCGCGGCGCCCGTGACCGGCTTCGACGCGCGCGGCTTCGCCTGCCGACGCGCCGCCCAGGCCGCGGCCCCCGACGCGGGCGCCCTGGGCGTGTCGCCCCGGGACGCCTACATCATGGGCCGGAGCAATCTCTGGTTCCTGCAGGCGGCTCGCGCCGCTCTGGCCGAAGCGGGACTGCCGGCCGCCTTCGCCGACGGCACGGACGTCGGCTGCTTTGCCGCCCTGGGCATGATCGATCCGCTGCCGGACGACTTGCGGGCCGCCGCGGCCCGGTCCCGCGGTCCCGACGGCGCCTTCGATCCCGACCGCTTCTACGCCGACGCCTACCGCGAGATCTATCCGCTGTGGCCGCTGGCCATCCTGAACAACGTGGGGTTCTGCATGGCCGCCACCTGCCTGGGCATCCGCGGCGAGAACGCGGTGTTCGCCTCCGGCGCCGACGCCGGAGCCGCCGCGCTCATCGAGGCGGCCGACGTCGTCAGCGCCGGCCGCGCCGCCGTTGCGCTGGCCGGCGGAGCGGCCGAGGCGGTCACGCCGCTGGGGCTGGCGCGCTGGCACCGCCAGGCCTCGCTCTGCCCGGGCGACGGGCCGGAGCCGGCGTGCCGGCCGTTTCACCCCGTCTCCGGCGGCGTCATCCCCGGCGAGGGGGCGGCGGTGCTGGTGCTGGAACAGGAGACGGCCGCCCGGGCCCGCGGGGCGAAGATCCTGGCCGTCGTGGCCGGCTGGGGTTGCGCCGGCGGCGAGTCCGCCGTGGTCCGCGCCGCTGAACAGGCGTTGACAGCCGGCGCGGGCGGCTCCCTGGCGGTCGACTTGTGGATCCCCCATGGCGAAGGCGCGACCGCGCGCGACGCCGACGAAGCGGCCGCCTACCGCCGGCTCTGGCCCCGGCCGGACGCCGCGCCGCCCGTCGCCGCCTTCAAGGGCCGCCTGGGCCACCTCGGCCCCGCCGCCCTGGCGGCGGACGCGGCGCTGGCCGTCGAGATCATCCGCACCGGTTGCGTGCCGGCCGCCTGGCCCGACGGTGCGGGTGCGGACGCCGCCCCCCGGCTCCCCCTGGCCGCTGCCGGGCCGGGTGCGGCGCCGCGGACCCTGCTCCTCGGCGTCCGGGGCTGGACCGACGCGGTCGCGGCCGTGGCGCTGGCCGCCGGAGAGACGTCATGAGATTCCTGTTCTACGACCGGGTGACCCGAATCGAGAAGGGCGTGCGCATCGAGGGGGTCAAGTCGTTCGCCCTGTCCGAGGAATACCTGCGCGGCCACTATCCCCGCCGGGCGGTGGTCCCCGCCGGCATCTGCATCGAGACCATGGCCCAGCTCCTGGGGTGGGGCGTGATGCACGCCCACGATTTCCGCCTCGCGGCCATCATGTCGCTGGTGGAGGGCTTCACCCTGAGCGAGCCGCTGCTCCGGCCGGGCATGCTGGGCGCGGTCACCGGCGAGATCGTCACCACCACCCGGCGCGACTCGCTGTGCCGCGCCTGGATCGACGTGGACGGCCGCCGCATCGCCACGCTGGACCGGATCATCTTCACTCACTTCCGGCCGGTGGACACCGCGGCGCTCCGCCGCATGTTCGGCTACTACAGCGGCTGGAGCCCGGAGCAGTTGGGGCCGGCGGAGGAGGGTTCATGAGCGCCCCGCCCCGCGTCGTCGTCACCGGCCTCGGCATGGCCACCGCTTTGGGCCTCTCCGTCGCTGAAAACTGGGACAAGGCCCGGCGGGGTGAGACGGGCATCCGCCGTCTCCCCGATCCCGCCGACGCGCGGTCGCCCATCCAGGCGGCCGGCGCCGTGTCGGCCGCCGACCGGGAGCGGATCGCGCGGGCCTTCCCCGAAGCGGCCGCCGCCGAGGAGCGGCGCACCCTGTTCGCGCTTTGGGCCGCGGCCGCCGCGCTCCACGATGCCGGTCTGCCCGCCGGCCACACCCGCTGCGGCGTCGCCCTGGGGGCGGGGCTGGGCGTGACTCGGATGGAGGACATCACCCGTTGGCTCGATCCCGCCGGAGCGTTCGATACGGTCCGCTTCGGCGCCGAGCTGGACCGGCTGCATCCCGAGTCCTCGGGCCGTCACGGCCACGACCGCGCCGCCACGTGCGTCGCCGCCCGCTTCGGCCTCGATGGCGGCACCGCCACCGTCACCACGGCCTGCGCCTCGGCGACGCAGGCCATCGGCTCGGCCTGGCGGGCCATCCGGCGCGGCGACACGCCCGTCATGCTGGCCGGCGGGGCGGATTCCATGATTCACCCGCTGGGCCTGGTGAACTTCGTGCTGCTTGGCGCCGCTGCCACCGGCGGCGACGATCCGGCCACCCTGTGCCGACCGTTCGACCGGCGGCGCGGCGGCCTGGTCATGGGCGAGGGCGCCGGCGTGGTGGTGCTGGAGGACGAGCGGCACGCCCGCGATCGGGGCGCGACGGTGTATGCCGAACTGGCCGGCTATGCCTCCTCGATGGACGCGTACCGGGCCACCGCCCCCGACCCAGAAGGGCGCGGCGCGGCCGCTGCGATGCGCGGCGCGCTGGCCGCCGCCGGCCTCGCCCCCGACGCCGTCGATTACGTCAACGCCCACGGCACGGGCACCAAGCTCAACGACGTCGCCGAGACGATCGCCATCCGGTCGGTGTTCGGTCCGTGCGCCGCGCGGCTGGCCGTCAGCTCCAGCAAGCCGCTGTTCGGGCACCTGCTGGCGGCATGCGGCGGACCGGAGTTTATCCTGACCGTGCTCAGCGTGGCCGAGGACACCGTCCATCCCACGCTGAACCTGACCCGGCCCGATCCGAAGTGCGACCTCGACTACGTCTCCGGCGCGACCCGGCACCAGCCCGTGCGGGCGGCGCTGTCCAACAGCTTCGGCTTCGGCGGCCAGAACGCCTGTCTGGCGGTGCGCAAGCGCCCGCCGGCAGAAGGAGGATCCTGATGCGGATCGATCTGAGCGGCCGGACCGCCCTGGTCACCGGCGCCTCGCGGGGCATCGGCCGGGCCATCGCCCGGGCGCTGGCCGAGGCCGGCGCCGACGTCATGATCAACTACGCCCGCTCCGCCGCCGCGGCCGAGGAGCTCGCGGCGGAGCTCGTCGCGCTGGGCCGGCGCGCCGAGGCGGTCGCCGCCGACGTGGCCGACGCGGCGGCGGTGGAGGCCATGTTCGCGCGCCTGGCTGCGAACTGGGGCTCCCTGGACATCCTGGTGAACAACGCCGGCGTCATCCGCGACAACCTGGTGGGCGGGATGGACGTGGCCGACTGGGACCGCGTCCAGTCGGTGAACCTGCGCGGGGCGTTTCTCTGCACCCGCGCCGCCGCGGCCCTGATGATCCCGCGCCACGCCGGCAAGATCGTCAACGTCGCGTCGGTGAGCGCGCTGCGCGGCGGCCGCGGCCAGACCAACTACGCCGCCGCCAAGGGCGGCCTGCTGGCCTTCACCCGGGCGTGCGCCGTCGAGCTCGCGCCCAAGGGGATCCAGGTCAACGCCGTGGTGCCCGGGCTGATCGCCACCGACATGAGCGCCCGGGTGCGCCAGCGCGCCGGCGAACGGCTGCTGCAGTCCATCCCCGCCGGCCGCTTCGGCGAGCCGGCCGACGTGGCCCCGCTAGCGGTCTTCCTGGCGTCGCCGGCGGCCGGCTACATCACCGGCCAGGCGGTGGGAGTCGACGGCGGGATGACCGTCGCCTGAACGTGCGGCAAGGAGAACGGCATGCGATTCTACCTCGTGGACCAGATCCTGGAGATCAAGCCCGACGCCGCCGTCACCGGCGTCAAGAACATCGCCATGAGCGAGGATGTGATGGAGTTCCATTTCCCGGGCAATCCCGTCATGCCGGGCGTGCTGCTCGTGGAGGCGTTGGCCCAGCTCGCCGGCTGGCTCGAGGCCTCTGGGTCGGACTTCACCCGCTGCTTCGTGTCCGACACCGTCCGTCGAGCGGCCTTCTACGGCTTCGCCCGGCCCGGCGACCAGGTCCGGCTGGAAGTCACGGCGCTGCCCCATCCCGCCGAAGGGCGCCGCGCGTACCAGGGCGTCGGCACCGTGGGCGGGCGGAAGGTGGTCGCGGCCGAGTTCGAGGGCCCGTGCCTGCCCTTGGCGGAGCTGGACGATCCCGAGTCCTGGCGGCGGCTGTTCCGCCGCCTGACCCGGGCGGAGGAGTGGTGAGATGAGCGGCGGGACGTCACCGGATGCGGTGGTCATCACCGGGCTGGGGCTTGTGAGCGCTCTGGGCGCCGGCACGGCGGCCAACTGGGCGGCTGTCGCCGCCGGGCGCACCGGGATCGGGCCGGTGGAGGAAACGTCCGGCACCTCCTGGCTGGGCCGGGTGGAGGGCGTCGCGCTGCCGGCGGACCTTCCGCCGAAACTGGTCAGCCAGGCGAAATTCCTCAACCGCAGCGGCGTGTTCGGCGTCGTGGCCGCCGGCGAGGCGGTGGCCCAGTCGGGCGGCCTGGACGACGTGCCCGCCGCGCGGCGGTCCTTGTACGTGGGCACCGGCGACATGCAGCCGGTGGGCTACGAGTTTCTCTATCCGGCCACCCGGTCGGCCACCGACGGCACGTTCCGCGACGCGGACCCGGCGCGCTTCAACCAGGCCGCCATGGAGCGGGTGAATCCGTTTTTCCTGCTGGATTCCCTGTCCAACAACCCGTTCAGCTTTTTGAGCGCCCTGTTCGGGTGCATGGGGAGCGGCACCTGCCTGGCCGCCCAGTCGCCGGCGGGCAACCACGCCCTGGAGCTGGCCTTCCGCTCGGTGCGCGCCGGGCGGGCCGATGTCGCCGTGGCCGTGGGCGTCGGCAGTTGGATCAATCCCGTGGTCCGGTACGAGCTGGCCGGCCTGGGCCTGCTGTCCCGCGGCCGGCGGGGCGCGGCGTCGTTCCGCCCGTTCGACCGCCGGCGCGACGGCTTTCTCACCGGCGAGGGCGCGGCGGCGCTGGTGCTGGAGTCCGCCGAGCGGGCCGTCCGGCGGGGCGCCGGCATTCTGGCAGTGGTGGAGGGCGTCGGCAACGCCACCGAGGCGGCGCCGGGCCTGCCGGTGCTCGACGGCGTCACTCGCCGCGCCATGGCCGCGGCCCTGGCCGACGCGCACTGCGCGCCGGCGGACCTCGGCTTCGTCTGTCCCCACGGCAGCGGCACCGTCAAGGGCGACCGCGCCGAGTTGCGGGCGGTCCGGGCGGTGTTGGGCGAGGCGGCGGCGGCCGTACCCGTCGCCGGGCTCAAGCCGCATACGGGGCACATGGGCGCCGCCAGCGATTTGGCGGAGACGGTGCTGGGCGTTCTGGCCCTCGGCGCCGGCTGCACGCCGGCCACGCCGCACTTCGAGTCCGGCGAACCCGAGTTCGCCACCCTGCGGATCGCCGCGACGCCGCAGCCCCTGGGCGTCCCCCGCTTTCTCACCGCCAGCTACGGCATCGGCGGACAGGCGGCGGCGGCGGTGATCGCGCTGCCCGGGAGCCCGCGCCGTGGCTGAAGCCCGTCCCGCTTCTGCCGGGCCGCCCCTATCCCGGCGCGTCCGCTGGCGTCTGGAGCACGCGGGGGTCTGGACGGGCATCCAGTTGGCCCGCCTCCTGCCATTGAGCGTGCACCAGGCCGTCATCCGCCCCATCGTCTGGATCGCCTGGCGCGTCATGGCCCGGCGTCGCGAAATCGCCCTGGACAACCTGCGCCACGCGCTGGGCGCCGAGATGTCCGAAGCGGAACTTACCGCCGTCGCCCGGCGCAGTTTCCGGCTGCTGGCTCAAACCTTGCCCGAGGTGGTCAAGCTGCGCGACGTCCTGATGGGCCCCGGGGCTCGAGAGCATCTCTACCGCCACGCGCCCCACCTCGTCGAAGTCTTCGAGAAAGCGCGCGCGCTCCACGAAGCCAGCCGCGGCTGCATCTTCGTCACCCCCCACCTGGGCAACTGGGAGCTGATGCCGTACATCAGCGCGGCGCTGGGCATTCCCATGGCCGTGGTGGTTCGCCCGCTGGACAACCCCTACATCGAGCGCCTGCTCTACCAGAGCCGCCGCGACACCGGCCAGATGTTCTTTCCCAAGCGCAACTCCATGCTGCCGCTGCAGCACCTGCTCCGACAGGGACGCTCGCTGGGCTTGCTGCCCGACCAGAGCACCATCAAGGGGGTTCCCGCACTCTTCTTCGGCCGGCCGGCCCTGACCACGCCGGTGCCGGCGCTGCTGGCGATGCGCAACGAACGGCCCATCGTCGTGACCGCCTGCTGCTGGCGGGGCGACGGCCGTTTCATCGGTTACGTCAGCGATCCGATCCATCCGGCACCGGGCGTCGGCGAAAAGGCCGAGGTGCTGCGCCTCACCACGGCGATGAACCGCGAAATGGAAGCGCTGATCCGGCGCCACCCGGAGCAGTACTTCTGGATGCACCGGCGATGGAAGACGTACGATTGAACGCGGGACTCGAGCGCGTGACCGTTGATGGTTGATGGTTGAGGGTTCGTGCTCGTAATCGTAATTCGTAATCGTCATCGAGACTCGAGGCTCGAGGCTAGAGGCTCGTTCCCACCCAGCGGAATTCGGACATCGGACATCGGACATCAGACCAGGGTTCTGGGTCCTGGATCATAGAGTCCAGATCCTAGTACCCATTCACCCATTCACCCACTCACCCATTCATCCACTCACTATTCCCCCGCCCGTGGCTCGATCCACCGATTGGTAACGTGGAGGCACCGCGAGCGGCAGCGAGCGGCGCGAAAGCCCACTCGTCACGCTTTACCCCAGATGCCCAACCACTCTGTCTGTGCCGCTTGAATGCCCGTCTGGTCAACGATCAAATCATCGCCTGTTTTCTAAACGACACGCCGCGAAGCCAGCGATGGGCTGCCGCCACCGTGATGGAATGGCGTCGCGGCACCGGCTTGTTGTGGCGGTTGGCCTCTGGCGCCGCTCGCTGCCGCTCGCGGCACCTCCCGCCTGCCGGCTGTTTGATTTTGCTCATGACATCAGTCAAAACAAACTCCGCCAAAAATTGGCAGAAAAGCGGGAGTAACTGAGTAATCGTAATCGTGATCGTCATCGAGTTTCAAGGTGAATGGGTGAGGGCTGGCAGCTTCCAACTGTAGCGGATACGTAAAAACGATCGCCGGTTCGCAAGGTTTCCGGTTCGCCGAATCGCCGGCTCGCCGTTTCAGCGGTTCTCCGACTCGCCGTTTCGCCGGCTCGCCTCCTGTTGATCTCCCGACGCTGCGCAGAAGTCCTCCAGGCGGAGGCCTTCGGCCGCCAGGATTTCGGCGGCCGCGGCGGCGTCGGCGCGGCGGATGGCGAAGCGCCGGCTGCGCGTGATGCCAAAAAAGGCCGCATCGATCTCGTTCACGTGGACGATGCTCACGCCCCGGCTCTCCAGCAACGTCTGAAGGAGCCGGGCCTCAGGCTCCGTGGCGCCTCGCAGGACGAGATATGCGTCGGACCATTTGTTCAGCATGCCGCCGACTCCTCGGATGGCGAGTGCGCCGGCCGGCAACGGCTGGCACATCCCCCCAGATGATTGGCCATGATCCGGCGGGCAACGCGCAGGGCGGTCCGCCGCTTCAGTTGGCGTCGCCCTCGGGCAGCAGAAGATCGGGTCCCGTCCCCTCGCCCTCGTCCGGCTGGTAGGTGGTGAGCACCGCCCGCTTGTTGACCTCGCCGAGCAGCGCCTCGAGGAACACCTCGAACCGGTGCAGCACGTCGACGAGCTCCGACCGGCCGGTGGCGATGATGATCTCCTCCATGAACTTTTCGAAATCGTCCCAGTCGCGGTACATCAGGTACTTCAGCGACAGGTCGCGGAACAGGGCCAGGCGTTCGATGAGCCGGGTGATCTCCTCCTGGTCCACGCGCTTCTGGTAGTCGTGAATGAACTGGACGAGGCCGCGCAGGTCGTCGCGCAGCTTGAGCGACTCCTTGAGCCGGGTGGACAGGTTCTGGAAGATCTCGGAGCCGTCGAACTGGGCGTCGAACACCTGGGCGATCTGGACGATGGCGTTCTGCAGGCAGTCGCGGATCAGGCCGTGGCTGTTCTCCACCTTGACGAAGATCATCTGGGCCTGGCGCATGTAGACGAGGCCCACCAGCTCGTGGTTGAACACCTTCTTGAGTTCCATCTTGAGGGCGTAGAGGATGGCGTCGATGCTGTCGACGAGCTGCCGCGGCAGGGCCGGGTTGGCGATGATCTTGTGTTCCATGAACTCCATCAGCAGGTTGAGGTCGGAACGGATGAGCACGAAGATCATCAGGGTGTTCTTCAGCGGCCGGTCCAACTTGAGGGCCACTTCGACGAACTTCAGGTAATTGACGATCCGGAACAGCTCCAGGAAGACCTTGGCCACGTGCTGGCGGAGCTGGTCGTCGGTGATGTTCTTGACGATGGCGGCCAGGCGCTTGTTGTGGATCTTGTCGTAGTGGGGCTTGAACTTGTAGGTGATGAGCAGGTCGATGTACTTGCAGCGCTTGATCTCGCGGTTGAGGATCTTGCCGATGGCGGTGAAGGTCTGGTAGGAGATGTGGCTGCTCTTGGTGATGTCGATGAGCAGGGTGCGGATGTCGGACAGCGAGTCGAGCAGCAGGGTCATGCTGTCCTCGGGCGACGGCTGCTCGATGAGCTTCTCGAGGAAGGCGTCGAGGATGAAGTCCTTGCGCAGTTCGTTCTCGACGTAGCGCTCGAACTGGATCAGGTGCTGCCGCTCGCGGGTGAGGATTTCGGTGCAGATGTGGCTCATCCGGACCGACACGCTGTGGACGATCTTGAGCTCCTCGGAGAAGTCCTTGCTGAGGATCTCCTGCTGCTCGTACTCGGAGAGCGGGTGGTTGCCGATGCGGAAAAACCGCTCGAAGGAGTTGATCCACATCTCGAGTTCGAACAGGTATTCGGCCTTCTTGTCCTTGCTCAGCTCGTCGAGCCACTCCTTGAGCGAGTGCGTCAGCGGCGAGCGCGTCTTCTCGCCCAGGCTCGGAGCCAGTTCCACGTAGTCCAGGAGCGGCTTGAGGTATTCCCGTTTGGCCATGGCGACCACCTTGCGGCGTTTGTGAAAGCTCTATCTTTATAGCACAAACGGACCGGTTCCTCAACGGAACCGAACGGTCCGGGCCGGCGTGGCGCCACGGGTAACCGCCGGCGCGGCGGGGACGCGCTCCGTGCGGCTGGCCAGGCGGCCGGAGTCGAGGTGGAGGGTGTGCAGCTTGTAGCGCAGGCAGCCGCCGGCGTCGGGCTCGGTGGACGCCGGGGCGCCGATGATCCGCACGCCGCCGACGGTGCGGTCGAGACTGTCGTGGGTGTGGCCGTGCAGGATCGCCTTGACCCGAAACACCGCCGCCAGGAGCCGGAGGCAGCGCCGGTCGAATGGATCGAGCTGCAGCGCCCGGCGCTCCCAGAAGGCCGCCGGCTGCTCGCCCCGCCGCCGGCTGGTCTCCGGCCGGGGGATGTTGGGCGAGTGGTGGATCAGGATCAGCTTGAGGGGCGCCTCGTGGAACAGCAGCAGGCAGCGGCCCAGCTCCGCGAGCTGGCGGCGGCCGATGCGGCCCACGGCGTTGTCCAGGCCGGAGGAGTTGCCGGCGTTGGTGGCGTCCACGGCGAAGAGCGTCAGCGCGTCGCCGATGCTCCGCACCCACGGGAAGACCCATTCGTGTCCGCCCAGCGCCAGCCCCGCCCGCGCGCGGGCCCAGTCCTCCGCGCGGGGCCGGCGGCGGCGCAGGCCGAGGCAGCACACGTCGTGGTTGCCCGGCAGCACCGCCACCCGGCGGTTCAGCCCCGCCGCCGTCACGATGGTCCAGAACCGCTCCCACGCCGCCAAATCGCCGTGATCGGTCACGTCGCCGGTGACCACCACCAGGTCGCTGGCGCGCAGCGGCGGATGCGCCAGCAGGCGCTCGAAGTGCCCGCCCATCCCGCGCAGCCGGCCGAAGAGCCGGGCTTCAGCGCGCGGCGCAAGGTCGTCGGCCGCCAGGTGGAGATCCGACAGGTGGGCGACGGTGAGGCGCCGGTGCATGGAACCCTCCCGCAGGTTTCAGTTTAAACGCCACAATCCGGAACCAACGGTCAAATATTACTAAATTTTGTGATTTATCTCACATTTTAAGTGTCAGACATGTGTAGAATATGTTCGCAATATCGCACCCACACAGGCAGGCGGCATGAATGCGACAGACCTGAGCCGGCTCGACGACCGGGAGATGGCGCTTCCCCGGCCGAACCCCATCCGCCTCTCGGCGGCCCAGCGGACCGCCTGCACGCTCAACGCCCTTCACTTCCGGGAATTCACCCGCCATCTGCACCCCGCCTCGGTGCTGGTCCTGGCCCCCCGCGACCTGTCCGGGATGGCGTACGTGCTGCGGCGCTGGCCGGCGGCGGCGGTCACCGAGTGGGCGACCTCTCTGGAAGCGCCCCTCCCCGCGTGGATCGCGGAGTCGCGCGAGCGCATCCCCGCCAGCCGGCGTTACGACCTCATCGCCTGCCCGGACGGGCGCCACCTGCTGGCCGGCCTGGGCGATCGTCTCCACGCCATGGCCCGGCACCTGAACCCGTGCGGGTACCTCTACCTGCATCTGCCGCTGCCGGCGGACCAGCCGGCGTCCCCCGCCGCCCCGCCCCGGAGCCCCGATCCGACGCCTCTGCTCGAAGTGGTCGGCCGGTCCGGCCTGGAGCTGGTCCGCTGGCACTGGACCTTCCGGCGCAACCGCGGCGAGCTGGCCGTAAAGGTGCTGGACCAGTTCGGCGCCCACCGCCCCGTCCAGACCCTGGCCCGGCTGGCCCTGTGGCCCGCCAGCCGCGTGCTGGTCCGCCTCGACTCGGTGGGTGAGGCCAGCGACGGCGCCGGGCTGGCCATCCTTTTGCAGCGGTCCGTCTGAACCCGCGCGTCAGGGCGTCCGCCCCCGCGGTCAATCCTTGGTCACGGTCGTCTTGGTTGTGGTGCCGCGCGTCGTCCCGTCGAACGACGACTGCCGCTCGGTGGCCCGCGCCAGCACACAGTTATCCGCCAGCTTGCCCCAGCGGGACTTGGCGGGATCGTACGTCTCGACCGTGGCGGTGAATCGGTCCGCGGCGCGGTCATACCGGCCGTTGAGGCGCAGCAGGGTCATGTGCTTCTCCAGCCCAAGCGTGGTGCGCGGCATCCGGGTCAGTGTCAGCGGCCCGGCGGAGAGCCGGCCGTCGGCGGCGAGGGCGTAGCGCCCTTCGAAACCCAGGGGCACGCTGGACGTTTTGCCGCCGGCAACGACCGCCGCCAGGTACTTGGCCCGGACGCTACCGTCCCGGTAGAAGGCCACCTGTAAATCGCCGCCGCCCGTGGCTGTCGCCGCCTGGCTGGATCCGCTGCTGCCCCGGGAGGCACCCGTTGTCCCCGAGGCCTTCGCGACCGCCGCCTGACGCGGCAGCGACGCGGCGTAGAAACCGCTCAGTTCCCGCCCTGCCGGCAGGAACCACGCATCCTTGATGTCGGCGGACGTCGAAGCCGTGCCGCGGGATTTCGCCGGTTGGGGCGTCGGAGTGACCGGTTCCGGCTTGACGGTCCGGGTCCTGGGCATTCCCGGCTGCACCGCGGGCGGATGCGCCGCCGCGGTCTTCTCACCACCCGACGGCGGGATCATCACGTTGGGCGGCTGGGCGTCCGGGCCCGCCTTGAGCGACCCGGCTACCCCCCTGCAGATGGCCGCTCCGCGCTCGGACAGGTAGTGGACGGCCGGCCCCGAGTACGACAGCCAGATCCCTTTATCCGCCTCCGTGATCATCGACACCTGGCCCCGGAAGGCCACCTCCTGACGGCTGAACGTCATGTTCATGGAAACCGTCCGGCTGTCGTGACTCACCACGTCGGTGGTCTTGAGATCGGGGGTCTCCTTCCTGAGCAGGTCTGCCACTTCTACGGCCAGGGCGGTGGGGCTTTTCTTCGCCGTGTTGGGCACGGAGATCATGAGCACCTCCTCGCCGCTGGACTCCGAAACCGCCTGGATCGTGGACCCCCTGGTCTGGGCCTTCCACCCGGCCGGGTAGAAGAACGAGAGCGACTTGTCGGGTGCGGTGTACTTGATCCACTGCGGCTTGAGGCCCCGCCCGCCGCCGGGCTCGACGGTGAGTTCGTGGGCCGGGTGAACCGTGGACTGGCCGGACTTGGACGTGGTCTGCGCGGCGGACCAGGCCGCCGGGCCCAGCCAGCCCGCCGCCAGCACCAGGGCCGCGACCGGCAGGGACACTCGGTGACATCGGATCATTGGCTGACTCCTTGCAAGAATCATCTTGTTATGATGCGCTCTCAGCGGGGAAGTCACAAGCATTGTTGAGGGATTTCCGCTCAGGGATCGGAAATCGGAATTCGGACATCGGATTTCGTGCTCGGAATTCCTAAGCCGGCATAGCCGGAATCAAAGGGAAATGATCGTTCACTCCAGCTCCGTGCCGCGATGCCGTGTCTCCGGCAAGTCCGTCCAGTTGCAAAGAGAGTAGCCAAATGCAGCCCCGCGTTCGCGGGGCAGCGCCTGGCTGTTTTCGTCGTGAATGCGGAGACGGTGTCAGTCGATGATGGAGTGGGCAACTCGTCCGATGGCGTGGCGAAAATTCTGCCAAAAATTGGCAGAAAATCGGGAGTAACTGAGTAATCGTAATCGAGGCTCGAGGCTGGAGGCTCGTTCCCGCAATGCGGACATCGGACATTGAACGTCGTTATTTTATGATCGTTCGCGTGGGGAACGGTCCTATGGATCATTCTTTGCGTCGGGTGCGCCCGGGCCTTCATGCTCCACCAGAATCCTTCCGGCGACCCGCGGTACGCGGGTCGAACATGGGTAGCCCCGGGTGAAACCCGGGGTCCGCTCCGCCCCATCGTGAGTAGGGGCGACCCGCCTGGCGGGTCGAATATGATCGGATGCGTGGATGGGGCATGGTGCTCCCGAAGCCCCCGGGCCACCCATGGTAGTCCGTCGTTGCCATCGAGATCTGGACCACATTCGACCCGCCTGGCGGGTCGCGCCCTGACGATGGCCGGCGACATGAACCCCGGGCTGGCGCCCGGGGCTACCGACATTCGACCCGCCTGGCGGGTCGGGGACTCGGGTACGGCGTCGCGCCATGCCGGCACACTCGTAATCGAGGCTCCAGGCTCGGGACTCGAGACTCGCTTCCATCATGCGGACATCGGACCTGGGACCTGGGTTCTGGGTCCTGGATCACAGAACCCAGATCCTAATATCCATTCTCCGATTCACCGATTCACCGATTCACCGACTCACCGATTCACCGACTCACCGATTCACCCATTCACTGAAATTTTGTCGCTCATTTCCGTCTGGCCGCGATGCCGTACTTGTCCAGCTTGTAGCGCAGGTTGCGCTCGGTCATGCCCAGCGCCTCGGCCGCGCGGGTCTGGACATGGCCGGCCGCCTCGAGCGCTTCGGCGATCCGGTGGCGCTCCAGCGTCTCCACCGCCTGCGGCAGCGGCAGGCGGAGCAGCTCGTCGGCCAGCGGCGCGCCGCCCGCCCCGGTCAGCTCCGGAAAGTCCTCCGGCTGCAGCCGGCTGGTCCGCGCCAGGACCACCGCGCGCTCCACCATGTTCTCCAGCTCACGAACGTTGCCGGGAAAATCATGGCGCATGAGCAGGTGCATGGCCTCCGGCGAGATCCCGTCCACCGGCCGGGCGTTGGCGGCGGCGAACGCGCGGATGAAATGATCCACCAGTTCCGGGATGTCCTCCTTGCGCTGTCGCAGCGGGGGAATTTCCAGGCGGATCACGTTCAGCCGGTAGAACAGGTCGCTGCGGAACTCCCCCCGCCGGGCCAGCTCCGGCAGATCGCGGTTGGTGGCGGCGATGAGGCGGAAGTCAACGGGGATGTTGTCGTTGCTCCCCAGCCGCTGGATGATCTTTTCCTGCAGGACCCGCAGCAGCTTGACCTGAAGCGAGGCGGGAATCTCGCCGATCTCGTCCAGGAACAGGGTGCCGCCGGCGGCCTCCTCGAAGCGGCCCAACCGCCGGCGGTCCGCGCCGGTGAACGCGCCCTTCTCGTGGCCGAACAGTTCGCTCTCCAGGATGTTTTCGTTCAGCGCCGAACAGTTGACGGCCACGAATTTTTCGTCCGCCCGCGGCGAGGCGAAGTGGATCGCCCGGGCCAGCAGCTCCTTGCCCGTGCCGCTTTCGGCGCTGATGAGGACGGTGGCGGCGGACTGGGCCGCCCGCAGCGCCACGTTGACAACCTCCTCCATCGCCCGGCTCTGGAAGTGGATGTGGTTGAACTCCTGCCGCCGCTCCAGGTTCTCGCGCAGGAGTTTGTTTTCCTCCAGGATCATTTTCTGCTGCGCGATCTTGCGGACCTTGACCTCCAGTTCGTCCAGGTCCAGCGGCTTGGCCAGGTAGTCGGCGGCGCCCTGCTTCATGAAATCCACCGCCCGCTTGACTGAGCCGTAGGCGGTGAAGAGGATGAACTGGACCAGCGGGTTGTCGCGGCGGATGTGCTCCAGAATGTCGGCGCCGGTGCCGTCGCCCAGCGTGTAATCGGACAGCACCAGGTCCACGCGCTCCCGCTCCAGAATCCGGATGGCTTCGGCCCGCCCCGCGGCGGCGTGCACGCTGTAGCCCAGGTCGCGCAGGAAACCCGCCAGCAGTTCGCGCTGGTTCTTCTCGTCGTCCACCACCAGAATCGCCGTCGTTGCGCTCATGCCAAATCGCCCTCTTCGATCAGAATGTTCACGACGCCGCCGCCCGCCGAATCGTTGGCCAGTTCCAGCCGCCAGCCGTGGGCGCGCGCCACTTCGGCGCTGATGCTGAGCCCAAGACCGGTGCCGCCCGGGCGGGTGGTGAAGAACGGTTCCACGCCGCGCTGCAGCGCCTCCGGGCTGAACCCCGGACCGGTGTCGTGAACCGTCAGAACGGCGCCGTCAGCCGAACGGTCCGCGATCACGCGCACCGTCCCCGGCCCGGCCAGTGCCTCGAGGCTGTTCTTGACCAGGTTGACCAGGACGCGGAACAATCCTTCCGGATCGGCGCGCACCGACAACCCGTCGGCCGACGGCGCCAGGGCGACGTCCAGCGCCGCCCCCTGCGCCGTCGCGCCGGCGGCAAACAGCTCCCGAAGCCGGTCCAGCAGCTCCGCCACCGGCACCGGCCGGCGCGCCGCTGCCGGCGGCCGGGCGAAGACGAGAAACTCTTCGATGAGCGTATCGAGCCGGTGGATTTCTTCGCGGATCACCGCCAGGGTGTCCTGGCTCCTGGTGTCCGCGGTGTCCTTCAGCCGGCGCTGCAGCGTCTGCACCGACATCGACAGCGCGTTGAGCGGATTGCGGATCTCGTGAGTGACCGCCGCCAGCGTCCGGCCCACCGCCGCCAGCCGGCGATCGCGCTCCAGCTGCGCCTCGAGCGCGCGTTGCGCCGTGACGTCGCGGAGCAGGATCAGCGACAGGCTGCCGGCGGGCACGCCCTCGCCCGCCGGCAGGTCCTGGCGGTGCACCTGGTACAACGCGTCCGCCCAGCGGAGGAGGCCGTCGCCGGCCGCGTCCGCCAGGGCGCCGGTGAGCTCCGGCGGCAGCGGCTTCCCTTCGACCGCGGCGAACCGCTCCGCGGCTTTCCGGTTGCGGCGCACCACCCGGCCGGCGTCGTCCACGACCAGGAGCGCCTCGGCCATGTGCTCGGTGATGTGCCCCGACAGGGCCAGTGTCTGCTGGTAGCGCGAATGCAGGTAGCGGTAGTTCTGCACCGCGGTCAGCAGCCCCACCAGCAGGCCGCTGACGAGCACGAACGCGACGCCCGCCAGGATCTCCCGCCGCTGCAGCGCCTGGATCTGGTCGCGGTAGAAGTCGAGGTTCATGCCCAGCCGGAACACCGTCGGATAATCCCCCCGCAGCTCCAGGGGCACCACGGCCTCCAGCACCTCGCGCCCGTCGCGCTCGACAAACCGCGCCTGCCGGCGGCCCGATTCGAGCACCCGGCGGAGCTCCGGATCCTCGTCGAACGACTCCACCGCGGTGACGCCCGGCGAGACGCTCACCGGCCCCTCCTCGTCCTGGATGACGAGATAGGCGATATCCGGGTTGGCGGCCAGGGCCGCCACCGCGTGCCCCAGTCCGGCCTGGCGGCGGTAGCCGTCCAGCCGCGCCGCGTCGATGTTCACCACCACCGCCCCGCCACCCGGCCGACGGACGGCAACGGCGAACCGCTTGCCGTCGCCGAACCGGCTGTCGCGGAAGCCGAGCACCAGCTCCGCCACCTGTCCCGCCAGCAGCGGCCCGAGCACGTCCGGTCCCAGGTCACGGGGCGCCGCCGCGCCTCCGGCCGGCGGATGCGAGGCCATCACCAGGCGCCCTGCTCGATCCACCACATGAACCCGGAACAGGCCCAGCGATTCGGCCAGTGCGCCCAGCTCCGCCGCCTTCAGCCGGCCTTCGGCTTCCAGGTGGGCCACCAGCCGTGCCGACGCCGTCAGGCGTTCCACCGTCTCGTCCTGGAGCAGCTCGTACGACTCCAGACTGAACGCGGCGGTCCGGGCCAGCGATTCGGCCAGCGTGAAGGCGTTGGCCTCGAGCAGGCGGCGCAGCTCCCGCTCCGTACCGCGGTAATCGAGGAATAGAAACCAGCCGAAGCCGACGGTCAGCAGCGGAAAGAGGACGAACAGCAGGCGCGGGGCGGGCAAGCGGCTGGCGGGGGCGGGATGCGGCGTCATGGGGCGGACTCTTCCGCCTTCCAGGTGAGCGAATCCGGCAGCTTGTAATCGGGCAGGGGCGTCCAGCGGCCCAGCCGGCTCGAGACGGGCGTCCCCTCCAGCGAGCGGAGCGCCGCGCCTTCCTGGATCACGGCCCAGCGGACGAGCAGGCCCTCCGCCTCGGTCCAGGTGTACAAAATGGTCAGGGTGCGGTCGGCACCGGCGGCGAACTGCTGGGGCGCCGTCGGCTCTTTCCGTGCTTCGAGTTGCCGGCGGGTGTCCTTGTCAAGGCCCGGGATGTCACCGGGAGTGCAGACCATCTTCAGCGATGCGTCGTCAGGGAGCGCGAGCACACCGTTCAGGACGGCCGAATGGCCGCTGACGATTTTTTTGGCCTGCTTCTGCCGGTAGCGCTGCTGGAAGCGGTCGTCGATGCCGTCACCGTCCCGGTCATGCACCGTCTGGGAGCCCCACCCCCCGTAATTGGGGCCCGCGCCGCGGCCCGACCCGCCGCCCGCGCCGCCGCCGCCCCGCCGCTGCGGCATCGCCGCGGCTGTCAGGAGGATCAGGCTCGCCAGTATGATCGTGCACCGTTTCATGGCCGTGCTCCAGAAGCATTATAGCAGAAGGAACGGCGCGGCCCCGGACGGGACCGCGCCGGTTGAATTGAATCAGGGACGGTTACTTCCGGTTGCCGCAGGAGCCGTCGCGCAGCCGCTGCCGCTGGCCGCTGCCGTTGGCGCCCGCCCCGGCCCCCTGGCCGGAACGGTTCCGTTTGAACTGGCCGTCGCCCTGGCCCCGGCCCTGGCCCTTGCCTTTGCCACCGCGGTTCATCTTGCCCTTGGGCTGCCCGGCGGCATAGTTGTCACACACGCCGTCGCCGTCGGCGTCGACGAACAGGCGACCCGCCGGATTGCCCGCGGCCTTGTCGACGGCCGGGGTTCCCTTCGCCTTGGCGGCCGGCGCGGTTGTTCCCTGAGGCGCGTCGGCGGCGAACACCATGCCCATGGCAACCAGGCTCAGCAGCGCGATGAGCATCATGATCTTTTTCATGTCATACCTCCACATCATGGTTTCAATGTTCAGTTCTTCTTCCACAGCGGCAGGCCGTCTTCGCCCCGCAGGACGATGGCGGCGTCCGCCGTGTGGTTCACGACCTGGAATGCGATCCAGCGCGCCGGATCGGCCAGGCAGTTCGCGGCCAAAACGGTGACGGTGTCGTCCGCCTGCACGGTGAAGCCGTTGGCGGCGAGGTACCACGCCGGGCCCATGGCGACGGCGTACGTCACGCCGTCGGCATCGGTGAGGGTGAAGCCGCTGGCGCGGGCGCCCAGCGAGAACGACGTGGCCGTCACGGTGCCGGTGATCGACTGCAGCGACGCGAAATCGGGCAGTTGGCAAGCGTCGCCGCGGTCGGCGCCGCCCTGGCGGCCGCGGCCCCGGCCCTCCGCGGGCCCGTTGCCCGAGCCATTGCCCGAACCCTCGCCCGCGCCGCCGGGCGTACCGGCACGCTCACCGCGGCGACCGTGGTCGCCGAGCTGGTACTGGCGGCCGCCGGTCCAGAGCGGGCGGCCGTCCTCGCCGCGCAGGACCAGTTCCGTCCCGTCGGTGAGGTTGCGGATCACCGCCGCGTAGAAGACCGCCACCGCCGGGTCCGCCGACGCGAATGCGTCCACCGACGCGGCGTCGCCCTCGGTCAGCTCGAAGTCTTCCGAATCGAACAGCCAGTAGGGTCCCGCCTGGATCGTCACCGGTTCGCCGGAGACGGGCGTCAGCACGAAGCCGGGCTGGCCGGCACCGGGCTCCGCCAGGATGGTGGTGACGGTCCCCTCGAAGTGGAACAGCTGGCTGGGATCCAGGTGCTGGATCGTCCCGCCGCCCGAACCGCCGTTCCCGTTGCCCTGGGCGGCCAGGAAGACGGTCAGGGAAAACACCAGCATCACGCCGAACATCACATGCATCCGTTTCATGGGTTACCTCCGTTCAGTTTCTTCGTACGCCCCAATGAAAGCACCGTGCGTGCCAATCACCGCCATTGAACTTAACATATTTATTTTTAGGTATTTACACTCAATTTGTCAGCCACCGCCAACCGACGGAATCGTCCGCCAAACCGGCGGCCATCCGCGCTGCGCTGAACACCAAGTGCGTATCTTATTGTAAATATTAGCGCTGAATCATTCGACCAATCCGCCGCCCGGATTCGACGTTTTCGTCGGAGGATGGTGTAACGTGATGGCGAATTGCAAAAAGATTGTATTGAAGGTTTTCAAGTCCTTAATTACGGGTGCTGGGACCTGGGTGATGGGACCTTGGTACTGGGACCTTGGTACTGAGACCCGGGACCTGGATTCTGAGAGCCAGGACCCAGAACCCAGGTCCCAGGTCCGATGTCCGTGTTCCGGGAACGAGCCTCTAGTCTCGAGTCTCGGGCCTCGATCACGATGACGATCACGATTGCAAGCACGAACAGGGATTCCCTGCTATAATTTCGGGCATCACGCATTCAACGAGGCACGAACCGCATGCTTCACATCGGCGTCTTCTTCGGCGGGAAATCGGGCGAGCACGAGGTCTCCCTCGTGTCCGGCACCACGGTGATGGCCAACCTGGACCCGGCGCGCTACCGAGTCTCCGCCATCGGCATTCGCAAGGACGGCTCCCTGGCCGCGCCGGCCGAGGCCCGCCGCATGCTGCGGCGGCCCCTGCCCCACGTGGCATGCCCCGAGGTGATCCTCCGGCCCGCGGCGGCGGGTCGCTTCCTCGAGATCATGGCCCGCGACGCGGACGGCGTCGAGACCGCCTGCGACGTCCTCTTCCCCGTGCTCCACGGCACCTATGGCGAGGACGGCACCATTCAGGGGCTGCTGGACATGGCCGAGGTTCCGTGCGTCGGCTGCGGGGTGCTGGGCTCAGCGGCCGGCATGGACAAGGAGATCATGAAGCAGCTCTTCGCCGCGGCCGGCCTGCCCATGGTGCCCCACCGCACCGTCACCCGCGGCGACTGGCTCGCGGCCGCCGACGCCCTCGAGCGTCGGCTCATCGAGGCACTCGACCTGCCGCTGTTCGTCAAGCCGGCCCGCCTTGGCTCCAGCGTGGGGATCTCGAAGGTCCGGACGGCGGCGGAGCTCGGCCCCGCCCTGGCGCTGGCGTTCGATTACGACTACAAGGTGATCGTAGAGCGGGGCGTTTCCGCCCGCGAGATCGAGTGCTCGGTCATGGGCAACCAGGCGCTCCGCGCGTCGCTGCCGGGCGAGATCCTCCCCAGCGGCGAGTGGTACGACTACAACGCCAAGTACGTGGACAACCGCTCCGGCCTCCTCCTCCCCGCGCCACTGGAGCCGGCGCTGACCGAGCGGGTCCGGGAGCTGGCGGTGCAGGCGCTGGCGGCCATCGGCGGCGAGGGTTACGGCCGGGTGGACTTCCTGCTGGACCGCGACACGGGCGCTCTCTACGTGAACGAGATCAACACCATTCCCGGCTTCACCGAGATCAGCATGTTCCCGAAGCTGTGGGACCTCACCGGCTTCCCTCTGCCCGCGCTGCTCGACGAGCTGGTGCGGCTGGCCCTGGAGCGCCACGCCTGGCGCGCCGCGCGGCGCACCAGCTACGAGGACGCGTCATGACCGCCGCCGCGGACCGGCCGCTGCCCGAAGGGAAGCTGGATCCCGGCCTGCTGGCCGAGTTGCTGCGGGGGCTCCCGCCGCCCAACCCCTCGGTGGTCGTGGGCCCGGCGGTGGGCGAGGACGCCGCGGTGGTCCGGATCGGCACCGAGCTGGTGGTGCTCACCACCGACCCCATCACCTTCGTCAGCGACGATGCCGCCGCCTGGCTGGTGCAGGTCAACGCCAACGACGTCGCCGCCATGGGCGCGCGGCCGCGCTACCTGACCGTCACGGCGCTCTTTCCCCCCGGCACCACGGCCGCCGCGGTGCGGGAGGCCTTCGGCCGCCTGGCCGCGCACTGCCGGCGGCTGGGGATCGACCTCGTGGGCGGGCACACCGAGGTCACCCGGGCGGTGACCCAGCCGGTGCTGGTGGGCCAGATGGCGGGCGTCACCGACAGCCGGCGGCTGCGCCGCAGCGGCGCCGCCCGGCCCGGCGACCGGATCCTGCTGGCGGGCGCCGCCGGCCGCGAGGGGAGCGCCATCCTGGCGCGGCACCGCGCCGCCGACCTGGCCGCGCTGTTCCCGGCGGAAGTGCTGGCCGACGTGGCGCGGTGGGCGGAGCCGCCGGGGCTGTCGGTGGTGGACGCGGCGCTGGCGCTGGCCGAGATCGACGGCGTCCACGCGCTCCACGACGCCACCGAGGGCGGGGTAGCCGGGGCGGTGCGGGAGATGGCGCTGGCTTCCGGCGCCGGCTGCCGCCTGGTGCTGGAGCGCATCCCGGTCCGGCCCGAGACCTGGGCCATCTGCGGCGCCCTGGGGCTGAACTGGCTGGGCCTCATCAGCTCGGGGCTGCTGGCGGCCGCCGCCGCCCCGGACGCGGTGGCGCGCTGCCTGGCGGCGCTGGCGCCCCTGGGCTTGCCGGCTGCCGACGCCGGCGAGATTCTGCCCGCGGGCTGCTGGCTGGAACGCGGCGGCGTCGACGCTCCGCTGCCGGAGTTCGCGGTGGACGAGATTGTGAGAGGGATCGGTGAATCGGTGAATCGGTGAATCGGTGAATCGGTGCATGGGCTGGATAGCGGGCACGCACGGCGTGCAAGAAGAGACGGGACGCAACGTCCATAGAACGGACGGTCTGAAATACAGGGATGGAGGCGCACCATGAACACATTGCGATACGCGGCCGTGGCGGCCGGACTGTTACTGGCGGTGGCGCTGTTGCTGGCCTGCGGCATGTCGCATGAAGGGGCAGCCGCTCCCGAGCAGCAGGAGTCGAAAACCGTCGCCGCCCAAGGCGGCGCGGCGATGCCCGCGGCGCCGGACGAGTTCGCCGCTCCGAACGCGGACAAGCCGGCCCGGCGCGAGGACGTGCAACGTCCCGTCGAGGCGATGAAGAAAAAGATCATCAAGACCGCCGACGTCCGCATGCAGGTGGACGACTACGCCGCCAGCCGCCGGGCGATCGACGGGCATGTTGCCGCCCAGGACGCGTACATCGCCTCGGAAAACGAGAACAACAACGGCCACACCCTGGAGAACACCCTGGTCATCCGGGTGGAGGCCGAGCGCTTCGACGCGCTCCTGGCCGCCCTCGCCGGAGAGGCCTCCTACCTTCACACCAAGTCGGTCAACGCCCGGGACGTGACCGAGGAGTACGTGGACGTGGCGGCCCGCCTCCGAACCCGGCGGGAGGTGGAGGCGCGCTACATCGACATCCTCCGCCAGGCCCGCACCATCCCCGACGTGCTGGCGGTGGAACGCGAGCTGCGCGGGCTCCGCGAGGAGATCGAGTCCGCCGAGGGCCGGCTCAAGTACCTCAACGACCAGGTGGGTTACAGCACCATCCGTCTCACCGTGTACCAGAAGCTCGCCTTCGCGCCGGCGCCGGGCGAAGGCATCGGCTCCCGGCTCCTCACGGCGCTCCGCGAGGGCTGGGCCGGCCTGGTCGCCCTGTTCGTGGGACTGGTGTACATCTGGCCGTTCTGGGTGTTGGTGGGCGTCATCGTGTGGCTGCTGGTCCGGTACCGCCGCCGCTGCCTCGCCCGCCGGGCCGCCGCCCAGGCCGCCCCGGCCGGCGCCGCCGCGCCGCCGAGGCAATGACCGGCACGGCCGGGAGCACCCGATGGCAACCGTCGAGCGCTACGAGTTCCACACCCACACCCTGCTCAGCGACGGCGACCTGATCCTGTCCGAGCACGTCCGCCGCGCCGAGAAGGCCGGCGTGACGGTGCTCGCCGTGACCGACCACGCCGACGCCAGCAACCTGGAGGATCTGCTGAAAGCCTACCGGCGCTTCATGGACATGGAAGCCGCCCGCTTCGCCGTGCGCGTGATCCCCGGCGTGGAGCTGACCCACGTGCCGCCCGACCTCATCGACGAGCTGGCCCGTCAAGCCAAGGCGCTCGGCGCGCGGGTGGTGGGCGTGCACGGCGAGACCATCGTCGAACCGGTGGCCCCCGGAACCAACCGCGCCGCCGTGGCGTCGCGCCACGTGGATTTTCTGGCCCACCCCGGCTTCCTCTCCGCCGAGGAGGCGCGCGCGGCGGCGGCCGGTGGCGTATTCATCGAACTGACGGCGCGCCAGGGGCACTGCCTGACCAACGGCCACGTGGCCCGGGCGGCCCGCGAGGCCGGCGCGGCGCTCATCGTCAACTCCGACGCCCACGCGCCCGAGGACCTGATCGACGCCGTGTTCGCGTGGCAGGTGGCCCGGGCGGCGGGCCTGTCCGACGCGGAGGCCAACGCCGCGACGCTGACCAACCCCCGGCGGCTCTTCGAGCGCGTGTCAACTGCTGATGGTTGATAGTTGATGGTTGATAGTTGATGGCTGATCGGCGAAGGTTCGTGCTCGTAATTCGTAATCGTGATCGTAATGGTAATCGAGGCTCGAGGCTCGAGGCTGGAGGCTCGTCATCGGTTGCCCGTGCCGGTATCATTAGTAATTCGTAATCGTGATCGTAATCGTGATCGTAATCGTAATCGTAATCGAGCCTCGAGGCTGGAGGCTCGTCATCGATTGTCCGTGCCGGTATCATTCGTGATTCGTAATCGTGCTCGTAATCGTGATCGTAATTCCCAACCCGGCGGAGCCGGAACCAAACGATGGCGATTGTGAATTTCCACTCTGTACGTACCGGTGTGTGTTTCAGCACGAAGTTCGGATCGCCACGAGAATAGCCAGGCGCAACCCGGCGTAGCCGGGTAGCGCCTGGACAAGCGATGGTGTTTGCAGAATGCGCGCCCCGGGGACGGGGCGCGGGGAAGTGCGGCGTTCGCGGCAACCTGTTCTCCGCGCCCCGCGGCCGCGGGGCGCGACGCATACAATGTGTCTATCTTTCCAGGCGCAGCCCCGCGTTCGCGGGGCTGCGCCTGGCTATTTTCGTCGTGAATGCGGAGACGGTGCCGGTCGATGATGGGGTGGGCAACCCGTCCGATGGCGCGGCGAAAATCCTGCCAAAAAGTGGCAGAAAAACGGGAGTAACTGAGTAATCGTAAAGATTTTAACGTTGGAATGTTCGCAGGTTTGCATGTTCCAGGTTCACAGGTTCTGGATCAGTTGATGGTTGATCCGTCTCCCGATTCACCGATTCACCGATCTCGCATGGCACCATCAGGCCACCAGCAATATTGAGGTACCGCGAGCGGCAGCGAGCGGCGCCAGCGGCCAGCCGCCGCGATGTCCCGACGCCGCGACTCCATGCCATCACGGTAGCGGCAATGCGTGTCACGCGACCTGGTGTGCCGTTGCAGAATCCGCGGCGATGGTTTACCCTTTGACCGGACGGGCATTCAAGCGGCACAGACAGAGTGGTTGGGCGCCTGGGGTGATGCGTGCCGATTGGGCTTTTGCGCCGCTCGCTGCCGCTCGCGGTACCTCCACGTTGCCAACCGGCGGATCGTGCACATGTCTCAGGCGCTGGGCCGATCAATGAATGACTGGTTGGACGAGTGAATTCCGGATACCCCTAATCAATGGGTTCCGGCTAAGCCGGGTTGGGATTACGATTACGGGCCGAAATCCGAAGTCCGATGTCCGATGTCCGATGATCGGGAACGAGAGGTGCGATCATGTTCGAAAATTGGGATTGGCAGCCGCCCGAAGGGTGGACAGTGATCGAGACGCTGGACGCGCATGCCGCCGGGGAGCCGCTGAGAATCATCACCGCCGGGCTGCCCCCCATTCCCGGGACGACCATCCTTGAGAAACGCCGCCATTTCCGCGACCACCTCGACTGGGTGCGCACGGGACTCATGCACGAGCCGCGGGGCCACGGCGACATGTACGGCGCCGTCCTCACCGAGCCGGTCACGCCCGACGGCGACCTCGGCGTGTTCTTCCTCCACAACGAAGGGTACAGCACCATGTGCGGGCACGCCATGGTGGCGCTGGGCACCGCGCTCGTGGACACCGGGCTGCTCCGCCGCGACGGCGAGGCGCCGGAGATCCGCCTCGACACCCCCGCCGGCCGCGTCGCCGTCTCCGCCCACCGCGAGGGCGGCCGCGTCCGCCGCGTCACCTTCCGCAACGTGCCGTCGTTCGTCTTCCGCGCCGGCGTGACCGTGGACGTGCCCGGCGTCGGCTCCGTCCACGGCGACGTGGCGTTCGGCGGCGCGTTCTACTTCTTCTGCGAGGCCGGGCCGCTGGGCGTCACCCTGGCGCCCGGCGCCGCGGCCCAACTCATTGACCTGGGGCGCCGCATCAAGCACGCCGCCGCGGAGCAGTGCCCACCCGTTCATCCCTTCGAAACAGACCTCGGCTTCCTGTACGGCGTCATCTTCACCGGGCCGCCGGCGGACCCCCGCCATCACAGCCGCAACGTCTGCGTGTTCGCCGACGGCGAGGTGGACCGCTCCCCCACCGGCACCGGCGTGTCGGCCCGCGCCGCCATCCACCACGCCCGCGGCGAGCTGGCGCCCGGACAATCCATCGCCATCGAGAGCCTCATCGACACGGTGTTCGAGGTGCGCGTGGCCGAGGTGACGGCGTTCGGCGGCTATCCGGCGGTGATCCCCGAGGTGACGGGCTCGGCGGCGGTGACGGGCCGCCACCGCTTCTGTTTCGATCCCGACGACCCGCTGCGGCACGGGTTCTTCATCCGGTGACCGACGGACATCGGCGTTCGGCCCAACCGGACTTTCACCACAGAGACACAAAGGCCACAAAGGCCTCAATCCATTTGTCATTGGTCATTTTTCATTTCTCATCTGTCATTTGAGAATGGTAAATGGGTTCATCGGGGAAGAATCTGTATGGGTCATCTGTGAACCTGGAACCTGCGAACGGGTGAACCCGCGACATTCTGGAACGAGCCTCTAGCCTCTAGCCTCGAGTCTCGCCTGAAGAAACGCCGTGAATGCCTTTCACTGGTGCTTGATCGCCGCGGCGGGATCGGTGGCGGCGACGCGCAGCACGTGCGTCCCCACCGTGAGCACCGTCACCGCGGCCACCACCGCCAGCGGCAGCAAGAACAGCCACGGCGCCAGGCCCGCCCGGACGGCGAACCCCTCCAGCC
>ENA-ORXD01000455-ORXD01000455.1-sediment-metagenome-genome-assembly--contig:-NODE-455-length-53040-cov-11.051338_pt1 | contig 53040 bp, 52 predicted proteins | sample MGYA00237862_ERZ511471 | MGnify/ENA metagenome assembly ERZ511471
GGACACTACGGATATGAGCCGTATGCTCTAACCATCTGAGCTACACCGCCCCGTGAGACAGCGACGTACCTACCCTATATTTCCACGCCTGTCAAGAGGCTTCTGGGACCTCCAGGTCGTACGCCACGATCGCGCTCCTGGTCAGGGCCGCCCCCAGCCTCACGGCAAGAACGACCTCGTCCTTCCCGTCGTTGTCGATGTCCTTGATCTGGTAGTCGGCGACGTATCCCTGGATCTTCTTCGTCCTCCAGTTCTCGGCCAGTCCGAGCCCGTCCCATTCGAAGTTGTATATCTCGCTCCTCGTAAAGACCCGGACGTTCTTCATGGCCCTCCCCGAGGGGGACAGGTTCTTGACGATCACGAGTTCCTCCTTCCCGTCCCCGTTGGTATCGTACGAGAAGATCCTCTCCTTGACGTATACGGAATCGCCCACGTCCTCGTTGGTGTCGGCACCCATTGACTGCCTCGCCGTGAAATAGATCTTGTTGTTGCTCCCCCCGTAGACGTCGTCGCTGATCCACAGCAGGTGATCGCTCCCGCCCAGGATGTGGATCTTCGAAAGGGGTGTCTGGGTCTTCTGAAAGATGTTGATATGATCGTACTCGTCGAGGGCGACCACCCTCTCGACACTCCCGTCGACCGGCGCGAGCAGCACCCCGAAGACCGACAGCCCCTCGGGGATGAGGAGCCGTTTGCCCTTCTGATAGGCGCCGTTCCTCCACACGATCTCGTGAATCGGCCCTTCGAGGGGGTTTCCCAGCGTCATCTCCTGCCCCATCAGGACGAAACCCTCTTCCGTTCGAGTAATCCGCATGAACCACTTCAGTCCGGAGGCGATCTTCACGTACTTTCCGTCCTGGAACTCCATGACGAACGAGTTAGGTCCGTCTTTCGCGAGATTCGTCACGATGATCTCCGCGATCCCGTTGCCGTTGATGTCGGCGATATCCACGGCGAGAAACTGATCGACCGACTCACCCGAGAGCTTGGTGACCGGTACGAAGGCCGTTCCATCTCTCCGGTAGATCTCCATCATCCTGTCGTCGATCACGACGACCTCGTTCTTCCCGTCGCCGTCCACGTCCCCGATATCCATCCCTTTCAAGGCCTTCTTATAGTGAGGGCTCATCCAGAACCCCTTCTGCGCCAGGGGATTGGCGGCCGTTATGAAGGCGGGATTGATCACGGACGTAAAGGTGCCGCGCTTGGCCCGTATGACCTTTCCCTCGTCGGGCCCCTGCAGGGGGGCGGCGGGAGAACGCTCCTGCCCGGCCGGAGGCAGTGAGGCAATCTCGGCGGCGGGGGGGGTGATCCCCAGGACCTGGTAGTGTATCTTCTGCGCGAACTCGTTGATCCGGGGGATGACGTCATCCATCCCCCGGCACTGCTCAAAGACGCCCAGGGGGGTCTTATAGGTGGACACATCGAGGAGTTTCGCGTCGAGGCTCACGCTGTTCCCGATCTTCGTGATGCTCCCCCATACCACATAATCGAGGTTCAGGCGCTTGCCGAGTCCGTAGACATCGGCAACCGCCGGCTCCTTGTCCCCCAGCTTTTCCAGCGCCTCCTTGACCTCTTGTTTCGCAGTGACCTGTATGCCCTCGGTCACCGAGAGGCGGGAGATCAGCATATCCCATATCCCGTCCCGCACATAGGTTATATCCTCGGAGCTATGCACCGAAAAGGGGAGAACCGCCACCTTCTTTGCCTGCTTTTGGGTCTCCCCGGCCCACAGCTGTCCGGAAAAGATGAAACCAACGATACAGAGAACCAGCACACATCTCTTCATTCCGATCTCCTTCATGTTTGGTTACGCAAAGCGCCCGGGCAATTGCACATGTTCGATATCACCGGAGGCCTCTATAATCTTCGGAACGCCCCCCCGGAGAAGCATCCTCCATTATCAGCCCGAACAGGCCCTCCCCGATGTTCCCGTTCCGGTCCGCCCGGGAGCCTCTCTCTTCAAATCGTTCAGGTGAACGACCCTCAGGTCGTCCCCTCTATTGTACCATCGATCCTCTTCAAAAGACCGCGGCGGTTTTGCTCCGACCGGAGGTCATATCCTGCCACAAACATATGGCCGGTATCAAGACAAAATGCCGGATGGGATTTTTCTCCGGCTCTTTTCATAATCCGGGCGATCTCTTCGCGTCTTCCTCCGAGAGCGGTTCCCGTTCCGCCCCGGTCCGCCGGCCCGGACGACGGCAGGCCGTCTGCGCCTACAACTTCGGCACGGCGAAGTTGATGATATTGACGAGGATGGATTGATTGTACAGACCGATGAGGATGATCGCCGCGGCCACGATAAAGGTGGGGATCAGCATGCTCAGGGGGGCCTCGCTGACCGCCGGTCCTTCCTCATGGGCATGCCCGTGCCCCGCACCTGCGGCGCCGAAATCGTAGTAGCCGGTCTCGATGATCCTGAAAAACAGGATGATATTGACCAGGCTGGAGAAGAGGAGCGCGACCACAAACATCCAGTTTCCGGCCATGACGGAGCCCTGAATCAGATACCATTTGCTGAAGAAGCCGCAGGTGGGCGGCACTCCGATAACCGACAGGGCCACGACGAGGAAGGCGGCCATGGTGTACGGCATCTTCTTGAATATGTTGTCGAAGGCCGAAAGCTCGTTATTCTTCATCTTATACGCGATGATACCGGCCACGGCGAAGAGGCCGAGCGTCATCACCACATCGTTCATGACATGCAGGATCGCGCCCCTGATCGCCACGGTGTTGGCGACCCCCACGCCGCCGACCATATAGCCGACCTCGGCTATCACGATGTAGCACAGCATCCGTTTGAAATTCCTCTGCGCCAGTGCCATCACCGCCCCGGCGAAGATGGCAACGATCCCGGTGTACAGCATGATCTTCGTCGCGGGGAGGAGCTCGATGGAAAAATAGGGCCTGAAGAGGGTGAACATCACCCGCAGCATGATGTAGACGGCGACCTTGGTCATCAGCGGCGCAATCAGGGCGCCGGCGGCCGAAGGGGCCCTGGTATAGGCGTCGGGGAGCCACAGGTGCAAGGGGAAGAGGGCCATCTTGAGGGCGATCCCCACCATGAAGAAGGCGAAGGCGACCAGGATCACCTTGGAACTGTACAGACGGGGAAGGATCTCGGCAAGGTCGGCCAGGTTCAGGGACCCGGTGACCATGTAAAGGTACCCGACACCGAGCAGATAGAAACAGGCCCCGACGGTGCCCAGGATCAGGTACCGGAAGGCGGCCAGAGGGGCGCCCTCCTCCCCGGTCGCTATGAGGGCGTACCCGGCAAGGGACGCTATCTCGAGAAAGACGTAGAGGTTGAAGACGTCGCCCGTGATGACGATCCCCAGGAACCCCGTCACCTGGAGGAGGAAGAGGGTGTAAAAATAGACCGTCCGGTCGGGGAGCTCCGCCTCGAGGCTTCTCCGGGAATAGACCGCCACCAGGAGGGAGGTGCCGGTGATCAGGACCAGCATCATGGCGTTCAGGTGGTCGATCACGTACTCGATCCCCCAGGGCGGGGGCCAGTTCCCGAGGCGGTAGTGGATGATCCCCTCGTGCATGACGGTGTTCAGCACCGAGACCGAGCAGAGGGTGGACCCCAGGAGGGCGAGGATGACCCAGGGGTAGCACAGGTCCTTCTTCAGCCAGCCGACCAGCGGCGTGGCTACAGCGGACATCAGGGCTATAACGACTATCAGGACGGGGGCTTGCTCTGCTATCATTTGATTGCCCTCAGGATCTCATCCTCTTCCAGGGTATGGTATTTCCGATATATCATGATGGCGATGGCCAGGGCGACCCCCAGCGTCGCGATGGAGACGACGATCGCCGTCAGCATCAGGACGTGCGGCAGGGGATTCAGGTACTGGGCGACCTGGATGACATGCTCGCCGTGGGCGTGCGCATCCGCTTCGGTGAGGATCGGCAGGGTCGCCCCTCCCTTCTTGTAGGCGATGGAGATGAAGAAGAGGATGATCGCCGTCTGAAAGATGTTCATCCCGATGATCTTCTTGATCAGGTTGTTCTTGGCGATCATCGCGTAGAAACCGATCATCATCAGGGTGATGTAGATCCAGTAGTTGTATTTCGCTATGATAAGGTCCATCGCACTCTCCCGTGATCCTCTCCTATCGTCTGGCCCTTCCGACCTCCCTGCGTCTCCGCAGCAGCAGGATGCAGGCCATCCCCGCCGTGAAGATGACCGTCGTCTCGCCGAGCGTGTCATACCCCCGGTAGTCTGCGAGGACGGAGGTGACCATGTTCGGCGTCGCCGTCTCTATCTCGGTGTTCGTGATGTAGCGGGGCGACACGTGAACACTGGCCGGCGAGGCGGGATCGCCCCAGTCGGGCATATCAATAGTGCCGTAAATCAGAAACGCCCCCGCAATGATCGATACAATGAGGCCCAGTGTCTTCAATCCTTTGTCCTCCTCGTCGTCTTCAGGACCGCGGCGACAAAGAGGATGGTCCCGATCCCCGCGCTGACCGACGCCTCCGTGAAGGCGACGTCGACGGCCCCGAGCTGCGCCCACATGAGACACATGAAGAAGCTGTAAGCCCCGAGGATCATGACCGCGCTCAAGAGGTCCCTGACGGTGATCGCCGCAATCGCGCACATGACGACAAACAGCTGTAGAACGATATCAAAGGGTATATTCATCGTCTCTCTTCCCCCCGTACCCATGGTTTGAGCCCGCGCCGTATCCCGGCCCGCGAAATGGCGTGCGTCGCCGTCGGCTGGGCCAGGAACATGAAGACCGCGATAACGACGATCTTCAGGGCGGTGAGAGACACCCCCTCATGGAGGGCGAAGCCGATCAGGCACAGGAAGACGGCGAGCGTATCCCCCTTCCCCGTGGCGTGGAGCCGCGTGAAGAAATCCGGGAAGCGCAGGAGTCCGATCGTCGCTGTGGTGAAGAACAACAGACCGCCGAGGATAAAGACTATCGCAAGGATACCCATGATATATGACATATCGTTACCGTTCCGTTTCCAGGTATTTCGCCGCGGCCACGCACCCGATGAAGTTGAGGAGGGCGTACACCATGCTGATATCGATGAACATGTCGACGCGGCCGTACACATAGCCGAGGACGAGGAGTATGATCAGGGTCTTGGTGCCGATAGCGGAGATGGCCGCTATCCGGTTGAACACCCCCGGACCGAATATGACCCGGTAGAGCACCAGAAAGACGAGGAGGCACAGGCCGAGGCCGACGGCAACAAAGAATTCACTCATACGAAAACCCCACACACGCGTTGCTACCCTTCACGTTTCACCTTCTCTTCCCGTTTCTGATCTTCAGGCAGTATCCCGCCTGTGGCTATATCGAAGAATATGGAGTACATGATCGCCATGACCGTGAATCCCACGCCCAGTTCCACTCCCAGGATCCCCAGAGACCGGGCGTGCGCCGGGTCGACGTGCAGGATGACGGACAGCTGGCCGTAGTCGAGGTAATTCCCGCCGAGGAGGAGGCAGGTGAGCCCGATCCCCGCGTAGATCAGGACGCCCACGCTTCCCAGGAGGATGATGACCCCCTCGGGAATCCTCCTCTTGATCTCGTCATACCCGTGGGTGATCAGGAGCAGGGCCAGACTCGCGCCCAGGATAACCCCTCCCTGAAACCCCCCGCCCGGGCTGTAGTGGCCGTGCATGATGACGTACAGGGCGTACAGCTGTATGAAGGGGACGAAGATCCGCGCGATGGTCTTGATGATAATGTCATCGCTCCTGTCAATCATCTAGATACCCCTCTTGAGCTCAGCGAATATACGGGACACATCCAGGACATCCTGAATGTAGATGTGGTCCGCCTCCATGAAGATATGCGCCACCCGGTCCTCCATCTCTCCCGTATCGAGATCGGCGGCCACTTTCCGATCGAGGGCGTGCACCATGAATTCGCGTTCCGCGACATCGATCGTGACGGTGCCCGGCGTGAGCGTGATCGAATTCGCCAGGGTCACCCACGAGATGTCGCTCTCCAGCTTGGTCTTGAACCTGATGATCTGAGGATCGATCGGCATCTTCGGCGAAACAGCGAGGTAGGCAACATAGAAGTTGGCCGTCACGATCTCATAGAGGAGCCACGGGATATAGCCGAGGAACCGCCGGGCGATGACACGGCCGTCTCCCACCCGCACGTTGGCGAAGAGCAGATCGTGGCTGAGGTACGCGACGATCCCCGAACAGATGACCCCGAGGGAGAGGTGAAAGGCGTCGAACTTCCCGGAGAGCAGCGCCCAGAATGCCATCAGCATTACGAAGGTGGCGAGGAAATTCTGAAGACCGGACCGCGTCTCCTGGGCGCCCTTCAGGATGGTCTGGACCTTCTTTTCCTCCATCCACCGCGTCTCGGACGTCAGTCTCGTGGCCGTATCGAGCAGGCCCACGGCCTGCATCTTCGCGTTCTCCAGGATACGAAAGGCGTCGTCCGCCGCATGGATAAACAGTGTCACTTCCATAGTCTCAGTGGTCCCCGGCGGCATCCGGTACAAAGAATACCGGCACAGCCGCCTGTTGTATAACGGAATAGACCGTGCTTCTTTTGCATAACCGCTGCCACAGGGTCTTCTCGGTGCCCGATCCCATGATGATGATGCTTCCCCGGTAATCCTCGGAGGCCGTGACGATCTCCTCCGCCACGTCGCCGGCATAGATGTGCGACTCCGCGTTGATCCCCTCGTTCAGGCATACCTTCCGGGTGTGCTCCAGCCGTTCTTTGAGCTCCCGCATGTCCTTGACGGTCAGCTTTTCGCTGATGACGTGGATGATATCCAACTCGTAGATGAGTTCGCCGAGGGCGAGGATGCGCTCCATGGCCTTCTCGGAGGCGGGGGTCCAGTCGGTGGCGAAGATGACGTGGTCCAGCAGCCCCCCTTCCGCGGCGTTACGGTCCAGGACGAGGACCGGCAACGGAGAGCGCAGGGCGAGTTCCCTGAGGGCCGTTCCATGCGCATCCCTGTCGAGGTCGGCGACGATACAGGATACCCGCTCGTCGCGCGCGGCAGCCATGATCTCTCCGTAGGAGAAGGCTCCGATCGTCCTTGTGGTGAGGGGAATGCCCGGATCGGGAAACCCGTCCGCCTGCCCCTTCGAGGAGGCGGGCAGGGCGAGCACGACACGGTCGAACATCTTCTTCTTATGGAGCGGCGAGAGTTTCTGAAAGACGGCGGATGAAGCGCCCTCGCTCGGATCAGTAACGTACAGCAATGTTAACGTTTTACCCCCTGATGAAAGTATACCGCATCCCCTACAGCTTGACGCTCGCAGGAACCAGCAGGCTCGGAAGCATCGAATGCTTGGTCAACTTTGTGGCAACACTTCCCAGAAATATCTCTTTCAGGGGGTTTTTACCCGTTGTACCTGCGACGATCATGGTGGCTTCCCGCTCACTTGCTGCCTTCTCTATCTGCTCGAATGTGCTCCCCACATAGAGGTGCGATTCGGCCTCGATCCCCTCCTTCTCGAAAAGGGAACAGACCTCCTCCAGCTTCTGTTTGTTTTCCTTCCGCAGGGACTGTATCTCCATCGCCGACGGACTCTTGAATTCCTTCTCGTTGATCACGTGGACGGCTATCACCTTCTTCAGGACATCCTTGAGGGAGAGGAGGTATTCCACGGCCTTCCCGCTGGCGGGAGACCAGTCCAGGGTCAGGAGAGGGCGCTCGAACGGCCGCTCATTGACCTTTCCGGAGGGAAGCATGTACTTGTACACCAGGACCGGGGTGGACGTCCGCTCGAGGATCTCCAGAGTCTCCGAACCGCCGTACAGCTCCTCAAGCTTCCCCTTCTTGTGGCGGCCCGTGACGATCAGGTCCACGTCCTCCTCTTCCGCCGTGGATATGATCTTGGGAAGGGGGTTACCCACCACGATATAGGCGCCCACTTCCATTCCCTGCTCAAAGAGGCTCTCAGCCCAGTCGATAAAGCGGACATTGGCCATCTCGCGGAGCCGTACCTCCTCGTCCTTGAGGTACCCCTTGCCGCGGCGCATGGCGACCTTGTCCCGCTCTATGACATGCAAAAAGACGGTGTGGTTGAACCCCGCCTTTCTCAGATCCATCAGGGACTGGAGGGCGTCGAACCACAATCCTTCAAACTGGGTCACAAAGAGCATCTTCTTGTTTTTCATCGTCTCTACTCTGCCTATCCGGTATCCTGTGAATTACCCTATCAGCCGCTTGACCGTTTCCGCCAGTTCCAGCGGCTCAACCGGCTTCTCTATGTAGACATTGGGTTCCGGCACCGGCTGATCGCCGAATTCCGTGAGCGCCTCCTGGGAACGGAGGAAGGTGCGTTTCGCGATACCGGACAGGATGATCACCGGAATGTTCTTGAGGGACTCGTCGGTCTTCAGCTCCCGGTACATGCGGATACCGCTCTGTTTGGGCATGAGGACATCCAGTATTATCAGATCGGGCGCCTCGTCTCTCGCCATGGCAAGCCCCGCTTCACCGTTTCTCGCCACCAGGGGGGTATATCCATTCTCCTCCAGGACCGTCTTGACGAATATGCTGATATCGGGATCGTCATCAACGGTAAGAACCCTCTTTGACATTACTGGCCTCCTTTATCCTTATGCATAGTTGTTTCGAGTCCCGCGGTGCGAGTCTCGGCTTTTCCATACCCGACGCGGCCGTCCTTCATGGCCCGCTGGTCAGCGGGCCGCGCCCTTCTCCCCGTTCACCTGCTTATAGGGGAGCCGTACGATAAAGGTCGATCCCTTCCCCGCCTCGGAGAGGATATCGATGCTGCCGTTTTGTTCGTTCACCAGCTTCTGGATGACCAGGAGGCCCAGGCCGGTGCCCTTCCCTCCCTTGGTGCTGAAGAAGGCCGTAAATATCTTGTTCTTGACCTCTTCATCCATGCCGCAGCCGTTGTCGGCCACCTCGAACCTGACGATATGTTCCTCCTCAAGCTGCGTCTTCACTTTGACTTCATGTTGCTTGGTATCGTCAAGGTCGAAAATACAGGCATCAACGGCGTTCGAGACCAGATTGAGCAAGGCGCGGTGGACCATGTCCGGGTCCATCGACACCTCTTTTACGCGGGGGTCGAATTCCCTCACGATCCGAACCTGGTTCTCCATTGCCGTTCCCTCAGAGAGCTCGCAGACGTCTTCAACGATGTCATTGGGAAGGCAAGGCCTGTACTCCGGTGAACGCTCCCTGGAATAGGCGAGAAGATCGAAAACGAGGGAGGAAACCCGCCCCACATTCTTCTCGACCATACACCAGCCCGTTCTTAGCTTATCGGTATCATTCTTGTCAAGGCCAATATTGACGATGTAGGTGCCCCCCTTGAGGCCGGTCAGGATGTTCTTGATGTAGTGGGCGAGCCGGGCGACCGTCTGGCCGATCGCCGCCAGCCTCTCGGACTTGACCAGCTCCCGTTCGAGGCGTTTGATCTCACTGAGATCCTGGAAGAAACCGACGCTCCCGATGATATCGTCACGATCGTACAGGAGGGTTGCGGAAAATCTGACGGGAACGTCCTCCTGGTTCTCCCGGTGAATGATGAGGTCATTCCAGCCTACATCCCCCATATTCTTACCTTCTTTGAACATAAGGCTGAACAGATCCGCTATCTCCGCGGGGAACAGGTCCTGAAAATCCATCTTCCGCACGACATCGATCCGGGGCACCCCGAAGATGACCTCCGCCCCCGGATTGAAGACAACAATGACCCCGTTTTCATCCGTCGCCACGATTCCATCATTGGAACTGGTGATCAGTTTATCCTGGAAGTCGGACTTCCTCTTTACCTCCCCGATGGCTATGTGGCACATGTTCTCGAGGTCCAGCGTGTATGCCCTCAGTTTCTCCCGGATCACCAGTTTTTCCTTGGCCCGCTTCAGGGCGATCTGCAGCGCCTCTTCCCGGACCGGTTTGTTGACGAAGTCCGAGGCGCCGTACCGCAGGGCATCGATGGCGGAATCCATATCCCCGTGACCGGTGACGACGATCACCTCGGCGTCGGGGTTGGTGTTCTTGATTCTCTTCAAGACATCGATTCCGTCCAGCCCCGGCATCTTCAGGTCGGTCAGGACGATCGGCGGGGATTCCTTCTCGAAGGCCTCCAGACCCTTTTCGCCGGAGGGGGCGGTGATGACGTCATACCCGTCACTCCTCAGGGAGAGGGAGAGGACGTCGAGGATGTCCTCTTCGTCGTCGATCAGGAGAATCTTGTTCATATCCATAGGCGTATTCCAAGCGGGCACTGTCCGGTGCTGAACGCTATCACAAAACCGCGAATATCAGAAGCATAAAAAGCGCATCCCCATCCTGCCCGCCCCTCACGGACGGGAATGCATCAGGAGGCGACGGGAAAGGTCAGCCTGAAGGTCGTTCCCTTCCCGGCCTCGCTCTCCACCGTAATAGCGCCGTCATACTCGGTGACGATACCGTAACTGATGCTCATCCCCAGCCCCGTCCCCTCTCCCGGCTTCTTGGTCGTGAAAAAGGGCTCGAAGATCTTTTCCTTCACGTGCTCGGGCATGCCGACTCCGTTATCGGACACGGTGACCACGACCAGGCCGTCTTCAGGGAAAGACCGTATCTTCAGCATCTTCTCGTTCTTTCCGTCGTGCTGGCCGCTCTCATCGAGGGCGTCACGGGCGTTGGTGACGAGATTCATGAAGACCTGCTCCAGGCGGTTGTGATCGGCGAAGATAAGGGGGATATCCTCCGCAAGGTCCAGCTCCACGCCTATCCCGTGCACCTTCAACTGCTGGCCCAGGATCTTGAAGATATCGCGGATGGGGTTGTTGATGTCGACCTTGTCTCCCTTGACATCTGATTTCCTGACAAAATCCTTCATGTGTCTGATCGTCTGGGCCGCCCGCTGGACGTTCCTCTCTATCTGGCCGGCCACGGAAATGATATCGTCCTTCTTGATCTCTCTATTCCGCGTGACCGTCTTTATCAGAAAATCGGAGGCGACCTGGATCACGTTGAGGGGCTGGCTGATCTCGTGGGCGATCCCCGAGGCCATGGTCCCCAGGGTGGCCATCTTGCTGGCCTGTATCAATTGCGTCTCCTTCTCCACGCTCTCGCTGACGTCGGGGGTGACCACGATCAGGCAGTCTTTCCCCATGAACATCACTGCGCTGACGTGGAGGTTGACGTAAAAGGAGGTTCCATCCCTCTTCCGGTAGAGCTTCCGGGAATAGAACTCCGACTGATCCGAAGAGATCTTCTCGAGCCCTTCGAGCACCTCCTGGTCGATGGTGTGCCCGAGCTTCGCAAAGGACATGCCCACGAACTCGTCCCTCGAGTACCCGTAACACTCGACGGCGGTCGCATTCACGTCCAGTATCTTGAAGGTCTCCCTGTCGACGATGATGATGGGGCTCGGATCGGCGTCGAACATGGCCCGGTATTTTTCTTCCGATTTCTCGAGTTCGCGGTACGATTCTTCCAGTTCCCTCGTCTTCTCCCTGACCTTCCGTTCCAGATCCTGGCTGAATTGCTCCGCCTCGTAGTGGAGCCGGGCATTCTCGATCGCCAGGGCGACATGGTTGCCGATGACGGGAAACAGGTTGCTGTCCTCTTCCGAAAAGCGCGGTGAGGAGTGGCTCGACACCCGCATCACGCCGAAGACGCTGTCCTTGGACGCAAGGGGGAGATACGCCGCCGACTTCAGCCCCTCGTCCAGGAATTCCCCGCAGGGCGCGCTGTCCTGTGGTATGTCCTCGAAGAACATCATGGTATTCTTTTCCGCCACCTCATCGACGATGACATCGCGGCCGGCGCCTTCCCCCTCCTGGTAGAAGGCCTCACGGTACCCGAAGGAATACACGATGCGGAAGGAGCCGCTCCTCCTCCGGAGATACACCCCGAGGCTGTCGACATCGGCGAAATTCTCGAAGATCCCCACGCCGGCCGTGCGGACCCGCTCGAAGGGGTCCAGCGTGGCGCTCAGGGAGGAGGTAACATTCCACAGGACCGAGAGGTACCTGAGGTGCTTCTCGCGCTCGTCGTTCAGGAGTTTCGAATCGGTCCGGTCCCAGCAGGTCTCGATGGCCCCGGCGATGTTTCCCTCGGGGTCCCGTATCGGGGCCGCCGTGAAGTAGACCCACCTGCCGCCGTCGGCCATCTGGGGATAGAAGTCCTCCGCCTCGTAGGCGCCTTCGATGAAAGGCGAACGGCGTCCCCGGACCCCGTAGTACTTCCGGATCTCATCTTCGGTGACGTTGTCCACGATCAGGTCGGCCATGATCGGTTTCTCCCCCGTGTAGAACGCCTGCCAGTGCTTGTTCGTCCCGATCATGTCCTCGGCCCGGTACCCGGTCAGCCGCTCGAGGGCGGTGTTCCAGTGGGTGATGACGTGGTCGTTGTTGATGACAAAGGTGGGGATGGTGCTCCCCTGGACGATCTGCAGGAGGGTCCACTCCTTCTCCTGGTATTCCCGCTCCATCAGATCGAGATGGCGGGCCCGCTCTTCGGCAATGACCTGGTACTGCCGGGAGATACCCCGCGAGAGGAGCGCGGCTATCAGGAGGAGGATAATGACGGACAGGATGAGGATGATGACGACGACCCTGTTCCAGGCCATGGCGTCCTCTTCGGGGCTTCGGGGCGCATCAGGCCCGGCCTCCGGGACCATGCCCGTGTCCGACTGGGGCGCCGCCTCCTGCCTCGTCCCAGGCTCTTCCGTCGTGGAGATCCCGTTGAACATGAGGAGGGCCATCAAGGCCAGGGGGATGACGATAAGGAGAAAGAAGATCTTCGCCATATCGAAGAGCTTTGCCTTTGCCCGCATGCGTTCGTCTTTACCGGTCTCCGGCATGATCTCTGTCCTCTATCCCGTGCGCAGCAGGGGAAACAACAAACCACATCCTATCCGCCCATGACGGCCCTCGCGGTCATCCGCGCCAGTTCAAGGAAGAATCCCGGCCGGACAAACAGCAGGAATGAGGCGACGGCGGTCAGAACAGGCGGGATCACGGCGCAGATGTGGGCCTCGCTGAGGCGTGTCGAGGCGTCGAAGTTGGGCCCGTCGGAGAAGAAGGCGTTGTACGTGATCGGCAGGAAGTAGGCCGCATTCAAGAGGGAACTGGTCAGGATGACGACCAGGATGGGGATCTGCCCCGCCTCGATGCAGCCCAGGGCCAGGTACCACTTGCTGATGAACCCGCCCAGCGGGGGAATGCCGATGACGCTCAGCGATCCGAAGAAGAAGGCCGTCATGGTGACGGGCATCATCCTGCCGATCCCCTTGATCTCGCTGATCTTCTTGAAGCCCGTGTGGGCGATGATGGCGCCGGCGCAGAAGAAGAGGGTGATCTTTCCGAAGGCGTGCATGACGATATGGACCACCCCTCCCGTCATTCCCATAACGCTCATCAGCCCGCCGGCCATCACGATGTACGAAAGCTGGCTCACCGTCGAGTACGCGAGCCGCGCCTTGAGATCATCCTGCCTCAGGGCGAAGAGCGAACCGACGATGATCGTAACGGATATGAAGTAGAGCAGGAACACGTCGAGGGAGAGGGCGTGCATGAGGTCGATCCCGAAGATGTGGAAACAGACCCTGAGGACGGAAAAGACCCCCACCTTGACCACCGCGACCGCGTGCAGGAGCGCGCTGACCGGCGTCGGGGCCACCATGGCGGAGGGGAGCCACGAGTGGATGGGCATGATCGCGGCCTTGCCGATCCCCGCGATGAAGAGGACGAAGGTGAGGATCAGCATCGGCCCTCCGGCCTTCCCCGCAAGGATCCCCTGGTCCGCGAAATCGAGGGTTCCCGCATACCAGTACGTGATGATCATCGCGGGAAGGAAAAAGGCGATGGAGGTGCCCATGAGGTAGGTCAGGTACTTCCGTCCCGCGAACCGCGCCTCCGCGTCCTGGTGGTGGGTGACCAGGGAGTAGGTGGACAGCGACAGCATCTCGTAGAACATGTACAGGGTGAGGAGATTTGCCGAAAAGGCGACGCCCACCGCCGAAGAGAGGGCAAGCGCGAAGAAGGTGAAGTACCTCGTCTGGGAATGCTCCTTCAGGGGCCGCATGTACCCGATCGAATAGATGGTTGTCACAATCCACAGGGAGGAGGCCACCAGCGCGAAGAGGAGGCCGAGAGGATCGACACGGAAGGCGATCCCTACACCCGGGAGGACATCGACGAGGCTGAAGACCATCCTCTTCCCGGCGAGAACCGCCGGCAGCATGGAGATGATGATGCCGAACTTGATCAGCGCGATCGTGATGGAGCAGCTCTCCCTCAGATTGGGTTTCCTGCCGCAGACGATGATGAGAAGCGATCCAAAGAGTGAAACGGCAACAGCCAGCAGCGGTTTTACGGATACAATGGTTTCCATGAAATAACGTTATCTCCCCCTTGTGTCAGCAAGAACTTCCGCCCGTAGTCAGTATGCGCTACTTAGCAATTATCTCCGGGGTTTTTCAAGCACTTTTTACGGCTCTGCGATACGGCGGATACATCATGAGCGTCCGCGTGCGCTTTCCCTCACGATCGCCGCCATGTTTTCGACCACTTCCTCTATGTCCATGCCGGTGGTGTCGATCACGACGGAATCGTCCGCCGGCCTCAGGGGGGCGATCTCCCTCGCCCTGTCCTGGCGATCCCTCACCTCCAGTCCCCGCCTGACCTCGCTGCGGTCGGCGGTCTTCCCGCCTTCAAGGAGTTGGAGGTGCCGGCGTCGCGCCCGCTCCCCGACGTCGGCATCCAGAAAGAATTTCACGTCCGCATGGGGGAACACCACCGTCCCCATATCCCTCCCCTCGGCCACGATCCCCCCCTGCCTCCCGGCGCTCCGCTGCAGCGGGAGGAGGGCCTCCCTCACGGCCGGGACGGCCGACACCGAAGAGGCGAGCATCCCGATCTCTTCGGTCCTGAGATCTCCCGAGATGTCCTTCCCCTCTATGAGGACCCGCATCGCTCCGTCCGTCTCGACGGGGATCGTGATGCCGTCGCACATCCTCCCCAGCGCCTCATCGTCCGCCAGCGACACGCCGCGCTGCATCGCCCGCCACGCGACCGCCCGGTAGAGGAGCCCCGTATCGAGGTACATATAGGATACCCTCGCGGCAAGAATCCGGCTCACCGTGCTCTTGCCGGAACCCGCGGGTCCGTCGACCGCAATGATCAATCGTTTCTCCATCGCCTACCCCCTCTCACTCCGGTCCCCCGCCCTCTCTCTCCACCCCGCCCTGCGCCTGACAAACCGGTAGATGACGACGGCGATCGCAACGCCGAGCATGTCGAAAAGGAGATCGTATATCGACGCGTATCTGCCGGGGACAAAGGACTGGTGCCATTCGTCGCCTATCGCGTACAGCGTTCCGAAGATCATCGCGAAAACGGCAGGGGCCTCCGCGAATACGCCATGCGGCGATGTAACCAGGACACGCATCAGCAGGCAGCCCAGCACGTAATACTCGAGGGTGTGAACGAATTTGTCAAGGCCGAAAACCCAGGAACAGGACTCCGGGTAGCGCGAGACCGAGGAGAGGGCGAAGATCAGGAGCATATACGAAACAAGGGGGAGGACGTAGAAAAAAAGTCGCTCCCCCCTCTTGTGCCGCATCCGCTTTTCCATAAGGCCACGTGAAGGCCGCGCCTGTCACGGCCCGTATGTCTTCTACCCCAGGATTCCCAGGAACACGCCTCCCGCGATCGCCGCGCCGATGGCCCCGGCAACGTTCGGCCCCATGGCGTGCATGAGGAGAAAGTTCTGTTTGTTTTCCTTCTGCCCCATCACCTGGACGACCCGTGCCGACATGGGGACGGCGGACACGCCGGCGGCCCCGATCATCGGGTTGATCTTTTCCTTCAGGAAGAGGTTCATGCCCTTCGCGAGGATCACTCCCGCCGCCGCCGCGCTGGCAAAGGAGACCACACCCAGGACGAGGATGAGGAGCGTCCGGGGCTGCAGGAAGTTCTGGGCGGGCATCGACGCCCCGATGGCGAGGGTCAGGAAGATGGTGATGATATCGACGAAGGTCGTCTGGGCGGTCTTGTTGAGCCGGTCCGTGACGCCGCTCTCCTTGAAGAGGTTCCCCACCATGAAACATCCCATCAGGGGGGCGGAGGAGGGGACGATCAGGATGACGATAATGGTCGTCACCAGGGGGAAGAGGATCTTCTCCAGCTTCGAAACCTTCCTGAGCGACGGCTTCATGTAGATCCCCCGCTCCTTCTTCGTGGTGAGGAGCCGTATCACGGGGGGAAGGATAATGGGGACCAGCGCCATGTACGAATAACAGGCGACGGCGGTGGCCCCGATGATGTGCGGGGCGAGGATCGAGGTGACATAGATGGTGGTGGGCCCTTCGGCCCCCCCGATGATCCCGATGGATGCCGCCTCCGTCATGTTGAATCCGAAGAGCAACGAAAGAAAGAACGCCAGGTACACGCCGAACTGTGCGGCCGCCCCCAGGAGCAGTGTCTTGGGGTTGGCGAGCATGGGTCCGAAATCGGTCAGCGCCCCGAGACAGAGAAACATCAGGGGCGGGAGGATCTGCCACATCACCCCGAACTGGAAGATCCGGGAAAGCAGCCCCACGGGGCGGGTGGGATACTGGGCCTGATTGGTCTGTTCCATCGTTATGATGAGCGCCAGGGCCTCTCCCTTCTCGACGTGCTGGCCCTGAAATACCTTCAGGTTCTCGATCCGGCCGAAGACGGGGGATGTCACCTCACCGGAGTCAAGCCTGTATACGATGCCGCCCTTCTCGAAGTTGTCCCCCTTCTGCATCGGCGCCTCGATCACCGTCCCGGCCTGGGGGGACCTCAGCACCATTTCGTAGTCCATCATTCCCCCGAGGGGCAGGTTGACCAGGATCATCCCGAACCCGATGGGGACCAGCAGAAGGGGCTCCATCTTCTTGGCGATTGCCAGATATATAAAAGCCAGCCCTATCACGATCATCAGGGCGTTTCCCCAGTAAAACAGCGGGAACCCGGTCTCAAGTAATCCAAACAGCACGTCCGTTCCTCCTCTCAGCACCCACGCGAGAACCTACTTCTTGTCACCGGTAATCCGTTCGGTAATGATCCTCGTCAGCTCAACCGACACACCCAGCAGCACCAGTATGCCGAACACCAGGCCGAATCCGCCGCAGGCCGTCTTTATCGCCAGTTCCCAGTCGATCATGCCGTCACACGCTCCTTCCAGCCGAAATGAACGAAGGGGCCGGGAGAACGCATCACCCCCCTGCCCCTTCCCCTCGGTTATTCCAGAATCATCAACACCTGGTCGGCCTCGACGGAATCCTTCTCCTTGACCTTGATCTCCTTGACCGTCCCGTCGCAGGGGGCGAAGATGGGATTCTCCATCTTCATGGCCTCGAGGATGATCACCTCGTCATTCTCACTGACCGCGTCACCGGCCTTCACCAGAATCTCAACGATGTTTCCCGGCATGGGTGCCAGTATTTCTACGCTCATCTCCATTCCTCCTGATCATTGTAATTGTCATCAGCACTGCACGCGGGCGTTTCCGGCAACACCCGCCGGGGCGCCCGATCGCATCCCGCTTCTATTCCTCTTTTCCCGGTCTGTCAAGCCCTTTCACCACCTGAAACCGTATCAGCCGCGGGAGCATCAGGTGGTGGCGGGGGCATATCGATCGCGGGTTCTGATAGACGCCGTTCGTGAACGCCACCAGGTACCGCCGGATCTCCTCAAAACGGACGATCTCATCCACCATCCCCGTCTTGGCGCAGAAGACGGGGCGCGACGTCGTGTGATAGTGCTCCACCATCTCGTTCATCTTCTCGATCACCGGACCGAGGGGGCGTCCCGCATCCTTCTCCTTGACCAGCCGCCTCGAATAGCTCGCGGCGGCGGCCGTCTCCCCGTGCATGACATAGATCTCCGTGGCCGGGGTGCCCAGGGTGAAGGCGGTGTTGTTGTTGGCGGTGGGACCGCCCATCACGTAGTGGGCCGCCGCAGTCCCTTTTCTCAGAACCACGAGCATCATCGGCAGGTTGGTCTGCTCGATCGAGTAGATCAGCGACTGCCCCAGGCCGAGGAGCTCCGCCTTTTCCGCGGTGTCTCCCACGTCGATCCCCGACGTGTCCTGGAACCAGATGATCGGGATCCGGTCGCGACCGCACTGCGTCACGAATTCGTTCATCTTGATCAGGCCCTGCCGGTAGAGCTTCCCCCCCACGCCGATATACTCATCCGTGTACTCGGGGTAGTTCGGCAGCAGCCCCTGCCGGTTCCCGATGACCCCCATCAGGAACCCGTCGATCATGACGAGCCCCGTGTAGATCTCCGGGCCGTACCCCGGCCTGAATTCGAGATGCTCGCTGCTGTCGACCAGACGGGCGAGGACGTTGTCGAAGTCGTACCCCGCCTTCGGATTCATGCTCACCAGGTAGGGGAGCTCCGACGGGGAATACTTCGGTTCCGCCGGCCGGGCGAGACGGAAGAAGCGGGGGTCGTACGCGGGGAGGCCAGCCATGTATTCCTTCAGGGCATCGAGGACCTGCGTCTCCTCGTCGAAGACCGCCCTGAAGAACCCCGTCTCGTCGTAGTGTATCTTCACGCTCCCCGGGGGAACCGACTTGAAGTGGCGGGTGGCTTCGATCAGATCCTCCGCACCCTCCTCATCGAAGGACCCCTTGGGGCTCATCCCCCCGACGATCCCTCCTCCCCCCACGGCGATGTTGCAGTTCTTGTGCGCCAGGAGGATGGTGGGACTGATCCCCTGGTATCCCCCGCCGGCGGGGTTGGTCCCGTAGATCCCCGCCAGGACGGGGATGCCCAGTTTTTCCAGCTCCGCGTGGCGGAAGAAGCAGGTCCCCTGGCCGCGGCGGTTGGCGTACACCTTTTCCTGCTCCGGCAGCTTGACTCCTGAACAGTTCACGAGCCAGACGAGGGGAAGGTTCATGATCTTCGCGATGTCGGTGACCCGGAGGTTGTTCTCGGCCTGCCCGGCGATCCAGGCGCCGGCGATCCACTTGTTGTTGAACCCGATCAACATGCACCACCGGCCGCTGATCCGGGCGAGGCCGTCGACCACCCCCGTGCTCCCCGATTCCTCATGCTCGGGGTCAAAGATGGTATGGAGGGGGCAGAAGGTCCCGGGGTCCGCCAGGTACTCGATCCGCTCCCAGACGGTCATCTCGCCGCGCTCGTGCACCTTCTCCACCGGAATCCCGACCTCCTTGATCCGCAGGGCCTCCGCGTCGATCCCCCGCATGACCTCTTCGGCCAGGGCCACGTTCTCCTCCATCCGCTTGACCTGCGATTCCTTCAGCGGCCTGCCGAACTCGTCCATCTTCAGATATGGTATCATCCTGTCATTCCTTTCTCCGAAAAAAGTCCACAGTGGCGAAACTACTCACTTATCCTCCAGAAAGAGGAGCAGCTTGTCCGCGGCGGTGGTCGGCGCGGTCGTCCCCTCTTCCACCTCCCGTTCGATCTTCGGGATCATCGTCTTCACGTAGGGGTTCTTGTAGAACCACTCGGCGAGCCCTTCGCGGACCAGGAACCACATCCAGTCGAGGGCCTGCTTCTCCCGCTTCAGCCCCAGCTCCCCTGTCTCCGTGAGCTTCTCCCGGTGATCGAGGACGGCATTCCAGATCTCCTCGATTCCCGTCAGCTCCAGGGAGCTGCAGGTGAGAACGGGAGGATTCCAGCTGGGGGACGACGGGGCCGAAAAGTGGAGCGCCGTCTCGAACTGCTTCCGGGCGAAGGCCGCCCGCTGGATGTTGTCGCCGTCCGCCTTGTTGATGGCGATCGCGTCGGTCAGCTCCAGGATTCCCTTCTTGATCCCCTGGAGCTCGTCCCCCGCCCCGGAGATCATCAGCATGAGGAAGAAATCGACCATGGAGGCCACCGCCACCTCCGACTGTCCCGAGCCCAGGGTCTCGACGATCACCACATCGAAGCCGGCGGCCTCGCAGACGAGCATCGTCTCCCTGGTCTTGCTCGCAACGCCCCCGAGGGTACCCCCCGACGGGGAGGGACGGATGAAGGCGTTCTCCTGGGTGGAGAGCCGCTCCATGCGGGTCTTGTCCGCCAGGACGCTTCCCCCGCTCCTCACGCTGCTCGGATCGACGGCCAGAACGGCGACGCTGTACCCCTTCTCAACCAGCATCATCCCGAGGGCCTCTATGAAGGTGCTCTTCCCCGCCCCCGGCACCCCCGTCACCCCGAGACGGATCGCCTTACCCGTGTGGGGGAGGAGGCGGTCGATAACCAGCCGCGCCATCTTCTTGTGCTCGGGGAGCGCGCTCTCGATCAGGGTGATGGTCTTTGAGATCATGCGCCGGTCGTGCCTGAGCACTCCCTCGATATACGGCTGGCTGTCGGCTGCCGTCATTTTTTCTTCTCCAGGACGTTGAGGACCGTGTTGGCGGATTCCAGGATGGGCGTCCCCGGCCCGAATATCGCCGCCACGCCGGTATCATAGAGAAAATCGTAATCGATGCGGGGGATGACGCCGCCGGCGATAACCGTGATGTCCTCCCCCCCTTCCTTCCTGAGGCTCTCTATCAGCTGGGGGATCAGGGCCTTGTGCCCGGCGGCCAGGCTGGAGACGCCGACGACATGGACATCGTTCTCGACCGCCATCTTGGCCGCCTCGGCGGGGGTCTGGAACATGGGCCCGATATCAACGTCGAATCCGAGGTCGGCAAAGGCCGTGGCGATCACCTTGCTCCCGCGGTCGTGGCCGTCCTGCCCCATCTTCACGACCAGCATCCGCGGCCGTCTCCCCTCTCCGGCCGCGAAGTCCGCCGTCCGCTTCTTCACGGCCGAGAAGATCTCGCTGTCGGCGTACTCGGCGGCATAGGCCCCGGAGATGCACTGGGTGGTCGCGATATACCGCCCGAAGACCTTTTCCAGCGCCCCCGAGATCTCCCCGACGGTCGCCCGGGCCCGTGCGGCGGCGATCGCCGTCTCCAGGAGGTTCCCGTCATTGAATTCGGCGCAGTGCGTCAGGGCCTCCAGGGCCTTCTTCACCGCGGCGGCATTCCGCTTTTTCTTGAGCTCCCGCAGCCGGGCGATCTGCTCGTCACGGACGGCCTCCGATACCTCGCGGATATTTTCGAGGGGCTTCTCTTCGATCTGGTATTTGTTCACCCCGACGATCACGTCCAGCCCCTGGTCGATCCGGGCCTGTTTCCGGGCGGCCGACTCCTCGATGCGCATCTTCGGCATCCCCGTCTCAATGGCCTTGGCCATCCCGCCCAGCTCCTCGACCTCTTCGATCACCTTCCGCGCCTCGCGGATGATCCCGCTGGTCAGGGCCTCGACATAGTACGACCCGCCGAGCGGGTCGATCACATGACAGATCTGAGACTCTTCCTGGACGATGATCTGGGTGTTGCGCGCGATCCGGGCGGAGAAATCGGATGGGGTGGCCACGGCCTCGTCGAAGGAGTTGGTGTGGAGGGACTGGGTGCCCCCCAGGGCGGCGGCCAGGCATTCAATGGTGGTCCGGACGATGTTGTTGTAGGGGTCCTGTTCCGTCAGGCTCCACCCGGATGTCTGGCAGTGGGTCCTCAGGATGGCGGATTTCGGGTTCTTCGGATTGAACCGGCTGATCAGCTCGTGCCAGAGGAAACGGGCGGCCCGCAGCATGGCGATCTCCATGAAGAAGTTCATCCCGATCCCGAAGAAGAAGGAGAGCCTGGGCGCGAAGGCGTCGATATCGAGTCCCGCGTCGAGGGCCGCACGCACGTACTGGACCCCGTCGGCCAGGGTGAAGGCGGTCTGGAGGACGGAGTTCGCCCCTGCCTCCATCATGTGATACCCGCTGATGCTGACGGTGTTGTACCGGGGCATGTGTTTCGAGCAGTACCCGATGATGTCCGATACGATCCGCATCGAGGGGCCCGGCGGGTATATGTACGTGTTTCTCGTGAGATATTCCTTGAGGATGTCGTTCTGGATGGTTCCGGAGAGCTGGTCCTGGGTGACCCCCTGTTCCTCCGCCGCGACGATATATCCGGCGAGGCAGGGAAGAACGGCCCCGTTCATGGTCATGGAGACCGACATCCTGTCCAGGGGGATCTGATCGAAGAGGACCTTCATGTCCTCCACGGAATCGATGGCGACACCGGCCTTTCCGATATCGCCGATCACCCGGGGATGGTCGGAGTCGTACCCCCGGTGGGTCGCCAGATCGAAGGCCACGGAAAGCCCCTTCTGGCCGGCGGCGAGATTCCTGCGGTAGAACTCGTTCGATTCCTTCGCCGTAGAGAAGCCGGCATACTGCCGGATCGTCCACGGCCGCTGGGCGTACATGGTGGCCTGGGGGCCCCTGACATAGGGGGGAAGCCCCGGGAGGGTGTTGACGCATTCCAGCTCTTCGAGGTCTTCAGCCGTGTAGAGAGGCCTGACCGGGATCCCCTCCGGCGTCATCCAGTTCAGGGTCTCCAGCGGCTCATTCTTCAGACTCTTCTGGGCAAGTCCTCTCCACTTCTTCATATCCGGATGTTCTGGCATGATCGTATTCTTCCCTTCTCGGTATCTCGTACTGTTCCTTGTACACAACCCCCTGCAATGTCGAGAAATGAACGGCCCCTCCTACAGGGGGATATTCCCGTGTTTCTTCCAGGGACGTTCCTCCTCTTTGTCCTCCAGCATCCTGAGGGCGCTGATGATCGCCGGTCTCGTCTCACTCGGCTCGATGACCTGCTCCACCATGGCATGGGCGGCCGCCTGGTATGGGGTGGCGAACTCTTCGACGTACTGCGCCTTCTTCTGCTGTTTTACCTCGTCGGACTCGCTCCGGAAGATGATGTCCGCGGCCCCGTCCGCCCCCATGACGGCGATCTCGGCAGTCGGCCAGGCGAGGACCATGTCGGTGCCGGCCTCCCCGGAGCACATGCCGAGGTACGCCCCGCCGTAAGCCTTGCGGACGACGATGGTGATCTTCGGAACCGTCGCCTCGGGATAGGCGTACAGCAGCTTGGCCCCGTGCCTGATGATCCCGCCGAACTCCTGGTTGATCCCCGGCAGGTACCCCGGGACATCGACAAAGGTCAGGAGCGGGATGTTGAAACAGTCGCAGAAACGGATGAAACGGGCCGCCTTGTCGGAGGCGTTGATGTCCAGGCACCCCGCCATGTACATCGGCTGATTGGCGATGATCCCGACGGGGGCCCCGTCCATCCGGGCGAAGCAGGTGATGATATTCCGGGCGAAGAGGGCCTGGCTCTCGTAGATCTCCCCGTGGTCCACCACCATAGCGATCAGCTTCTTCATGTCGTAGGGGCGCTTGTTGCTCTCGGGAACGATCGTGTTGAGGGCCTCCTCCCGGCGGTCGGCAGGGTCGTCGCAGGCGGCGACGGGCGGCCGCTCTCTGTGGTTCGACGGCAGGTAGCCGAGGAGCCGCTTGATCTGGGCGATGCAGTCCTCGTCGTCATCCGCCACGAAGTGGGAGTTGCCGCTCTTCTGGTTGTGCGTCATCGCCCCTCCCAGCTCCACGGCGGAGACCTCCTCTCCCGTTACGGACTTCACCACGACCGGCCCGGTGATGAACATCTGGGCGTAATCCTTCTTGACCATGTAGACGAAATCCATGAGGGCCGGCGAATAGACCGCCCCGCCCGCCGAGGGCCCCATGATCGCGCATATCTGGGGAATGATCCCGGAGGCCATGGTGTTCTTGTAGAATATCCTCCCGTAGCCGGCCAGGGCGTCGACCGCCTCGTGGATGCGGGCTCCGCCTGAGTCGTTCATCCCGACGACCGGGCACCCCGTCCTGGCGGCCTGGTCCAGGCACTTCACGATCTTGGTGGCGTGCATCTCCCCCAGCGACCCCCCCATGACGCCGAAGTCCTGGGCATACGCGAAGACCGTCCTCCCGTCGACGGTGCCGTACCCGGTCACCACTCCTTCTCCCGGGATCTCCTTCTCACCCATGCCGAAGTTCGTGCACCGGTGCTCGACAAACTTGTACAGCTCCACGAAACTCCCCTCGTCAAAGAGGAGGGCCAGCCGCTCCCGGGCCGTCAGCCGCCCGCTCGCGTGCAGCTTCTGAGTGGCCTTCTCTCCGCCCCCCGCCTCGATCTTCTTCGCCTTTTCCCTCAGCGCATCCAGCTTTTCCTGATTCGTCATCCCGTCTCATCCTCCCGATATAATGGCCACCCCGGCTCAGTCCCTCTGGCACAGCTCCAGGAGCACCCCTCCGGTGGCCTTGGGATGCAGAAAGGCAATCTTTGTGCCACCCGCGCCGCGCCGGGGCACCTCGTCGATCAGTCTGATCCCTTTCGCCTTGAGCTCCGCGAGGGCCGCCTCGATATCGTCGACCCGGAGGGCTATGTGTTGTATCCCCTCGCCGTTCTTGGCGATATACCGGGCGATGGGGCCGTCCGGGGCCGTCGATTCCAGTATCTCAATCTCGGACTGTCCCACCGGCAGGAAGGCGGTTCTGACCTTCTGCTCGGCAACCTCCTCGATCCCGGTGACATCGAGTCCCAATACCTGCGTATAAAAGTTCACACCCGCATCCATGCTGCCTGCCGCGATGCCGATGTGGTCCACACCCAGAATCTTCATAATACGTATTCTCCTTGCACCGAACGCATCATTTTTCTATGCCGTCGCGGGCCTGCACCCCCTTTGCATAGTAGTGCTTGACCTCTCTCATCTCCGTCACCAGGTCGGCCCGCTCGATGACCCGCTCGTCGGCCCTCCTCCCCGTAATGACCAGCTCGACACCGGGGGGCCTCGCGTCGATGAATGCGAGGAGGTCTTCCACCGAAAAGAGGCTGTAGTGGGTGGCGATGTTGGCTTCGTCGAGGATGATCATATCGTAGGCGCCGGAGGACATGGTCCGGCGGGTCTCTTCAAGGCCGCGGCGGGCCGCCTGTATGTCCTGTTCTTCGGGCTGTCCGTATATGAAACAGTCACGGCCGTACTGCTTTACCGTGATGAGGTCCTTGAAGCGGTCGAGGGCGTCGAGCTCGCTGTAGTGCATCCCCTTGACGAACTGGGCCAGGTACACCTTCAGCCCGGCACCGGCGGCCCGCAGGGCAAGCCCCAGGGCCGCCGTCGTCTTTCCCTTTCCGTCTCCCGTGTAAACCTGTACGCATCCCTGCATAGCAGCCCCGGACCGGTTCACTATATCGTCTATTGCTCAGGTTCACGGTTCACAGCGAGAGCATCGTGTGAGAAGAACATCGTGGAAAAAGATTCGATTCAACAGCAGGTCGAGGGCCGTGAACCGCGAACCTGTACACTGAGCAGTTTCTTTGTTCCTATACCCTGTTCTGGGCAAACCCCAGCGCCGCGTTGGCCACAATCATCGTATGCATGTTGGAGGTCCCCTCCAGGGTCTCGAACTGCTTGCAATCCCTCAGAAAACGCCCGCAGGGATACTCCAGCGAGTATCCGTAGGATCCGTGCAGCTTCATACACTCGTTCGCCGCATGGACGGCCGCCTTGGCCGAGAACAGCTTCGCCATGGAGGTCTCCATCACATTGGGGATATTGTGATCCTTCAACCAGGCGGCCTTGTACACCAGGGCCGCCAGGGCCTCGTGCTCCATCTTCATCTCGGCTATCTGCTGCTGGATCAGCTGGTACTTCCCGATCGGCTGCCCGAACTGGTTCCGCTCCTTGGCGTACTGGATCGAGGCCTCCAGGCAGGCCCCGGACAGCCCCAGCGCCCCGGCCGCACAGCCGAGCCGCGTTGCGTTCAGCTGCGTCATACAGATCTGGAACCCCTTGTTGATCCCTCCCAGGACGAGTTCCTTGGGGACCTCGACATTCTCAAAGGTTATCTCCCCCGTATCCGATGCCCACAGGCCCACCTTATCCAACATCTTCTTGCGGGTGATCCCCGGAAGGCTGTAATCCATGATGAGGCAGGTCACCCCTCTGGCCCCGGCATCCTTGTCGGTCTTCACATACAGAAGACCGGAGTGGCAGATTGAGCCATTGGTGATAAACATCTTGTTGCCGTTTACCAGGAAGTGGTCCCCCTTATCCTCGGCGCGGCACTTCATCCCCGCCACGTCGGAGCCGAAATCGGGCTCCGTCATGGCGAAACTGCCGATGTACTCGCCGCTGACGAACTTCGGGATATACTCCCGTTTCTGCTCCTCCGTCCCGAATTTCTGGATCGTCAGTGCCGGGCCCCAGTCCTGCATGTTGAAGGCCATCCGCCAGGAGGTATGGACCTTGGATACCTGTTCGATCGCAAGGGCACCCTCGAGGAACCCCATTCCGTTCCCGCCGAACTCCTCGTCGATACTGAAACCGAAGAATCCCAGCTCGGCCATCTGGTCGTATATCTCTTTCCTCCAGTGGTGGTTCTCCTCATCCTTGTCCACGTAGGGAGCGATCTCCCCTTCGGCGAAGTTCTTCGCCATGTCCTGAAGCATCTGTTGTTCTTCCGTGAGTGCAAAATCCATAAACCCGGTACCTCCTTTTATCGTATACCCATGTTATCCATGTTGCGCAGTCTTCAACTACGACCTCAACACCCTTCAATAATAATCGTCAGGGCCTGTCCTCCCAGGGCCCCGACGCAGATCAGCCCGCGGCGGCCCTTCTTCCCCGCCAGCCGGTGGATCATGCCGGTTGACATGATGCCGCCCGTCGCGGCGCCGGGATGCCCGAAGGCGAGGGAGCCGCCGTCCACGTTTATCTTCCCTGAGACCGTCTCCCCGAGCAGCTCCTCCACGGCGAGACCGTAGGCAGCCGACGGGGTGTGGATATCGAGAAAATCCAATGCCTCAATCTTCAGCCCGCACATGGCCATGGCCTTATCAATCGAGCGAAGCGCGGTCATCTCGGGGACCGCCGGGTTCCCCGCCGCGATCCCGAAGCCGAGCATCTTCGCCAGGGGCTTCGCCCCCAGCTCCTTCGCCCTCTCGGCCGACAGCATGACCAGCGATGCCGCCCCGTCGGCCCAGGGCGCCACATTCGCCTCCGTCGCCGTTCCGCCCTCATCTTCCGGGGGGAGGGCCATCAGGTCGTCCAGGCACATCGCCTCCGGCAGTTCGTCTGTCTTGACCACGATCTCCTTCTTCCGCTCTTTGACGGTCACCGGCTCGATCTGCCTGCCGATACGGCCGCCCTCAATCGCCGCGAGCGCCTTTTCGTGATCACACACCACGTAGGCGTCCAGAATGCTCCTCGTGAACCCGTACCGGGAGGCGATGAGGTCGGCCAGGGCGGGCGCCGTCAGCTCCCCGTACTCCTCTTCCGGCTGGGCGTTCGTCTCGATCTCCAGCTTCGAATCGTTGAAACAGAGGCTGTGGGGTCCGAATTCGTACCGCGGGTGAAAGAGGTAGTAGTGGGCCAGGCTGTAGCTCTCCACGCCGCCGACCAGCATCCCTCGATACTCATCCCCGACGATCTTGTTGAAGCCGCTGATCATCGTCTGGAGGGCGCCGGCGCACAGCGTGTTGAGGGTGTACCCCGCCGGGTCCTCGCTCAGGCCTGCCAGGGTCCAGGCGTGCCGACCCACATTCGCCGGGAGGCTGCTCTGCATCGACTGGCTGTAGATGCTCATATCGAGGGTTCCCGAATCGATCCCCGCCCGGTCGACCGCCGCCTTCATCGTGTGCGCCGCCAGGTCCTGAATCCTGACGGTCTTGAGCGAACCCATATAGCTTCCGATCGGTGTTCTCACCGCGCTGACAAATACCGTTTCCTTCACTGGGCACCTCCTTCCCGCCCCGCGAGTCGTTCTATGATGATGGCCCCTCCGATCCCGCCGCCGCAGCACAGGGTGGCCAGGCCGTATTGTTTACCGAGGCGCTCCAGACCGTAGAGAAGCTTGGTCGTGATGATGCAGCCGCTGGCGCCGAGAGGGTGCCCGAGGGCGATCGCGCCCCCCCACAGGTTCACGTGGGTGTCGAGCCACTCGTCGTCGATCCCGTACATCTCCTTCCACTCGCGCATGACGGCGAGACTCTGACCGGCGAAGGCCTCGTTCAGCTCGACCACCTCCATATCGGAGAGGGTCATCCCCGCCTTCTTCATCGCGATCGCGGTGGAGGGGACCGGGCCGCGCCCCATGATCTTCGGGTCCACGCCGGCCAGACCGCAGGCAAGGATCCGCGCCCGCGGCGTCACACCCAGCTCGTCGGCCTTTTTCCGCGACATGATGAGGCAGACCGCGGCGCCGTCGTTCCGTCCCGACGAGCTCCCCGCCGTCACGGTGCCGTCCTTCTTGAAGACGGGCTTGAGCTTCGCCAGCCCCTCCAGCGTCGTTTCCTTCCGGGGGAACTCATCGACGGCAAAGGTGCCGATCGTCCCGTCGTCTTTTTCGTACCTGACGGGGATGATCTCGGCCTCGAACTCGCCCTGTTCGATCGCCCTGACCGCCAGCTGCTGACTGCGCAGGGAGAAGCGATCCTGCTCTTCGCGGGGGATATTGTGCAACTCCACGAGATTCTCGGCGGTGATCCCCATGGGGATATTGCCGTACCGTTCCACCGGGGCCGCCCCGGGACCGCCCGCCGTGATCGAATCGAGGAGTTTCACATCGCCGTTCCCGAAGGCGTGGTTCGCCGTATCGGAAAGAAAATACTCCCCGCCGCTCATCCACTCGACCCCGCCGGCCAGGATGACGTCGGCGAAACCGTTCTTGATAAACTCGTACCCCTCCATGATCGACAGCATCCCCGAGGCGCAGGCGATCGTGTCGCTGAAGGCGGGCACCTCTTCGGGGAGCCCGATCATCAGGACCAGGTTTCGGGCCGTGTTTGCAACGACCGTGTTCTGCTTCACGTGCCCCATGATGACATAATCGTACATCTCGGGCGCGATCCGGCCGCTGTTCCGATCGACGACGGCCTTCGCCGTCTGTCCCAGCAGGTCCCAGAAGGGGAGATCCTTGATCGTCCCGCCGTGCCTGCCGATGGCGCTCCTGGCCATATCAACGATTACTACCTCTCTCATTGTAACCTCCTCACCGTCCCGGTCGACCGCAGCGGCCGGGACCGCGTCATCTTTCTGTGTCTTCACCCCGACCCGGGCCTCGGCCCTCCATTGCTAGAACTTGAGGTCCGTCCGTGGTTTCCTCTCTCCCGAGGTATAGTCGTACCACCCTTTGCCGGTCTTTCTCCCGAGATCCCCGCTGATGACGAGCTTCTCCAGAATCAGGGGCGGGGCGAACTTCGGATCCTTATACCCCTCGTAGAGGGTCTTGAAGACATTGTATCCGATCTCGACACCGACGAAATCGGCCAGTTCGAAGGGTCCCATGGGATGGTTGAGACCGAGCTTGATCGCCTTGTCGATGTCTTCGAGGCTTGCGACCCCTTCCAGGAGGCACTTGAAGCATTCCGCCCGGAAGGCCGCATTCGCCCTATTCACCAGGAACCCCGGCACGTCCTTCACGCGAACCGTCTCTTTCCCCATCTTCGCCGCGATCTCCTCGGTTACCGCAATCGACTGCTCGGAGGTCTTCAGGCCGGGGATGACCTCTACCAGGCGCATCACCGGCACGGGGCTGAAGAAGTGCATCCCGATGAACCGGTCGGGGCGCCCTGTGGCCGCGGCCAGCGCGGTGATCGGGATGGACGAGGTGTTCGACGCGAAGACGACTTTTTCGCCGCAGATGGTGTCGAGCTGTTGGAAGATGCCCTTCTTGACCTCCAGGTTCTCGAACGCCGCCTCGATGACGAAATCCGCCTTCTTGGCGGCCTCGAACTCGACCGACTTGTCGATACGGCCCAGGATCGTCCCCTTATCCGCCTCCGTGATCTTTTCCTTCTTGACCTGCCTGTCCAGGAGACCGGCGATGGTGTTGAACCCCTTGTCGATGAACTCCTTCTTGACATCGTTCATGATGACGTTGTAGCCGGCCTGGGCCGCAACCTGCGCGATGCCGCCCCCCATCAAACCTGAACCTACCACCATGATCGTCTTGATTTCCATGTGTATAATCCTTTCATCGTTCTCATACCAGTTCCATCCCGCTGCTGCGAACCGCTGCCGTCCTTACCTCCCGACGAAGTTCGGTTTGCGCTTCTCGATGAAGGCCGTCGCGCCCTCCTTCTGGTCCTCAGTCCCGCAGAGGTAACTCCAGTGCATGGACTCGAGATCGAGTCCCTCCTGGAGGGTCATGTTGAGGCCGTGGTTGATCGCTTCCTTGGCGGCCCTTACGGCGAGGACGGGCTTGCCGGCGATGAGCTTCGCCATGCTCATCGCTTCCTCCATCAGCTTCTCGGGTTCCACCACGAGATTGACGAGGCCGATAGCCGCGGCCCGCTCCGCACTGATGAACTTCCCCGTATAGATCAATTCCTTGGCGATACCGGCCCCCACGAGCCGGGGGAGACGCTGGGTCCCCCCGCCCCCCGGGATGATCCCGAGATTGATCTCCGGCTGTCCAAGCTGGGCCGCCGCCGAGGCGATGCGGATATCACAGCTCATGGCGAGTTCCAGTCCTCCCCCGAGGCAGTACCCGTTGATGGCGCAGATGACGGGTCTCGCGAAGTCTTCCATCTGCTGATAGAGGGGGCGCGTCTTCTGCAGGCGTGCCTTTGCCTTCTCCTGGGTCAGTTCCGGAAAGGACTTGATATCCGCGCCGGCGACGAAGGCCTTCCCCGACCCGGTGAGGATCACGGCCTTGACCTCATCCAGCTTCCCCGCAAGCCCCGTCATGATCGCCGAAAGCTGATCCCTGACGGCGGTGATCAGGGGATTCATGGGTGGATTGTTGATCGTTATGACGGCAATCTCATCCTCGATGACATAGCTGACAACCTGTTCGCTCATCTGTGCTCTCCTCTCCTGTAAAAACGCTGTCTCTGACCGCCGGCGGTGGTGCGCAACGGCAGCACTACTTCGGCACATCCGCCGGCCCCAGTTTTTTGCCTTCCCCGTCGTAGCGGTACCAGCCGACGCCGGTCTTGCGCCCCAGCTCGCCCCGCTCCACCTTCTTCCGGAAGATCTCGGGGGGCCTGAACTTTTCGTCCCCCGTCTCCTCGTAGACCGCCTTGTAGGCGTTGTAGGCCACATCGAGACCGGCCATGTCGGAGGTCTCAAAGGGACCCATGGGGCGCCCGAATCCGAGCCGCATGCCCTTGTCCACGTCCTCCACGCTCACCACGCCCGCCTCGACCAGCCTGATCGCCTCGACGCTGCTGGGGTAATTGATCCGGTTCAGGGCGAAACCGGCTACGTCGCGGTTGACCCGGATCGTCTCCTTCCCCAGGGACTGGCAGATCTCCTCGACGAGGACGATCGTCTCCTCCGATGTCTCGGCGGTCCTGATCAGCTCCACGATCCGCATCATCGGAACGGGGCTGAAGAAATGGGCCCCCAAGAATTGGGTCTTTCGATTCGTCACCTCGGCGATCTTCGTGATGGGGATCGCCGACGTATTGCTGGCGAAGACCGTATAGGGGGGGCATATGGAATCGAGGTCGGCGAAGAGCCGCCGCTTGACCGCAAGGTCTTCCACGACGGCCTCGAAGACGAAGTCGGCGGAGGCCGCGGCGGAAAGGTCGGTCGTCCCGGTGATCCGGCCCATGATCTCATCGGCCGTCCCCGGGACCTTCCCCTTCTCTACCAGCTTTCCCACCGACCACCCGACCGACCGGAGCCCCTTCTCGATAAGCTCGTCCGTCAGGTCGCGGATCGTCACCTCATACCCCGCCTGGGCGCAGACCTGGGCGATTCCTCCCCCCATCAGCCCCGCCCCGGCGACAAAGATCCTCTTGATCATCGCTTCAATTCCCTCGCGAGCACCGCATAATCGCGGCCCTTTTTCTACTCAATCGATCAATCCTTCGTCATCCCGGCGACCTTACGAACCATATCCCTGCGGGCCTCGATATCGTACTGGCTCGTGATGGCGATCTCTTCCATCCGGGGAGACCCGCCGCCGTGGAGCGCCCCGAAGTTGGCGATCCCCCCCTTGGCGGAGCAGGCCAGGTCGCCCACATGGCGCCACAGCTGCGCCTGGTTCTCCGGCGACATCGTGCTGCTGCGGGTGGTGTATTTCCTGGCGAACGGGGCCGTCTCGGGATTGACGAATTCCCCCTCGTGTGGGAAGGTAGCCGGAATGCCGCCCGAGATATCGGCCAGCATCTCCATCTCGTGGAAGACCGCCTCGCCGGTCAGGCAGCGCCCCACATTGGCGTAGATGGAGTGGGGGATATAGTTCCCCGGTCCGTACGGAACAAAGCCCTTCCCCGGCATGAACACCTCCGGTTTCCCCAGCTCGGAGGCGGTGAACCCGGCGGCGTACCCCAGTTCCGTCACCTTGATGATCTCTGCGAATTTGGATGCCACATGTTTGGCCCTGCTGATGCCGTTGGCATCCGCCGCCAGGGCGCAGGTCCCCAGCATCAGATCCCCCAGGGCCGGCTTGCACCCCGAGTAGCTGTGGCGGTGGAAGAGGGCGAAGAGGAGGGCCAGGATCCCGCCGTGCCGGTATTCTCCGCACAGGAAGACACGCTCCCAGGGGACGAAGACGTTGTCGAATATCACATAGGAGTCGGTGCTCCCCGCGTTGAAACCCTTGGGGAAGTACTTCCGGTCGCGGAAGTTGTGGATCGTCAGGAGCTGTTTTACTCCATCCAAGTCACCGGGAACAGCGAAGGAGACGGCATAGTCCTTGTCATCCTCCATAAGGGCCCGCGTCGGGACCACGAGGATCTCGTCTGCGATGGCAGCCTCCGATATGTGGACCTTGGCTCCGCGGACGACGATCCCGTCCTTCTTTCGCTCCACCACGTGAACGTAGGAGTCGGGATCGGGCTGCTTGCTGGGACGCAGCATCCGGTCGCCCTTGACATCCGTCTGGGCGCAGCATCCGACCAGGTCTTCCGTCTGGAACCGCTCGAGCCACTTCTTGAAATTCTCGTGATACCGGGTGGCGCCCTTATTCTCCTTGTCCGCCTCGTAGGAGACGGTGTAGACGGCGTTCGTTGCGTCAATTCCCATGCACCGCTGGACACACCCGCCCACGACCTGGCAGTAGAGACGGGTCATGTCCTGCTTCTTGTGCAGGTCTTCCGTATTCTGGTGAATATGGTTGAACCTGTTGATCTTTTTGCCGGTCAGATGCGACGTTGCCGTCAGGAAACCCTCGTACTCCGGTTTCGCGGCGAGCTCAAAGGTGGTCCCCATGACATTGTAAGCCGGGATAAACCGCTCGTCGTCACGCCCGATTCTCTCTCCGTTCATGAAGAGGTTCCTCTTCATCTTGCTCAGACCTTCAATATACTGCTCCTTCGTTCTCATCGTGATTCCTCTCTTTTCTGTTGCACACTGACTTAAACAAAAACCATCCCGAGGGATTCGGCGATACAGGCGGGCTTCTCCTGACCCTCAATCTCGATCGTATGAGTCGTCGCGATGAGAACCCGTCCCCCCTTCGATTCCTCCACTTTCGACAGCACGATCCGGTCGCGTATCCGTGAATTCACTGCGACCGGGTTGAGGAACCTGACCTTGTTGAGACCGTAATTGATCGTCATCTTCGCCCCCACGGGCGTGATGGCGCCCTGATAACTGAAGAAGGGGATCTGCGACAGGGTCAGAAAGCCGTGGGCGATCGTCGTGCCGAAGGGCCCCCTGGCCGCCTTCTCCGTGTCGACGTGGATCCACTGGTGGTCCCCCGTGGCGTCGGCGAATTGGTCGATCTGATTCTGGTCTATCTTCTTCCACTCCGATACGAAGATCTCGGTCCCCACAAGCTTCTTGATCTCTTCCAGCGGCAGTTCCTGTGCCATCGATAGTACTCCTTTCCGGTATAGTTTACCGCTATATACTACATTTCAATCGTTGCCACAAACCTCGACCGGCGCCGGATTTCGCGATCGGAACGAACGCCGCTCCCCGCCCGGAGGACGGGATCATCCGACCCATTCCCAGATCGCCGCGGCCCCCTGGCCGTGGCCGATGCACATGCTCTCGACGGCATACCGGACCCCGTAAGAGGGCATCTCGTGCATGAGGGTGACGGCGATCCTGGTCCCCGTGCACCCCAGGGGATGCCCCAGAGAGATACCGCTCCCCCGCGGGTTGAGCAGTTCGTGGTCGCGGATGCCGAGCTTCTCCGTACAGTACACCGCCTGGGAGGCGAAGGCCTCGTTGATCTCCCACAGCTCGATCCGGTCCATCGTCATGCCGGCATGCCTCAGGACCTTCGGAATCGCGACGGAGGGGCCGATTCCCATATACTTGGGATCGACGCCGACGACGGCGTAATCGACCAGCCGCATCTTCGGCTGCAGCCCCAGCTCCTTGCACTTCTCCCCGCTGGCCACCAGGACGCAGGCGGCGGCGTCATTGACCTGGCTGGAGTTTCCGGCCGTGACGGTCGCCTTCTCATCGTCCATGAAGACCGGGGGGAGCGTCGCGAGGGTCTCCATCGTCGTCTCCGGCCTGATCCCCTGGTCCCGGTCGACTACCATCGGCTCCGTGCCGCCGTCCGGCGTGGGGATATCCGCCTCGACGGGGAGAATCTCCGCCTTGAAAAGCCCCTCGACCGTCGCCTTGTGGGCCTTGGCGTGGCTTTCCACGGCCATCCGATCCTGCTTTTCCCGGGAGATGTTGAAGTCCCGGGCCACCATCTCCGCCGTGTAGCCCATCGACACCATGCGGGGATCGCAGAACTCCCCGAGCCGGGGGTTGGGGGACGATCCCGTCCCCATGGGGACGTGGGTCATGTGCTGCACGCCCCCCGCGATGATCAGGTCCATCCACCCCGTATTGATGGTCGCGATGGCGCTCGCGATCGACTGCAGCCCCGAGGCGCAGAAGCGGTCGATGGTGCACCCCGGCACGCTGTAGGGGAGACCCGCCACGATGCCCGCGTAACGGCCGATATTTGAGCCCATATCATGCATCAGGGCGGTCCCTCCCAAGATGACGTCGTCGATCATCTCCTTTTTGTCTTCCAGGCCGGTCCTCCGGATCAGTTCATTGATGACTCGCGCCGCGAGGTCGTCGGCCCGGACATTGGTGAACCAGGATCTCTTCCCCGCGCGTGCCACGGCGGTTCTGACGCCATCAACAAGGTAGATCTCTTTCATGTGCGACTCCTTTATGTAAAATTGTTTCGGTCCCCTGGGGGGCCCTCCGGCGCTGGGCCTATCTGACGACAAGCCCCTCCTCCGGGCAGTCCAGGCAGGTCCGGTCCTCGCTCTTGATCATCTCCGTCAGCATAAAGGCGGCGGGGAGGATCTGATTGGCATAGTACCGGGCGCTGGCAACCTTCCCTTCGTAGAAGGGTCGATCGAAGTGGTCCGCGGGGAGATCCGCAAGGTTTCCGGAGGCGATCACGGCCTGCTCGAGGAGGCACTGGGCCACCTGCAACTGACCGCATACCGTCATCACCCGGACCGCGTTGAGGGGGATGAACTGCCTTTTTTCGTCCATGTTCGCGTACCACGCATCATAGAGGGCGCGTATCTCCTCGACGCAGCCGTAGGCCTTCCGGAGCCGCCCCATCTCCTCGGCAAGGCCGGGTGTGTCGCCCCTGGCATCGATAAAATCCTTGATGGTGGCCATCCAGTTGTCGAAGGGGACGCCTTCGTCCATCCTCATCTTCCGGCCGGTCAGGTCGTTGCCGTGGATGAAGGTGGTCCCCTCCCAGATGGTCAGGATCTTCGAATCGCGCATCGACTGCTCGATGGGATATTCGGTGGTGTACCCGACACCGCCCAGCACCTGCATCGCCTCCGCGATCACGCCGAGGCTCATCTCGCTCCCGTACCCCTTGACCAGCGGGGTCAGGACCGCCGCCAGACCGTCGCAGGTCTTCGCCTTCTCTTTATCAGCCGAATTCCCGGCTATGTCGAGGTAGTAGAAGCCCTTGAAGATCATGGCCCTGACCCCCTCGGTTATCGCCTTCATATCGAGGAGCATCCTTCGTATGTCCTCGTGCTTGATGATGGGGACCCTCTCGGCCTTCGGATTGCCGAAGGGACGCCCCTGGATGCGCTCCGTTGCGTACCGGGAGGCAAACGAGTACGCCACCGCAGCCTGGGTGTTCGAGTTGTGCCCCGTGCCGATCCGGGACTCGTTCATCATGTTGAACATCATGGCCAGCCCCCTGGAACGCCCCTTCTCATCGGGCATGGGCCCCATCCTGATCCCGTAGCAGTCGTCGTTTTCGCCGAAGTTGAGGAGCGCCGTCGCCTGGGCCCTCAGGCCCATCTTGTGTTCGATCCCGACGGTTATCACGTCGTTGAACTCGCCCAGGGACTGATCATCGTTCACCCGGAACTTGGGCACGACGTACAGGCCGAGCCCCGCCGATCCCGGAGCCCCTCCCTCGGGCCGCGCCAGGACCATGTGGATCGTGTTCTCGCAGGTCCCCGCGTCCCCGCCGGTAATGAACATCTTCGTCCCCTTGATCTTCCAGATCTTGGGGTCGTCCGTCGGAAAGGCCTTCGTCGTGGAATCGCCGACATCGGAACCGGCATTCGGCTCGGTAATACACATAGTGCCCTGCCAGTCTCCGCTGAGGAGCTTGGGCAGGAAGAGGTCCTTGTCTTTCTCCTCGCCGAATTCGATGAGGAGGTTCGCCACACCGCTCGTCAGCTTGATGTAGGACATGACGGCGGGACAGGCGGCCGTATTCATCTCGAAGATGGCCTTATAGAGGGTCAGCGGCATTCCCCCCTCCAGTTCGATGCACTCGCTCGTCGACCCCCAGCCGTTCTCCTGGAGGAACTTGTACACCTCGGGGTACCCCGGGGGCGCCGTCACCACACCGTCCTTGAAAATAGCGCCGATCTTATCCCCCTCGGCGTTGATCGGGCTGACCACCTCGCGGGCCACCTTGTACCCCTCGTTCAGGTACATATCGACATCGTCCAGACCATAGTTCTCGTTGAAACGGTCGCAGGCCAGGACCTCCTCCATGGGAAGCCACTCCTTCAGAATAAACTGCAGATCCCTCACGTCGTACTTGAATTCCACGGCGACACCTCCTCTGTGTTCTCTCCTTGCACAACCTATCCACCTGGTGGGTGGAGCATACCGGTCAATCCAGAAAATACAATATGGAATAATTATAAGGAATATACAAGGAAAAATCTTATAGTCTCTAGGAAAGTGAGAGCAGATAGGACCTGAGGTTGACCTTCTTGTTATTGAGACCGAATTTTTTCCTGATGCTGTTCCGGTGAAAATCGATCGCCCCGGTGGACATGTTCAGGAATTCGGCGATCTCCTTGGTGGTTTTTCCCTCCTTGACAAGGTTGGCCACCTGGAATTCCTTCGGGGTGAGATTGAAGTGTTTCAGGGTGATGTTCCGCAGAAAGGGGGAGACGATGTTTTCCAGGTTGGTCTCGATCGTTTCGATACAGACGCCCTGCCCGACGGTGAGCCCGCCCTTTTTCAACTCCTCAACGTACGGAAGGATGATCTCCCTGACGTTGGACAGGACATTCCTCTCGAGATCGACTTTGTCCTCCTCCCGCTGCTTGAGGAGGACCTTGAGGGCCGCGTTGGACTCGACGAGGGAAGCGGATTTCCGCTCGAGCTCCTCTTCCTTCTTCTTCAGGGCCTCCTCGGCCAGTTTTCGCTTGGTGACGTCCCTCGCCAGGCACCTGAAGCCGACCGGGCTGCCCGCCACGCCCCGGATCAGGGAGGCCGACATCTCGCGGAACCGCCTGGTGCCGTCCTTCCGGATGACCTGATAATCGAATATCTCCGCGGGTTCCCCCGTTCGATATATCTTGTTGAAGATCTTGAAGAGGCGGATGGTCGTCTCAGGGAGGACGTAATCGCGGTAATTCATGTGTCCCAGCTCTTCCGCCGAGTATCCCAGCATCTCCACCGTCGCCTTGTTGAAGAAGGTGAAGTTCCCGGCAAGGTCGAGCTCGAAGTAGGCCTCTTCCATATTCTCGAGGATAATACGATACTTGTCCTCGCTTGATTGCAGGTCCCTCCTGGTCTGCAGGTCCTCGAGGTGCGACGCCCGCTCGAGCTCATCGATCCGCAGGCGCAGGGCCGCTATCTCGTCGATCAGGGCTTCTCTGGTCTTCTCCTCATCCGCCATCGTGCCGATTCTCTCGAACTCAATCTCCTCGGTTCAAGGGTGCGGAACGCTCGTACATGCACCGCCTCCCGGATATCGACGATACTGTTTTTCCCCTCCCGAGTCAACCGGGCTTTCTCCCCGGAGAGAGGCCCCCTCGGGATCGGGCAGGGTGATCCCCGCGGGGCTATCCGAGCCCGCGCCCGCGGAGAAACGTATGGTAGTTCGCCCACCGGGCGAGGGTCATCGACGCCTGTTCGAATCCCCGGTAGACAGGGACCCCCGATTCGATGAGCTGCTTCTCGAGGCGGCACCCCACCTTCCGTATCGCCGGATCGTTCCGGTAGGTCCTCCAGCTTGCGACGAGGGGTTTTCCGTGGAGCTGTTCCTTCACCGGACCGGAGAGATAATCGGTCACCTTCCGGATCTGCCGTCCCTCATCGACACCGTAGAGCCAGTCGAGGGAGAGGGAAACGACCAGCATGTCGATCAGGGGCTCGGCGGCTATCAGGTCGATCATCCGCCGGAAGATCTCCAGGTCGCGGAAGATCGGCATGGCGTCGACGGGATTCTTGATGATGTTCCCCCCCGCCGGGATGAAGGACCGCAGTTCCCGCTCGGTCTCCGGGCTGAAGGGGGGCATCTCCAGCCCCGCGCTGCTGCAGGCGTCCGCGGCGGAGACGGCGATCCCGCCGCCGTGACCGATGACGGCCACGCGGAGTCCCCCCGTCGTCTTCAGGTGCCGGAATGCGAGGGCGAGAAAGGCCATGTCCTCGAGGGAGTGGGCCCGCACGGCGCCGCTCTCTCTGAAGAAGGCGTCCCAGATCTGTCCCCCGCCGGCCAGCGACCCCGTGTGGGAGGCCACCGCCTTGACCCCCGCCTCCGTCAGGCCGGCCTTCAGGATGATGACCGGTTTGACCGGGTTGATCCGGGATACCAGATCGAGCAGCCGGCGGCCGTCTCTTACCCCTTCCAGGTACATGGTGATGATCTGGGTGTCGGGATCACCGGCGAGATATTCGAGGAAGTCCGAACTGTCCAGCGTGAGGGCGTTCCCGAAGCTGATCACCTTGCTGAAACCGATCCCCAGCCGGGCGCAGAAGTTGGTAAAATCCTGGGCGTGGCCGCCGCTCTGGCTGACAAAGGCCACGGGACCGCTCTTCTCGGGGGCCCCGATCCATGTCACGAAGCGCTGGCCGGGGATGAACACCCCCATGCAGTTGGGGCCGATGACGTTGAGTCCCCCCTCGCGGGCGATCGACTCGATCTCCCGGTGGAGCCGCAGCCCCTCTTCCTCGCCGGTCTCCTTGAACCCGGCGGTAAAGATGTGCACGTTCCGATTGCCCGAGGCGATACAGTCACGCAGGGCCGCGGGGACCGCCGGGGCGGGGACGGAGATGATCACCAGGTCGATCGGCTCGGGAACCGAGACGAGATCGGGATAGGTCCTGACGCCCTCCACCGCCGGGGCGCCCGGGTTGATGGGGTAGAGCTTCCCCTTGTACCCGTAATCGCGGATACTTCCGAAGATCCCCGGCCATCCCTGGGGCCTCTTCCGGGGCGCCCCGACGACGGCTACCGTCCGGGGATGAAATATGATCTCCAGATCCTCCTGTGTCCCCATTCCTTTACATTCCCTCCATCTTGTCATGCGTCCCCGATTAGTTGATGCAAAGGGTTCGAGGATTCAGGGGGTCGAGTGGTTTGCAACCTTCTCAATAAAGCTGGCAGGATCATTGCCAAATCTTTAATTCTTTATGATTTTCAAATATTTCGCTCGAACCCTTGACCCCGTGACCCCTTGCGATCATATCAACCCTTTCGGAGATGATCCTTATTTCTTTTCCAGATGCGCCGGCTCCCCGTGGATACGTCCGCCGTCGATCACGATCGTCTCCCCCGTGATGTAGCTCCCCGCATCGGACGCCAGTAAAAGGACGGCCCCGGCGATCTCCTCCGGCTCCCCGAGGCGCATCAGAGGCATGTTCCGTTCCGCCTGCGCCCCCACCTCCGGGTCCTTCCACAGGGCCTCGCTGAGACGCGTCTTGATCACCCCCGGGGCGATGGCGTTGACCCGGATGTTGTACTGACCCCATTCCTTGGCCATCACCTCGGTCAGCATGATGACGGCGGCCTTCGTCACGCAGTAGACCCCCAGCTCTCCGGGGCGCAGGCCGCCGATGGACGAGGTGTTGATGATCGATCCCCCCCCTTGAGCCTTCATGACCCGCGCCGCCAGCTGGCTGAGGAAGAAGAGCCCCTTCAGGTTGACGTTCATCGTGACGTCCCAGGTCTTCTCGTCCTGTTCCATGAGCGGGCCGTAGTAAGGGTTGGTCCCGGCATTGTTCATGAGGATGTCGAGCCTGCCGAACTCTTTCGTCACCTTCTCGACGAGGGCCTTCGAGTCCTCTATCCTGGCGACATGCGCGGCGATGGCCATCCCCCTGACGCCCTTCGCGCGGATTTCTTCTGCCACGGGTTCGAGTCCCTCGATCTTCCGGCTGCTGACAACGACGTCGGCCCCCGCATCGGCGAGGGCGAGGGCGCAGGCCCGGCCGATGCCGCGGCTCCCCCCCGTGATAAGCGCCACCTTTCCTTCCAGTGAAAACAACGACAGATCCATGATGTGCTCCTTTCTCCTTCTCAAGAGGGGGCTCCGGAAGGGCCCCTCTCCATGGCGGTTACAATGTGGTGGGCAGTTGGCGAGCCGGTGTCCGCCGATCCCTTTCGTCTTTGAAAAATCCTCTCATGCAGCGTCCGGAACGGCTCCTGCTGATCGTGGCGGGACGGGACGGCGGCAGGTAACGGCGTTCCACCGGGGGTCCGTCGTCTTTACCGTTCCTGCGTTCAACCTGCTCTTCAAAGAATCTCTCGCAACTCTTTCACGCAGACGGGTCACGGAAGGCTGTCGTTCAGGGACAGGGGCCCTTCGTGTCGATCAGGATCCGCGTCCGGGCCGCCGTTGTTCTTCCTGAAGAGGGCATCTATGTCGGCACCGGGATCGTCCAGCTTCGCCCGTATGATCATCGCGAGACCCTCCGCCACCACATGCGGCTTCTGGCCGACCCTGTACTGGATATCTATGGTCATCAAGGTCATGGCGGTCCTGACCTCCGTCAGGCTGAGGGAAACACTGTGGACCACCGTCCCGGATCTCCCGGTCCCCAGGATACCGAACCTGGTCCTGCCGGCGACGACATGGCCGGATATCATCGCCCGGGCTCCCAGGGTTTCACACGTCCGGAGCATCTGCCCCGTGTAGTAGTTGCCGTTGACGACGGGCTTCTCCTCGACCTTTTGTATATCATCCGCGTCGTAGACACGAAACCCCTTGAGCATCAACCGCATCGCGAGATTGTCTCCGACGACCGCCTCGATATCGCCGATCCTCCCGCAGGGCTCGACGAGGCTCTCCTTCCCCATGAAGACGGCAACCCCCGTGATCTCCCGGGCCGATTCCTTCGTCAGGTCCTCGTGCACCCTGATCAGGATCTGGGCGTTCTCGATGGATTGGTACACCATCGTCGCCCAATTGACGGCCGTCGTCGGCACACTTACAACCGACAGGGTCGAGGCGCACCCGGAGGCCAGCAGCAGGGCCGACGCACAGAAGGCGGCCAGGCATCTTCGCGCAGGATTCAAGGGAATGTCCTCCTCACACGGGGCATTGCACACGGCATCCGCTGCCGATTCCCGGACGCGAGCGGCAATGGAGAGAGGCTATACCTTCAGGGAATTCAACCTTCCCAGCGTCTCCTCCGCCTCCGCGACGATCCGGTCGATCAGTTCCTTCGTCGTGGGGATATCGGTAATTCCGCCGCAGCACTGGCCGGCAAAGAGGATGCCGCCTTCGACATCCCCCTCGTAGAGCGCCTTCATGTGCTTCATGTTCCCCACCGCCTGCCGGGCCAGGACCATCAGGGGATGCCCTTCTTCGGCCCGCATCATTTCGATGGACAGCCCCGCGAATTTCAGGAAGGACATCTTGAACAGCCTCTTGACCAGGAGCGCCCCCTTGATCGACTCGACGAGCGGGAATCCCCGTTTCGTCATCGCCTCGGCCCCCTTCGTCTTCAGGACCCGGGCATCCATCCCGTCAAAGACGTTGTCGTAGAGCGTGTCCTGCTCCGTGGCCTGCAGGCAGAGCTGTTTGAAGTTGTCGTGGACCATGCTCTCCTTGACCACCATGAACCGGCTTCCCATCGATATCCCGTCGGCCCCCAGGGCAAGCGCCGCCGCCAGCCCCTGGCCGTTGTAAAACCCCCCTGCCGCGATCAGGGGAACGTCTACCATGCAGGCCACCAGGGGGATCAGAACCGCCGACGTGGCCGCCGCACCATGGGCCGCCGCCTCGTGCCCCGTCACCACCAGGGCGTCGCACCCCATCTGCACCGCTCGCGCCGCATGTTTCGCGATGGCGATTGTGCCGATCACCTTGCCGCCGTAAGCATGCACGTCATCGATGAACGTCGGTTTCCCCAGGGAATAGTTGATGAAGGGGACCTTCTCCTCGATGGCGATTTCGATATTTGCCTTGGCGCCTGGTGCTACCAAATGCTGATTGATTCCAAAGGGTTTGTCCGTCATATCCCTGATCTGCCTGATATTCTCGCGGGTTTCCTGAGGCGTACACCGCGCCGTGGCCAAGATTCCGAGTCCTCCAGCGTTGCAGACTGCCGAAACAAGATTCGGTTCCGTGATCCAGTTCATCCCCGCAAGCATGATCGGGTGCTGTACCCCAAACATCTCCGTCATTCGTGTCTTGAACATCCATCTCTCCTTTGTCGAAACAGTAGTTTTTATCCCGCCTTTTCCTGCCGAAAGAAACATCCTCTAAAGCAGGGTTATCAACTATTTAGAGTTCCCAGGCGGCCCGCGCCCCCTCTTCGGTGGCCTCGATGATCCGACGGGCGCCGGCGGCATCGCCGACCACCGTACAGGGAATCCCCGCCTCATCGATGGCCGCCTTCAGGCCGTCTTCCGGCTTGAGCCCGACGGCAATCACTACCTGGTCGATGGGAGACACCGTTGATTCTTCACCGGCTGTCTCGATCACCGCGCTCCCGTCGCCGATGGCCTTCACCGTCGTACTGAAGAGGAGGAGGGCCTTCTTGTCCCGAAGCCGCTTGTGCAGCATGTACCCGTGGGAGGTGATCTTCTGGACCGGCGAGCGCTTGAGCATCTCGACGAGGGTCACCCGGCTCCCCCGCTCGCTCAGGTAGTCCGCAGTCTCCATCCCGATCAGACCCCCGCCGACGACCAGGACGTTTTCTCCGGGCTTCACGGAGCCGTCCAGGATCTGCCAGGCATCGCAGACGTGGGGACGGTCGATACCCGGCACATCGAGGGCGATCTTCTCCCCGCCCGCGGCGAGGATCACCGCCCCGGGTCTCCCTTCACGCACCATCGATTCCGTGACCTCCGTCCCGGTCCTGATCGTCACACCCGCCTTCTTCACCTGGCCGATCAGCCAGTCGATCCACTCGCCGTAGGGAACCTTGTGCGGCGGCCTGCGGGCGTAGCGGATCTGGCCGCCCAGCTCCGCATCCTTCTCATAGAGGGTGACGGTGTGCCCCAGGCGGGCCGCCTCGTAGGCCGCCGTCAGGCCGGCGGGACCGCCCCCCACGACCCAGACGTTCTTCGGGTTCGCCGCCGGTCCCTCGGGGTAGATCGTCTCCTGCCCCGTCTCGGGGTTGATGGCGCAGCGGATGTTCCCCTCCCCGAGGATCAGCCGCTCGATACACCCCTGGTTGCAGGCGAGGCATTTCCGGATATCTTCCGTCCGTCCCTCGCGGGCCTTGATCAGGAAATCCGGATCCGCCAGGAACTGGCGTCCGAAGGCGACCAGATCGGCATCGCCGCGTCCGATGATCTCGTCCGCCAGGGCCGGATCGTTGAAGCGCCCCACGGCAATGACCGGAACATCCACGACATCCTTGACCTTCCGGGCAAGCCAGGCGTTGAAGCCCGGCTCGTACTCGATGGGGGCGCTGGTGATCCCGCCGGGGCTCCCGTGGGTCCCGAAAGAGGCGTGGATGATGTCGACCCCCGCGGAGACGAAATCGGGGAGGATGGTCTGCATGTCATCCGCCGTGTACCCGCCCTTGATGAACTCCTCCGTGGAGATCCTGATCGATACGGGGAATGCGTCCCCCACCTCTCTCCGGACCGCCTCGATGACCTCGATGACGAAGCGTGCCCGCTCCTTCAGGGTGGCCCCGCCGTACTCGTCGGTCCGCTGGTTCGACAGGGTCGAGAGGAACTGGGTGAGGAGGTAGCCGTGGGCGCAGTGGAGCTCCACGCCGTCAAACCCGGCCTTCCGGGCCCTTCCGGCCGCCGATCCGAAGGCGGCGATCGTCTCCCTGATGTCGTCGATCGTCATCTCCCGCGGGGGAATCTGGTAGATGAGACTGGGGATCGCCGACGGCCCCACGGCCCTCCCCTTGCTCAGCATGTGCAGGCTCTCGCGGCCCGCGTGATGGATCTGCATGAAGATCCGGCTTCCCGCCTCGCGGGCTACCTCGACCAGCTTTGCGAGACCCGGTATAAACCGGTCGTCGTAGGCCCCGAGCTGCGTATTGATCGCGATCCCGTCGGGGTGGACGGCAACGATCTCGGTGATGATCAGTCCCGGGCCGCCCCGGGCGCGCCGTCTCAGATAGGCGATATTGGCCTCGCTTACCGTCCCGTCCGCGTTTCCCAGGTTCGTCCCCATGGGGGGCATCACCACGCGGTTTGGTATCTCCACACCCTTCACGGTAATCGGAGACAGGATATGTTGCAGTCGATTCATGGTTCCACTCCTTTCAACAGAGGTATCTGACCTGCTTCCCCGGGAGGGGTATTCACCGCTCCCATATGGTTCGCATACAAAATAAAGATCAGCGCTGCATGTCCTTCAGAAACCGTTTGAACAGCACCTTCTCCTCGATCCCGAACCGGCTCAGGGCCTCTTCGTTCGCATCGTCCGTCTCATGCTCCAGGATCGGGATATGCTCCTTCGCCTTGGGCGTCAGGTAGAGCTTCAGCGACCGCTTGTCCTCTTCGGACGATTCCTTGACGATCCACCCGCCGTCGGACAGCCGATCCAGGATACCAGAAAGGGTCGCATTGTCGAGGGTCAGCCGTTTCCCCAGTTCCCCGGCCGAGACCCCTTCCGCCTCGGAGAGGGCGAATATGACCAGATGCTGAGACGGGGTAAGGCCGTAGTTCTGGAGCCGTTTCTTGTATTTCCCGTAGACGTTCTGGTGGGCCTTCGAGAGCAGAAAAAGGATGCAGTCGTCGCAGTAATGCACGGATCCCCAACCTCATATAGTTTGTACGCTAAATATCAGAGGGGAATCCGGGTGTCAATCGGAAAATGCAGGGTGCCTTACCGGACGCGGTCCCGCGTGATCTTCATCCTTCCCGTGCCATTTCCGCGGCCGGGCCGGTCCCGGAACGGGATCATCGAAATTGTATGATCCCGCGGCCAAAAACATTGACATGACGGCGCCCGTATGCTAGGGGAAGTCGATTTCTTGTGCCGGAACGTGTACCCCCTCCCGCCGCGCGGTCCCGGCGGGCGAACCGCCATTCGGAAGGCCTTCCCGGGAAAGCGGACGGAGCGGAGAGGGGCCGGCAGGGAAGGAAGGAAAAAGGGATGACCCTTCGCGAGATAGCTGACCTCTTGGACGCCAAGGTTCTGGTAGGAGGGGATCACCTGGACATAGAGGTAAAAACCGCCTTCAGCGCCGACCTGATGAGCGACGTCCTCGCCTTTGCGAAGCCGGGGAGCATCATGATCACCGGCCTCACCAATCCCCAGATCGTCAGAATCGCGAGTATCGTGGATAATTCCGCAATCCTGGTGGTCCGGGGAAAGATCCCCCCCGAGGAGACGCTGGCACTGGCGGAAGAGCTTGACATCCCCGTTCTTTCCACACGGTACATCCTTTTCGAGACATCGGGGAGGCTGTACGCGAACGGGATCGTGGGGTGCGTCAGGAAGATCGAAGGTCCGGAAAGCGTTGTTCCGCTATGACTCAGGAGTGCGAATGCTCCTTCCCCGTCGAAGGGGAACGTTTCGATCAGGCGGGGAAGGTCTCCGTTGAAGTAAAGAAGGCGTTGAGAAAGGTCGGGGTCCCGGACGATATCCTGCGCAGGGCAGCGATCGCGACCTATGAATCGGAGGTCAATATCATCTCCTACGCCGTTCATGGGACGGTCAATCTCCAGGTAACGGGTGACCACATCGTGCTCGACATACAGGATATCGGTCCCGGGATAGACAATATCGAACAGGCCATGGAACAGGGATACTCCACGGCCAACGACCGGATACGGGAGATGGGATTCGGGGCGGGTATGGGCCTCTTCAACATAAAGAACTGCTCCGACACCTTCGAGATATCGTCGGAACAGGGAAAGGGGACCCATCTCAGGATCCTGATCAACAGGTGAGACAATGATGGATGTGGCTTTTCTGGCGGAACAACTGAGCCTCACGGTGCGGTGCGGCGGGGACCGGCTGGACAGGGAGGTGTCGGGCGGATACGTGGGCGATCTCCTGAGCAACGTCATGGCGGGGAGCGGGAGCGGCGACGTCTGGATCACCTGCCAGACGCACCAGAACATCGTGGCCGTGAGCGTCCTGAAGGAGCACGCGGGGATCATCCTCACCCAGGGAAGGGAGCCGGACGCGGACACCGTCGAGCGGGCCTCGCAGGAGGGGATACCGATCCTGGTGACCGGGCTGTCCGGGTTCGAGACCGCCGGCAGGATATACGCCCTGATGCACCCCTGACCGGCGATGCACCGGGAAGATGCCGGCCGGGAGGCTCCCTCGGAATCGGGGTACCTATGGCAACAGGGGTAACGGAGTTTCGGTGTGACCTGCACATACATACCTGTCTCTCCCCCTGCGCCGATCTGGACATGTATCCGTCCGCCCTGGTGGGGCGGTCGGTCGCCGCGGGGCTGGACATGATCGCCATCTGCGATCACAACGCCTCCGAGAACGTGCGGTACGTGATCGAGGCCGCCCGGGGAAAACCCCTCCATGTCCTTCCCGGGATGGAGATCACCGGCAGGGAAGAGGCACATGTCGTCGCGCTCTTTGAACATATGGATGACCTGCTGAAGGTGCAGGAGGTGGTCTATGCCGCCCTTTTCGGCTCGAACCGGGAAGAGATATTCGGCTGCCAGGCGATCGTCAACGCGGCGGACGAGGTGGAGGGATTCAACGACCGTCTTCTCATAGGCGCCGCCGATATCTCGCTCGGCGGGGTTGTCGAAACGATTCACGGCGCGGGCGGGCTCGCGATCGCCGCGCACATCGACCGTGAGAGCTTCAGCGTCATGGGGCAGTTGGGGTTCATCCCCCCCGATATCCGGTTCGACGCCCTCGAGATATCCCGAAGGACAGGGGTGAAGGAGGCACGCAAGCGGTACCCCGAACTGGACGGCTACCCCTTCATCGTCTCGTCCGACGCCCACTTCATCCGGGACATCGGAGAGGGGGTCACGAGGATCGCCATGAAGGAACCATCGCTCGCCGAGCTGAAGCTGGCCCTCGAAGGATGCGAGGGGCGGTACATCGGAGAATAGCCCATGCTGGAGCTCTCCATGAATATCCTCGATATCGTCGAGAATTCCACGAGGGCGGGGGCGAACCTGGTGCGGATCGGGATCACCGAGGACCGGGAACACGATCTCCTGCGGATCGAGATCGCCGACAACGGAGAGGGGATGGAGCCGGACGTCGTCAAAAAAGTCCTGGACCCCTTCTACACCTCCAAGACGGTGCGCCGGGTGGGACTGGGGCTTCCCATGCTCTCCCAGGCCGCGAAGCTCACCGGCGGGGGGTGCACGATCGAGTCGAAGAGGGGGAAAGGGACGACGGTGACGGCGGACTTCGGGTACCGCCACATCGACCGCCAGCCCCTGGGGGACATGGCGACGACGATGACCGCCATGATAGCCGGCAGCCCGGGAGTCGATTTCGTGTACACGCACGCAGGCAACGGCGGGTCCTACACGCTGGACACGCGGGAGGTAAAGAGCGAGCTGGAGGATGTCCCCATCGATCATCCGGCGGTATTGCAGTTCATAAAAGAAAACATACGGGACGGTCTGAAAGAAATCGGGGCCGGGAGGTAGCTCCCCGCTTTTCTCTTTCGATCTTCCATCAAGGAGGAATATATGGATGTAGAGTACAATGAGCTGTTGGAGGAGTTTACCCCGGAACAGATCAAGGAACTGGACGGGATCATCGCGCGGCACAAGGGTCAGCCCGGGGGCCTGATCCCCGTCTTGGAGCGGGCCCAGGAACTCCTGGGATTTCTTCCGGTCCCCGTGCAGAAGCGGGTCGGCAGGGAACTCGGCATTCCCTTCAGCCACGTCTACGGCGTGGTCACCTTCTATTCATTCTTCACCATGCACCCGCGCGGCAAGCACACGGTGCGCGTCTGCCTGGGGACCGCCTGCTACGTGAGAGGGGGCAAGAAGATCGCCGAAAACGTGGAGAAGCTCTTCGGCATCAAGGAGGGTGAGACGACGGCGGACCGCCTGTTCACCTACGAAACCGTCCGGTGCCTCGGTGCCTGCGGCCTGGGGCCGGTCGTCGTGGTGGATGACGACATCCACGGGAGGGTCAAGCCCGACAAGCTGAAGGACATCTTACAACAATACAATTAGAGGGGCGCGACATGGCGAAATTAAAGATAGAGGATCTGAAGAAGATCAAGGAACGCGTGCAGGGAGAAACCGCCCTGAGGGCGGGCGAGAGACGGGTCAAGGTCACCGTCCACATGGGAACCTGCGGGATCGCCGCCGGTGCGCGCGAGGTGATGGACACCCTGATGGGCGAGATCGAGGAGGCGGGCGTCACCGACGTCGTCGTCACCACGTCGGGGTGCATGGGCCTGTGCAGCAGGGAGCCGGAGGTAACCGTCGAGGTCCTCGGTCAGAACCCCATTATCTACGAATTCATGAATCCGAACAAGATGCGGCAGGTCTTCAAGAGACACATCCTCGAGGGCGAGGTTCAGACCCCCTTTGTCCTGGCCAGGGTAACGGAGTAGGACGCAACGAATCGATACGAAGGAGGATACATTCCCGATGAAAGTTTTTCGGTCTCACCTACTGATCTGCGGGGGAACCGGTTGTCACGCCACGGGGAGCGCAAAGGTAAAGCAGGCGCTCGCCGCGGAGCTGGCCAGGCAGGGCCTCGCCGATGAAGTAAAAATAGTCGAAACGGGCTGCAACGGTTTCTGCGCCATGGGGCCCATCATGGTCGTCTACCCCGACGGGATCATCTACATGATGGTTCAGCCGGAAGACGTCCCCGAGCTGGTCGAAGAGCATCTCCTCAAGGGGAGACCGCTGCAGCGGCTCCTGTACAAGGAGCCCTCCACGGAGGAGACGATCCCCGCGATGCACGACATCCCCTTCTTCGCCCACCAGGAGCTGCGGGTACTCAGAAACAAGGGGCTCATCGACCCGGAGGTGATCGACGAGTACATCGCGCGCGACGGCTATGCCGGGATGGCCAAGGCCCTCACCGAGATGACGCCCGAACAGATCATCCAGGAGGTACTCGACTCCGGTCTCCGCGGCCGCGGCGGCGCCGGGTTCCCCACCGGCCTGAAGTGGAAGTTCGCCTCCCAGTCGAAGGGCGACGTGAAATACGTCCTGTGCAACGCCGACGAAGGCGACCCGGGGGCCTTCATGGACCGGAGCGTCCTCGAGGCCGATCCCCACGCCGTCCTGGAGGGGATGATCATCGCCGCCAAGGCGATCGGCTCCCACAAGGGCTACATCTACTGCCGGGCCGAATATCCGCTGGCCCTGCGCCGGCTGGACATCGCCATAGGGCAGGCGAAGGAATACGGCCTCCTCGGCGAGAACATCCTGGACACCGGCTTCAACTTCGACCTCGAGGTCTACCAGGGCGCGGGCGCCTTCGTCTGCGGCGAGGAGACGGCCCTCATGACGTCCATCGAGGGGAACCGCGGGATGCCGCGGCCCCGTCCGCCCTTCCCCGCCGTCGCGGGGCTCTGGCGGAAACCGAGCGTCTTGAACAACGTGGAGACCCTGGCCAGCGTCGGCCAGATCATCGCCAAGGGGAGCGCCTGGTTCGCCGGCGTCGGGACCGAGGCGAGCAAGGGGACCAAGGTCTTCGCCCTCACGGGCGACGTCAACAACGTGGGCCTCGTCGAGGTGCCCATGGGGACCTCCCTGGGGACCATCGTGTACGACATCGGCGGCGGCATCCCCAAGGGGAAGAAATTCAAGGCCGCGCAGCTGGGCGGCCCCTCCGGGGGGATGATCCCCATCCAGCACCTCAACGCCCCGGTGGATTACGAAAACGTGGCCAAGCTGGGCGCCATCATGGGGTCCGGCGGCCTGATCGTCATGAACGAGGACATGTGCCCCGTCGACATGGCGCGGTTCTTCATGGACTTCTGCCAGGACGAGTCCTGCGGCAAGTGCACCCCGTGCCGCGAGGGGACGAAGCGGATGCTGGAGATCCTCACCAACATCTGCGAGGGGAGAGGCAAAGAGGGAGACATCGAGCTCCTGGAAGAGATGGCCGACATCATCAAGAACGCCGCTCTCTGCGGACTCGGCCAGACCGCCCCCAACCCCGTCCTGAGCACCCTCCGGTACTTCAGGGACGAATACGAGGCCCACATCAGGGACAAACGGTGCCCTGCCGGCGTGTGCTCGGCACTTTTCACATCGCCCTGCCAGAACGCCTGCCCCATCGGGATGGACGTCCCCAAATACATGGCCCTGGTCCGCGCCCGCCGGTTCGACGACGCCTACAGGGTCATGATGTGGACGAACCCCTTCCCCGCCGTCTGCGGGAGGGTCTGCGACCACCAGTGCCAGTTCAAGTGCCGCCGCAACACCCTGGATGAGACGCTCGCCATCAAGTTCATCAAGCGCTTCATCACCGACAACGCCGCCCGTCCGGAGATCAGCCCCGTCACGGTCGACCGGAAGGAGAAGATCGCGGTCGTCGGCGCCGGTCCCGCGGGCCTCACCGCCGCGAAGGACCTGGCCCTGCGCGGCTACACCGTGACCGTCTTCGAGGAGCTTCCCGAACCGGGAGGGATGACCCGCTACGGCATCCCCTCGTACCGCCTGCCCCGCGACATCCTGGCGGGCGAGATCGATGACATCCGGGCCCTGGGCGTGGAGATCAAATGCAACACCCGCGTCGGCAGGGATATCTCCTTCAAGGACGTGGAGAAGAAATTCGACTACATCTACCTCGCCCCCGGGGCGCACAAGAGCCAGCGGATGAAGGTCGAGGGGGAGGACGCGGCCGGCGTTTACGGCGGCGTTGAATTCCTCAGAGACTTCAACCTCAACGAGGACGCCTGGCTCAAGGGCACAAAGGCCCTCGGCGCCAGGGTCGCGGTGATCGGGGGAGGCAACTCCGCCATCGACGCCGCCCGCTGCGCGGTCCGCCTGGGCGCGGAGGTGACGATCCTCTACCGGAGGACGCGCGAGGACATGCCCGCCGCCGAGGAAGAGATCGTCGCGGCCGAGCACGAGGGGATCAAGATCGAGTACTTCGTGGCCCCCACGAAGATCGTCGTGGAGAAGGGGAAGGTCGCCGGCATCACCTGCCAGCGGATGAAGACGGGGGATTTCGACAGCAGCGGGAGGAGACGGCCCGTCCCCGTCGAGGGCTCCGAGTTCACCCTCGGCGTCGACGCCGTCGTTGCCGCCATCGGCCAGACCCCCGATCTGTCCTTCGTGCCGAAGAAGAGCGACGTATCGGTCAATAAGTGGGAGTGCTTCGACCTCGCGGAGGGGAGCAAGTCCCGCACCACCAGCGAGAAGTTCTACGCGGGAGGCGACGCGGTAACGGGGCCGTGGACGGTCGTCGGCGCCATCGCGGCGGGCCACCAGGCCGCCAAGGACATCGACGGCGCGATCCGCGCCAGAAACGGCGAGCCTCCCTGGGAGGCCCCGGTCGAGGAGATCGATATCCCCTTCGAGATCGACGAGGAGACGACCGAACAGCCCATGGCCGCCATGCCGGAGCTGGATGCCGCAAAGCGGAAGACCAACTTCGACGAGGTGGAGCTCGGCTACGACATAGAGACGGCCATCAAGGAGGCGTCACGCTGCCTGCGGTGCGACGCCGAGGTGTAAATCCATACACAGCAAGAGCACCCGTAATCCCCGCCCGCAGCCGCGGGCGGGGATTTTCGTTCAGGGGTCAGGCCTTGCTTTTTGCCACCCCGGACACACTTTTACTGATACGTGAATAGGAAGATTTCATCATGAAGGTCATCGGCGCCGTCGGCCGGAACGGTTCGGGAAAGGACGAGGTTCTCAAGTACCTCAAGGCCGCCTATGGCGTCCCCTTCTTCTCCACCGGCGACATGGTGCGGCGGATCGCGGCCGAGGAAGGGCTGGAGGCGACGCGGGACAACCTGCGCGCCATCTCGGAACGGTGGTTCCGCGAGCGGGGCGAGGGATGTTTCGTCAGGCTCCTGGCCGAGCGCATCAAAGAAGAAACGTATCGGACCGTGGGGATCAGCGGGATACGGTCGCTGGCGGATGTTACCATCCTCAGGGAATCCTTCGGCGACGACTTCATCCTGATCCGCATCGCCATGTCCGACCCAAAGCAGCGCTACGAGCGGATGGTCGCCCGGGGCGAGGAGCGCGACCCCCGCAGCTACGAAGAGTTCCTCGCCCTCGACCGGAAGGAGGAAGAGCTCTTCCACGTCGAAGAGGCGGGGCGTCAGGCGCAGTACACCATCGCAAACGACGGCACCCTGGCCGACCTGCACCGGGCCATAGACGGACTCGTGGAGGAAAAGGGCATCCTGGGATAGGGACCCGGCGCCGACCCGGCGCCATCCGCAATCGATTATCCCCAACAGACCGGTTTCACTGCATCACCCTGAAAAAAATCCCCTTGACAGCCGCCGGTTTCGGCGTACAATTCCTCCCGCTTTCCGTGAGAAGATGCCGGTGCTGGGGTGTCGCAGGTGCCAACGATCGTCGATCCGTCAGAACAGGTTTCAACGGTGGAGGCCTTCGCCTCTTCCGACAACCCCTGCCTGTCCTGCGGGGCGTGCTGCGCCGCCTTCAGGGTCTCCTTCTACTGGCGCGAGGCGGACGGGG
>ENA-ORXD01000460-ORXD01000460.1-sediment-metagenome-genome-assembly--contig:-NODE-460-length-52582-cov-7.032035_pt1 | contig 52582 bp, 57 predicted proteins | sample MGYA00237862_ERZ511471 | MGnify/ENA metagenome assembly ERZ511471
GTACGCCGTGATCCAGGCCGCCTTTTCACCGGCCTGCTTCATCTGGACCAGTTCCAGCCTTCCCTTTTTCTTCGCCATTTCCAAAATTCCCCCTTAACTGATTTTTCTTTCGATTACCAAAGCCGGGTTCCCAGGAACAAGCTTGGCAGAGCCAGGGAAAGCGGCGGGAAATAGGTTGTTGCAATCAAGGTCGGTACCCAGGCAAAACCAATCATATAAAGGGTTGGCATTGTCATCTGGTTGATGGAAGAATTGCCGAGACGTCCGCCGAGGTAAAGAAGCGGCGCTGTCGGGGGAGTAATATTCCCCATACCCAGGTTGACACCCAGGATGGCTGCAAACTGAATGGGACTCACACCAATCTTGACCATCAGCGGGAGCAGGAGCGGAGTGCAAAGCAGGGTTCCGCTGACATCGTCCATCAACATACCGATCAGGATCATGAAAAGGTTGATCATGACAAGAATCGTGGTCTTGTTCGAAGAAATCGAGAGAAAAATGTCGATGACCTTGTTGGGCAGGTTTTCCATGACAAAAATCCTGCTCAGGATCATGACGACGAGAAACATGACCATCAGGACCCCCGTCGTCGTACCTGTTTCTCTCAGTGCATCGACGAACGATGACCATGTAAGGGAGCGGTAGATGAAAAAGCCCACCGGGACGGCATAAATAACCGAGACAGCGGCTGCTTCGGTTGGGGTCATCATTCCACTATAGATTCCGCCCAGGATGATGATCGGCATCAACAACGCCGGGATCGCTTTCTTTGCGATGTCGGCGGGATTTTCCCTCAAACTGGCCTGTATTTCTATTGCCTTGGCGATTTTTTCCGATTTACGCGAAAGGAACCAGTTCACCACGCAGAGGAGCGTCGCAAGCATGACACCCGGGCCCACCGTTGCCAGAAAGCAGGTGAGGACGGATTGGTTGGCACTCCAGGCATAGATGATCTGTATCGAACTCGGGGGAATCAAAAGGCCTAAAGGAGACGCATTGACGATCAGGGCCACCGCGTGCCCACGGTTGTAGCCAGCCTCTTCCAGTCTTGGGAACATGATGCTGCCGATGCAGGAAAGCGTCGCTGCCGCGCTTCCGGATATCGCCCCGAACACAGCACAGGCAATGACCCCCACAGCCCCCAGGCCACCGCGGAATTTCCCGACAAACAGGTTGATGAACTTTACCAGGGCATCCCCGATCTTGCCCCGCTCCATGACCCCGCCGGCCAGGATGAAAAGAGGAATCGCCAGCAGCACGACCGTGTTGAGCCGGCTATAGCCGCTCGGCAAGAGGGCTCCCGACTGGTATCCCAAAGAGATGACCGCATAGATGAGGGCCGCCCCAAAACTAAAAACAACGGGAACCCCGATGCAGATGAAAAATATTAGCATTCCAATTGTAATCGTCAGTTCCATCCTGCACGCCTCCTAGGAATATCCTGGAACATCGTCAAGAACCCGCGCGCCTGGTTGAAAATATCTTTTTTGTCCCGGAAACGAAATCCATTACCGCGTAGACCAGCATGATGCTGAAACCCAGGAACAGGGCACTCTGCGGAATAACCATCGGGATGCGCCAGGCGATGGAGGTCGCCTTGCGGACTATGCCCCATACGAAGTAGTTGAGGGACCAGTAGGCAAGCACAAGACAAGTCACAAGTTGAACGATGTTCGCGATGTAAAGCAGGGTTGACTTGAGTTTCCCGTCCTTCATCAGTTCCTTGACGATATCCGCCTGGATATGGCTCCTCTCATAGGAACCGTACGCTCCCCCCATCAAATAGAGCCAAAAAGCGAAAATCAGGACGAACTCCTCGTTCCCATAAAGATCGATATTCAGGAACCGGAACACGACAGATGCGCCAATAATCAGGGTAAAGGCAATTTGGCACACCACGATGATGCAGGAAAGGATCTTGGGGATGACGACATCCATCACGAAGAAGAAGGTGTTTTTTGAATTACCCACGGGGCCTGCTCCTCTCTGAATGACGAAACCTTGTTGCTGGTTTCATTCCAGGAAACCCGGGCCGAGGCGCAAAGAACCTCCGGCCCAGGTTTACCCTATTGAGTCGAGAGCTACTTCGCGTCCTTAACCAGGCCGTCCATGACTTCCTTGCCGAACAGCTTGGAGAACTTCGGCCAGGCATCCTTGCGCACGTGATCTGCGAGTTGCTTGATCTGGGCGTCGGTCACGTTCATGATGGCAACCTTATGCTCCTTGTTGAGCTTTTCCTGGTAAAGCGCTTCATTTTTCTGCGCGTCGTCGATGCTCTTCTTCGCCTGCTTCTGGCAAGCTTCGAAAATAACCTTCTGGTAAGCTGCCGGCAGCTTGGCAAACTTCTCCGCGTTGTAAACGTAGGAAACGTTTTCAACGAACGCCCGGATGGGCATGAACTGCTTGATCAAATCGCGGAACTGGAAGTAATTCAGGGCTGCCGTGCCACCGATCCAGCCATCGCAAACCCCGGTCTGCATGGCCGTGTAAAGGTCCGACCAGTTGATGGATACCGTGTCGTAGTTAAGCGAATCCATGGTGAGCTTGTAGATCTCCGACGGCGGGATACGCACTTTCCCCTTGTGGTTGGCCTTGGGGTTGAGGGGGTCATTCAGGGGCTTGACCGTCGCGAGGGAGATGAAGCTGTCCACATAGACGCCCAGCAGCTTGACTCCGACCTTCGCATGGGCGCCTTCGTAGGTCTTGTACCAGAAGGACCCGGGAGAAAAGACCCTTTTCAATTCCTTCCAGTCCGTCGCCAGGTATGAAAGGCTGGAGATCTCGAGCATGGGATTGTACTGGCCGGTGATGTAGAACCAGCCCATGTCGATATTGCCCCGCATGACGTCTTCATAGGCCTGGGTGTAGTCACCAAGCTGGCCGCCCGGGAATACGGTGATCTTCACTTCTCCCTTGGTCTTCTCGAATACTTCCTTGGCAATCTCGTTCTGGGCGAGAGTTCCCGGGTGATCAGGGGCATAGTTGCCGGCAAACTTGATCTCGTACTTTGCCGCTTCCGCAGCGACGCTAAAGGCAAAACCCAGGACCAACGCGAACAGGAGTACGACCAATGCCTTGCTATTCTTCATTAAGATGTGCCTCCCCTCGACTCAATGGAATTTAGATGAACCCATTGTAAGAACGCTGAGCAACTGCACTGTGGGCATACCGGATCATCGTGATGAAATCGAACACCGGGAGATTGACCGCCCGCTGGACATCCGCGGCGTAAGGCGGCATATCGCTGCACTCCAGTAGGATCGCTCCCACTTCGGGATGCTCCCTGACGATTTTTTCCGCGGTTGAAACCACTTGCTTCCGCACCTTCGAATTATCGAAACTTCCCTTATCGCTATGAAGGATCGCCTCGAATTCCCCTCCTCTCGGAATTTCCTCGATGATGCAGCCGGCCGGATCGACACTGCAGCTCTCCCAGATATCCGGTGTCAGGGAAGGCTTGTCCGCGCAGATCAAGCCGACCTTTCGGCTAGATCCAAGTGCGGCCTTGATCCAGTTGATCTGAAGAAGGCTTGAAAGGAAGACCGGGACATCCACCGCATCCGCCACCTGGCGCTGGAAGTGGCCGAAATATCCGCACGCCCCGCATATCGTCCTGCAGCCTTCCGATATGAGCTCTCGGGCGGTTTCAACAAGGTCCTGCAAGAGAGTGGGATCCCCGCCGTGCATGCGCTCCTGGTTGGAACCCGGAACAACCCTCATCCTGACGGGAAAATCGTAAGTGTAAGCGTTGACGACATTTCCCGGGAGGAGCGGGTACCAGACGTTCAGAAGCATGATCCCGACCGGGTAACCGGAGATCACCTGGCCTTTTTCTATGGAAAAAACGCCGTCATCGCTTCCTGGACCAACAAACCCGTAGTGTCGATGCATGCCGTGTCACCCCGCCCTTCCCCTTCGAAACAGCCTAGGCCTTGGGCTTGTAGATGCCCTTGTGCAGGTAGTCGAGCATCTCTTCCTTGTTCATATGCCCGATCCCGATGTAATCAAGTGTGTAGCCCGTGGACCAGAAATCCTTACCGGTCATGCAGCAGGCAAGGTGAATCATGGAGTCGACAAGCGGGGTCTTGACGCCGAACTTCTCGCCCAGCAGATGGTAGACGTGGCAGCCCACCGGGATGTCCTCGGTGATATAGCGGTTGTTCAGGTCGAAGGGACCGGTTCCGTACTGGATGTAGTCCTGCTGGTCGTAAGGGATCTCGTAATCCAGGCCCATGTATTCCTGCCCGAGGACGTTCTCGCGGGAGAAGAAATGCTTCTTTTCGTAGGGCTGGATGCCGACGCCCATGGCTTCCGCAAGAGCGCACTCTTCCTTGTAGAAACCGTACTGGACTTCGGAAATGCCCTGGCAGTAGGCGTGGGAGTAGATCGAGTAGTCGAACTTGTTCTCCCCGTAAATGACGCCCCAGTTCTGCATCACGGCGACGCCCAGGATCGTACCGGGGCAATGCAGGACAGGATTGACGTTGCTGAAACCGGTATCCATGACCGTCGAACCGCCAACCGCCCCTTCACCCGTCGTGACGGCATCCATGCAGCCCAGGTACTTGGAGCTTTCCAGAAAGGCTTCCTGGTCCAACGAGGGAAGGGCGGCTCCCCGCAGCGTGATGGCCCGGTAATAGACCCGGATCTTGGGAAGGATGACGCCGCCCTTGATTTCCACGCGGCACCCGTAGGGGGCGCTGGACCAGCCGCCAATGATGACCTTCTTCGTGCAGCCGGCTTCCCGCATCATTTTCCGAAGAAGCATGGAACCGAAATTGTCGGGGAAGATGTGGATGACCATTCCGTCTTCAAGTACGGGGATAAGCTTTTCAAAGAAGGGGACGTGCCCAAGGGAGGGCGTTGCCACGATGATCAGCCCGGCGCCCTTGACGGCCTCGGCGACGTCCGTGGTCACCATGTCCATCTTGGCCAAGCCGGAGCGCTCGAAACAATGGAGGTTCAGCTGGTCGCCGAAAAACTTGATCCCTTTCTCCACCCCGAACAGGGTTTTCTTAGCGAAAGGTTCCAGGTCACAGATCCTGACCTTCGCTCCCGCAAGAGCGCAGTCCCCTGCCGTCGCCTTTGCAACCGCACCTGCACCCAATACTGCAATCGGCTTATCCTTCAAGTAACTCATGTCAATCATGCCGCGTGCCACTCCCTTTGTAGTTGGATTCCCGGCTCCGGGGTCCGGCTTTCCAGCACCCGGTCCGGCTAACATCCTGCTTGATCTGGATCTAGATAAGGTTGGAAATATCTACAGAATCCTTCAGGTGGACGTTCTCGCTCTTCAGGAACCGGTCGTAATCGCGAACGCGCCGGCGGGACTTTTCCGGGTCCTTCATGAACACGCCAAGCAAAAGTGAATGAGTCAGGGCCATAACGGCCGCGTAGGGATCGATGAAGGTGATGAACTGTTGAGGGACAAGGAACAGTTTTTCAACCTGGGAAGCGATGGGGGAAAGGACGTTGTCGGTTATCCCGATCATGGGGACTTTCTTTGCCTTTAGGACCTCGACCACGGATTGTGTTTTCCGGGGGTAGCGAGGGAAGCTGTAGACCAGGCCAACCGCACCCTTTGGCATTTCCTGCAGGACCTGGTATTCCCTGGCTCCGAACTCGGTTATGATCCTGACGTTTTCCTTAACTACATGGAGGTAATTCCCGGCATAATGGGCCAGGCTCTCGTTGAACGAGGTCCCGACGACAACAACGCAAGAAGCGTTGCAGATCATCTCGACTGCTTTTTCGAAGGATGCCTTGTCAATGGAAGCATAGGTTTCTTCGAGGATTCTCTTTTCAAGTTCGAAGGTCGTACAGAAGGCACAATCTTTCAGATCCTCCACTGAACCCAGGGCATATCGGTTCAGGCCTGTGCTTCCGTTGTCATGAATCAAGTCCCGCAATGCCTGCTGCAATTCCGGAAATCCTTTAAAACCAAGGGAATAGGCCAACCGTATTATTGTTGCTTCGCTAACGGAGGCCATCCGGGCCAACTCGACCGTGTTGGCATAAGCCAATGAGGAATAGTTGCTCACGATAAACCTGGCAAGTTCGTATTGTTTGGGAGGCAGCTCGCTTCCCTTTTCCTTGATCAGCTCAAGCAACGAACTCATGGCGTATGTTTTTCTCCTTTCGTGCTTAATGAAAAATATTTTTCTCCTATAGTAAAACACTCTTCCCTTCCGCACGTCACGGGCTACCCTACCTGAATAGCAGCTTTTATTTTTTGTTTACCCCATCTATATCTTTTATGCTCCTCCTGTCTTCCTTTTTCTACATAATGAAACTGTGTGAATGCCGCACAGGCGATGCTCAAAAGAAGACAAAGGCTACTATCACTAACTTAACTATGATTCGTTCTTGACTTCCACTCTAAACCTCAGACCAATAACGAAACATTTCACTTGGTGGAATAGTTTGACTTTTCCCGGAATGCAAACTATCCTACATTTTGTGTCATGATGAAAAAGTTTCACCATTTACTTGATGGGGGGTATTTTTTCATGTCGAATGTGATCCTGGAAGGCAACGCCCTCGAAAGGATCTCTGCCGTCGCGAAGAACCTGAGCCCAAAACAACACAAACTCGCACGGTACATTTTCGAAAACAGCCTCCAGTCAAGCTTCCTGAACATCACCGCCCTGGCCGGCGCTGCAAATGTGAGCGAATCGACGGTGGTCCGCCTTGCCAACACCCTTGGCTACGCTGGATTTCCGGAACTTCAGCACTCTCTCCGCGAAATCGCACAGGGGCAGATTTCATCCCTGGACAAATACCCCCTTGACGGGGACGGAAACAATCTCCCCCTCTTCAAGAAAGTCTTCAACCTGGAAGCCACTCTTCTTAGGGATACTGCCGAACAACTCTCCGAGGAAACATTCGAGAAGGCGATAGAGGCACTTCACGATGCCTCGCAGGTATTTGTCGTTGGAGTGGGTCCAAACCATGCGGTGGCGGAATACTTTTCCTTTTACCTGCGAGTGCTGCGCCCAAACGTCACCAAGATATCGAACCACGACCTGGAACTTTCACATTTCCTGAAAAGCCAGGTCAAGGGTAGCCTGGCAGTGGTTTTCAGCTTTCCCCGCTACCCTGCCGTCACCCAGAAAATCGCGGAAAAATTCAAGGAGGCGTGCGTCCCTATAATCGGGATCACAGACAGTGCCCTCTCTCCCCTTGCGCCCCTTTGCGACATCCTCTTCGAATCCAGGATGAGGTTCATTTCCTTCATCGATCCGTCAGGCGCAACCATGGCGCTGATGCACTCCCTGCTCATCGGCCTTTTCCTGCGAAACCCCGCCTACGCAAAGAAACAACTGCGGCATTTCGAAGACCAGATACAGCAGGACAAGTATTTCCTGAGACAGGATCTCGATATCGTCGACTTGCTTTAAGGGGAGGTGTGAAAGCTCGGGAATGACAGGCAAGTTCTTGCGGTTTTCCATCGCGCACCTGGAACGGAACGTCCATCTTGATCGGAAAAAGGGGGAAATAGCAATGAAGTCAAGCTTTCGCCTGTTCGGCTTGGTAACGGTACTGTTCCTCGGCCTGGCAATGCTGGCATCCTTCGGCACCAGCGCCTACGCGGCAGAAAAACTTGTCCTCAAAATGGCAGGGCAGAGCCCCATCGAGTACCAGGGGACGATTCACCAGATGGAGTTCAAGAAGGCCATCGAAGCTGCAACGAAGGGACGGATCCAGGTCAAGGTTTACCCCGCCAACCAGCTTGGCGACTATACCCAGGTTTATGAAGAGATCATGAAGGGCACGATCGACATGGCCCTGATCTCCGTCCCCAGCCAGTTCGACCAGCGCCTGGAGCTGACCTACGTCCCCTACCTCGCTGAAAACTATGACCAAGTCAAAAAGTTCTTCGCGCAGAACGGCTTTCTTTACAACACCCTGGGGAAAGTCCACGATAAGCTGAACGTCAAGCTTCTGGGCTTCAACATCGAGGGTTTCGGCGGCCTGGGCTGCACGAAACCCCTCACGGAACCCGCCAACCCCGCCGTCAAGAAGGGCATCCTTCTTCGGGTCCCTCCAATGGATGTCTTCAAATCCTGGGCCCTGGCCCTCAACTTCCAGACCGTCACGGTTCCCTACGCCGAACTTTACACCGCCCTGCAGACGGGCGTGGCCGAGGGCTGGATCGGCGGCGCACCGGTACTGACCTACCTGAGCTTCCGCGATGTCATCAAGTATTTCTACCAGTACAACGGACACGTGGAAAGCGAGTCCTGGCTCATCAACAAGGATCTCTGGGCCAAGCTCGACAAGGCCGACCAGAAGCTCTTCATGGACACGGTAGCCAAGCTCCAGATGAAGAGCATTGCCGTCTCCGAGAAGGAAGACCAGGAATACCTAAAGAAGCTTGCTGACGAGAGCAAGATCAAGGTCACGACCTTCTCCAACGCCGAGTTGAAGAAATTTGCGGAAACCGTTCGAAAGACAGCGTGGCCGAAGCTGAAGGATCGCCTGACCCCTGAGATCATGGATTCATTGATGAAACAGTATTAGTGAACCAAACCGGGAGGCCGGCATAAGCCGGCCTCCCGGTACACCTCCCGCTTGCTTCACGATGGCGTCTGAAAGGTGGGCAAGGACATGTCAGCCGAATGCCAGGAACCCCTCGAAAAAGGTTATTTGGAAGAATCCCACGGTAGGTTCGCGAAAGCCATGTTGAAGGTCCTGAGGTTCATCATGATCTCGATGAGCCTGACTGTGGCCGTTGTCATTGGAGTAGCCGCGACTCTTCGCTACGTTTTCAAGATGGACATGTATGGCATAGAAGATTTCATCATCGTCTTCGCCTATTGGCTCTACTTCTCTGGTGGTGCTTACGGAGCCTTTGAAAATAGCCATATCACTGCGGATATCCTGACGGTCTACATGAAGAACCAGAAAATGAAGAGGGGAATCATCTGTTTCAGTTCCCTGTGCACGGTACTTCTTTCCGGCCTTTTCGCCTTCTGGGGATGGCAGATGTTTGCCTGGCAGCTGGATAAAGGCGGGGCAACACCCGTTTGGAGAATTCCTCTCTATGTCCCGCAGAGCGCGATCACTCTTGGACTCACGCTGATGACCTTCTATTTTGGTCTTCATTTCCTGGAAAATGTTCGGCTTTTCCGCCAAACCTTAGCCGGCAAGGTCGAGGAGCAGCCGTTATGAGTCACATTGACCCTCTCAAGGAGGACCAAGCATGATCTACGTTGCCCTGCTGATCCTGCTGGCAGCTCTCATCGTCGGTATTCCTGTCCCATTTTCCTTTCTCGCATCCACCCTTTTCCTTGTCGTGGTGGGAGGATACAGTCCCAGTTTCCTGCTTCCCTATGGTTACAGCAAGATGAGCACGGTCGTGCTTCTGGCCATCCCCTTGTTCATCACTGCTGGCGGCCTGATGGAACGCGGCAACATTGGCCAGCAGCTGATCGACATGGTCGACCTCTTCGTCGGCCGGCTCAAGGGCGGGCTCGGAGCAGTGGCGGTCGTCTCCTGTGCCGTGTTCGGCTCGATCACGGGAAGCTGCTGCGCCACCTTATCCTGTATTGGGGCGATCATGTTTCCACGCCTTCAAAAAGCCGGGTATCCTCTCGGCCACTCGGCGGCGCTCATGGCCAACAGCGCCGTGCTAGGGATCCTTATCCCCCCAAGCGCCATCATGATCCTCTATTCATGGGTGGGGGGACAGTCCGTTCTGGCCTGTTTCCTGTCGACTGTTGTCCCCGGGGTCATCCTGACCTTCCTCTTTGTGGTGAACAATTTTTTCATGGTTCGAAAAAACCCCGATCTCGTCCTGTCGCAGGAATTGCCGCCGGGAGAACTGGGCAAGCTGTTCGTGAAGCGTGGCACACGGGCACTTCCCGCCTTGTTCATGCCAGTGATGATCCTGGGCGGCATTTACGGCGGGATGTTCACCCCTACCGAAGCGGCGGCACTTTCCGTCCTTTACGCCATACCAGTAGGGATGTTCATCTATGGCGGACTGACCCGTGGATCCTTGAAGGCCGTACTCCTGGAGTCCGCCACCACGACAGGCGTGGTCATGGTGATGCTCTACGCCGTCATGATCCTGAGCCGGCTTTACATCATGGAGGACATGCCCCAAAAGCTGCTTGAACTTCTCACTTCGATCACGTCAAGCAAGATCGGGATCCTTTTCATTCTCAACATCTTCATGGTCATCATGGGAATGCTCATGGACGATGTCAGCGCCGTCATGCTCTGCACCCCGATCCTTCTTCCCATCGCCACCGCAATCGGGGTTCACCCCATCCACTTTGCCGCGATCCTGGGCGTGAACCTCGGCATGGGCAACATCACTCCGCCATGCGCCCCCGTGCTTTACCTCAGTGGACGGTTGAACGGGGCCGCTATCAGCGACACGCTCAAACCTACGCTCCAGCTCATCGCTTTCGGTTGGATGCCCGTGCTGTTTTTTACAACGTATTTCCCTGGCCTATCCCTTTGGCTTCCCCGCCTGGTACTCGGGATTCGCTAATATAATTAAAAGGAGATGAAATAAATGAATCGAGTCGTTACGACAGGAAAGGCCCCTGCGGCCGTAGGCGCTTACAGCCAGGGCGTTTACGCCGGCCCTTTCCTTTTCCTGAGCGGCCAGATCGCCCTCGACCCCAAAACCGGCAAGATGGTGGGGGCCGGGGATCCGACAGCAGAAACCATCCAGGTGATGAAAAACATCCAGGGAGTCCTCGAAAGCCAGGGAATGACGATGGACAACATCGTCAAGGCCGTCATCTATGCGGCCAGCATCAAGGATTTCAAGGCCATCAACGACGTTTACAAGTCTTTTTTCGACGGTTATTTCCCTGCCCGCTGCTTCGTTGAAGTCGGCGGGATGGCCCTGGACGCCAAAGTCGAGATCGACGTGATTGCGACAACGGAAAAATCCTGAAAAGGCAGGGGCGATTTTCTTGGAAAAGCAAGCTGCAATTGACGTCCTAAGAAAGCATACCTTCCTGACCCTTGGCTGTACCGACCCTGTCGCGATCGGCCTCGCGGTGGCACATGCCTGCCAGACAGCCGAAGGTGAAATTCTTCGAATTAAGGTACGCATGGACAGGAACATCTACAAAGATGCTGTTTCCGTAGGTATCCCGGGGACCCACAGTGCAGGGGTGAAAATTGCTGCTGCACTGGCCGCGGTAAAGGGACGACCGGAAGCCGGCCTTGAGCTCTTCAAGGATGTTGAACCAGGGGACATTGCGATAGCCAAGGCATTTCTCGACCAGCACGACGTCAGTTTCGAAATTGACGAGGAAGCCCCAGGAATTCGCATCGCAGCTACGGTCACGACAGATAAGGGGGTTTATGAAGCCCTGATCGAGGGGGCGCATGACCGTCTTGTCGAAAAGAGGGCAAACGGGCGAACCGTATTCCGGTTGGAATACACGTGCGACGAATCGAAAGACGCCGATTATGGCGGCCTAGAGCAAATCCGGGGCTTGACCATGGAAGAGATCTTCAACGTGGCGAAAGCCTTGCCAGGCAAAGAAATCACCTTCCTCCTCGAAGGCGTCACACGGAATCTCGAAGCCGCAAAAGCCGGTTTGGATGGAGCAGCCGGGATGGCGCTCGGCAGTTCATTGGAAAAGTTGCTTGAGAGCTCGCTCATCCAGGATTCCCCCGTCAACAGGATACGAATCCTTGCCGCGGCTGCAGCCGACGCACGAATGGGTGGTATGAAGACTCCCATCTTCGGGTGCTTCGGGAGCGGAAATCATGGGATCACTTATTTCATCACCGTAGGAGAGATGGGCCGACACCTTGCCAAGAGCGATGAAGAAATCGCAAGGGCGTTGGCACTGGGACTCCTCGTCGTCGGGGTCATCAAGACGCGGACCGGTATCCTTACCCCCCACTGTGGGTGTGCAGTTGCCGCCGGGACAGGCGCCTCCGCAGCAATCGCATTCATGCTTGGCGGTACGGCTCCCCAAGTCGAAAGCGCGGTCCAGTTGATGACGGCAAACCTTACGGGAATGCTTTGCGATGGGGCCAAGTTTGGGTGCGCGTTGAAAATCGCGACATCCGCCGGGGTCGCCATCGAAACCGCCTACCTTGCCCTCACGGGGACGGCCGTCCCAGCTGGAAACGGGATCGTAGGGGGAACGTTCCAGGAAACAATGGACAACCTAGAAATCGTCACCGACCGGGGCATGAAGGGCGTGGACCAGGCGGTACTCGATGTCCTGCTCGCAGGACAAAACTAAAAAGGAGGCAACAGGAATGGCTTACGACGTGTTGTGGATTTCCGAGGAAGAGGTCATATCGCTTGGCATAACGATGAAAGAGATCGTGGACGCGGTTGATGAGGGTTTAACCTTGAAGGGACAGAAGAAGGTCGAACTGCCCGCCAAGATAGGAGTCCACCCCCGCAAGGACTGCTTCATCCATGCAATGCCCAGCTGGGTAGGCGGCGAAGTCGATTGCTGCGGCATCAAGTGGGCCGCCGGATACCCGAGCAACCAGGCAAAGGGATTGCCCTATATCAATGGCGTATGGTGCATGAATGACCCCGAAACCGGCGTCATCAAGGCTGTCATGGACGCAAACTGGATGACCGCTTGGCGGACCGGCGCAGCCTCTGGCGTCTGTGCGAAGTACCTGGCCGACCCGAAGAGCGAAGTTGTTTCCATCATCGGCCTTGGAACCCAGGGACGCACCAACCTTCTCGCCTTCAAGGAAGTTCTGCCCCAGATGAAAACCGTAAAGGTCTTCGACGTTTTCCCCAGCCAGGTCACGAAGTTCGTCGATGAACTTACCCCCCAGCTTCCCGGCGTTGAGTTCATCGTGGGCAAAGACGTTGAAGAAACCGTCAAGGATGCGGATGTCATCGCCACCTGCGCCCCGATCGTGGAGAAGCCCGAACGTTTCGTCCGCTCTTCCTGGTTGAAGGAAGACGTGCTCGCCATCGCTGTGGACTATGACTCCAGCTTCGACGCCGACATCATGAACAACGGGAACTGCTTCGTTTGCGACGACTGGAACCAGTACCTCTGGACCCAGGCCCTGAACATCTACTTCCAGACCGGATACCCGAAGAAGGAAGAGATCTACGCCGACATGGGCGAAATCTGTGCAGGCGTCAGGCCCCCGGTGCTCAAAGGCCGCCGCGCCGCAGTCCTCATGGGGATCGCCAGCCACGACATCATGACCGGCCGGATGATCTACAAGAAAGCCATGGAAAAGAAAGTCGGAACCTGGGTTAAACTGTAAGCCTGGTTTCTGGTGTACCGGCCCGGAAAACAAACCGTTTTCCGGGCCCTTCTTTTAAGCAAGGAGGCGTGAAAATCATGCACCTGAGTGATGAAGAGCTGAGCATTCTTGATGGACAGGGAGGACCGCTCAAGCGAAAGGCCCTCGAGTTCATCGTCAAATACGCCAATGTCCTGGGGGCAGAGAGCCTGTGCCGGGTTTCGAAGGCCCACCTTTTCTGCGGCGCCCATCATTACCTCGAAGCCGTCCGCTCAAAAGACATGGATGAAGTCATGTCCGAGATGTGGTTCTGCTCACCCGACAAGATCCCCTTCGACGCAGTAGGGTGCTTTTCCCAGTCGGACTGCTCCCCCGTCGATCACCTCAACTGGTCCAAAATGGGCTGCTGCGAGGACGAATTCAGGGAAAACGAGCGTTACCTCGACCGGTGCCTGAAGGCCGGGGTCCACCTCGTGGGAAGCTGTGTCCCCTACATGACCGGGTTCATCCCCGTGCGTGGGGAACACTACGTCACCACGGAATCACACGCTGTCCTGATGATGAACTCGCTATGGGGAGCCTGCTCCAATGCCGACGGTATCGAGGCAGCTTTCTGTTCGGCGGTTTGTGCCCGTACGCCCCTTTGGGGAATGCATGTCCCCGAGGGCCGGAAGGGAACCCACCTTTTCTCCGTGACCTGCAAGCCCGAAACGGTTGAAGACTGGGACCTCCTGGGCTATGCCGTGGGGCTGCGCCTCCCTCCCCATTCCATTCCGATCCTGGCTGGAAACGTCGAGGGAACCGACATGATTCGCCTGAAATCCTGCTTTGCCGCTATGGCTACAACTTCGGGGCCAGAACTTTGCCATATCCTTGGCATCACCCCGGAGGCCCCGACGCTCGCCGCCTGCATTTCTCCCTCCGGGCTGGAGGACCGTGTCGAAATCGGTCCACGGCAACTCCGGGAAGCCCGCGAGATCCTTTGCGACAAGCAGGCCGGAGAAGTGAATTACATCAGCCTGGGATGCCCTCATTACTCCATAGACCAGATCAGCGAAGCGGCGACCTTCCTTGAAGGACGTAAGGTTCACGAGAACGTGACCCTTCATATCTGGACGGCCCTTCCGATCAAGGCCGTTGCGGACCGCTGCGGCTATACGAAAACAATCGAGGATGCGGGCGGAACCCTGATGGTGGGCAGCTGCCCACTGGTAAGCGAAAGATGGCCGGCCGGCACACGCGCCATGGCTTTCGATTCCGCCAAGCAGGCCCATTACATCAAGCCCCTGACAAGCGCGAAGGTATTCTTCGGCAACGTGGGGGAATGCCTGCAAGCATCCATTTCAGGAAAATGGGGAAGGTGATGGGCATGGAAACCATCGTCATTCGTGGAAGGGGAGCCATACCCGGCATCGCCTCCGGACCCGCCATGGTTTGCCGGGAAACGATACAAGGGTGGAGCGGCATCGACGAGACAACCGGAAAGGTGATTGAAAAGGGACACCCCGCGGAGGGTCAGACCATCCGCGATGTCGTCCTCGTCCTATCGGGCGGCAAGGGATCCAACGGCTGGTCCAGCCACTTCCATGCCGCACGGATCAGGGGCATCTCCCCCTGCGCCCTTGTACTGCCGAAAATCGACTCGCGAACGGGTGTAGCCGCCGTCGTTTGCGGTGTGCCCACCGTCGTCGACCTTCAAGAGGATCCGTTCAAGGTCATCGAAAGCGGGGACCTGGTCACGGTGGACGGAACAAGCGGGACTGTCACCATCCGCAAGGCGTCCCATGACGGGTAAGGAATTGCCCAAGGCCAACCGGCCGGCATTGATGGAGCGCATGTACCGGTCGGATATGGCCCTGGTCGGGATCTTCTTCGTCGCGATGTGGGTCGTTCTTCTCTACGTCCTCTTCCAGGTTAACGGGATCGCCCCAGACCGGGCAACTCGGGCGATCGCCACGATCACGGCCCTGCTGGTCGGCATTTTCGCCAGTGGCGCTCTCGCGGCAGTAGCGATTCACCTCCGGAAGCGACGGGAAGATCTTTATAGCGAAGATTGCAAAAACGCCGGCATCTGACAGGAAAGGAAAGAATCAAAATGGCGGTAAAAAAAGGGAAAAACCGGTTCATGGAAGTGTTTGACGTGCTTTTCATCATGATCCTGTGCTTCGCTACGCTATTAACGACGATGCTGATGCGAGGCAAGGTCCTCGTCGGGTCTGGAAGCGGCGGTGGGATGGCCTACACCTTTTCTGCCTGGACGTTCCTCCTGACCTTCCTGGGACTGGGCGCCTACCTGGCTATCGTCATCCCGCAATCCAACCGCGAACTGGGGGAGATCGTCGAGATGATCTACGGCGGGGAAAAGGCGGAATTACCGGCTGCGGCTCCCCTGGAGCAACCAGTCCCCGCGGTGAACCCCGAATGAACGGCTGGCAGGTTTTAAACGGCCTGGCCTGGGGGCTTTCCGCCCTCCTCCTTGCCCTCATGGGCCTCGACTTCGTCCGGGTCGAGCGAGCTCGGGCCTCCGAAAAGAAGGAATAGCCCCATGCCTGAGGAAAAGAACCACCTTTCCAAGGTCCTGGGACCCGTTCATATCTGGGCCCTGGGCGTAGGAATCGTTCTTGTGGGGGAATTCATGGGTTGGAACTTCACCGTGGCCAAGGGAGGGACCCTTGGGGCCATCATCGCCTGCTGGGTGATGGGGCTGCTCTACACATCCCTCGTCATGGTCAACACCGAGATGGGCTCCGTCATTCCGGAAGCCGGCGGGCAGTATGCCATGGCGAAGTATTTCATGGGTCCCCTGGCAGCCTTCAACGTGGGGCTCATGCTCGTTTTCGAGTACGTCATGCTGGAGGCGGCCGACGCCCTGGTGGTGGGCGAGATCCTGAAAACCGTCAGCCCCCAGATCAACAGCCTCCCCTTCATCATCCTCACTCTCGTCGGGCTAACCTGGCTGAACTACCGGGGGGTGTACGCCACCCTGACCTTCAACTTCGTCATCACCGCCATCGCCTACCTGACGATCTTCGTCCTCCTCTTCTCGACAAAGTTCTTCATCCCCCAGTCAAGCCTCCTCCGGCTTGCCGAGTTCTCGAACGGCCTCCCCTTCGGCTGGATCGGCATTTTGGGAGCGTTCCAGTTCGGGGTGTGGTTTTTCCTGGGCATCGAGGGAACCGCGCTGGCAGCGGAAGAATGCCGCAGCACCGGGCGTTCGCTCCCTGTCGGGGCTCTCACCGGCATGGTGACGCTCCTCATCGGGGCCACCATCACCTGGTTCGTCTGCTCGGGCCTCGTTCACTCCAAAGAACTGGGATCCTCCGTGTATCCCCTCTTCGACGCGGCCATGGCCACCCGGATGCCCGTGGTGATCGTCCTGCTTTTCATCGGAACGATCCTCTCGTGCATGGCGAGTGCCAACGGGTGCATCACCGACGCCTCCCGGGCGTGGTTCGCCATGGCCCGGGACACGCTTATCCCCGAGTATTTCGCCGCGGTGCACCCGAAGTACCGGACCCCCTACAGGGCCATCCTCTTCCTGCTGCCCATCGCCCTGGCCTTCGGCTTCACAGGCCTCCTGGACCAGGTCATCACTTTCTCGATCCTCTCGGCTCTTCTTGTGTACCTCTTCACGGCGGTCATGATGTTCAAGTTCCGGAGGATGTACCCTCTCGGCAGCATCGAGCGGGGCTACCTTTCGCCATGGCATCCCTGGACTTCCATCCTGCTCCTGGCCCTGACCCTGGCCACCCTAGCGGGGATGTATTTCGGCTATTGGCTGAACATGCTCGCCGGTTTCCTCTTTTACATCCTGGCCTCTCTCTGGTTCGCCCTTCACCGCTACCGCTTCGTGGACCGTAAGAAGCTCATTTCCGAAGGGGCGGCCAAGTGGCCCCGGCCCATCGGGTATTAGGAGCGTGTCCGTGGAAGGACCTTGCACAAGGCATATGCCTCCCTGGCTGATCCTGATATCTGCCCTCGTTGTTCCGGGCTCCGGCCATGTCTTCCTTGGAAGACCCCACAGGGGGCTCGTAATGTTGTTCTGGATGGTGATTCTTGGTTTCATGACCTTCCGCCTCGCACCGCCCCAGGCGGGCTTCATCGGCCAAATCAGCGGAGGCGCGGCCGTCTGGGCTCTTTCGGTCATCGACGTTACCCGAGCGCTGAAGGCGAGGCATTCCAAAGATCAAGGAGGCACGAACCCATGTCGAAAGTGATTGCCATACTTGGGGCAGGCAACGCGGGACAGGCTTCCGCGGCTGAACTCACCCTGCTGGGGCACGAGTGCCGCCTCTACCAGGACCCCCGTTATGCCGACGAGATCCGGCTAGTCCTCGAGACAGGAAAAATCCGGCTGGAAGCCGACTCCAAGGGCGGCTGCCGGGCTACCGGCATTGCAAAAGTTGCCCGTGTAACTTGCGACATGGCGGAGGCGGTCAGGGGCGCCGAAATCATCCTGTGCCACCTCCCGGCTTTTGCCCACGCGAAGGTTGCGGAGCAGCTCGCGGATCTTGTCGTAGACGGGCAAGTCATCGTCCTTCTGCCCGGAACCCTCGGCACCCTTGTTTTCGTCGAAAGCTTCCGTCGCAAGCGAGTGACGGCCGATATCCTCATCGCCGAAACAAACACGAATTCCTATGACACCCGGATTCTCCAGCCAGGGAAAGCCTACGTCTACAAGATGAACGATCCCCTGCAGATCGGAGTGTTTCCTGCCTGCAGAACAGGGGAAGCCCTGGAAAAACTTGGCGATATCTATGCCTTCGTTCCCGTATCGGATATCCTTGAAGCCGCTTTCCACAGCCATAACCCCGTCATCCACACACCTGCCTGCATCATGAGCGTTAGCCGCATCGAGCGATCGCGGGGAGAGTTTTACCTATACGAGGAAGCCTTTACCCCCACGGTCTGCCGGGTCACCAAGATGCTGGACGAGGAACGGGTCGCCACGGCCCGTGCCTTCGGCTATAACCCTCTCACCCTGGAACAGCTGCTTTCCGGCCTGGAAAAACCGGGCGACCTTTTCAAGGAAACGAACGGCAATCCCGGCTTGTGTTTCATCCGGGGTCCCGAGAGCGTAAAAAGCCGCTACTTCACCGAAGACGGCCTGAATGGCCTGGTCCCATGGTCCCAGCTTGCTCGCGTTGCCGGTGTCCCTGCTCCTCTCATGGAAGCGTTTGCCACCATCGAAGGAGCCGTCATCGAAAGGGATATGTGGAAAGAAGGACGGACCCTCAACATGTTGGGGCTCGAGGGATTGGGAATTTCAGGGATCCGTTCCTATCTAAAAACAGGAAAAAGGGGTTGAACCACACACTGTCTATCCTGTAACCAAACTGGAACACTTCCGATACAACATTCCTGCCCCTCTCGCGTATATTGGAGCAGCAACCGAATGATCGGGAGGGATGAGCCGTGCCGGGAAAAACAATCAAGGTCCTTTTCCTCTGTGGACACAATAGCGCGCGAAGCCAAATGGCGGAAGCTTTTCTAAAGAAAATAGGCAGGGAAGCCTTCGAGGTCGAGAGCGCAGGCCTGGAACTGGCCGACCGAATCAACCCCCTCGTCATCGAAGTCATGAAGGAAATCGGGATCGACCTTAGCGGGAAGTCCATGCAGCGCGTTTTCGACCTGTTCCAGCAGGGGCGGCTGTACGATTACGTGATTGCCGTGTGCGATGCCGCCAAGGCAGGGAAATGCCCGATTTTCCCCGGTGTCTGCAAAAGGCTCCACTGGCCGTTCGAGGATCCCGCCGCACTGGAAGGCCCCTGGGAAGAAAAGCTCGAGAAGACCCGCATGATCCGTGACGAGATCCGGCAACAGATAGAGACATGGGTCGAAGAACTGGTTAAGGAAGGAATCTTGAATCGATAAACTGGAGACCCTGTTTATCCGTAAAAGAGGGATCCCCAATCGCCTGATTGGGGATCCCTCTTTTTATCGACCCGAATGGCAGAATCAGAACCGGTTACTGTGGATTTTTTCGAATGGGAGTTTTTCGACGGGGACCTCGGCCTTTTCCTCGGCTGGATACCCCATGCCGAGTATGGCAAGAACCCTGAAAGGGACCGGTATGCCCAGTAACTTTCGCACGTAGTCCTCGGCCGTAACCCCCGGGGCGTGCTCCCGGTTGCGGATTTGCACCCAGCAGGATCCGATCCCCATGGCCGCGGCTGCGACCTGGCCGACCATCGAAGCGACGGAAGCGTCTTCTATCCAGACGTCCTGTGTGTTTTCGTTACCCATGACGACGATGCCCAGGCTCGCATCGGCAAGAAAAGCCGAGCTGCCAGCCCGGACCTCCGCAAGCCGCTTGAGCAGGTCGGGGTCGTCGACAAAAATAAATTCCCAAGATTTGTAGTTGTGCCCGGAAGGCGAACGCAGGAGCATTTCCTTCAGGGTTTCCACTTCTTCGGGTCTCAATGGACCCTCCTGGTACTTCCGGATGCTCCGTCTCTTTCTCAGCACTTCCAGCATGACGGCAACTCCTTTCCTGCCGAAATCTATTTCTTCCCAGCGGGAGACCCGGAGCAGGGTTGCCCTCCTATGACCCAATTCTCCTTCGGTGATTCCTCCACCACCACCGTGACCGCCTGCAGGGGGCACCCAAGCTGTTCGACCACAACATCCGTGATTGCCTTTGCAAGGTTCACCTTGCATTCTTCGCTTCTCCCGGACCACATTTGGACACGAACGATCGGCATTTGGGACTCCTCCTCCGGCGAAAGCCTACCTGCCCGCCATCATCGCCTCGACATCCGCTTCCACCTCGCTGGTGGCCTTGATGTCGAAGTTGTCAACGAGCACTTTCAGGACGTTCGGCGAAACAAAGGCGGGAAGGGTCGGGCCAAGCCGGATTCCCTTCACTCCCAGGTGCAGCAGGGCCAGCAGGACAGCGACAGCCTTCTGCTCGTACCAGGCGATGTCGAAAGACAGGGGCAGTTCGTTGATGTCGCTGAGCCCGAAGACTTCCTTGAGCTTGAGGGCAATCACCGCAAGGGAATAGGAATCGTTGCACTGCCCGGCGTCGAGCACACGTGGAATCCCGCCTATATCGCCAAGGGCCAGCTTGTTGTAGCGATACTTGGCGCAGCCGGCTGTAAGGATGATGGTGTCCTTAGGCAGGGCCTTCGCCACCTCGGTGAAATACTCGCGGCTCTTGTGGCGGCCATCGCAGCCTGCCATGACGACAAAACGCTTGATGGCACCGCTTTTGACGGCATCCACGACCTTGTCCGCAAGGGCCAGGACCTGGTTGTGGGCGAAACCGCCGACGATGTGCCCCGTCTCGATCTCGACCGGGGGCTTGCAGGACTTTGCCATTTCGATGACCGCCGAGAAATCCTTGGGCTGGCCGTCCTGCCTGTCGGGGATATGGACCGCGCCCGGGTATCCCGCCATGCCCGTGGTGAAAAGCCGTCCGAGATAGGTGTTGTCCTTTTTCAGGGGAACGAGGCAGTTCGTGGTCATAAGGATCGGCCCGTTGAAGGACTCGAACTCCTCGTTCTGCTTCCACCAGGCGTTCCCATAGTTCCCGACGAAATGGCCGTACTTCTTGAACGCCGGGTAGTAATTGGCCGGCAGCATTTCGCTGTGCGTGTAGACATCCACGCCGGTTCCCTCCGTCTGCTTGAGGAGTTCTTCCATGTCGCGGAGGTCATGGCCGCTGATCAGGATGCCCGGATTGCCGCGAACGCCGATGTTCACTTCCGTGATTTCGGGGTTGCCGTACGTGGAGGTGTTGGCCTTGTCCAGGAGAGCCATCGTCTGGACGGCCTTTTCGCCGGCTTTCATCACCAGGCCGACCATTTCGTCAACCGACAGGTTTTTCGTCGTCGACGCCAGAGCTTCCATGAAGAAGTTGTAAATGGCTTCGTCCTCATAGCCGAGCACCGCGGCATGATCCGCATAGGCCGCGATACCCTTCAGGCCGATGACGAGCAGTTCACGAAGGGAACGGACATCCTCGTTCTCGGTGGCCAACACCCCGACGGAGCGGGCCTTCTCGTGGAATTCCGCCTCGTCCGTCGCCATCCAGGTGGCGGCATCGGGCATCTGTTCACTGAATGCCTTGCCGGTCTTTGCCTGGTATGCGGCGAGGACACGTCCTCGGATCGCCTCGCGGCGTCCCAGGGCCTCGCGGATCAGATCGACGAAACGCTCATCATCCCAGTTTGCGTTGGTGATAGTGGTAAAGAGTCCCTGGGCGACGAAAAGCCCGTCGGCCTTGTCGGAAACACCCAGTTCAACCGCCTTCTCCGACCAGACGGCAATTCCCTTGAGCGCGTGAATCAGCAGGTCCTGCAGGTTTGCCGTCACTTCAGGCTTGCCGCAGACCCCCTTTATCGTGCATCCCTTGTTTTGCGCACATTCCTGGCACTGGAAACAGAACATTCAATCTTCCTCCTTTAGTCAGTTATCTAATTTGAGGTTGCTTTACCTTTTTATTATAGGACTTGTGTAGAGGTTACGGGGCGGGGGACTTTCACCACCAGGACCCGGAACGTACTCCCGCTCTCGTTTGCCCAGGAATGCGGTATGTCCTTCGGGCTTTCGACAAGCATGTCCCTAGTGACTTCCAGCCGCTCACCGCCGATCTCGACGACACCGGCACCTTCCAGGACGTAGAAGAAGACGTCCACCGGGGTAATATGCCTTTTTAGCGACTCTCCCGGTTCCAGGGTAATGTGGACCGCCTGAGCATGTTCCGTGTCGTATATCCTGGCCACCTTGACTCCATGGGGTGTCTGCAATCCGTCCGCTTCCTTAGCATTGACGACCTTCATGTCATTCCCTCCTCGCTTTATTGTTTATGATATCCGGGAAGAAGGATTTTTCCCTTGATCTAAATCAAGAACTCAGGTACCTTTTTTCCACAGGGAGGAAAAACAGGATGACGAAGAAGTTCATTGCCCAGGTACCCGGTTTCAATGGCCTCTCAGAGGAAGACTTGGGAAAAATCGAAGCCATATCAGTCCTCAGGGGCTTCAAAAAGGGAGAAACCGTCTTTATCGAGGGAGAAGAAGGTAACGGTTTCTACGTTGTCGTTAAGGGGAGGGTCAAAATCTTCAAGGTTTCGCCGGACGGCAAGGAAGCTATCCTCCACATCTGCAGGGCGGGTGACCATTTCGGGCAAGTGGCCGTCTACGCAGGAAAAACCTTCCCGGCCGGAGCCGAAACCCTGGTCGATAGCGATCTTCTTTTCTTCCCCCGGCAAGCCTTTGTCAACCTCATCGGCAGCGAACCTTCCGTTGCCTTGAGCATGCTATCGGTCCTCTCCATGCGCCTGAGGGAATTGACAGCCCACGTTGAAAGCCTGGCCCTGAAGGAAGTCCCAGGCCGCCTGGCCAGTTATCTTCTCTACCTCTCGGAAAAACAGGAGGGGGCAGAACGCCTTGTCCTGGGTTCCTCGAAATCCCAGCTTGCCAGCATGCTGGGCACGACACCGGAAACTTTATCCCGAATTTTTTCAGACTTGTCTTCGCGGGGCTTCATCCGTAACAGCCGAGGCGAAGTTCTGCTGCTCAACCGTCAAGGCCTGGAAAACCTGGCCGAGCAGGGCCGATTCACAGACTGACAAAGCAAAAGGCCCCGGCTTGAATTGCCGGGGCCTTTTGCTTTGTCTCTTGAGATCAGCTTGATTTCCTCTCGTGAAGAACCAGTTCGAAGATGTCGGGACGGGCATAGTGTCCGACAACATCCAGGTCGGCCTTCCCGCGGGCGATCTCATCCAGGTCGAGGTCAGCCAGCAGGATTTCCTCTCCACCGAAGCTTGGACCCGCCACGTATTGGCCAAACGGGTTGATCACGCAGCTTCCTCCCCGGCACATCACGTCAGGCTGGGATTCCAGTTCCTTGTAACCGTTCAGGTCCGTCGGGTACATGATTCTCTCCACGTACTGGTTGCAGGCGATAACGAAACACCTGCCCTCGATGGCGATATGCCGGAGCGTGCACTGGTATTCGTCCCTCTGGTCGGCTGTCGGTGCAAGATAGAGCTGGACCCCCTTCTGGTACAGCGCCGTGCGGGCTAGGGGCATGTAGTTTTCCCAGCAAATCAATGCGCCCATCTTGCCGTAGGCCGTATCCACCACCGTCAAGGTACTGCCGTCGTCCTCACCCCAGATGGTCCGCTCGGAACCCGTGGGCTTCAGCTTCCTGTGCCGTCCGAGAAAACTGCCGTCCGGACCGAAGAAAAGGACACAGCAATGGATCGTGCCATCCAGGCCGTTGCCGTTCTTCTCATTGACGCCCATCGCAAGGTAAACCTTGTTCTCCCCCGCGGAATTTGCCAGGCGATCCACGTCGGGCCCCGGAACCGCAACGCAGTTATCGTAGAAACGCTGGAAATCCTTCCTTCCCTCCATCGTCCGGGATCCCATGGCAAAGCCAAAGCTCAATCCGCGAGGATAACAGGGGATGAAAGCCTCCGGGAAAACGACCAGGTTCGCGCCCTTCTCGGCCGCTTCCGCGATTAGCGCGAGTGCCTTTTCCATCGTCTTTTCCCGGTCAAAAATGACGGGTGCCGCCTGGACAACTGCAACGCGTACCGTTCTTACCTCGCCCATTCTTACGCCTCCCCAATCGTGCGTTTGCCCCTTCTCGGGGGTCTCCAAATCCATCAGGAGATCAAGCTTATCCAGTATCCTGTAACGCTAGAGTGATTTCAAGACGCTGATAAAGGGTGGGGTTTGCGGCATGCGAAAGGCCCCGGTTGGTCAGGCCGGAGCCCATCAGGAGGTGGTGGTACAGATTTGAGGTTGGAGAGACTCTATCACATCCGGTTTAATCGCGCAAGTGAAGGGATGAAACGACGCATTTGTGATTTAACTAACTTGGATTAAACGCCTCCTGCGGCAGGGTGATTATCGCGGTTGCATTCACCGTCTCCCTGGCACAAAATGATGGGACTCGGCTGTTTGTTGCCTATTCTTCGCTCCAAAGGAGTCCTGTTTTTGTCCCTGGAATTTCCGGAAACACTGCGTGCCCTGCGAAGCAGGAATTACAGGCTGTTTTTCACGGCCCAATCGATCTCCCTCTCCGGCCTGTGGATGCACCGTGTTGCGATGGGCTGGCTTGTCTTCAGGCTGACCGGCTCCAACAGCGCGTTGGGAATCATGGATTTTGCCGCCTCGATCCCCATATTCCTGTTTTCCCCTTTTGCCGGAGCCCTGATAGAGCGCTGGGACCTGCGCAAGACTCTTTTCTGGTGCCAGGCCATCTGCATGGCCATCGCTTTCCTGCTGGCTTTCCTGACGCTTACAGGCCTCGTGACCTTCCACATCGTCGCCTTCATGGCCCTCTTTCTTGGCCTGGTCGATTCTTTCGAGCTCCCGTGCCGCTATGCCCTTGTTTCCTACATGGTCGACCGGAATGAAGACGTTTCCAATGCGGTTGCCTTGAATTCGACCGTTTTCAATGTAGCCCGCATGATCGGGCCAACCGTGGCCGGGTTCGTGATCCACCTCGTCGGCGAGGGGGTCTGCTTCCTGGTGAACGGCCTGGCCTATTCCTCGACACTCTACGCAGTCAAGCACATGAAGATGGAACGTCCCCCAGTGGGAAAAGCCGTCGCTGGAAAGAACCGCCCCCTGGCGGACATGATCGAGGGAATCCGCATGGCGCGCGATTTTGCCCCGGCCCGTTATTTCCTCATCCTGATCGCGCTGACCGGCTTTTTTTCTTTCCCATGCCTCGTCCTGATGCCCGCGATGGCAAAAAGCGTCCTGGGCGGCACTTCGGAGACTCTCGGCTTCCTGCTGATGGGCGTGGCCATCGGAGCCCTTTGCGGTTCCCTTCTCATGGCTTCCCTAAGATCCGCTGCAACGCTCAGCTGGTGGTGTACGAGGGCCTGCATCGGTTTCGGGATCTCGGTCCTGTTCTTCTCCCTTTCGCGCAGCATTTCCTTCGGCATCGCCCTTGCAGCTCCCGTCGGATTTTTCATGGTCACGAGCACGATAAGCTGCAACACGCTGCTCCAGACGATGGTCCCAAGGGAAAGCAGGAGCCGCATCATGGCACTCTATACCTTCGCGGTCCTGGGCATTCCCCCGTTCGGAAGCCTTCTTGCGGGGAAGCTGGGAGACCTTGTCGGGACGGGATGGGCCCTTTTCCTTTGCGGCGGCCTTTGCGCGGTGTCCGCGACCTACCTCATGAAGAAGATCGACCGGCTGGGCGACCAGATCGACGCCGCCCTGGCGAAGCAGGGCGCCTAAATTAAAACCTTTACAATTTAAACTCACCGTGGTATATTCTACCCAACTCTATGGTGTATCTAAGCATATGTATTTGTTTAAATCAGTGTCCAAAGCATCGGGCACGCAAACGCCATAGGACATTTGGCCAGAGAGAAGAAGGGAAGGTGGAGAGTAATGGCAAAAGTCTCAAGAGAAGTGGTGGAAAAGGCAGGCGTTAATGTGGACCAGCTGCTGACTTTGCTCATCGCCAACGCGGCTGCGGAATTGACGACGTTTTACTACTACACGGTCCTGAGGGCAAACCTGATCGGGCTGGAAGGCGAGGGCATCAAGGAAATTGCCGAGGCTGCGCGCATCGAGGACAGAAACCATTTCGAGGCACTGGTACCCCGTATTTACGAACTTGGCGGCAAGCTGCCGGATGACATGAAAGTCTTCCACGACATGTCCGCTTGCCCGCCCGCCAGGCTTCCAGAGGATCCCACGGATGTCAAGGCCATCCTCGAAGTGCTGGTTGAAGCCGAACGCTGCGCGGTCAGGGGCTACAGCCATATCTGCAACATCACGGCGGGAAAGGATCATCGCACATACGCCCTTGCCCAGGCAATCCTCCACGAGGAAATCGAGCACGAGTCCTGGTTCTCTGAATTCCTGGGAGAAGGGCCATCCGGACACTTCATGCGCAAGGGGGAAACCTCGCCTTTCGTGCGGCCGTTCATGCCGTCTGTCTAGGGACAAATACAGGAGGAATGAGGCACTCCACCGCATGTGGAGTGCCTCATTCCTTGTTGAACCTTGATTTTTCAGTTCTCCTGGTCCACTTTCCCGTCAGTTCCTACGAAAAGAGCGGAAATCCCAGTTTTCGATTTTGCCAAGGCCGGGAATCTTGCCCATAAATTGCGGAACTTTCGCATATCGGGTAAAGCGATGCTATAGCGAGTTTCCGGGGATTCCATTCGTTGCAGCGTTTCGCCGAGAACCGCCAGGAAATGGTTGCTTCTCATCTCGTTTCGGGAACCGCTCCCTTTTGCTTCAATGACCCAATGCTCGTTCCCCCGCCATGCCTCGATATCCGCACCGCGTTCGGACCCCCAGTTGACGGTAACAGACCACCCGTCCCTTTCAAGCCATTCCTTGATTTTCCTCTTAACTTCGCCTTCCGACATCTGCACGACAGGCGTCCCGGAATCAATGGGCCTCTCTTCGGACCCTCTATCCCGTAAGGGACCCGTTCCCAACCCGGCAGCATAGTTGCCTATTTTCCCGTCAGGGCGAAGATGTCGTTCGAGCAAGCGCTTCCTTTCCAACGAGTGCGCTGCCCAGTTGACAGCCTGTGTCCGGGCCGCCTTCCCCAGGAGGCTATCCGTAATCTCCCGATCCGTAAGGCCAGGGAATGCCCTGGCTTTCCAAAGCACTTGCTCGCGTAAATCTTCCATTTATCCTTCCCCTCCTGGGTGGGAATGAAAGAAGGACCTGCAGGCAAGGAGGGCCTCCTTTCCAGGAGGCCCTCCTTCAATCAACCTGGAACAATCGACATCCGGGCCACTTTCTTCGCGCCTAAAACCGGAAACCGGGAATCAAGGCCAAATGCCGCGGAAGCGCATCGCGGAGATAATCCGTCCCATTGCCCTCACGTAAGTGGCCTGGCGCATCCGGATATTATGCTGGGTCTTGATTTTCCAGATCTCGTGGAAGGCATGGGTGAGGCGTTCGTCCAGTTTCTCGTGGACGGTCTTTTCGCTCCAGAAGTCCCCGGTCCGTCCCTGGATCCATTCGAAGCAGCTCACTGTGACACCGCCGGAATTGGCCAGCACGTCGGGAATGACCAGCGTACCCATCTCGTGCAGGATCGCCTCGGCCTCGGGGGTCGTGGGCCCATTGGCCAGTTCGAGGACAATCTTGGCCCTGACCTTTCCGGCATTGGCTTCGTTCACGATACCTTCCAGGGCGGCCGGTATGAGGATGTCGACCGTTCTTTCAAGCAGTTCGTCCGTCGTGACCCTTTCACCGCCAGGATAATCGGCTACCGTTCCGCTGACCTTCTTGTGTTTCATGAGGTCTTCGTACTTCAGCCCCTTCGGGTTATAGGTGCCCCCCTTGCTATCCGACGCCCCGACAACGGTGACACCGATGCCTTCATACAAGGCATGCGCGAAGCTGCCGGCATTCCCGTAGCCCTGGATGATTGCCGTCAGGGGCTTGCCCAGGAGCCCCATTTCCTTCAGGGCTTCACGCAGCACGTACATGCCTCCCCGGGCCGTCGCGTCCCCTCGTCCGAGGGAACCTCCGAGCTCAATGGGCTTGCCGGTGTAACAGGAGGGCTCGCTCCACCCCTTCACTTTTTCGTAGGTATCGAGGAACCATGACATGACCTGCGGGTTCGTATAAACATCGGGAGCGGGGATATCGACATCCGTCCCCATGAAACGGGAAATCCCCAGGGCATAGGCACGGCTTACGCGCTCCAGTTCTCCCTTGGAAAGTTCCCTGGGGGCAATCCGGATCCCGCCCTTGCCCCCACCGTAGGGAAGCATGGCAGTGGCACACTTTATGGACATCCAGGCCGAAAGGGCCATGACTTCGTCTTTGGAAACATTCGGATGATAGCGGACGCCCCCCTTGTAGGGGCCCAGGGCATTATTGTGATGGCTGCGCCATCCTTTTACGAGCTTGACGGTCCCATCTTCCAGGCGCAGGGGAATGGAAATTTCCAGGACTTCCTTGGGTTCCTTGAGGATATCGATGAATTCCTGCTCGACATTCAGGTACGGTGTGGCTTCGTCCACCTGCTTGAGGAACATTTCGTAAGGATTCATCCTCGACATGCCTGTCTCCTCCTCTTCTGTCTCGTAAGTTTAAATGCCCCACTCTTCACGCGAAGACCCGCAAAGCTACCCTGATTCCCACCTCCCCTCTCCGAATCGGTTTAATGTCTATTTTTTCTATTCATAGTGTATTCGGTTAAAACCGGCGACATTATACTGCTACCCTTATTTACCTGAATAAAGTTAAAATTAAATCCTCCGCGTATACATAATAAGAAACCGGGGCTGCGACCGCAGCCCCGGTTTCTTTACCAAGAACGCCAAGGGAGACCGTAAGCTCCTATCGCCCCGGGGACTTCATATCTCTTCCACCAGGGATGTGTAGAATCGGCATGCGTCCTTGATTTTGCCGATCTCGCAGCTTTCGTTGAGCATGTGGGCAAGCTTGTATTCGCCGGGACCGAACCCGATGGTCGGGATGCCCATGCTGACAGGCGTGACGGCGTTTGTTCCGAAATCCCAGAAGTCATACCTTTCAGGAGCCTTTCCGAAAACCTTTTCATAGGCCTTGTTGCAGGCTTTTGCCAGTTCATGCCCGAGGTCTATTTTCCACGCTGCGTGGAGGGGTTCATAACAAAGGTCGGCACCCGTCCAGCTCTTCCTTCGGATTGTTCCTAGCTCCCACGTCGCTTTTTTGCCCTTCACCAGGTTTCCCATTTCGTTCCGGATGTCTTCTTCGGTCTCTCCAGGCACCATTCTCCGGTCCAGGTAAATGGAACATTCGCTCGGCACCGCGTTGAGCGACACGCTTACGCTCGAAATGTCTGACAGGACGATCGTCCCGTGCGGCGAGCCTGCGGCCGCCAGGTCACTATTCAGCTTTTCCACGCGACTGATGATCCCGGCCATTTCGTAGACCGCGTTGACCCCTTTCTCCGGCGCCGACCCGTGGGCCGACACTCCGTGCGTCCTAATCAACATCTGCGCCTTTCCCTTGTGCCCAAGAACGATAAGATTGTCCGAGGGCTCGCAGATGACAACGTAATCGGGCTTGATGCAACACTCCCTGAACAGCATCCTTAGGTTTTCGCCGTCGCAGTATTCTTCGCATACGGTCGTGGTGACGTAAATCGTCTTGCCGGAATGGAGCCCAAGCTCCTTCGCCATCGCCCCCGCGTAAACGGAAGCCGCAATCGCGGATTTCATGTCGACCGAACCGCGCCCGTAGAGCCGGCCCTCCTTGATATCCCCGGAGAACGGGGGCAGGACCCAGTCCTGTTCGTCATTGACCTCGACCGTGTCCATGTGCGAATCGAAAAGGATGCTCTTCGGGCCGTTCCCGATCCTCCCGACCACGTTTCCCGTGCTGTCAATGAAGACCTCGTCATAACCGAGCGCTTCCATTTTCCCAGCGATGTGCCGCGCCAGCTCACCTTCCTGGTCCGAATAGCTCCGTATCCTTACCAGGCTCCTGGCAAACTCGACCAGCTCATCCTCGTGTTTCCTAAAAATCTCTTCCATTTTGCTTGTCGGCATCAACCGTTTTCCCCCCGCCCGATATCCTTCTCCATCATCAGTAGGCTACCGTCCCGGAAAAACACCGAAAACCCGCTTTTCCCGTAACATCCGATCGCCTTCTCATTGAAGTTCCTGACCCTTAGCACCAGTCGGCTCGCGCCCAATTTCTCCCTGGCGTATTGCTCCAGAAGGCCCATGAGTTTCTGCCCCAGGCCCTGGCCCCGTAGTTCCGGGATGATGTAAAGAAACCTGACCACTCTCGTTTGCGGCTCTTCCGCCCTGTCCAGGGCAGCATGCCCAACCAGGCTCTCCCCTTCGTAAACCAGGAAGGAAACGGCCCCTTTCTCCCGGTCAAGCACCTGTCCCCATTGTTCATGATCGAACGGGTAACTGGCCATTGGCCAGACAAGCTTGAGATCCTCCGGGTCCTTGATCATCTGTTCCAGGAGCATTGTGTTCAACGGGTCGTTCTCTATGATCTCCATGCATTCCACCCCCAAGCAAACAAACCTTATGCCATTGACGGCACAACCGCAAACCCGGGATATTGCCGCCGGGCAGAACAAAAGGGAACTCCCGGTAAGGAATTCCCTTCGATTCTGCGAAATTGCCGGGTTTTTCCGCTATTGGCAATCGGGCCAACCTGCGGTTGAAATGACATGCCTGCACGAGGCATGATTCAGATCCCTCAGCAACTCCCCTGCTGGTCCAGCCAGTACAGATCCCCCTCTTTCGGGACGATGCAGATGAAAGACAGGTTGCCTTCCCCAGTATTTTCAAAGAAATGCTCCGTATTCGGAGGGACGTGAGCCCAGGAACCCGCCGAAAGTTCGTAGACCTTCCCCATGATCATGCCCCTGGCGGAGCCTTCCGTGATCAGGACATAATGCGGCCAATCATGGGCATGGAACGGTGTTTTTGCGCCCGGGGCGGTTGTGAAAAACCGTGCCACGTAATCGTCCCAGAACTGTCCAGGCCCGAAGACTACTCTTTTTTCCGTTCCTCCATGATCCTCGGTCGGAATAACGGGCAGGTCCTCAAGTCGCCCTGCAAAAACCTTCTGAGTTTCTCCATCCATCAGGATCTCCTCCTTTTTTCCTTGCACTTGCCCAGTTTACACCAGGAATCCTTCCGGCAGGGGGTCCGTCGGATCGAGGACAAGCTGGTTGAAACCCGTGATCCAGGCCGATCCCGCGATCCTCGGGACAATCCCCGGAATGCCTCCAACCGTGACGGTTCCCTCTATCGTCCCCCTGAACCGGGTATCGATGATGCTTCCATTGTTCAACTCCTCTTCCGGCGTCATCTCACCACGCCCGTAGAGCAATGCCATCCTGGCGGATGTTCCTGTCCCGCAGGGAGAACGGTCCACCGCTCCATCCGCGAAGACGCACGTTTCGCGGGATTTCCAACCCTTCCCTGTCCTCTCGGTCTTCCCGGTGACGATCGTCCCGTAAATCCCCCTTATCCCGGGGTCTTCCGGATGGACGACATCCAGGTTTTCGTCTCCCCATTTCTTCAGTTCCATGGCCCTCCTGGCCAAATCCTGCACATTTTCCGGGCTGATTTCCAAGCCCAATTTTTCGGCCTCGACAAAGATGTAGAAATTGCCCCCGTAGGAAACCGCGACCTCGATTTCCCCAAGCCCGGCCAGGGGAACCTTTATGTTGTCCCGGAAGAGGAAAGAGGGGACGTTCCTGAAGGAGACTTCCGTGACATACCCGTCCTCGACGAATGCGGTGGCCGTGACCCGCCCTGCCGGGGTGTCTATCCGGACAACATTCTCCCCCTCTACTGCCGGGATGATCCCGGTTTCCAGTGCCACTTTCGTGACGCCGATCGTGCCGTGTCCGCACATCGTTGCCTGCCCCGTGATATGCGTGAACAAAACGCCAAAATCCCCATCTTCCGTTGCGGGCGGCGTGAGGATGCAGCCAAACATGTCCCGGTGGCCGCGCGGTTCCCGCATGATCATGTTGCGGACTCCATCCAGGTTCTTCTCAAACCAGTCGTATTTTCCCAGCATGGTCTTTCCCTGGATCAGCGGCAATCCCGATGTCACGACTCGAATCGGCTCCCCAGCGGTGTGCGCATCGATGATATTGACAATACGGTTGAAGCGGATCATGTGTTAACCCCTTCCCTCATTTGTCTTCATTCAAATTCAAGCCCTTCGCCCCGGTTCCGCCAGGCTTTTACCGGCACCCTCCGTCGATTCTCTCCGCCTCCACGGCTTTCCGCACAACCAGTTCTTCCCCTACCCCGCTCCGAGGTGCGACACGATAGGGCTGGCTGCTGCCCACGATGCCCATGTGGGTGGCGACAGCCAGTTCAGGCGTGTTGTTCACCTGGGACAAGTGCGCCAGGCAAACCCAGGAATAGGTTTTCCCCGCTCCAGCGATCAACCGTGCCGATTCTTCGTTTGAGATATGCCCGCCTGGACCGGCAATCCTCCGCTTAAGGAAAACGGGATAGCGCCCGTTCCTCAGCATTTCGGGATCGTAATTGCTCTCCAGGAACAGGGCATCCAGGGATCCGACAACCTTTTCAAGGCCCTCGAAGACATGCCCGAGATCCGTTAGGACGCCCAGGCGAAGGCCCTGGTCCTCTATCACGAATGCGTTCCCGTCAACCGCATCATGCGAAGTCGGGATGGTCTCGACCCTGACCGGACCGATAGCCAGCGAACTCCCCGATGAAAAGTGCCGAACATGCGATAGGCAGCGGCACCCTGCCTTGCGGCAAAGGGCCTCTTCCGTGGCAGGCGTCATATAAGTGGGTATGCCGTACCTGTTGCAGAGGGTCCCCACGGAGGATGTGTGATCGATATGTTCGTGGGAAACCAAAACCGCATGAATATCCGATATCTTGCACCCCAGGCATTCGAGTCGCCGACCCGTTTCCCTGGCACTGATTCCCGCGTCGATCAGCAGACGCACGCCGGAAGCTTCCACGTATATACAGTTCCCGTTGCTTCCGGATTGCAGGGAAATCGCCTTCATCAAAAGCCTCCCTAACGAGGTTATCAAAAATGGGTTTTGCCCGGGACCAGTGTATCAATTCCACGGGGAACTGCACGCCCGCAACCTCAGCGGGCGGCGAATTCCCTTAATTCGCTAAAACGCGGGAGCGCGGTCACATGGACGCAACCGATCTTCGCAGGGATCCTGGTTAACCCGAGGATCAGGGCCATGGCGAATCTATGGCATCCCCCACCGCCCATGAAAAGGGATCCCCCCGGCCCCAGGTGGAAATAAACGCCTTCTTTCTCCCTGAATGCCCAGCGGTCAATTACAACCTGCCTTTTTAATGCTCTTTCTTTCCTGACTTCCTCAAAAATAACATCCAACTGGTTATACCTTCGCCTGATATCCTCCTGGTTCCTGCAGTCGTCAAAACAGGATCTCGGGTGCCTCTCAATCTCTTTCTCCAAAAAGCCAAAAATGCCCGTTTCCTCCCAAGGGATACCTTTTACCCAGTGATCATAGGAAGATCGTATTTTCAAAAGATCCTCGATTTTCCTGAGTTTCCCACCGGGAGGAGGCCAGCCGGAAAGGATGACCTTCGCCGAATACCTGTCGCCCAGGCCGTCAAGGCAATCGAGGCAATCCTGGGGGTTAACCCAGATTCTTTCCGCGTAAAGCGGGGCGCCGGGACCATAAGCGACCCTGTTATAGGTGTCCCTGAAAAAGGCTCTGGCGGAATACCTGGCGTATTTCTCAACCTTTTTGAACTTTTCAAACAGCATTTTCCAAACCTCGCACAATGGATTGGAGGACATTCAATCACCTTGCCTGATGCAGCGGACATCCCCCGCCTGGCAAAAAGTTCGGCCTAGGGATAAACACCCAGTTCGATCCTGGCAGCGCCAGGACTTAGGGTTAAGACCAATTCTTCGATTTCTTCCAGGTGCCGGTGCAATTCGTGTGCCCCAAGGGAGGGAACCCCATAGACCGTAAAGAGGGCAAGGGAAGTCTCGAGGGTGATAGGGCTCCGGTTGTCCGGACCGTAAAGAACGCTCGAAAGGATCCCATTCCTGTCCGACAGGAACATGTCGCCTCTCTGCAGTTTCCGGTCCTTGCCCCCCATGGACTGGTAGGTCTCGTTTCCCTCGGCGACATCAAGAACCATCGGAGGAGACACTTTCTCGAAGTCATGCCCGGCCGTAAGAAAACCGTTTTTCAACTCAACCATGAACATGGCCGCCACCAGGGATGAGGGAGAAAGAATCGGTTTCCCTTTCAAAGCAACGGTCTCCAACTGGTGCAACACGGGGTATCCCTGTCCAAACTTCCGGAAGTAATTTTCATACAACGCCATGCTACGGTCTTCCAACAAGGCTTTCCTGCTCATTCCAGGATGCCTGTTTCGAAGTTCTTCTTCGAGTCGTGCTTTCCTCGACTCGATTCCCGGGTTGCCAATGCAATTGTTGACGCGCTGCATCACCAGCACCCCAAAATAGGCTGACGGAAAGGCACTCTTCCAGTTTTCCGATACGGTGATCATGGGTACTCTCCCTTCCTCCGGGCGACAGTCCCCGGCATCATCGAAACTCAAGCGTTTCACCATCGACGGGGACGAAGAACGAATCCCTGGATTCGGAACCCGGAAGTTGCAGCGAGAGAAAACGCTTCAGGTCATCCCTTGTCGTCCTGCAATGGTTGATTGAATCCATGTGGACGCAGATGATCTTCGCTCCTGGTGCAGAACGATGGATTTCCAGCAAATCGTCCGGGGTCAGCGTAATGGGATCTCCTTCGGAAAATTGCGCTGTTCCCCCAAAAGCGATGATGACCCCCGGCTTGCACTCATCGAGAGTCGCTCCCATTCCTTCGAAAAATACGGTATCGCCGGTGATATAGAGAGTCGGTTCACCTGCCGCGCTAAACACGTAACCGGACGACACTCCCATAAGCTCCGCAACCCGCCCTACACCATGTTGACCTGGAACACGGCGGACGGTAACGGATTCGATGGTCAATTGCCCATCGACAGGCATTACCCTTGAAAATCCCATTTTTTCGAAACGCTCAGCATCCTCGGGTTGGCAAATCAAGTGGATGTCTTTGGGGAGTTGGTTTTTCGCAACCTCGTCAAAATGATCCAGGTGAAGGTGCGTAACGAGGCAATAATGTGGCAATTCCAGGCTGGATAAAGCAAGCGGCAGGTCAACTCGGGGGTTTTTCAGGGAATTCCATGAATTCCGGATAGGTGGACACGATTCTTTGGGCGCCAGCATGGGATCGACCAGGAATTGCAGGCCCCCGTAGTGAAGTATTCCTGTTGCATGCCGCAGGTGTCGGTATTTCATGAGCCCCTCCCGGTTCATTCGCGCATGCGCTTAAGTTATTGTACTGGTCGGTATACTGGCTGGGACGGAATGAGATTCAACAGCCACCGGGGTCGACTTGAGCGGCAAGAGTTCCGTAATGAGGATCGAGATGAATATGAGAACGCAGCCGGCAATCATCTTCCCGGTGAAGATCTCCCCGAGAACCATCGCCCCCGCTAACGCCCCGAAAACCCCCTCCAAGCTGAGGATCAGTGCCGTGTGGGTGGATGTCGTGTGCTTCTGGGCCACGTTTTGGGTCACCAGGGCAAACACCGTGCCCAGGAAGATGTTATAGGCCAGCGCTGTCCAGGCCGCCGGGGAAACCTGGACCGGGAACTTTTCGAGAAACGGGGCCAGGAGAAGGGCAACAAAACCGACAACCCCAATTTGGAGGATGGCAAGCGGCACGGGGTCATGATCCCGTACGGATCGTTCGACCACCAGCATGTGAAGGGCGAGGAAAAAAGCGCTGAGAAGGCTGAGCCCGTCTCCTAGACCAATGGAGAAATCGGCCTGGAGTGTCAGGAAGGACATCCCCGCAAAGCAGAGCAAGGCGGTGAAGAATGTCCCGAACCCGGGAAAACGACGCGTTGCGCCCCATAGGAGGAGGGGAACGAGGACAACGTAGGCCGTGGTGATGAAGGCCTGCTTCCCTGCGGTGGTAAAAACCAAGCCGGACGTCGAGGCCAAAAATGACATCGCCAGGATGCACCCCGCCAGAAGGCCGGACCTTATAGCCGGGGGCGTGAGCGCAGCCATTCGGCGGCGGAAAATGACGGATAAAAAGAGGAAGGACGGTATAAATCGGAACACGATCAGCCAAAGGGGAGTGAAACTTTCAAGGGCCGCCTTCACGGCGACGTAACCGACGCCCCAGAACAGGGCCACTCCCAATAGCGCGGCATCCGCAAGGAACATGGACCTTTTAAGGATCATCCGGCGAAACCTCCACAAAAAAGTCACCCTAGATTAACACAACCGCCTAACGCCCGCACTCACAGGCCAGGATGTAAAAAAAGGGTCAAGTAGGTATAATCGTTTTGTTTCGATATCCTGAAGAATGGAAGGGAGAGATGTCCCATGCCGGGAAAACGCCTAGCTCGAGTCCTTTTTATCACCGCTCTTGTTTCCCTCCTTGCCGTACCTGCCTTTGCAGTGGAATTCGTCACGATGGTCACCGGTAGCACGGGTGGAACCTATTACCCCGTAGGAACGATTCTTGCCAACCACTTCAACACGGTACTGGCCAACAAGGGATACAAGTGGTCAGCCCAGAGTTCTGGAGGAACCGCGGAAAACCTTGAAATGATGAAGAAGGGCGAAGCTGAAATGGCCATTGCGATGGCAAACCTCACCGGTTTCGCCTATACCGGGACGGTCAGGTATGAAGGCAACAAGATAGAGAACCTTCGATATGTCATGGGGCTTTGGCCGGACGTGACCCAGTTCGTTTACAGGACTGAGTCGGGCATCAAGACCTGGAAAGACCTCAAGGGGAAAAAGATTGCCGTCGGACCCGCAGGTTCCGGGACCGAATTTTCCAGCCGCGTCCTTTTGAAGGGACTCGCGGGCCTTACCTTTGAAGATATCGTCCCTGAGCGCGTAGGCTACACCGAAGGATCCCAGGCCCTCCAGAATGGCCAGATCGACGCCTTCAACGCTGAAGCCGGCATCCCCACCGGAGCCGTGGCAGAGCTCATGGCAGGGCGAACCAAGGTCGGCGTTCTCGAGTTCTCCGATTCCGACCTTGCGAGGCTCAAGAAGGAAGCCCCCTTCTATTACCGGGTCGTCATCCCTGCCGGGACCTATCCCAAGCAGGAGAAGGCCCTGAAGGTCGCGGGGATCAAGTCGGCCCTGCTTGTCGGGAAGAACGTGCCCGATGAAGTGGTTTACGACATGCTCAAAGTTATGTACAGCGACCGCGCCCAAATGGAAAAGGAACACGCCGCCTTCACGAAGATCAATTACGAAAAACCGCTTGACGGACTGTTCGGTGCCCCTCTTCACCCGGGTGCCGCCAAGTTCTTCAAGGAAAAGGGCGTAAAGATCCCGAAGAATCTTCTTCCATAAGGAAGACCGTGTCTTGGGGGCAGAGTCCATACGCTGCCCCCATTTCTTTTTACCTAGGAGGATGTCGTGTCTTGAAAAATCTCTTGAAAATCCTTTCTCCATTTGATTCGGTCCCAAACAGGCATTTCGAGGGACATCTGGCAAAGATGTTCCTTGTCCTGACCGTCGCGACTTCCCTGATCCATTGCTGGATGAATACGATCGGCGTCCTGATGAGCATAAAGATGAACGCCATCCACCTAGGGACCCTGATGGCCGTGACTTACCTCCTCTACCCGGCTTTTTCCTCTTCCCCGCGTAAACGCCCGTCTTATTTCGACTGGGTGTTCGCCACCCTATCCATCTTCACCGCTGCCTACATGCTTCTGATTTACGACCGCCTCCTTGAAACAAACATGACCCCCCTGATGATGGACCTCGCCGTGGCCGTCGTGATCATGATCCTGCTGACGGAGGCGAGTCGTCGCTCCATCGGATTGCCACTGACGATACTAAGTCTCTTGTTTCTAGCCTACACCCGGTTAGGGCCCCACTTTCCGGGGCTTTTCGCCCACAGGGGCTTCAATTGGGAACGAATCCTCCTCCGCATGGTGTTTACCGACGAAGGGATCTATGGAACAACTTTAACCGTATCCGCCAGCTACGTTTTCATGTTTATCCTTTTTGGTTCCTTCCTTGCGGCAACGCGCACGAGCGAGTTTTTTAACGACTTGGCCATGGCCCTTGCCGGCAAATACCGGGGAGGGCCGGCAAAGGTTTCCGTAATCGCTTCGGCCCTGATGGGTACCATATCGGGAAGTGCCCAGGCGAACGTTGCCACGACCGGAGCCTTTACGATCCCGCTCATGAAAAAAATCGGGTACCCGAATTATTTTGCGGGGGCGGTTGAAGCCAGTGCCAGTACGGGAGGCATCCTGATGCCCCCCATCATGGGGGCCTCGGCGTTCATCATGAGCTCTTTCCTGGGAATCCCTTACGTGACGATCATGCTAGCCGGGTTCGGTCCGGCGATTCTGTACTTCCTCGGGATTATGTTCATGGTAGACCTGCAGGCCAAGAAGCAAGGCATGAAAGGGGTCCCTGCCGCGGAGATCCCGTCCCTGAGAAAAACGATGAAAGAAAGAGGGCATATGCTCCTCCCACTGGTGTTCATCATGTACATGCTCGTGGCCGGGTACACGCCCCTGTTTTCGGCGATGGCCGGCCTGATGGCCATCATCGTCATTTCCTCGCTTAAGAAAACGACCAGGATGAGCCTTTCGGATTTTATCCATGCCCTGGATGACGGAGCGAAAAGTTCCGCGCCCGTCGCCGTTTCCTGCGCCATCGTGGGCTTCATCGTCGGCGCGGTGGGAATGACGGGTTTGGGACAGGTCATCGCCATGAATATCATGACCTTCTCCGGGGGAATGCTCTGGCTGGCAATGATCCTTTGCATGATTGCATCGATCGTTCTTGGCATGGGGCTGCCGTCGACGGCCTGCTACATCGTCGTCGCGACGATCGCCGCCCCGGCGATGCAAAGTATGGGAGTTCCACCGCTTGCGGCCCATTTTTTCGCCTTCTATTATGGGACGATGTCCGGCGTGGTGCCCCCAGTTGCGCTGACTAGCTTCACTGCCGCAGGCCTATCCGGTGGTAAACCGACCAAGGTTGCCCTTGTGGGTCTTGCGCTCGCCTCCTCCGGATTAATTTTGCCGTTTTTCTTTGTTTACAACCCGATCCTTTTGGGCATTAACTTCTCCTGGGGTCCCTTCCTCTACACCATGACCCTTGCGGGGGTCGGGATTTTCGCCCTTTCCGTTTCTTTCATGGGAATGTGGCGCTCCAGGCTTCCTGTTTGGGAAAGGTTTCTTTTCCTCCTGGTCGGTATCATGCTTGTCAATCCCCTCCAAACTGGACACATTTTGGCCCTTGCTGCCTTCGCCGTATTGACCTTCCTCCATTTTGTTTTCTCAAAGAAGCGACAGGTATTGGCGGTAGGGTAAACTTTTAGGGGGGATGATGATGGAAAAGCTCAACCAGCCTATCACGGGCATCTGCTCTTTTGCGAAGTATCCCATCCATACGGATATGGAGAGCCTCGAAGCCGATATTGCCGTTCTTGGGGTGCCTTATGATCTGGGAGTCGGCTTTCTGTCGGGAGCGCGGCTAGGCCCAAGGCGGATCCGGGAAGCATCAACCCAGTATGCCCGGGGGGACGCGGGGTTCTATGACCCCGAGACAAGGGAACAGTACTTGGAGGCCCCCGTCAGGATCGTGGATTGCGGGGATGCAGATGTCCTTCATGGCGACATCGAATATTCTTTCAGGAACATCGAATGGGCAGTCCGGAAAATACTGGAACGAGGGGTTATCCCAGCTGTTATAGGCGGGGATCACTCGATAACCATACCGATCGGCCGCGCGCTCGAATGCCTGGAAAGCAAGGTGAGCATCATCCAGTTCGACGCCCATCTTGACTGGACCGACCATGTCGGGCCCCAATACAACGGCAACGGCAGTCCCATGCGTAGATTATCGGAGATGGGCCATATCGACAGGATGGCACAGATTGGCCTCAGGGGCCTGGGCTCAAGCCGCAGGCAGGATTTCGAGGACGCGATCGCTTATGGCAGCGTGCTCCTAACAGCCAGGGACGTCCGCCAACTTGGCCCGCAGGGGGTGCTTTCAAAAATCCCGAAAGCGGACAAGTACTTCGTCACTATCGATATCGACGGGTATGACATCTCGATTGCGCCGGGCGTCGGTTCTCCATCCCCGGGGGGGCTGCGCTTTGACGAGGTCAAGGAAATGCTTGCGGGTGTTTGCCGGATGGGGGAAATTGTGGGCTTCGACCTCGTTGAAGTCGCTCCCCAGTACGACCCCGCCGGCGTGACTTGCCGCGTGGCCGCGCTGACGATTCTGGACATGATGGGGCAAATCATGAAAAACAAGGCGAAAAGGGGCAAACTCCCGGATCAACCGTAAGTTTGCCCCTTATGCCGGATCCACCCCGGCAGATGGCGGCCGGCGGGATCCCGATGCGTCCAGTGGATCACGCCCCCTTGCTTGTTCCATTCGTATTCACCGCTGAATTCCACTCGGTCTCCCGGTTTGAGCCCCTCAATTCTTGCCGCCTGGTCGATGTTGTGAGCGATGAGCAGCGTTTGCCCTGATGCCAGCTCGACGATAAAGCGCTGATGGCGGCTCCCGTCGTTGTCATCGGGGAGCAGTTTTGCCACGATCCCGGCCCCCTGGACCTGGACCGAGCTCCTGCGCTCCGAGAAGAGGCTGGCCAGCACCTTGTCGCCGGCTACGGTCAACCCGGGGACCTGGACGCTTCCGGTGGGAACCCGGCCGGTGCCTGCCACCCCCCAATAAGCTGCGACCACGAGCGCGGCAATGAGGATGAGTATCTTCATGCTTACGCGTGCCATTAACGGCCGGCCTTTCTTTCGATCATCCGGATCGAATCCTCCTGTGCGCGGTTGAATTTCTTCCGGATCATTCCTTTAGGAAAATACTCTTCCTGTTTAAGTCGAGCTTGCGGGAACCCAGGTGAATGCACCCCTCCTCGACCGCCGACAGGATGGCAACGAGGCAAACGAACATGAAGACTTTCTCAGGCGGACAGGCCATCACCAGGAGCGGGGCCAAATAAACCAGCAATCCCGTCAGCTTGTTTCCCCAGGTGTGAAGGCCAAGGACGAGGACCTGGAACTTGTATCCCGCAATGCCGACATTCAACAGCCTGACAAGGACAACCGCAACCAGTACCGGGGTGTATGCCGCCAGTTCCTTTCCTGTCCGCAGGTACAGGATCAGGACGATTGCCGTGAACATGAAGACATCCCCGAGCGAGTCCAGCCTCGCCCCTGCCACGCTTTCCGTCTTCGTTTTTCGCGCGACAAAGCCATCGAGGACGTCGCTGAACCCACAAAGCAGGTAAACCCCGATAAAAATACCGGTGTGGTTTCTAAGAGGGACCAGTAACATTGAAAGGAACACCCGGCTTAGCGAGATCAGGTTCGCCAAATGCTTCATTTGCGAGTCTCCACCTCATCCTTTCCCGGGAAGCCCTGAGCGATTATTTTGCTGTCAGCAGCCCCTTTAGCTCAAGTCCATCATGCCAGGCCCTGCCGATTGACGGTCCAATTGACCAGTAGCGGTTATCCGGCATCGTCAGGCAGAAAGGACGGATTTTTTCGATGTCGGGACTGCCTCCCGTCAGGAATCTTTCCTCCGACCAGACGCCCTTCACTTCCCCGATGAAAAGGCTGTCCTTGGGGAGCTCGACGACCTGGATCACCTTGCATTCCATGGTCACGGGACATTGCCGGATCATCGGAGCCTTTTCGAGAGAACCGTAAAAGACGTCGAAAAGCACCGACTTGTCGAAGTCGGTTCCGCTGACCATCCCCATCAAGTCCGTCTGCCGCAGCAGGTCAACCGAAGGGATGTTGATGCTGAACTCACCTGTTTCGAGAATCGAGCCGGCTGTCGCGTGGAGGCCAATGGCGACGCTCATGATCGCCGGCTTGGCATTCACCCGGCATGCCCAGCCGACTGCCATGAAGTTGGGCCTCTCCCCGATGCATGAACCCACGATAACCATGGGCATGGGCAGAAGGAACGGGTTGATTCCGATGTTGACTTTCTCCATTGGTTCTTTCCCCCTTTTTCTTTCGGGATCAATCCCATGATAACCTCCGCAAGCCATGACAAAAAGGGGAATCCCCATTCGGGAATTCCCCTTGATTCCTGATTTGCACAGTCCCTTAACCTGGATCGGTCTCCTTACCCTTCCTTGTCCGGTTTTAGGAATTCTTCTTCAGTTCCGCTATAACGTCGTGGGTGATGTCAACTCCACCCATGAGTGCCTGGGCGACATCAATGACGATGGTCAATCCCTTGGCCTTGGCAACCGCGTGGATCGCAAGGTCGACGTCCTTCAGGAGGGGAGCCATGAGTTTTTGTTCCTCTGCGGCCGCCTCGTTCTGTTTCGTCTGGTAGATTTCGGCCTTCTTCTTATCGTCTTTCTCCTTGGCGATTGCCGTTTTGGCTTCCTCCTGTTTCTTTTGGACAACCTCCTGGATCTGTTTCTGGACTTGGGCCATCTTCGGATGCTGGGAAAGCACGGTCTGCGGTTCGATGACGCCGATTTTCTCCGCAGCAAGTGCAACTCCGGAAGCGATTGCCAGGGAAAAAACAGAAAGGACAGCCAGCAGGATCAACTTCTTGCGCAAAACCATCAAGCACCCTCCTTTTGGTTACTCAGGGCTACGAGGCCAAATTCTACTATCGCCGGCCGCTAAAGTCTAGGTAGGATTACCCAATATTCCAGGACTTGCGCAAGACTCCATTCCTGGCCCGACTCTGGGACGGTTTCACAAGTGCCGGCACGAACCACGAGCAGGCGGGAATTCGAGGTCCGGTTCAAATGGCAAGGAAGCCGCGACGGCAAAACATTGCCTATTTGTACCTATAAGTACATTTTATACACTTACAAATAGGCTTGCAAAGTAAACCTTTTATCTATATAATTTGACTTGCGAGATAGGAAATGACGGGACAAGACGTGGTAGAACAAGGCCAGAAAGGTACGGCTTGCACGACTAGTCAAGGCACGGCCCGCCAGGGCACGGCAGACGAAGCACGGCATAGCACGGCCAGAAAAGCTAAAGTGAGCAACGTCTTGGAACGGCAGAGTACGGGGTGGCTTTTCTCGACGTGGCATCGCCCGACGGGAATTAGCCTGCTTGAAGCGGCCAGGGGCGGCCTTTACGGGTGCGGCACCGCGCGGCAAGGTTGAGTCGGTTCTTGATGAATCCGGTTCGGTATCTCGCGAAAGGGTCCTGGGCGGAAACCTGGGGCCCTTGTTTTATGCCAGCCTGGCCAGTAATTAACCCTCTCTTCCGGCACTCCCCAAGGATTCCCATACTCGACAGAGAACGATGGATGTTATATTAATATTGTGTTGGCTTCTCTTATTGGACGCCATACCCGGGAGTGATCGCGTGCAAATCCTGGTACTGGTAATCCTTATCCTGCTCAACGGTCTCCTGGCTATGTCGGAGATCGCCCTTGTGACTTCCCGGAAATCACGGTTGACGAGCCTCGCCGATGAAGGGAACAAGGCGGCTGCCACTGCGATCTCGCTCGCTGAAGATCCCACGGCATTTCTTTCCACCATCCAGATAGGCATCACCTCGATCGGTATCCTGAGCGGGATCGTCGGCCATGGAGCCTTTGCCATGCCGCTTTCCCAGTGGCTGCAAGGTCGGGGTTTCCAGCCTCAAACCGCTGAGATTGCCGCTACTGCCATAGTCGTCGTTACCATTACATACGTTTCCATCGTCGCCGGCGAATTGGTGCCAAAACGCATCGGGCAAATCAGCCCCGAACCGATCGCATGCGCCGTTTCCAGGCCCATGCACCTGCTGGCTAGCCTCACCCGGCCTTTCGTTCTTCTCCTGTCCTTTTCGACCAACGGGCTCATCCGAATCCTCGGAGTCAAAAAAGCGGGCGTTGACGACGTTTCGGAAGAAGATATCCAGGCTCTCTTGAGAGCTGGATCCCAAACAGGCGTAATCGAGAAACAGCAGCACACGATGTTCCGCAACATCTTCCAGCTCGACGACCGGTTGATCGGTTCCCTCATGGTTCCCCGTTCCGACGTGGTTTTCCTCGATACCGCCCTGCCGGTCGAAGAGAACCTTCGGCGCGTGACCGATTCCGACCACTCACGATTCCCTGTCTGTGACGGCAGCCTGGACAAGCCGATCGGCATCATTCGCGCCAACCAATTGATGGGCAGCATCATAAAAGGCGAAACTCCAGACCTCAGGGCAAACCTCCACCCGTGCACCTTCGTGCCGGAGACACTGACCGGCCTGGATTTGCTTGAGCAATTCCAAACCGGCTACATGGAGATTGCCTTTGTTATTGATGAATACGGCGAAGTCCAGGGTGTCGTCACACTCCACGACTTATTGCAGGCGGTAACCGGTGAATTCCAGGAAAGCAACCCGGAGGATGCCTGGGCCGTGCAGCGCGAGGACGGCTCATGGTTGCTGGACGGGGCAATCCCCATTACCGAAATGATGGATCGGCTGGGGTTGAAGAGCGTGCCGGAACTCGAAAGGGGACATTACCATACCGTGAGCGGCATGGTGATGCTGCTGCTGGGCCGTCTCCCCAGGACAGGGGACCACGTGGACTGGGAAAACTGGCGGTTTGAAGTTGTCGACATGGACGAGAAGCGGATCGACAAGGTACTTGCTTCATCCATGGAGGTGCGCGGGTAAGACTCCGTTTAGAAGATTTCCCCGGGACAGGATATTGCAAGGCGTGATCGTGAGATACGGCAGGCAATATGACAGGGTAACAAAACCAATTGGAAGGGAAACCTCGAAGCGGGGATTCCCTTCCAGTTGGTTTTTGGCTGTTCCGATCCAGGTTCCTGTTTCTACCGGGACTTCCTCAACAGCAACCCAAGCGGGGCAAATACCAGCAGGAAGAGCGGGTTGAAGATGCCGGCGCTGCAGCCACCGCCAGAACCGCCCGCTTCCTCAAAAAGGTCTTCGGCCCACTGGAGGTAGGGATACCCATCGTTCCTCCCCGAATCCATCGCCCAGACGACGTCAAAATCCCAGCCCGAGAAGGTGGATTGGGTCTTCATTTCCGAGGTGCTCCTCGGTTCGCCGTAGCCGTTATCGGCCTGCCCCGAAACGTCCTCGTCGTAGTAGCACCCGGAAACCACCGGGGCAGCTTCCCCCGTCCCCATCAATCCGCCACTGCCGCCTGGAGCCGTCACCCCGCCGGCCGCGTAACTGTTATAGATCGCATTGTCATTCCCATGGCCGATAAGGCCACCGCAATCACTGGTAGTCGCCTCGGCATCCGCACGGGAAAAGGAATCGAGGATCTGGGCGTCATAATGCCACCCCACCAATCCCCCCACATATTTAGCCCCATTTACTGAGCCTAATGAAAAACACCGCTGTACCGTTGCTCCATACTCAACCTCACCGATCAATCCTCCTGCAGCCACATCGACAACAGAAACGGACCCCGTCATCCCGCAGTTTTCGATCAGCATGTCCCCCCCTGCTCTGCCGGACAACGCTCCCGCATGGGAGTTGGCGTGGATCTCGACATTCTTCAGGAACAGGTTTCTGACAGACGAACCCGGGCCCGAAACATAGGCAAACAACCCCTGGTCATCGCTTGCGATCCGGTTGATGTACAGGTTGCTGATCTTATGATAGTCACCGTCCAGGTGACCGGCATAAGATCAGCCGTCCCCGATCGGCACCCAGCCCTCCGTATTGTAGGGGGCGACATCAAGGTCGATGTCGGCACCCAGCTTGAAATATTCGTCAGGAAAATTGCGCATCTCGTCCAGCTGGGCCGCCGTCATGATGATATAGGGATCACCAACCTCCCCCGAACCATCGCCTGAGAATTCAATCGCCAGACATGGGGAAAAAGAAGAGATAAAGAGGAAAGTCAGGACCAACAGGAAAACCAGGAACCACCTTTTCGCACCCATCGCGCCTCACTCCTTTAGTTGTTCAAGTTGCATTGCTATAATGCTAGAATATCTCTTAGTGGAATTATTTTCAATGTGTCTGCCGAATAGCGCAAACGCGTCACCCTTTTTCCTGCCCCCTCCTGGGGGCAGGAAAAAGGGAATCGCCCGGTTGTTAACCGGGTGATTCCCTTTGAATGGGTCCCATATTACGAGAGGGGGAAATTTGCCCCCTCACATCCCCCAGCCACAGCCTCGATCCAGGGAATAGGCCGAAATGTTACCGTCACCTGACTTCGTAGATCCATCCCTCCGGGGCCTTGATTTCCCCGAACTGGATCCCCGTCAGGGTTTCGTAAAGCTTCTTCGTCACGGGGCCGACTTCCGTCTCGCTGTGGAAGACGTGGAATTTCCCCCTGTATTCGATCCCGCCGATGGGCGTGATAACCGCGGCGGTTCCGCAGGCGCCCGCTTCTGCAAACTCGTCCAGCCGGTCGATGAAGACATCCCTTTCCTCGGTTTCCATCCCCAGCACTTCCTTCGCCAGCTGGAGCAGGGAAATCTTCGTGACGCTCGGAAGGATCGAGGGGGATTTCGGCGTGACAAACTTGCCGTCCTTTGTGATCCCGAAGAAGTTTGCCGCCCCGACTTCCTCGATCTTCGTGTGGGTCGCTGGATCGAGATAAATGCAGTCGGCAAAACCCTTCTCCGCTGCCAGGGTATGCGGCATCAGGCTACCGGCGTAGTTTCCCCCGACCTTCGCGGCGCCGGTGCCAAAGGGGGCTGCCCTGTCGAAATCCGAGACCGTAAAGTTCACCGGGCTCAGGCCGCCTTTGAAATAAGCCCCCACGGGCAGGCAGAACACGCTGAAGATATATTCCGGGGCGGGGGAAACCCCAATTGTGTCACCCGTCCCGAAGACGAACGGCCTTAGGTAGAGGGTCGCCCCGGTTCCGTAAGGCGGCACGTAAGCTTCATTTGCCTTGACGACCTGCTTGCAGGCATCGATGAATTTTTCCACCGGGACTTCCGCCATCAGGATTCTTCGGCAGCTGTCCTGCATCCGCTTCGCGTTCAGGTCGGGCCTGAACAGCTGGATCCCACCCGCCTTCGTGCGGTAGGCCTTGAGTCCCTCGAAACAGGATTGCCCGTAATGAAGCACGGTCGAAGCCTCGCTGATGCAGAGCTTGTTGTCTTCCACCAGTTTTCCATCGTCCCATTTGCCGTCTTTCCAGCGGGAAACGTACCGCAAATCCGTCTTCGTGTACTTGAAGCCCAGGTTACCCCAGTCGATATTCACTTCCCTGCCCATCTCGTCCCCTCCTTGCATTTGGACAAATATTCTCTCGATAAAAGCCTATGGCCATCTTACAACATGCCGGGACACATTTTGTTCCCGGTACAGGATCGCGACGGCCCGGCAGTATACTTTCAGGGGAGGAATGCGAAAATGGATTTTTTGGAATTGGCGCAAAGCCGATGCACGACACGCGGATTCAAGGATAAAAAAATCGACAAGGCTGACCTTGATCGAATCCTGTCGGCGGGGCGCCTGGCACCCACGGCCTGCAATAGGCAGCCGCAGCGAATTATCGTCGTACAGCACCCGGAAAACCTTCTCCGGGTTCAAAAGGCCTACCAGACTTTCGGTTCCCAGTGCGTACTCATCATTTGCCAGGACAAAAAGGATCCCCTGGTGCGCCCCTTCGACGGGAAATGTTCGGGAGACCTGGATATCGGAATTGTCTGCGATCATATGATGCTGGCCGCGAGGGAATTGAATATCGGCAGCGTCATGGTGGGATTGTTCGATCCGGAAATCATCAGGAACGAATTCAACATCCCCGAAACCATCGAACCGACCGCGTTGCTTATCCTCGGTTTTCCGGCCGACGGTTTCCTGAGCCCCGGCCGCCATAAAACCGAGAGAAAACCGCTTGAAGACACCGTCATGCACGAGAGATACAGCGAGGGCGAATCGTTAAATTAGGGAGATAAACCAAAAATAATGAGGGGGGCCCCATAAGCGGGGGCCCCCCCCTGGCCTTATTGCATCACTTGTCCCGGCCTGGATCGCTACCTGGATTTCCTCAACAAGATGGCGAGCGGGACCAGCAGGAGCAGGAACAGCGGGTTAAGGATGCCGGTGCTGCAGCCGCTGCTGGAATCGTCATCTTCCTCCCAGGCCGAGGTCCGCCAGTTCTCGTAGTCGATATAAGGAGTGACCTTCTTCCCCTGCCCTTCCAAATTGTTGTAATTCGGCATCCCAGGCAAGGTCTTGTCGTCATACGGTCCGCTGGCGTCGCCCCACCAGTTTCCCTGTGCGTCGATCACATTGGTGCTCTCCGTGATAAATCCCCAGGACAACACACCCGTGTCCCCGATGAAGTTGTTGTCCCGGAACACAACCGTCGAATCCGCATCGTTGAAAGCGCCGACGTAGACCCCGCTGACCTCGTCGGCATCGGCATTCGTCTCGATCGTGTTGTAGCGGACCGCCAAGTCGCCGGGAGCATTATTGAACAACTCCCCAAAGTGAAGGCCTGTACCCGCGACGGAAATCCGGTTTTTTTCTACCAGGGTCGTCGACCGGTTCGTCCCATCGGTCCCTATCGCATCGAAATAGATTCCGTCTTCGTAATCCCCTTCGATGGTATTTCCCGAAATCTCTACCGTCGCCCCGCCGCCCGCATCTTCAAGGTAAATCCCGTACCTGCCCGTAACAAGTGAAGCGTTGATCGTATTGCCCTTGATTTGGACGTTCTCCGAACCGAAGGTAGGACCGGAGGATCCGATATCGATCGCGGTATGGCAATCCTCGAATGTGTTATCCGAAATGTTGACGGTCCAGTCTTCTATTCCCACATACACGGCTCCATCGCAATTCCTGAATGTGTTTCCCGTGATCGTGAGGGTTTGGGACGCAGCCTCGAAGAGGGCTTCTATCGCGTAATATTCAAACCCGACGAACTCGTTGTTTGTTATCGTGATCGGATCGTTCAACTCTCCGCCATAGTGTTCAATCCCGTAATAATTCCCTTCCAGGTAGAATCCGTCCAGTGTGAAACCAACTCCATCTGGAATTTCAAAAATGTTGTACTCGTCAAGGTACAGCTTGGCTCCGCCAGTCGTTTCCGACCGTAGGGTCAGGTTGTTCACGTCAACCGCGATGGTGCCGGTAAGATTGTACGTGCCATCCTCGAAGAGGATCGTGTCTCCCTCATCCGCGCTTTGAATCACGGCATTGATGACATCGTAATCCGACCCTGCGGTGATATTGCGCGTGGTCGCCGCCATCGAAGCGCCGCTAAATGCCAGAACCAGCCCAAATGCGACCAAAACCAATAAAACCGTTTTCCTGCCCGAGCGATTACCCATCCGGCAACACCCTCTTTCATCAGGTTGACCTGCCATTGCTTTATTTCGATGGCCTATTGCCGTTTTTCATCTTATCCGAATATGGCCACTTTTGTCGAGATGAGCAGCCTGGCGGGCACGAAAAAAGGCCCTGGCAAGGGGGTAAATCCAGGGCCTTCAATAGAGAGAGGAATTGGACCTTCTCCGTTCTTTTCCTTGATGGTCACAGGATACCCTCCTTTCCTCTTCCCCGCCTCGCGTAAAACACCCATTTCTCGATACGGGTAATTACGTAACCCACTCCCCTCCTGCTTCCAGGCAAATGGGGTGCTACCCACCCGTTGGGGTATATTAAGATCGACCTGAACAATGAACCAGGGGAAGGGGAGATCATTTCATGCTGTTCATGATCATCGAGCACTTTAAGCCCGGGAAAGCTCCTGCCGTTTATCGCCGCTTCCGGGAAAAGGGCCGCATGGCTCCCGAAGGCGTGTTCTACAAATCAAGCTGGGTTGATCTCGACTTCCATCGCTGTTTCCAGGTTATGGAAGCGGAAAACGAGGCGAGGGTGAGAGAGTGGACAGCCCACTGGGAGGACCTGGTCGATTTCGAGATCATACCGGTCAGGACTTCCGCAGAAGCTGCTGCAGCAATCGCTCCGCAGCTTGGCTAGTCTTTCCAGGACTTCCCGCGCTTCCTTTCTCTCTCCAGGCCCAACCAGTCAAACGTGAGGCGTGCCCGTTCTCGAGAGCCGGAATTGGTTATTTTCCCTTTGTAACCATAAGTCTCTTTTTATATACTTACAATCAGTCTTGTCAAGTAAACGTTTTACACCTATACTATGCTAGCGAGATAGGACGTGGCGTGGCAAGGCGTGGCAAAGCACCGCTGGGCAATGTACGGCCGGCAAGGCACGACAAAGCAAAGCAACGTTTAGTGCGACTTGTCGCGGCAAAATGGGGGATCTTCCCTCGGTGTGGCAATTGCCCTAAGAGGAGAAGTCCAGCTTTGAAAGGTAAGGTGCGACTCGTAGGGGTGCTGCACAGCCTGAAAGGCACGGACCGTTCCGCATGGGAAGCGGTTCGCTATCTCGAAAAAGGGTCCTGGGCGAAACCTGGGGCCCTTCTTTTTTTGAGACAGGGCATTCCAATCCAACAAGGGGGGAACCCCCAAGCGAGGATTCCCCCTGATTTGTGTCTTTTGCCTTCGTGGTGATATCTCACCAGCCGCCAGGAACAGTCGATTTTACCGTGGACCTTCCCGAGGGTGACCGATATCTCGAATCATCACCGGGTATGCTTCCCCTGGTTCTTGGCCTTCGCCAATTTCCGGGCATTTTTTATCCCGCCCACTTCCGCGAACATGGCCGTGATCTTTTCAGTCTCGATCTGCCTTGAATTCAAGCCCTCATACTTCGCTTCCTTTTTCAGCTTCAAATAATTGGCAAGCCGCTCCGCGGACAGCAAGCCGTCGTTTATGGCTTTTTGCACGGCACAGTTTGGCTCGCGAGTATGAGTGCAATCGCGAAACCTGCACTTTACCGACAGTTCGTCTATGTCGGCAAAGGCTCTTGCAAGGTCGGCGCTTTCGATCCCGATTTCCCTCATTCCCGGGGTATCGATAACGACCCCGCCACCCGGGACGGCGATCAACTCTCGCCTGGTCGTCGCGTGCCGGCCGCTATCATCGTTCCCTATTTCCCTGGTCTGGAGGGTATCCTGGCCAATAAGCCTATTGATCAAGGTCGACTTGCCCACACCGGATGAGCCGATGAAGGCGATCGTCCTGCCGCAGCCCAGGTAGTCCTGGACAGGTTTGTACCCATCCGCAGCCAGGCTCGAAGTGACTAGCACGTCCACCCCGCAGGCGACCTTCTCGATCTCCAGCAGCTTTTGGGGAAGGTCCGAGCCGCCCAAGTCCGCCTTGGTGAGCACGATAACAGGGACGGCCCCGCTATCCCAGGCAATTCCCAGGTAACGCTCCACCCTGCGAAGGTTAAAATCGTTGTTAAGCGACATGCAGATAAACACCGTGTCGATGTTTGAAGCGACAACCTGTTCATCGTTCGATGTTCCAGCCGCCTTTCGGATAAAGGCGCTTTTCCTTGACAGGACGTTGTGAATGATCGCGTTCCCGGCGGTGTCCTCGTTCCGGTCAAGCATGACGAAGTCACCCACCGCGGGAAAATCCGACAACGTTTTCGCATCAAAACGAAGTTTGCCGGATATTTCCGCCGCCAATTCGCCGTCCTCTGTGACGACCCTGTATAGGTCCTTGTATTGGGAAACAACGCGCCCGGCATAAAGACCCGAATAACAGGAAGACTCAGTAATGAACCGCTGGCGGAGCCCCATGTTTTCCATATTTATCTGTTTCAATTTTATCTCCTCCAAAAGTTTTTTAGGGTAACTTTTGGGAGGTCTATACATGACTTATCTTTTTGTATACACCTCCCGCGTTGCTGCAATCTCCACTGCCCTCGTATTGAACATAAATCCCCAACTCCTTCCAAAAACCAGATTATACAGGACGGTCCCGCGTGCTTTCCAGGCCAGGGCCGCTTCCCTCATGTCCTGTCGACCACTTCGTAGACGTCTGTCCGCCTGTGCCGCAGCAGCGGCAACTGTTCACGCACTTCCCGGACGCGGTCCAAATCCAGGTCCGCTATCCGCACCCCCGGCTTTTCATCCATCTGGCTGACCACCTGCCCCCAGGGGTCGGCGACGATGCTGTGCCCCCAAGAGGTGTAAGAGGCCGTTTCGTCCCTTGCCGGGGCAGTGCCTATCGCAAAGACCTGGTTGTTAAGGGCCTGGGAACGAAACATCGTTTCCCAATGGGCAGGGCCGGTGGTCATATTGAATGCGGCAGGAACCAGGATGACCTGTGCGCCACGCAAGGCCATCAGGCGGCCCAGTTCGGGGAAGCGGAAATCGTAGCAGACGCAGAGGCCGAATGTCCCAAACTCCGTCTCGAAGGTCGTGACGGCATTCCCGGCAGCCAGGGTCTCCGATTCCTTGAACCGCTGCCCGCCCTTCACGTCAATGTCGAACAGGTGCATCTTGCGGTGCCTGGCAATTTGCCTGCCCGACCGGTCGAACACATAGGCGGTGTTGTAAACCCGTCCTGACTGGTCCAACTCCGGCATGGACCCTGCGGAAAGGTAGACACGATATGTTCGGGCAAGGCCGGAACACGCTTTCCACATCCGCCCCTGCTCTTTTTCCGCGTAGCGCGGGAAATTCTCCACCTGGTACGGGCAGCAGAACATCTCGGGGAGCGTAATGAAATCCACATTCCGATGCGTGATTTCACCGACCGTTCGTTCCAACAGGGCAATCGTGTCTTTTTTTTCGACAGGAACGGGCAATTGGCACTGTGCGATTCTTATCGTTGCCATCAGCGTCTCCCTCCCTCACCTCGTCCAGGTAACCGCATATTGAAGACTCTAGCAAACTTCCATGAGACGGGAAAGAGAGTGACAGCTATAATAGGTTAAGCTATCAAGTGGCTAAATTCATACGAGGAGGTGAAATCCATGGGAAAGCTGGCCGGAAAGAAAGTGGTCATTCTCGGTGAGAGGGACGGGGTCCCCGGGCCTGCAATCGAGGCC